>Ga0210380_10000470_pt1 | contig 18074 bp, 12 predicted proteins | sample PLM4_5_coexredo_FD_155476 | JGI IMG/M metagenome (GOLD analysis project Ga0210380, IMG submission 155476) | Groundwater sediment microbial communities from an aquifer in East River, Colorado, USA - PLM4_5_coex redo | ecosystem: Environmental > Terrestrial > Soil > Riparian zone | place: USA... | reverse complement strand
GTCCATGGCGGTGTGCTGGCGGAGGTCATTCCGGGCAACGCCGATCGTGGGATGGCCCCCTATGACGGCGACTTCATCTGGAAAGAGGCCGGTGAGACGCGCAGTATCAGGAACACCGGCACGACACGCCTCGAATTCATCGAATTCGAGCTGAAGTAGTCTCGACGCCGCGTTGGGTGGCGCAGGAAGGTCGGATCTATTCAACGAGGATGTCGTATGACTGAAGATAAACGGTACTCACGCATGAACGTACTGTTGGCCTTGGGGCTCGGGCTGGTGCTGGGCGCCCTGGGCACCCGGTCGCACGGAACGGTTCGAGAGGCGGCCGCGGGCGGTCTCGGACAAGGTCAGGCGGCGGTGACCCTGCCGCAGGGCGCGCTCCCGTCCAACACCAACGTGATCTCGTCCGCCTATGAGCCGGTTGATGGCAAGGGCGGCGAAGAGGTCAGCGGTCCCTACCAGGTCGTCAAGGGCTGGCCTCAGCCGGTCGTCGACGGCTGGACGATCAACGCCGAAACGATGTACGCCGAGTCGCCCGATCGCATCATCGCGGTCGGGCGCGGCACACGCAAGAGCCCATGGACGACGTTCTGGGGGCCGGCCGCGTTTCGCAATCTTGGCAAGCCCATTCCGCCCGCGGAGCAGAAGCAGCAGCGCATGATCGTTGTCTACAACCGCCAGGGCAAGGTGGTCGAATCCTGGGATCAGTGGAGCCCGCTGCTGGTGGACGTGCAGCTGGTGCAGGAGAACCCGAACGATCCCGAACACCATCTCTGGATCGCGACCGATGAATCCCTGGTGGAGTTGACGCGCGACGGCAAGACGCACGTCAAGACGATCGACGTGAAAGACATTCCTTCGGCACAGACGCAGAACGGCAACTTCGTGGTCGAGTTCTTCGCCTTTGCGTCGAATGGCGACCTGTGGGCCGCCGGCGGTCACCGAATGGTCAGGTTTTCCAAGGACGGGAAGTTCGTGTCGGCCTTCGGGAAGGCTGGCACCGGGCCGGGCGAGTTCGGCATCGTGGGAGAAGGGCTACACGGCAACGGCATTCATGGCGTCGTCATCGACTCGAACAGAAACCGGATGTACATCGTCGACCGCGTCAATTCTCGAATCCAGGTCTTCGATCTGAGCGGCAAGTTCCTGGATCAGTGGCCGAACATCGTCGGCGCCTACGGCATCCGCCTGACAGCGGATGGCCGGTACGCCTGGGTCAATGACGGGTACACCCAGAAGGTCATGAAGTACGACGCGCTCACCGGTAAGCTCGTCCCCGGTTCAACGTGGGGGACGATGGGGATCGCACCGGGAGCAATCTGGGGATTTCATTTCTTCACGACCGATAGCGAGGGCAGTCTCTATGTGGGCGAGGACATGGCCTATCGCATCCAGAAGTTCGTGCCCAGGAAGGATGGGAACACAGTCCAGCTGATCGGCTCTCTCATGCAGTGATGATGGGCGCTACCGCCCAGCCGTGTCCTCAGTCTCATTGCTGACGAGCCCGAATCTGCCGTTTACGTCTCGCTCGAACATCTGCCGCTCGGTTACCCATCGGTCGGTGCCGATTGGACGGACCGTGGTGACGGTCCGGCGGATCACACGCATGGGATCGTTGGGGGCAACGGGATTCCGACCTTCCACCTCTTCGACCGTGTAGCGGCCACCATCGGCGGTCGCCGTTGTCGTCCGGTGAACGCGCTGGCTCAGTGCCAGCCGGCTGTTGGGGCCGGCCAGTCCGTCTGCGTTCGGAGCATACGTCTCGATCACCTCGTCATCCTGCTCGTTCACCTTGGATCGGCGGGTGACGTTTCTTTCCTCGACGGCCAGATTCCCGTTGATGTCCAGACGTTGAATCGTCTCGTCCTCGCTGCGCTCCGCAGCGCCGGTCTCCCGAGCGTCGCCGCGTCGTGTTTCGACTGGTTGCCATCGCCCGTTGACGTCGCGAACCAGGTGCGTGCGCTCCTGCTGGACCACGCCGGAGCCAACCCGGCGTTCTGTTGACTCGGTCCGCTCGGTTTCTCGGAGCGTTCCGTTGAGGTCCGGCACCAGAAGAGTCGTGTCGATCTGGCGCACATCAGGCCCGGCCGATCGCACCTGCTCTATCTGCCGGGCCGTCAAGCCACGCCGGCCGTTGAGGTCTTGAGCCCAGGTGTTATGCACGGCGCTGCTGTCTCCGTCTGCCGGGGTTTGCTGCAGCGATTCAGTCGTCTCCGACAGCGTTCGTCGGCGGTCTGCGTTGAATCCGAACACGTCACGTCTAGTCTGCGCCGTACCGGGTGCCGTACGGCTCGTCTCTGTGATGGTTTCCTGAGTCGGCGTCAATCGTCCCTCGACGTCCGGCACTTCGGAGGTTTCGACGACGATTTCCCGGCCGCCGGATTCGCTTCGTGTTTGCACGCGTCGCGAAGGCGCAACGTCGTTGGTGGTGAAGGTGCGCTCGATCACACTCCGGGCGGGCACTTGCGGTCTCTGGTCGGTCGTTCCGCTCGTTTGCTGGCCGGCTGCGACGGCAGATGTGATGACGATGCAGAAACAGATGCCGACAATGCGCTCACGCGTCATGACTGCACTCCTCGTGCGCGTCCCGCTGATGGACAAGTTCCGCGAAGGCGCCCAAAGAATACTGCAGCCGAGGCTCACGCGTCGCCCACCACTGCCGCTGGGTTAACCCGCGCTCGAACGTTTGAACGCCTCAGGCAAACGCAGCGCTATTACAAGCTCAGCCAGACGACGATTCCGCGATCGTCCAGCCCGACCGTGGCTCTCGCATCCGCGATCGATGGCTGCTGCTGAGCCACCCCGAGGAACGAATGCGCTTAAGATTGCGGCTGAACTGCGAAAGGCGGCATGAGCTACGAAGGAGACGCGTTCATCAGCTACGCCCACCTCGACAACAAAGGGTTGAGCGAAGGACAGAAGGGCTGGGTCGCAAATTTCCAACGCGCGCTCGAGACTCGAGTCGCGCAGCTCGTCGGTCGAGAGGCCCAGGTCTGGTGGGATCCGGAGCTGCGCGGCAACGAAGACTTCTCCGACACTCTTGTCGATCGTCTCAGGAGCGTGGCATCGCTCGTCTCCATCCTGTCTCCCGCGTACGTGCACTCGAGATGGGGGCTGCGGGAACTGGCCGAGTTCTGCAAGGCGGCTGAGCAGAGCGGCAGCCTGCAGATCAGTGACAAGGCACGGCTGTTCAAGGTACTGAAGACACCAGTTCCCCTCGAGCAGCACCCACCCGAGCTGCGGCCGTATCTCGGTTACGAGTTCTTCAAAGTGGATCCGGAGACCGGCCGGGTCCGCGAGCTGTCCGAGATGTTCGGCGACGGCGCGCAACGCGACTTCTGGATGAAGCTCGATGACCTGGCCCATGACATCGCCGGGTTGCTGACCCTCATCCATCCGGACTACGCCGCGCCGTCCGCGCAGTCCGAATCCGGCGTCGCCATCTTCCTCGCCGAGACCACGAGCGACTTGAGGGCCGAGCGTGACGCCGTGAAGCGAGGGTTGCAGCAGCATGGCTACACCGTGCTGCCCGCGCGCACCTTGCCGACTGCGGCCTCCGAGGTCTCGGCGATGGTTCGCGAGGATCTGGCGTCGTGCCGGATGTCGATCCATCTCTTCGGCAAGACCTACGGGCTGGTTCCCGAGGGGGCCGAAACGTCGCTGCCCGAGATGCAGAACGATCTGGCCGCCGAGCGCGCCGCGGCGGGATCGTTTTCGCGCCTGCTCTGGATTCCGCGCGGCCTGAGCGTGGGCGACGACCGGCAGCGAATGGTGCTGCAGGATGTGCGCATGGACCAGCGGGTCCACGTGGGCACGGATCTGCTCGAAGGCACGCTCGAAGACCTGCAGACGACGATCACGTCGCGCCTCGCGGCCGCGCTGGAAGCGTCGCGAGCATCGGCGACCGCGCCCGTCGTCAAACCCGGTGCAACGCTGCTGTATCTCATCTACGACCAGCGAGACGCTCAGGCGGCAACGGTGTGGGCGGACTTGCTGTTCAACGACTTCGAGATCGTCCACCCGATCGTTGACGGCGACGAGAAGGACATCCGCGAGTTTCACGAAGAGTCGCTGCGAACCTGCGACGGCGTGCTCGTGCTCTTCGGCGCCGCGAACGACGCCTGGCTTCGGCGGAAGCTCACCGACATTCAGAAGAGCCCCGGCTATGGCCGCACCAAAGCGCCGCCCGACGTCGGCATCTGTCTCATCCCGCCACACACACCGACGAAGGCGAGCTTCAAGACGCACTACGCAACCGTCATTCCCCAATTCGAGGGCTGCGCGCCGGAATCGCTCGCGCCTTTCGTCGCGGCCTTGAAGGCCAAGGTAGGAGGGTCGTCCGCTTGACGGTGGGGGTGTCGCCGACCAACCCCTTTCCTGGTCTTCGTCCCTTCGAGCAAGACGAGGACCATCTCTTCTTCGGTCGTGAGAACGAGATCGACGAGCTGCTGCGTCGGCTTCGATTCAATCGATTCCTCTCGATCGTCGGCACTTCTGGCTGCGGCAAGTCCTCGTTGATTCGATGCGGCCTGATCCCCTCGTTGCACGGCGGATCGATGGCGAAGGCGGGATCGAGCTGGCGTGTGTCGATCTTCAGGCCGGGAGAAGACCCCATCGGTCACCTCGCCACCGCTCTCGCGGCTCCAGACGTCATCGGGGCCACCGACGAGACGTTTGCGGCCACGGGGCGTGTCCTCATCGATGCGGCGCTGCGCCGCGGCACGAGAGGGCTCATCGACGCGGTGCAGCTGGCCAGAATTCCATCCGGCGACAACGTCCTCGTGGTCGTGGACCAGTTCGAGGAGCTGTTTCGGTTCGAACGCAGCCGCCAGCGGCCGCGGGCCCACGACGAGGCCATCGCGTTTGTCAAGCTGCTCCTCGAAGCGAGCGCCCAGACCGACGTCCCGATCTACGTGGTCCTGACCATGCGATCCGATTTCATCGGCGACTGCATGGAGTATCCAGGTCTGCCCGAGGCGTTCAACGCGAGTCAGTATCTCGTCCCGCGCTTGACGCGCGACGAGCTGCGGTCGGCCATCACGGGTCCCGTCGCGGTGGCGGGTGGGGAGATCGCGCCGCGGCTCGTGCAGCGACTCCTGAATGACCTCGGCAACGACCAGGATCGTCTGCCGGTGCTCCAGCATGCGCTCATGCGAACCTGGGATCTCTGGTCCCGGCGACCGGAACCCAGAGGGCCGATCGACCTGCCCGACTACGAGGCGGTGGGGACCCTGCGCGACGCGCTGTCGCGCCACGCCGAAGAGGCGTACGTCGAGACTGGATCCGAACGCGCCCGATTGATCGCGGAACGGATCTTCCGGGCGCTGACCGACGTGGTGACCGATCCGCGCGGCGTCCGGCGCCCCTGTTCGGTTGCCGAGCTCATGGCGATCGCCGAGGCCTCCGAGGCGGAAGTTGTCGACGTCATCGAGGTCTTTCGACGGCCCGGGCGATCGTTCTTGATGCCCCCGGCTCAGGCCCCGCTCGACTCCGGCGTCATCGTCGATATTTCGCACGAGAGTCTCATGCGCTGCTGGAGTCGCCTGATCAGGTGGGCGGAGGACGAGCGCGTGTCGGCTGTCCGGTACTTGCGTCTGACGAAGGCGGCCGCCTGGTTCGAGGAGGGGTCGGCGGGGTTGTGGCGGGATCCCGAGCTCGAGATGGGGTTGAAGTGGCGGCGCGCGAGCCAGCCAACGGAGGCGTGGGCTCGACGATACGACGAGTCCTTCGCGCGCGCGATGCGATTTCTCGACCGCAGCGAGCGCGAGCGGGATCGTCTCGCCGCCGAACGGCGAGCCGAACGGCGGCGGCAGTGGCGCCAGCTGCAGTGGGTCGCCGCGGCGCTCGCGGTGTTGCTGGCCGTCGCCGCGACCATGGCCTACGTCGCGCGACGAGAAGGCGCCCGAGCACGGGTCGAGAACGACAGGGCCGAAGAGAATCTGCGCCTGGCGCGCGCCGCTGTCGACGCCTCGTTGGTCGTGGCCGAGCGCGAGCCGTCACTCCTTGGGGTCGATGTGCCGGCGATCGTGGGGTTCCGGCGCGAACTGCTCGAGCAAGCTCAGGGGTTCTACCTGGAGTTCATCAAGCAGTCGCCCGACAACGTCGATATCCGTGCGGACATGGCGCTCGCGCATCTCCGTCTGGGAAACATCAACCGTGCGCTCGCCGCGCGCGGGCTGGGAGCCGAGGACTATCGCCGTGCCATCGAATCGTTCGAGGCGCTGGCCCGCGAGTATCCGGAGCGTGCGGACTACCGCCAGACTCTGGCGAACACCTACAACTGGCTCGGTGAATCGTTCCGGCGAGGCGGCGGCCAATACACCGAGGCGAAGGCCGCCTACGACAGCGCGGTGCGGCTGCATGAGGAGCTGCAGCGCGCGCGTCCCGGTGAGGCCGTCCACCAGCAGGATCTCGCGAGGACGCACTACAACCGCGGGATTCTGTACACCGAACATGCGGGCCGCGACGGCGCTTCCGTTCAGCTGGCCGAAGCGGACTTTCGCGAAGGGATTCGCCTGCTCGAGTCGTTGGCCACCGGCGTCACAAACCCGTCAGCCGCGCAGGAGCTGGGTCGCGCCTACAACAATCTCGCCAGTCTCGTCGCCGCCGAAGACGGTCGCCTCGGAGAAGCGCGCGAACTGTACTCGCGTGCCATCGCCATCCATGAGGGTTTGACCGCGAAGGATCCCAGCAATCGAGAGTCCGCGATGGAGCTCGTGCAGTTCTACAACAACGACGCAGACGTGCTGCGCGAACTGGGGGAGATCGACTCGGCCTCGCGGCGCAGTGCACAGGCACTGGAGGGTATCGAACGTCTGGCGCGCCCCGCGCCCTCGGTTGGGATCGAACGAGCCGACAGCCTCAATCTTCGCGGGCGAATCGCGCAGACGCGTTCGATTCCGGAGGCGTTGGCGCTCTATCGACAGTCGTTCGAGATGTATCAGCGGGTTGAGGATGGACAGGCGAGACAGTTGCCCGAGTTTCACCAGCGCCTTGGCGACCTCTTGGTGAACGTCGCCGCTCTCGTCATGGAGAATCGTCGCAGCGTCGACGCCGGCCGCCTGCTCTCACAAGTGCTGGCGTTCTACCTGGTGCTTGTCGAACAGGCGGCGTCCTCGGGTACCGCCGCCGAGGCTCGAGGCGTACTGGACTGCATCACCCGTGTCCTTCCCGAGCTGGGCGACGAGCAGGCGAGCCACGTGCGGGCGGTGCTCCAGCCGTTGCAGGCCGCACTCGAAACGAGGGCTGGTGCCAGATGATCGTGACAATCCTTCGAGATGAGGAATTCCGTGGAGGCATACGAATGAGGACTCTACTGACATTGAGCGTTCTTGGGATCCTGCTGCCTGCGGTTGCGACTGGGCAACAGCACCCCGACGGGACGACGACGCCCGGCGTGGTCGCGCACCCTCTCGTGCAGATGCAGGACCTCGCGGCGGCTGCGCCGGCGAGCAGTCCGCAGCTGCAGACGCCACCTGCGCCAACACCCCCGCCTCCGACCAGGCGACGGCGCGGCAGCATGGTTGGGTACATCGAGGATGCGACGATCGAGTCGAAGGTGCGTCTGAGATTCGACACGGCGTACCACGACACCGCTCCCGATCGGGCGGAATTCTTCTATGCGAAGTGCGGGTGCTATACCGGTCTTCCCGTGAACCATCCCGCCTACGATCCCGACGCGCCAGGACCGCGTCCAGGGGCGGCCAACGATTTAAACTTCCAGCAGGTGTTTCTGGAAGGAGAGTACGCGATCGATTCGCGCGTGTCGATCTTTGGAATGTTTCCGATTCGATGGCTTCAGCCGCAGTCGTTCATTCCAGACACCGGCGGGACCTTCCCGAACCAGAGCGGAGTCGGAGACCTGCGAATGGGCGTCAAGTTGGCCGCGGTCGACAAGGACGACGCGGCGCTGACGGTCAAATTGCAGTTCTACCTGCCGACCGGCGATCCGGAGCAGGGTCTCGGCACCGATCACTCCAGCATCGAGCCGGCGGTGCTCTACTTGCAGCGACTGTCGAACATCGTGACGCTCGAGTCGCAGTTCGGCGTATTACTCCCGATCGGCGGCTCCGCTCCGGTGCCGACCGCAGCCGACGGCAGCTTTTCAGGCAACGTGATCTTCTATGGTATTGGTCCGAGCTTCACGGTCTACGAGACCGACCGCGTGCAATTTGCTCCCGTCCTCGAGCTGGTGGGTTGGCGGGTCCAGGACGGCAATCAAACCGCTGCAGAAGGTGACGCGAGCGGGACGAACATCGTCAACCTGAAGCTCGGCGCGCGTGCCATCTTCGGCCAAGGCTCCATCTATGCGGGCTACGGACATGTGCTCACGGACCAGTCCTGGTACGACGACATCTTCAGGTTCGAGTATCGCTTTTCGTTTTGAGTCGTCTCTGGCGCCGTGTGACGGCGATGGCGATCGACATCAGCCCGAAGGCTCACGGACTACCGCGTACCGGCCGCGTCCGGCACGCGGGAGGCCGTGTACGCGGCGATATTGATCATGTCGTCCATGGTCAGTTTGGCGACCACGGGTTTCATCAGGTCGGCCCAGAGTCCGTTGCGGCTGCCGTGCTGGATGTCGAAGAGCTGACGAACGGTATAGCTCGGTGAGCGTCCTGCGAGCGGCGGGACGGGCCCCATGCCCTCGAGACTCGCGCCATGGCACACAGCGCACGCCGTGGTCTTTCCACCGCCGGTGGTCACCAGAGTTTGCCCCTTTTTAATGCTGCCCACTGGCACATAGGCAATGAACGGCGCGGCATCGTCTCGCAGCAGCTCCGTCTGCTCCGGCTGCACCGGCATCTCGAGAATGCGCTGGCCGAGCGGCTCCATGCCGGCCTCGGCGCCCTCGCGCGGCACGAACATCCCGCCGGCGATCATGGTCTTCGGCACGGTGGTGGCCTCGACGACCTTCACCCACGGCGTCCAGGGCAGCGAGGCGAAGTACGCAGCGGCCGCGCGTACTTCCTCGTCGGTGGCGCCTTTCGCCGTCTGCACCATCAAGTTCGTGGGGGTCATGCGCGGTTCTGAGCCCTTGCGCGCGCCGCTCTTGAACTCGGCGACCTGCTGGATGATGTACGACGCCGGGAGGCCCGCAACGCTTGCGTTCTCGGGACGCCCCTTGCCGTTTGGATAGTGGCAGTAGCCGCAGCCGCGGACGTCCGGGCGACGGCCCTTCCCCACCACCTCGGGCATCGGCGGATGACCCTCAGGGTGCCAGTCGGGAACGTTGAACGCGTCTCGGATCTGCGTCAGCGTCATCGCCTTGTCACTACCGGGCACTCTGTGCACCGCGCTCATGTCGAGCGCCGGGGCGGGAGGCGCGCCGGGCAGGGGCGGCGGATTCGTCGGAAAGGCCCACGGCGGCGGCACCGGGGCGGTCTGCGCGAGCACGAAATATCCCCCGAACACCACCAGACCGAGCGTGACGATCGCGACGACAATCTTCGGCATTCAGGTGCTCCTCGATGCGCCGTGGGGGTTGGGAATCAGGAGTTGAACGTTCAGGCGTGGCTCAAGGGGTTGGCAGCTCGGACCGCCGTGACCACTGCCAGGACGTCGCTGTCGACGATGACCTTGCGCTCGTCGGCCACGATCATCAGCGCGCGATAGACCTCGAGCAGCTCGCCCGACTCGAGCTTCAGCCCCATCTCGCTGCATCGCTGCTGCACGGCGTGGCGGCCCGAGTGCTTGCCGAGCACGAGCGGATTCCACGGCGCGCCCACGTCCTCGGCGCGCATGATCTCGTAAGTCCGGCGATCCTTCATCATGCCGTCCTGATGGATACCGGCCTCGTGCGCGAACGCGTTGCGACCAACGATCGCCTTGTTCACCTGCACGCCCTGACCGGTCAGAGTCGTCAGCAGTTCGCTCGAGGGATAGAGCGCGCGGGTGTCGATGTTGGTCGAGTACGGCAGGCGCTCCTGCCGCACCTTGAAGATCATCACGAGTTCCTCGAGCGACGCGTTGCCGGCGCGCTCGCCGATACCGTTGATCGTGCACTCCACCTGTCGCGCGCCGCCCTGCACGGCCGCCACCGAATTGGCCACGGCCAGACCGAGATCGTCATGGCAGTGCGTGCTGAAGACGACCTTGTCGGAATTGGGGACGCGGGTCTGGATGTTCGTGAAGAAGTCGCGCATCTCGTCGGGCGTCGCGTACCCGACCGTGTCGGGCAGGTTGATCGTGTTGGCCCCGGCCTTGATCACCGACTCGACGACGCGACAGAGGAAGTCGAGATCGCTGCGCGTGGCGTCTTCGGCGGAAAACTGGACGTCGAAGGTGTGGTGACGCGAATAGCGCACCGCTTCGATCGCGGCCTCCAGGCATTGCTCGCGCGTCATGCGCAGCTTGGCCTTCAGGTGCAGATCGGAGGTTGCGATGAACGTGTGGATGCGCCCCTTCTCGGCCGGCTTGATCGCCTCGGCGGCCCGCTCCAGATCGGCGCGATGGCAGCGCGCGAGGCACGCAATCGTCGGGCGGCGAATCTCCTGCGCGATGAGACGCACGGCCTCGGCATCGGCGGGCGACGCAATCGGAAACCCCGCCTCGATGATGTCCACGCCCAGCGCGTCGAGTTGACGGGCAAGCTGGAGCTTCTCGGCCGGTCGCAGCGAAAACCCCGGCGCCTGCTCACCGTCGCGCAACGTCGTGTCGAAGATTCGAACGTGTTCTGCTGCCATGCGGGAGGTCTCCCAGCCTCAGTACACCGGCGGTGACCGATAATGTCAAAATGATAATTATTCTGTTTGGATTATCTCTCCTTATAGGGGGCCAGGGCCGTGGAACTCAGTGAACTGCGGGTATTTCTTCGTGTTGCGGCCGAACGGAGCTTTTCCAGGGCCGCCACCAAGCTGCATCGCACCCAGCCGGCGGTGAGCCAGGCCGTCCGCCGCCTCGAGGAAAGCGTTGGCGAGCGACTGTTCGACCGGGCCACCAAGGACGCCTCGCTGACCGACGCCGGCCGCCTGCTGCGCGACTACGCCGAACGCGTGCTCCACCTCACCGAGGAAGCCGAGAGCGCCGTCAGGGATCTCCGCGATCTGCGCCGCGGCCGCGTGCTGATCGGCGCCAACGAGGCGTCGGTGTACGTCGTGCTTCCGCTCATCGCGCGGTTTCGCGAGAAACATCCGCTGGTGCACATCGACGTCCGTCGCGTGCGCGCGCGTCAGATCGGTGCCGAGGTGACCAACGGCACGCTCGACTTCGGCGTCCTGACGTTTCAGCCCGCGGAATTGAAGTTGAGCTCGATCGTCTTAGGCAGCGACGAGCTCGTGATGCTCGTGCCCCCGTCGCACGAGCTCGCCAAGGCCAAGTCGGTGACGCTGGCCGAATGCGGGCGGCATCCGGTGATCGCGCACAACGACCCCTCGCACGTCCGCGAACGCGTGCTGCGGCTGTTCGAGCAGCACCACATCCCTGCCAACATCCTCGTGTCGCTGCCGAGCCTCGAGGGCATCAAGCGCGCCGTGGCGAGCGACATGGGTGTGGCGCTGCTGCCGCGCCGGTGTGCAGAGCCCGAAATCGCACGAGGCGAGCTGGTGGCGTTGCCCGTGCCCGAGATCAGGCTGCGTCGTCAGATTCGAGTCGTCTTCAGACGCGCCGGCGAGCGATCGCATGCCGCCGCTGCGTTTCTCAAGACGGTCGAGGAGCGCAAGAGCCGTTCAGCGGGTGGTGGGTAGAAAGGCCGGCCGCTCGGCCTCGAACGCGGTGACATCCGGTTCGTAGGCCATGGTCATAGCGATGTCATCCAGACCGCGCAAGAGCCGGTACTTCCTGAACGGATCGATATCGAAGTGACGCTCCCACGCGCCGTCCGCCGTGCACACGGTCTGCGACGCGAGATCGACGACAAGTTCGCTGGCGGGCTGCTCTACGGCGCGCGCGAACAGGTAGTCGAGGTCTTCATCCGGCAACTCCACCGTCAGCAGTCCGCCCTGAAAGCAGTTGCTCTTGAAGATGTCGGCGAAAGACGAGGCCACCACGGCGGTGACGCCGATGCCATCGAGGGCCCAGACGGCATGCTCGCGGCTGGAACCGCAGCCGAAGTTCTGCCGAGCGAGCAGGATCGGCGCGCCGGCATAGCGCTGGTCGTTGAGGACGAAGCTCGGATCCTTGCGCCACGCTTCGAACGCAAACGGCCCGTAGCCCGTGCGCTCGATGCGCTTGAGATATCTCGCGGGGATGATCTGGTCGGTATCGACGTTGGAGCGGTCGAGCGGAATTGCCTTGCCACGAACGGTGGTCACGGCCCTCACTGCAGCACCTCTCGGACGTCCACGAAATGGCCGGCGATCGCAGCCGCTGCCGCCATCGCCGGACTGACCAGATGCGTACGGCCGCCCGGGCCCTGACGCCCCTCGAAATTCCGGTTCGACGTGGACGCGCAGCGCTCGCCGGGCATGAGGATGTCCGGATTCATACCCAGGCACATCGAGCAGCCGGCCTCACGCCACTCGAAGCCGGCGTCGAGAAACACTTTGTCGAGACCTTCCTTCTCGGCCTGCTCCTTGACGAGGCCCGATCCCGGCACCACCATCGCCTTCAGCGTGCGCGCCACCTTCTTGCCGCGGACGACGGCTGCCGCGGCGCGCAGGTCCTCGATGCGGGAGTTGGTGCACGAGCCGATGAACACGCGGTCGAGTCGGATGTCTTCGATCGCGGTATCAGGTTCGAGACCCATGTAGGTCAGCGCACGGCGAGCCAGATCGCGAATCGCGGGATTGGCGAAAGAGACTGGGTCCGGTATGCGGCCGGTGACCGGCACGCTCTGGGCCGGCGTCACGCCCCAGGTGACAAACGGCTCGATCGATTCGCCGCGAAGTGCGACGCGCTTGTCGAACGTCGCGTCTGGATGGGTCACCAGCGACCGCCAGTAGTCGAGCGCCTGTTCCCAGGCCTTGCCTTTCGGAGACGACGGCCGACCCTCGAGGTACGCGAAGGTCGTATCGTCCGGGGCGACGAGGCCGGCGCGCGCGCCACCCTCGATCGACATGTTGCACACCGTCATGCGCCCTTCCATCGAGAGGCTGCGAAAGACCTCGCCGCGGTACTCGATGACATGACCAGCGCCGCCACCCACGCCGATGTGGTTGATGATCGCCAGGATCACATCCTTCGCCGTCACGCCCGGGGCGAGCGCGCCGTCGACCTGCACCGACATGCTCTTGGGTCGCACCTGCCGCAGCGTCTGGGTTGCCAGGACGTGCTCGACCTCGGACGTGCCGATGCCGAAGGCCAGGGCGCCGAGGGCGCCGTGCGTCGAGGTGTGGCTGTCGCCGCAGACGATCGTCATGCCCGGCTGGCTGAGACCCTGCTCTGGCCCGATGACGTGAACGATGCCCTGGCGTCGGTCGGCCAGGCCGAAATACGGGATCCCGAACTCTTTCGCGTTCCGGCCGAGGACGTCGACCTGCTGGATGGACAGCGGGTCTGGCCAAGGCTTTTCGCGGTCTACCGTCGGGACGTTGTGATCAGCGGTTGCGAGGGTCAGGTCTGGCCGGCGGACCGTGCGCCCGGCGAGGCGCAGGCCCTCGAAGGCCTGGGCAGACGTCACTTCGTGCACGAGGTGGAGGTCGATGAACAGCAGGTCTGCGCGCTCGGCAAGCAGCCCCGTGTCCTCGGCTCCGGCCTCGGCGAGGGCCGCGAGACGAGCCGCGTCCTGCTGCGGGCTGCGTATGACGTGGCTCTCCCAGATCTTCTCCGAGAGGGTCCGTGGTTCAGACATCGATACTCTCCTTCTACTCGAACTTTGATCCTACACCGCCGCTGCCACCTGCCTGCCGGCGCTCCACATGCCCGACAGTCTGTGGCGCTAAAGAAGAGACCTCTGTGTCTCTAGGTCTCTGTGGCTACCTAACGGCTTGGCGATGAGCGGAAACGGAACGGTGACCATCGGCCCAGAATCTCCATGGCCGGTCGAGTCCGACTCGAATGCCGATGCGCGACCCGCATGCGATGGTCGTGATGGAAATGCCGCGGTCTTCGACGTACAGCGGGCCGCGCGACGGGCCACGCCCGGCGAGGTCTTTCAGATTCTGGGCGCTGGTGATCCCGAGCGCCCGCGTGAGGTTGCCCGGCCCGCGGCACAGCTCGTGGTCGGCGATCGCGCGGCCGTTGGTGACGCGCCGGCGTCGCATCAGCGGAATGCCTTGGACCGGATCGAGGGCGCGGATGAGCACGGCCGACGGATGTCCGTCGGCCTCGGTCACCGCGTTCACCAGATAGTGGACGCCGTAGTTTAGATATACATAGGCGAAGCCGGGCGGGCCATAGAGCGGCTCGTTGCGCGGGGTGCGCCCCGCCGAGGCGTGACATGCGGGATCGTCCTCGCCGATGTACGCCTCGGTCTCGACGATGATTCCGGACGCGATCCCTTCGCGCGTCCGATGCACGAGCACTTTGCCGAGCAGCGCCCTGGCGACCATGAGTGTCGATCGTTCGTAGAACGGCGCAGGGAGAACTTGAGCCTCACTTCGCCGCATACGCGTTGGAACGGCCCACTGCCAGCACGTCTCGCAGGGCGATACCCGTGTAGGAGGCGTCCACCTGGGCCACCTGCTCGGGCGTTCCTGTAGCGACGACGAGGCCACCGCCGTCGCCGCCATCCGGGCCGAGGTCGATCACATGGTCGGCGGTCTTGATCACATCGAGGTTGTGCTCGATGACCAGCAGCGTGTGTCCCGCATCGACGAGCTTCTTGAACGCCGCCAGCAGCTTCGCGATGTCGTCGAAATGCAGGCCGGTCGTGGGCTCGTCGAGCACGTAGAGCAGCCGCTCGCCGCTGTAGGACGAGAGGTGCGCGGCGATCTTGATTCGCTGCGCCTCGCCGCCGGAGAGCGTCGTGGCCGGCTGGCCGAGACGCAGGTAGCCGAGGCCGATCTCGTCGAGCACCTGCAGCCGACGCAGCACCTTCGGCGACGTGCTGAAGAAGGCAAGCGCCTCGCGCACGGTCATCTCGAGCACCTGGTGCACGTTCTTGCCCTTGTACCGCACCTCCAGCACCTGCGGCTTGAAGCGCATCCCCTCGCACTGGTCGCACGGCACGAACACGTCGGCCAGGAACTGCATCTCGACCCGCACCTCGCCCTCGCCCTGACACGCCTCGCATCGGCCGCCGGGCACATTGAAGGAGAAGTAGCTGGCCGTCAGCCCGCGCGACTTCGCGTCCTTCGTGAGCGCGAACAGCTCGCGGACGGGGTCGAAGGCCTTCAGATAGGTGACCGGGTTCGAGCGCGGCGTGCGTCCGATGGGTGTCTGATCGACGAGCACGACGTCGGTCACGTACTCGAGACCCTGCAGCTCGCGGAATTCGCCCACGCGCCGATCCCAGTCGCCCTTCGCCCGCTTGATGGCGGCGTAGAGCACGTCGTGGACGAGCGTAGACTTGCCCGATCCGCTGACGCCCGTCACGCACGTCAGCACGTTGAGCGGAATGTCCACGTCGATGTCTTTCAGGTTGTGTTCGGTCGCACCCTTCAGGCGAATGCGATGCGTGGTGCCTTTTCGCCGGACGGCGGGTACGGGAATAGCCAGTTCGTTGCGCAGGTACTTGGCCGTCAGCGACCGCGTCTCCGAAAGGAGGCCCGCATAGTCGCCCGAGTAGACCACCCGGCCACCCTGTTCCCCCGCGCCCAGACCGATGTCCACCACGTGGTCGGCCTCGCGGATCATCTCGGCGTCGTGCTCGACCACGAGCACGCTGTTGCCCTGATCCCGCAGCTGCAGCAGGATGTCGATGAGCCGGCGGTTGTCGCGCGAGTGGAGCCCGATCGACGGCTCGTCGAGGACATAGAGCGTCCCCACCAGCGCCGAGCCGAGCGAGGTCGCCAGGTTGATGCGCTGCGCTTCGCCGCCCGACAAGGTCGATGACAGGCGATCGAGCGTGAGGTAGTCGAGGCCGACGTTGCTCAGAAACGCCAGCCGGCGTCGAATCTCGCGCAGCACCTTGTCGGCCACGGCCAGGTCCTTCTCGCCGAGCGCCAGATTCCCGAAAAAGCGCTGCGTCTCGAGCACGGTCAACGCGGAGACCTGGTCGATCGTGCGGTCGCCCACGCGCACGTTCCGCGACTCGCGGCGCAGACGAGCGCCCCCGCAGTCGGGACAGGACCGGTAGCCGCGGTACCGGCTCAGGAACACCCGAACGTGCACCTTGTACTTCTTCCGCTCGAGCCACCTGAAGAATCCGCGGACGCCGCCGTAGGTGTCGTCTCCATCGACGACGAACGCGCGCTCCTCGTCTGTGAGGTCTGACCAAGGGACGTCGAGGCGCGGGCCCTGCTTACGGGCCACGCGCTTCAGCTCGGCGAGCTGCGCCCGGTAGTGCGGCTTGCTCCATGGCTCGATGGCGCCCTGCGCGATCGACTTCGAGGGGTCGGGCACGACGAGGTTCATGTCGAGCTCGATGACATTGCCGAACCCGTGACACGTCGGGCACGCTCCAAATGGGTTGTTGAACGAGAACAGCCGCGGTTGCGGCGTTTCGTACGCCAGGCCGCACGTGCGGCACTCGAAGCGCTCGGAGAACTCCAACCGGACGGGATTCGGGATTCGGGGTTCGGGATTCGAATCCTCGGATGCACTTTCCGAACCCCGAGTCCCGAATCCCGAATCCCGACTGAGCACCACCGCGAAGGCGGCGCCTCCTCCTTCGCGGTACGAGGTTTCGATCGAATCGGTGAGCCGCGAGCGGAGATCGCCCTCGATCCGCAGCCGGTCTACCACCACGTCCAGCATCGTCTGATTGGCGAGGGCGCCCGCTTCGACTTCGTCGAAGGCCACTGCCCGGTCGCCGACAAGCACGCGGCCGAAGCCACGGCGCCTCAGGCTGTCGAGCGTCTCGGCAATCGGATCGCCTGGAGCGCTCGATCCGCCCTCGTCGGCCTCGACGCCTTCGTCGGCGGCCTCGGCGTCGCCGCCGTTGGCTTTCGCCGGCCCAACCGGCATCTCGACGACAGGGATCTGGAAGCCAATCAGTACGCGCGTGTCGACGGGCAGGTCGCCGAGGCGACGGGCCACTACCTCGGCCGTCTCGCGTGTGACTTCCTGGCCGCACTGGCGGCAGAACGTGCGGCCGATGCGCGCCCAGAGGAGGCGCATGTAATCGTGGATTTCGGTGGTTGTGCCGACCGTCGACCGCGGGTTGCGGATGCTGTTCTTCTGGCGGATGGCGATCGCCGGACAGATGCCGTCGATCTTGTCCACGTCCGGCTTTTCCATCCGCTCGAGGAATTGTCGGGCGTAGGCCGAGAGCGATTCCACGTAGCGTCGCTGGCCTTCGGCGTAGATCGTGTCGAAGGCGAGCGACGACTTTCCCGATCCGCTGACGCCGGTGAAGATCACGAGCCTGCCGTGCGGCAGCGTGACGTCAACGTTCTTCAGGTTGTGCGTGCGCGCTCCCCGGACCGTCAGGGGGCCGCGGGCTGGGTGTCGGCCGTCTGGCATCTTACTGTCGCGAATTTCCGCGTCACCGTAAGAGGTCGATGGTACCTCCGGGGCTCGGCGGCCGCAAGCGCCCTGGTGTTGCGCACGATCGCTGTGATGAACGCGACGCCCAGGCCGGCGATCGCGATGAGGCCACCCAGGTCGAACAGGCGAAGGCTGATCGGCCCGAGCGTGACGTACGGGTCGCGAAGGAGCGCAACGGCGCCCGCCGCAAGAAGGATGCGCAATTCGGTGGGCCCGACGCCGGCAAACGACATGCGGAACACGCTGCGGACCGCCGTCGCCAGAAACACCTCACCGAACACGAGGAGATAGGCCACGAGCAGCGCCAGCGCAATGACCGGCGACATGAACGGCGAGCACGCGAGCCCGCCGAAGAGCAGCGTCGCGCCCGCGATGTCGAGCACGTGGTCCACGTAGAAGCCGTAGCGCGGCCGCTCGACGTGCCGCACGCGCGCGAGGGTACCGTCGAGACTGTCGCCGAACCAGTTGATCGCCAGCGCCACCACCACCAGCCAGAGGGCCCGGCGGTCCCACCGGGCGGCGGCAAAGGCGCCGCCCGCCAGCGCCATCGCCGCCAGGGCGAGCGAGGTCAGGTGGTCGGAATGGATGGCCGAGGGCATGCGGTG
>Ga0210380_10000469_pt1 | contig 18075 bp, 17 predicted proteins | sample PLM4_5_coexredo_FD_155476 | JGI IMG/M metagenome (GOLD analysis project Ga0210380, IMG submission 155476) | Groundwater sediment microbial communities from an aquifer in East River, Colorado, USA - PLM4_5_coex redo | ecosystem: Environmental > Terrestrial > Soil > Riparian zone | place: USA... | reverse complement strand
TTAGAGAATGAAATGTCTGACCCATATCAGATAGATTTGATTGAATAGGAGCTAGAAAATGCCAAGCCCGTTGACGGTCAGTGAGATAATTAATAAGAAGACAGAGATGCAGAAGAATGTGGATAAGTCTGTCTGCACTGTGATTAGTGGAGTGCCATTCAGATTCAGTGAATCCAAACCGGGATTGTTTCCCATTGGATTGTTTACTATTCCACCAGTGAAAGAAATAGGTCAAATTAACTCACTGATTATCAACGAAGGATTCTACTTCAGATATGTTGGTGAAGGGAAATCTATCGAGCAATATGAGAAGGCACCAGTTATCGCTAACTCAGTAGTAATGGATTACGTTAATGCTCAGATTGGCGTAAACATTACTGATTTTGAGGAAGATAAACACGCGCGCCCCGCGATATTTTGGGTGTTTGGGTCGCACACTAACGAAGAAGCGCGGGCATACTTTAAGACCGAAATCGAGCTAGCTTTACTCCAACAGCGTCAATGGTTTAATGCGTTGGTTCAAATAGCTGACGATGATTGGGCTAAGAATCACATGCATCGTGGCATTAGTGATTTGCAGCGATATGCTGCTCATGCACTAAATCTTCGCAAAGAGTGGATGAATCCCGCTGCGATGAACGCACAGCCTGATGTATGCCCCGCGTGCAAGTCGATGATTCCCGGTGGCGCACTGATTTGCCAGATTTGCCGAACGATTATCAATCGTGAAGCATACGAAAAACTTAATTTGAAACAGGCGGTCTAACATGCCGGACACTGCACAAGACATAATAAATGATGTAGGGGCTAAGTTAAATGACCCCTCATTGTCTATTTATACCAGCATCGTGCAGTTACCCTTCACTGCAATTGCTGGTAGAAAATTAGAATCGTTACTGGAACTAAATGGTATTCCCGTCCTTAAACAACGTAGCACAGTTATACCGTTACCAGTCGGGGACACAGTTCTACCCACCTATCCGACTGACTTCGTGCAACCCATTAACTTATGGGAGAGGCCAGCAGGTTCTACTGACGGGTTTAGTGAAATGGAGCAAAGGGATTGGGAGCCGGATGTTTTGCCAGATTTATATCTGCGAGTCTGGGCGTGGAGAGATAATAAAGTCCAATTTATCGGCTCAACGCAGGACAAGGATATCAGGTTAGATTACTATCGCACACTCAATCCGTTAGTGGATGTAACTGCTAACGTAGAAGTTGCTGGCTCAAGGAACTATCTATCTGCTCTCACTGCTCAGATGGTAGCTAGGGATGTAATGAATAGTCCATCCAAAGCGGCAGAGCTTTACATGGAAGTTAAAGAAGAAGAGGAGAAATTAATCACTAAGTTAACGAAGAGGTTACAAGGGCTAGGAGTTCGACGACGAGCCTATCGGGGGTATGGGAGAAGAGTTATCAAGTAACAACTAACAACTACAATTCGCTTCGGATTGTCGCCTCAAAAGGAGAGGCTAAACATGGCAGTTTTGACAACCAGAAGTATTTGGGCCGCACTATCGAATCAGCTAGTCAATGTGGGAACTTTACTGGCCCCAGACTGGCAGATTGTCACAAAAGCTACTTCGCGGACTTTGAGTTCTAAAGTATCAGCCGCTCAAATTAACGCGGGCTATACACTCCTGCCAGCAGTGCCGGGATATAAGTATCGTTTGATTGATGCTTACCTGGTAGCTATTGGTGGTGCAGTTACCGGTCCTACCACAATAGACATCAACGGCACACAAGCTGCGGCTTTAGTTAAGCTGTTGTCGGTGGCAATTGCTGCACTGACACAGAATGCCGTAGTGCGCGCGGGCGCTGCTAACGCTACTGTATTAGCAGGTGGCGCGTCATTCGACGAGTGCGATGTCAACACGCCAATCACAGTGACTAGGGCTGGCACCGATATCAGTGTGGCAACTCACGTTGATGTCAACGTAACTTACGAAATGATAAAGGCTTAACCATGTCAATCATCACCATACTAGTAGGACTGTTAATTTTCGCAGTTGTCTATTGGGCCGCGGTGAAGATTATGGCAGCGTTTGGAATTGGAGAACCAATATCAACAGTCATCATTGTAGTATTGGTGATTGTGTTTTTGGTTTGGGTATTGGGTGCATTAGGGGTTGGTCCAAATTTAATTAGGTAGTTAGATGGTCCCTGAGCTATTTGGGGCGCAAGTTGTTAGGGAGTGTGTTACTCTTAAAAACTACAATCTATAAAAAATATGGATGGGAATGCTTAGGAGAAATTCGCGCTTTTCCCAAGAAAGCCGATTGTAGATTGCTAACAAGCCATAACTTTTCGAGCAAACAAAATGCAGCTTTTAGACCATAATCCAATTGAAGTAGAAAACCTTAAGGGATTATTTGGTCGTGGGGAATATGAAGATACTGTTCCCCCTGACCATCTAATCGAATCCATGAATGCTATTACTCTTGGTAGAGAAATTAAAACCAGAGATGGCTTTCTACAGGATATTACTATCCCTAACGTTAGAAGAATTTGGGAGTATAAAAGAACAGGGGAAGCCTCACGGCTTCTGGTATTAAATAATATTGGTCAGCTTTACGATACTACACTAAGTCTAGCTACACCAATTTTGACTATTGCGGCAATGACAGACTTCTCAGCAATTAGTCAATTTAATCGGGCGTATATCACTCCCCATAATGGTAATGCTGGCTTACCCGGTGAGTTTGTTTACGTCTATAACGGGAGTGTTGTTCGCAAAGCTGGTGGTGATGCACCGTCTACTGGATTTAGTGTTGATAACTCAATCAATGCTGGTAACGTGGAAGCAGGCACTCATATCTTAGGAGTTTGTTACGAATACGATTCGGGCTATACTTCACCACCCGGACAGCTAAGAACTATTCTAGCAGATGGCACCAAGAAACTTACTTGCACTTCTATTCCTATTGGACCGGTTGGCGTCAGTGCTCGTCGGATTGTAATGTCTCATGCTATCCAAGCATTCAATGGTGACTTGGAAGGATATGAATTATTCTTTGTTCCAGAGGGTAGAATAGCTGATAACTCTACCACTACTCTAGAGATTAATCCATACGACGGAGACTTGCAGCTAAGTTGTGATTATCTCTTTGACCAGATGACCAGCATTCCATCGGTGCTGAACTTAGCAACGTTTGGAAGTAAGATGGTATATATTGCTACTGACACTGATAAGTCGATGGCATATGTATCTAAGAATGGCGAGCCTGAATCTATTAATGCTGCTGCGGGATTTATCGTTGCTGACCCATCTGAAACCGAAGGTTTAAAAAGTGGTGTAGAGTATAGAGATAGTCTTTACCTCACTAAGGGGAGTAAGATTTACTCTACCCGAGATAACGGTTACGATGCATCAACTTGGACACTAGTTACATTAGATAAAGGAATAGGCGCAGATGTCTTCAGCCTCTCAACAATCCAAGATAGAAAAGGTGCGAATCAAGATTACTTTATTGTGGGCGACCATTCGGGATTGTATATCTTCAATGGAACAATAGTTCGTCCCGAGTTGTCTTATAAGATTCTAAATTGGTGGGAGAGAATAAACAAAGCTGCATTTAATAAAGTACAGATAATCCTGGATACTAAAAAATTCCTAATATATTGCCTAGTGCCATTGGACTCGGCCACGAGTCCCAGTCATATTATTATTGGGGACTTTACTAATGGTTTAGATTATGAGAATATTCGTTGGCATCTCTGGTCTTTTAATGCTCTTGCTTTCAGCCCGGCAGCTATTGCCGTAGGTATTAACAATACTACGCAAAGAACTTACTTGCGGGTAGGTGGCTATGAGGGCAATATTTACAATCAAGGTGTCGGTGTTCTTACCGACAACTTAGTAGCGATAGATTGTTATATTAGATTAGGTTTATTGTTTGAAGAAGTGGGATTCGTGCATCATTATGCTGGCTTAGAGCTTAGAATTAATGGCTCTGGCAGTTTGCAACTCAATGTCAGAGGCGAAGATAATGCAGTGAGCAGCAACTTAAACAATATGCCTTTAGTGGCATCATCGGGGAAAGAATACTTTAGACACGCAAATTTAGTAAATGAAAAGTGTTCAGTAAAACTTAGAGTATCGAATCCTAACGAACACTTTAATTTGAAACATCTTAGACTATTCGTTAGACCTTTAGCTAGAACTAGACCAAGCTAATGCCTTCTGCTTTCGATATAGCTTGCACTACATTAGTCCAGAGACTTCGCACCGTCGAAGACCCTGCGACTGCTGATGTATTGCAGTATATAATTGATGAACTAAAGCGAATTGGGTATATTGTTGACCCTCCGCCGACGACGCAAAGTAAAGGTGGATTGGCTGAAGTTATTGTTCCGCCGCCTGAGATTCTTTACTTTACTTATCGTGTTACTCCTAGAAACGTAGTTCTAGAATGGTTGCCCCCCAGTGTCGAAACGCTATTCTATGAGATTAGGCGTGGAGCAACATGGGAAATCGCAGAACGAGTTAGTATTACGTCTAGTTTGGTGGCTATTCTTAATCCTATTCCTGTTGGGATTACACGATTTTTAATCAAAGCAATAAATCAACATAACGTATATTCTTTAAATGCATCTAGTGTAGACATTATCATTCCAGAAATTGGGGAAACTCATATCTCTCCAACAATTCTGGGTAATAACGTTCTACTTTATTGGACTATTCCAACTAGTATATTTGAGATTTCCTATTATATTATTCTGAGAAACAACGCAGAGATTGCGCGCCTCAACTCGACCTTTTTGTCATACGTGGAGTTGGCGGCAGCGACACTCCAATTCTCAGTAATCCCTGTTGACGTAGGCGGGAATCAGGGGCCGCGCGCCGATGTGGTTGTCGTAGTTACTGCGCCGCCAGATTATATTCAGCAGGCGACGTTAGTATCGACTTTTACTGGGACTAAAGTTAATGCACTCGTAGAGTTTAACAAGCTTTTAGTTTGCGTGAACACGACGGAGACTTGGAATGACCATTTTGTTAATCATGGTTGGGACCAAATCATTGACCAGATTGCTGCGGGATTTTCTATCTATATTCAGCCAGCATTAACTAATGCATCATATAAAGAAACATTTGACTTTGGTGTAATCTATGAGAATGTTATTCTCAATATCAATTATGATTTCCAGCAAATCATTGGTATAAATAATATTGGAATTCACACCGAAGTTAGTGACAATGGAACTACTTGGGGACCACCAACGGACAGTTTACAGTTCTTGGTAACTTCAGTAAGATATGTTAGAGTCACGGTAGACTTTACTGGCACTGACGATGATTTACTTTACTTTTTTAATTTTAGGGTTAGTGCTAGCATTCACTTAGAAAACGATGGTGGCAATGATGTCGCTGTGGCAACTGATGTGGGTGGAACAGTAATAAACTTTAACAAGCCATTCAAAGCTGTTGATTCTATTACTGTGACTCCTATATCTGTTACATCTTGTTATGCTGTAGTAATCTTTACATCTGTTCCTAATCCAACTAACTTTAAGATTATGGTCTTCGATAATGCTGGCTTGCGGATTACCAAGCCTATCCAGTGGGATGCTAGGGGTGTTATATGAGCGTAGTTAAATATAACTACGTTTATAAAGATGGGGCAGTTGAAAATGCTCCATTACCTAGCTTCTATATTGCTACCACTTTCGCAGAGTTGCCTGTGGGCACTGAGGGTGACACTGCGTATGCTAAAGATAACGATAAGTTCTATAAGTATGTAACCTCTTGGGTTGAGATAGGTGGTGGCGCTGCTCTACCCGGTAATATTGCCTATACTGATGTTGCTAATATTTTTACTCAAGACCAAACTATCACGAAAACTCGACCAACTTTAGTGCTAGCGCCGGGTTCTGTTGGTAAGGGACGCGTATTTGGAGCTACTACTAATCACATCGCAGTCACTAATAACTTAGTTTATGATGGAGCTTGGAAAGCTGACGATGTAGCTCTGGCTGGAATTGCTCTTGAGTTAAGTGCTGGTTACGCTTTTAATTTTTTCCACTCTCCTGTTAGTGCGAATCCGCGAACACTGAATAACATAGCCATCATCAATTCGGGTGGTTTGACGTTGAATCAGCGTGAGCTAAATCTGAGTGGCACGGGCACCGCTTATACAGGGGCTCCACTTGAAATCCAGACGGTCAATACTCCACGAGTCGCTTTTCATTGGCCGGGTGTCATCGCATCACAAATTGGGATGGGTAGCGATGGCATCATTAGAACATTCAATAATCCAGGCACCGCTTATGAGAAATTTGCAGCACTTGATATAGATGCAAAGGGCGCAATGTGGTCTAGGGCAGCATTTAGACAAGGACTAGACCCTGCAAATGGCACCGGAATAGCTACGTGGTTTGTCGAGTCATCTAATCATCTTAGAGCAGCAAGTGGACTCTATGATTATGCTCGTGGTAATCCTATTGGTAACTGGATAGCTTGGACTCCAGTAGTAGTGAATGATGCTGGAACCGGATTAACTTATGGCACGTTAAGTTGCAAATACATGCTAGTTGGGAAGACATTATTTTGGCAGATTTATTGTGATAACATTACAAATTCAGCAGATTCAACTTATATCCGATTTACTGTTCCTGTTGCGATACAAGATGGTTGGACAATGCATTCAATGACTCGTGTTTATTGGTCATTTCAAGGTCATCAAGTTGGTTATGCATATCCTACATCAGCTAATGGAACTATCAATGTTGGTCGAACTACTGATGGTTTTAATTATTGGCTTGGTGGAACTGTTACTCATGTTTACCAATGTGGTGGATTTTACTCAGTTGCTTGAGGCATTATGCTAACAAAAGATATTATTATAGGAGTAGTAACTGTTCATGCTGACAATAGATTAGAAGTCCGTGAAGATGTTATTATATATGAAGAGGGTAAAGAAATATCAAGAACTGTATCTTGGTATGCTTTACTTCCTGGTGATGAAATTGATAACAAACCACCACGAGTAAAAGATATTGCTGGAGCAATCTGGACTCCTGAAATGATTAAGGCTAGATTTGATAAGTTAAAAGAACCAATTGAAGTTCCAGCTCCAATTTCACTATCAAATATGCCTCCATTTGGTTTGGCTATTCCTACTCAACCTGAGCAGGAAAAAGATAATGGGCCGATTAAATGATTATCACACTATTGAATTCTGCTAAGCTAGCAGTGGATTTCACTCAGGAAGAAGGAGAGGTCATCGACTATCTTCTTGAGAATTCCGATGGCATTGCGGCAGTGCGCCAATTTCTCAATCTGATGATAGAGAATAAGCGTGCCCAAATGCAGGAACATATTCGCATAGTCTCCTACAAAACTATAGTGAATAATGCTGAGATAAATGAAGCGATGGCATTAGCTAATCCGGAAATGGCTAATGCAATAAGAGCGGTAAAAGAGGTCTAAGATGGCCGATTGGACACAACCAGTAAACACTACTCTCTATAACTTAGTATTAGCAATACTAAGAGATAGAGACTTTGATGCTGGTTCTTTGTTTGTTGCTCCACCTACTAATCCCATCGCGGGAATGATTCGCTTTGAGCGCACTGGTAATAAGTTTCAGGAGTATGATGGCACTCAATGGCAAGATAAGATTCTCTCAGTATCAGGCGGTGGCACTGGAGCATCTACAATAAACGATATTAGAAATAGTTTAGGGTTGGGCACGATGTCCACCCAGAATTCTAATAACGTAAATATTACTGGCGGCACTATTACTGGTGTCCCCATCCAAGCACCTAGTTTAGTTGGTCAAGTCCCACCAGCAAGTCTTGGTAGCGGACCAGCAAACTCTGGCACTTGGCTTCGTGGTGACATGACATGGCAGACTATACCAGCAGGTGTTCCTACGGGGTGTATCTTTGGATATGCAGGGGCTACGCCCCCTGCTAGTTATGTTTTATGCGATGGAGCCGCCCATAGTAGAACCACCCAAGCTGCGTTGTTTGCTGTTTGTGGAACAGCATTTGGTGCTGGCGACTTATCTACTACTTTTAACGTTCCTGATTTACGTCAGCGTTTTCCTATGGGAAAAGCTGCTAGCGGGACTGGTTTAGTGTTAGGAAGTGTTGGCGGTGCAATAGACCACGTTCATGCTGAAGGCGCGCACACGCACACAATAGCCGCACACGCGCACACGGTCGCTTCTCACGTTCACTCTGGTGCATCACACACCCACGGTTATAGTGGTGGGACAAGTGCTGATGGAAATCACGACCACGGTGGAACGCAACAAACCGGTCTAAACGCTGACCACAGCCATTCATTTAGTGGTGGTGGGACAACTGGTGGTGAAAACGCTGGCACCATGAACGTCGATGCGGGCAATTCTGGTCTAATGGCCCGCGCTGGTCATGGTCACGATTTTGGATATAGTGGTAATACTAGCCATGTTAATATTGGATTGACACATGGACATAATATTAACTTTAGTGGTAATCACGGTCATACTTTTAGTGGAACTACTGATGCTGGTAGCTCCGGTGGTAATACTGGCGCTGCTGCACCGGCAACAGATGCGGTAGCTTTGACTACTGCGGTTAATGCTGCGGCTAACACTGGTGCAAACAATCCCCCATTCCAAGTAATAAACTTTATTATTCACGTATGATGTATAGAGTTACGCAACGCAAAGACTTTCCAGTGATAGAAAAGATGAATGCTGGAGAGTTTTACTTTAGAGTAGGCGACTTATCCATTGTTGATGGTGTAATAGAGGATGACACTGGGAAAGTTGTAGCTTTTGGAATAGTGAAACCTTTTGCAGAAGCCGTGTTTATTTGTGACCAAGATGAGCCTAGAGTAACTAGGGGTAAAGCATTGAACATGCTTATGGATACCGCCATAGCCGGTACCAGAGCAAGAAATCTCAGACAGCTTCATGTGTTTGTAAGTGACCCTAAGCTGGCTGAAGCACTAAAGAAACATCATGGTTTTGAGCTATGTCCTGAGCTAGTGTTAGTCAAGACTTTAACTTAAAGGACATAGTTATGGCAAAGAAACAAGAGAAGGCAGCATTAGGGGCTACTGAAGATGCCCAGAAAAACGCAAACCAGAATTATGATAGTTTGCGTGGTGAGAATACCCAAGTTGGCACCAACAGAGATGATGAAATCTATGCTGGCTATAAGGGATTCTCTGAGACTGGGGGAGTTGACCCTAATGCTAAGTCTAGATTACTAGGTGGTTATGGTGGCACTAGTCCTGCTGGTGGGGGCGGCTCTAGCTCAGGCGGCGGGGGTGGTGGTGGCGGCGGGAGTATACAGGATTACTATTCTGATATTAAAGGTCTAGATAGGTCAACGTATGACGCTGCTGAGAATGCGTTTAAAAATCTAGATACTTCCTACGCTAAGAACTTCGCTGATACTGGTGGGCTTGATGAAGCTGCGATGGCAAGAATGCGCGGCATGGGTGGCTATGAGGAATTTGCCAAAACTGGTGGCTACTCTGACGTTGATAAAGCTAACATCCGTGAGAGAGGATTGTCAGCAGCTAGTGCAATGGGCAAGGGAATGCAAGATGAGATGTCTGCCCGTCGTGCAACCCAAGGCGGATACTCACCCGGATTTGATGCGAGCAGTCGCGCACTGAAGCGAGACACTGCTAGAAACATCACTGACAATGCACTAAACACTGAGCTAGGCATTAAAGAGAAAACTAACGAAGGCCGTAAGTGGGGCATTAGTGGAGTTGCTGGAAGTGAGCAAGCGACTCAGCAGCTTAGAACACAGAATCAGCTAGAAGGTTCTAAGTTAAAAGCTCAGATAGAGCAGGCGGTTGCTAGTGGTCAAATGTCCGCTGCCGATGGTAGGGCTAGAATAGACCAAGTGCAACAGCAAACTGACTTGGCTATTGCCACGGGGCGCACTCAACGTGATATCGCTGCTATGCAATTAGCCGCCGCCAATGGCAACGCATCAGCCAGTAGAGCATTAGCTGAAGCGCAGATGGCCGCGCAGAATGAAAGATTCGTGATGGAATTGGAGCAGTCTGGTAAGCTCGCTGGTTTGGGTGGGATGAGCAATCTCTATCAAACTAATATGGATAGGGATTTGAATATCACTAACTCACAAGTTGGTGCTAACGTTAGTCTAGGTGGGCTGCGTAGTCAGCAAGCTGATATGATAGGCGGTCCGTGGGATGCGGTCCAGCAAGGTATTGGTGGCGTTGCTGGATTAGCTGGAGCATTCTCAGGACTTGGTGGATTTACTGGTGGAAACACTGGCATATCTGGGCCTAAGATTGGTGCGCCTCCGAGCTATAACGATTTCATGGCTGGTAAAACGAATCAGGGGTGGTTCTAATGGCTAACGAATATCGCTTCCCCAGTATGATGTTTGGTGCTAATCCACAAAAAGTTAGGCAACCATCTTTCGGTAGTTTTAATATGGGTGGTCAGGACTTTGGTGCGCGCCCTCTACCTATGCCAGCGATGCCGCCGATGGCGCAACAGCCGCAAGAAGACCAATATGCATCAATGATGGAGAGAATATTTAATCAGCCTAATCCATCTATTACTGCATATAAACAGCATCTTAACACTATGCCCAATCGTGAGGATTATAAGCCTAACATTGGCAATAGAGTCCTTACTGGATTAGTTGGTGCTGCTGAAGGGATTCAGCGTGGTGCGGGCGCTGGTGTGGCTGCTGGTCAAGCTTTTATGGATAGACCATACAATGAAGCTTTGATGGATTATCAGAATAAAGGTAATAGACTGGGCCAGCTAGCAGAGCTTGAGGATAAAGATGTAAGAAGTAAGATGACCTTTGCTGCAAGCATGATGGAAGAGAAGAGAAAGAATCGTGACCTTGATATTAAAGTAGAGAGATATGCCGCGCAGAATGGTTTGAATAAAGCTCAAACCGATAAGATTATGCAAGAGCTAAAGACTGGTCGTATCGAACTGAAGCAGAACGATAAGACTGGTGAGATGATGAGAATAAATTTGGATACTGGGGAGCAAACCAGTATGGGCCAGTATGCTCAGACTCCTGAAGAGAAAGCTAGAACTGAAGTTGATAAACATCGTCAAACTTCTGGGATAGATTTGGGTAATAAAAAGAATCTCTTTGACTTTGAATTGCCCAAGACTGAAGCATCACAGATTAAAGTGCATGAAGCTAATCGCATGTCTGATGCAGCTAATCCAATTAGTAATACTACTGGATTCAATTCCCTTGCTCCATCGCAAGGAGACATAGCACATAACAGTGCTATTGGTAAAGTAATTATGAGGAATCCAGATTGGTATAAGTTTGCTGGTGGACAAGGAAAAGAAGAGGATAATGCTAGAGCTGCTAAAGCTGACCCTGCGGGATACAAAGCATTCACTGATGAGGTAGATAAAATAGAAGCTGAGATTATTAGCAAAAACCAAAAAACTCCAGTGACTGCTACAGCTAGACCTAGACCTAACGTGGGAACTATTGCACCAATCACTGCGCCTGCTGCGCCACAAGTTAACTTTGGTAGCAATAAGTTTACTATGGGCGCGCCTCCGGTAAATTCGTTCTCTTTACCCGGAACCAATAGGCCAGTGCCTCCACCGGCACAAATGCCTATGCCTATGCCACCACCGGCTACAACGCCCGCACCTATAGCTAGAACTGCACCGCCAGTGGCACCAGTTAGACCTATTGCACCGCCAAAGCCACCGGCATCAAGTGGGACTACGCCACTAGGTTCCCCAGTGAATGACCCAAGGACCGCGCGCGCGATTGAGGAACTACGTAAAGATGGACAGCCTATTACTCCACAGATGATTGAATGGATGTTGAAGCAGCCTGATTTTCAGGAGTAGTTATGCCTAGAGATTACACTTCAGCACCATTGCCGCCTAACCCTACTGCTGGTGTTAGCAGTATGAATAGCAGCATGGGTAATAGCATGGGCAGTGATTGGTCTGCGAATATTCCAGCAGTTAATCCACTCATTAAACGTAACTATAGCTCTGCCCCAATTCCAGAAACTTTACTGCCTAAAATAAGTTCACAAGTAGAAACTCCTGATATCTGGAAGATGCCAGAGACTAGTGAAGTAAAGATTCCAGAACAAGTAAATGACTATTCTGACAGAGCTATGTTTAGTTCAGCTCCTAAGTTTAAGCCATCTTCTATTGGTCCGCAGGTTGGAAAGCCTAATGTAATAATGCCCAAGGCTCCCATGTCTGCTAGAGAGATGGTAGATACTGGAATAGAATCTGCCGCAATGACTGGTATTGGTGCATTAGATGTAGCTACTAAAGCTTTGTTTGAAGCGCCTACCCAAGAACTGCGTGATGCTGAAGAGGCTACCATTCAGGATATGAAAAAAGCAGGTGGAGAAGTAGGTGGGGGAATTGGTGAGGATTTAGCTCAATTAGGTGGTGAGTTAACAGTAAGAGGCGCACTAAGTCCAGCGGGAATGGCATCCCTTATTCCTTATGTTGGAGCTATTCCTAAGACTGCCCAACTTACTAGTAGAGCAGCTAAAGCTGGATTGGGTAAAGCATTTCCTAGATTAGCAGCTAAGTATGCTAATAAAATGCATGGCCCAATCACAATGGAGCAGGCTTTTATAAAAGAGCTTGCTGATGCTAAGAAATTAAGAGTTATTACTGATAAATCTAGAAGTCCAGAAATTGCTAGACGTTTAGATAATTTCGATGCTGAGCTAAAAGCTGGTGGTGGTGGAGAGGGCGCTTTCCATATGGCATTAAAGCATATGAAGGGAGCACTGCCTCTTCCAAGCGAATATGAATTCAAATCTATCAGAAATAAATTTACTGATGAAAATATAAGTGACCTCTATAAGAAAGTAACTGATTCCAATTTGCTTACTAAGGGTGATAGACTCACTGCTATGCATGGAATGGAAAAAATTCTAGCTGGTGAGTATGGTGGTGTTCCACAGTCTGCTGAAATTGGACACTTGAATAAAGTATTTGGCTCTGAACTAGGAGAAGCTCTAGGGAAAAATAAAAGTCTGATACGCTCAATAGCTAACTCTACAAGTGCCGTAAGAACTATCAATTCTTCTAATGATATTTCATTTAACTTAAGACAGAATATTGGAAATATTAGTCGTCCAACTTTCTGGAAGAATCTAGTATCTGACCAACGGAGAGCAATTACTGAGAAGGGTGCTAAAGAAGTAGCTGAAGAATTTACTAAATATCCACATTATGAACTAGGAGTCAGGTCAGGTTTGGATATGGGAGATTTCCACGAAGAAAACTTTGCTAATGAATGGGCTAGGAAGTATTATCCCGGTGTAGATTTTAGTGAACGATTGTTTAATGCTGGTGCTAAAGGCCAAAGAATTAGACTATTTAATGAGCTAGTAGATAAAATTCAAGCTGGTGGGGGAATGTTTAAGAATACCCAAATTCCTTTCACTGGAGATTGGTTTAAACATGAACCAATTAATTTCTACGAAAAGGGAAATAGTAAAATTGCTAGAGAACTAGCTAAGTTTGTAAACATTAGCACTGGTAGAGGCACACTAAATACTGGTGTTGTAGATTTCACCCGTTCTGCTAAGATTATAAACAATATACTTTTCTCTCCCAGATTAGCAACATCTCGTATACAGATGTTTACTAAGATGCTTGACCCTAATGTTCCGGGGTATATTAAGAAAGAATATGCTAGAAACATTGCTGGCTTCTTAGGAACACAAGCTTTAGTTCTTGGAGTTGCTAAAGGATTTGGTGCTGAAGTAGAGGATGAAGTTACTAATCCAGACTTTGGTAAAGTAAAATTTGGGAAAACTAGATTAGACTTTAGTGGCGGCGTAAACTCTTACGTGCGCCTCTTGGGGCAGTTGAAGGAAGGAAAGAAGACTAGCTCAGTTTCTGGAAAGGAAACTGTATTTGGTGAGGGATTTAGACCAGCATCTGCAATAGGTCAGATTGGTTCGTTTGGTCGCCAAAAGCTAGCACCTATTCCTGCTACGATATTTGATTATTTAGATAATAGAACTGATGCTGTGGGTAAAAAGATTACACCTTTAAGCACTGCTGTGAAGCTTGGGACTCCCATTCCTTGGCAGGATGCATATGAGAGCTACACTAAAGACCCTGAACATATGTGGGGATTGATTCCCTCAACATTTGGTGCTAGCATTCAGACCTATGGTGCTGGTGATATCAATATGAATCCTTCATCCTCTAGACGCCGTAGAACACCAAAATACGGAAGATAAGTTATGGGACAAAATTGGTTTGGGAATACTAACGTAGAGATTCCCGAGCAGTGGAAATTAAAGGAAGTGAAAATCCCTGAGCAAATCAGGGACTATACGGGCGCGCCTATTCCTGCAAAGATTCCTCCCCCACCAGCAGCAGTTAAGCCAACGATGCCTAACGCTGAGGAAACGCTGAAAACTGGATTGGGGAAAGCATTCAATTGGGCAACCACTCCAATAGCCCCAGAATTTGAGGAAGCTGAGAATGCTACTGTAGAAGATGTAAAGAAGAAGTTTGGTGGATTTGCTGGAAAGCTAGCAGACTGGGAAGTAAAGGGAATATCTAGCCCTGCTGGTATTGCTACTCTAGGTGCTGGCGTTCCCTTTATTAAGATGGCTAAAAAGCTTGGGATAAACAAGCTTTATCACGGCACCCCTCACAACATAAATATGTTTGATATAGCAAAAAATGACCCAACTGATACATTGGGTTATATGATTCATGCTGCTGAAGAACCAGAGTATGCAGCTACCTATGCATTTAAAAAAGGTGACCCAGCTAATAAAGCTAAAGCTTCTTGGCTACCGGGCTATAAGGTTCCTGAGCCTAATGTTATTCCTATTGTTCCTAAAGCAAAAAATGTTTTGGATATAACTGACTTCCCAGAAGGAGAAGATTTAGATAAGGTAGCTGAAGCACTTAGGATGTGGAATCCTGAGCAAAGTGCTCTTGGTTCTAGAGAAAGATTAACATCTAGTAGAGCTAAACAATTACTAGATGAGATTGAACATGTTAAAAAATTAAAAGGAAGAAAAGATTTAACAGCAGACCAATTGATGGGACTAGAAGCATATAAAACTAGTTGGTTAAATGATGCTAGAATTCCATTTAATAATCCAGAAATAACAGAGAAGATGGGCTTCGATGCTATTAGATATAATGATGTACATAAAAAAGCTTGGGCATTTCCTAATCCAGAAATTCTAGAAACTCCTTGGGGCACTAAGCTTGGACAGAAACAAGACACAAAGAAAATCTGGGATATGAATGTTTCTAATCTTAGAAAAGAACAAGAAAAAGAAATGGCAGGTTTAGTTGGCTCTGGTGGATGGACTAAGGTAGGTACTAGTAATTCTTTATTTACTCCAATGTCAGCAGGTCAAAAAAATATTAGTCCACCAAAACCAAAGAATGAGCCTTTTGAATATGAGATATTTAATCCTAAAACTGGAGTTTCTGTAAAGAAAGTTAAAACTTTAGATGAAGTTATAGATGAGATGCAGAGTAGCAGTAATTCAGCTTACCTTGACTTCCAAGCATTAGATGATAAAGGCTTCGGAATGGACGTTGAATTTTATCCAGAAACAATAGCAGCAAATATAAATAAGAAATTAGCAAAAGGAGAAAACTTTACTACCGATGTTTTGACCCATGCTGGTAATCCTAAAATTAAACATTTGGATATGCCAGAGCTAGAGGGATACTATGAAGTATATGACCCTAAGAATGGCAAGATAGCTAAAATTGTTCCATCTAAGTATGATGCAGATGAATTGGTTTATAATAACAAATGGTTAGCTTATAAACCAATTGGTGGAAATTCTCCTAAGACACTTAAGACTGTTAATAAAATTAATCCTTAAATAAATTAGGGGGAAGCTAGCAGCCGCCCCCTAATACTTACCTAGCTACGAACTTCCTACGATACTTCGCTCCGAAAATTAGACCAGTTCCCAACAGCAGCATTGTTGCTGGCTCAGGAACCGGGTCTGGCTCTACGTCGAATGGCGTAGGTCCGCATGTCGGACAGCCGGGAACACTAATAAGGAAAATCTTATCTGCCCCGTCATTGTATCCAGTCAATCCAAATGTAAACGTGATTGACCTAGTTCCAAGTGGCGCACTGAATGCATTGTAATCAGTGCATGTAGCTTCAACACCAGTGCCAGCCACAGTTCCATCACACCCATTTGACAAGATGTAATCTGCCCAACCTACTCCATTGCTGACATTTGGAGTAACTGTAGCTGGAGCGAACGTATAGCTTCCGATATTCGTTCCACCAATGTTGAAGAAGTTGATAGTGAAGTTGCTGAGTGTTTGTGGGTCGCTGGTATCGTTGACATCATAACCAATTAGGAAGTCACGACCAACATACGTAGCAAACAACAGCAATTCACCCGGAGCATCCCCATACGTATTAACAAGTGGATTGGGAACAAACGGTGTCCCACCACCCGTATCACCAACTACAGGCCACAATGGAGGGTCTTGATTACATCCACTACCACCCGGTCCATAAAACACGCATGGATTGTTGATGGTATTTCCATACGTGTTATCAGGTGCAGTGTAGATTGAGATGGGAGCCGCACTTGCTACTGATGCCAGCAGAATAAAGCTTACTGCTAGGGAGCCTACGATTTTTTTCATACTCTCTCCTGTTACCGTCGCTTAAGTTACTAACCACCCGTGAAAGACGCGCGCCCTTATTTACCCATCGTCACTCCCCTTTCTAGTAACTTAGTCTCCACCCTGTTGGAACTTGAGATAGATATCCAGTGAACTTTTCGTGAGCTTGTAAGTTACTACGGACTTACTGCCATGTCCATTGCGATTGACATCTATGGCTTTATTCTGGATAAGCGTTTCAACTATCCTATCCAAATCGAAAGCATCTAATTCTCCCCAGTGCTTTTGTAAAATTTTATGTCTCGCTACTTCATGGCTAGGAACACTCAGTAATTCCTGTAAGAATACCGCAGTCTTCTCAGCAAACTCACCTTTCCCTACTGGCATCATTGTTCGATTAACGTTGCCAGCTAAGTCCATACTTTCTTCTATTGCTTCATTAATATCCTCTGCCTCTAAAATTAAAGTTTGGCGCTTTGCTAAACTTAACAGCATTGCTACTTTAAGTATCTGGTCGTGGATGCGTCCCATCGTGCCAGTTTTATCGTATGTCTTTTGACCACTAAAGTCGGTATACCATTTGTCATAGACATCTTTTGCTTCAGGATGAAATCTAAACCTACCCTTTATCTTACTGATTTCCTCTAACCACTTTGCTAGCTTTGGATAGTCTAGCATTTCCTCTTCTTCATCAGTTTCTACATCAGTAGTATCGTCAGTAAGAGGCTCGATATTAGCACGCTCGTTAGCGTAAACCAAAAAACTACGCCCAATAATGCCCCCTTCCACGTCAGCGCCAGTAATAGATTGCTTGAGATAAGAAGGATTGCTGCCACCCAACATCGTAACGTAGACTTCTTTAAGTTCTTCGACGCCAGTGCCTTTGAGCGTTGTTTTCCAATCATCTGTGAAGTCTCCGTCGTATAGGTCAGTGAGAATACTGATAGCTTGCGGGTCTGCCACTAAGCTAGCTCGAAACTCAGAGGCGCAAATAAAGCAAGAGCTAGTATCTCTTATCTTCCCAGATTTAGTTGTATACGCTGTTGATAGTTCTTTGAGTATGCCCTGTATACTGGAACGTCCTGTGATTATTCTAGTGTTATCTACTATCTTCACTAGTTTCTTTGCCATCTTTATAGGCACACCTTTACGAACTGCCGCAGAATCTCCAATCAAGAATGTATAGATGTTGGGATAAAGAATATATGCAGTTGCTTTATCCTTACGCTTTCTTAGGTATACATTTCTTTTCATCACCGCGCTAAGTGCAGATAATGCTGACCAGTAAAAGAACTTCTTAGGAGGTTCAAGACCACTGGTTGCGTCTAATATCTCATTGACCCAATTATGCTTGTTTGGCATCGTCTTGCTTTGGCATTAAGCTACCTTTTTAAACTTTTCCAAGTCTTTGTAGTTCTCTCTGCCTATTGTGAAATCAGCAGGAATTATTAATTTATAATCCCGC
>Ga0210380_10000467_pt1 | contig 18149 bp, 13 predicted proteins | sample PLM4_5_coexredo_FD_155476 | JGI IMG/M metagenome (GOLD analysis project Ga0210380, IMG submission 155476) | Groundwater sediment microbial communities from an aquifer in East River, Colorado, USA - PLM4_5_coex redo | ecosystem: Environmental > Terrestrial > Soil > Riparian zone | place: USA... | reverse complement strand
CAGCCAGCACGTGGATTCGCGCCAGCTTGTATATGGGCAGACGTGTCTCGTAGAGCCGTTCCGCGTGTTCGGGATCCTTGAACAACGGCCGCGTTCCATCCATCGACACGCGGCGGGCCGCCGTCTCGAACGCAACGTTCAACCAAACAGATATTCCCGTCGAATCGATGACGAGCCGGTTTTCCGGATCGACGGTGGCTCCGCCTCCAAGTGCAATCACAACACGGGGCCTCTCAGACAAGTGCTTCAATTGTTCCCGCTCGAGTTGGCGAAAATGCGCTTCACCGGATTTCAAAAAAATGTCTCGAATGACCATCTTCTGCGCGCGCTCAATTTCCGCGTCCAGATCGACGAAAGACCACCCCAGTTTAGCCGCAAGGGCGCGGCCGACGCTGGACTTACCCGCACCCATGAACCCCACGAGGTAGACTCGTTCCACCGCCATAACCCGTACCGTCTCACGCAGACGGCCAAAGGGTCAACTTCTGCGGTAGAATCCTTCGTCCACATTCGGCGGAAACGGAGAGTCATGTCATTTCAGGATAAAGTTGCGATCGTCACCGGAGGCAGCCGCGGTATCGGACGCGGAATTGTACAAGCTCTAGCAGCCGGTGGCGCGAAAGTCGCGTTCACCTATGTTCAGAACAAGGCACTCGCCGACGAAGTCGCCAACGGCGACTCGGTCGTGGCCTATCAGGCTGATGTCACCAGCTTCGAACAGGCGAAGGATCTGGTAAAGCAGGTGAAGGAAAAATTCGGGCGCATCGATATCCTCGTCAACAACGCCGGCATTACCCGAGATAAGTTGATCCTCCGAATGAGCGAGAAGGATTGGGACGACGTCATCGATACCAACCTGAAAGGCGCTTTCAATGTGAGCAAGCCCGTCGTCGCCGCCATGGTCGCCCAGAGATCAGGAACAATTCTCAACATCACGTCCATCAGCGGAATCGTGGGAATGCCCGGGCAGGTGAACTACTCCTCATCAAAGGCGGGAATGATTGGCTTTACGAAGGCTCTTGCGAAGGAAATTGCCAAGGCAAACATCACTGTCAATGCCCTCGCACTGGGTTTTGTCGAAACAGATATGACCGCCGTGCTCAACGAGGAATACCGGACGAAGGCGCTCGCACTAATCCCTCTCGGTCGTATCGGAAAGCCAGAGAATATGGCCGAGGTTGCCATGTTTCTGCTTTCCGATACGGCGAACTACATCACCGGGCAGGTCATTCAAGTGGATGGCGGATTGGCGATATAGATCAGTTTCTTCCCCTATTTTCTAACTCAGAAACTTTGTTTTCCAAAACAGTTGCTCGCCGTTAGGACTTCCAGACGAACTTCGATCGACGTTACTCTTTGTTCAAGATCCGACAGTCGATCATTCATGGCAAGAATGGTTGCATCAATACGATTCGTTGTTGCGACCAGGCCTTCCGTCGTGAGTTCCAGGCGTGACGTCCTGGCATCAATGGACTGAACAAGTTCGTAGACCATCCGAAGAGTGACCGGGGATCTTGCAGGCATGTGCTGCTCCGATGAAAACGCAAAAGGCAAGCGCGTCATATCATCATCGGCGAACCCCTATTTTGTTTTTCCAAATTCGATTTTTTGCTGAGCCTGGTACTTCCCTTTACGGTCTTTGTAGGAAACCGTGCAGGGCTCATCCGACTGAAAGAAAAGGAGCTGACATAGCCCTTCGTTTGCATAAACGCGGACCGGAGCCGGTGTTGTGTTCACGATCGAAACCGTCGCATACCCTTCCCATTCCGGCTCAAACGGCGTGACATTAATAAGAACGCCGGCTCTCGCGTAAGTGGATTTGCCGACGCATAAAGTAAGGATGTCCCTCGGTATGCGCAGATACTCGAGAGTGCGCCCTAAGATATAGCCATTGGGAGGGATATCGCATATGGAGGCTCGGTAATCCCGGTAATATTCCGGCGGAATCGACTTGGGATTGATCACCTGCAGTGGTGGCGGAGCAAAGATTTTGAACTCATCGGCAAGCCGAAGATCGTATCCATAAGACGACAAACCATAAGAGATTGTGCCTTCCGCCACCTGATCCACACTGAAGGGTTCGATCATCCGATGTTCCTCCGCCATTCGGCGAATCCATGAATCCGCTTTAATTGACATTGCCTAATTCCCTTCCATAGTGTTAAGACTATTGGTGTTATACGAGTTAGCGTTGGCCAATACAGACTAGCAGGAGGTTGCCAGTGATCAAACTGGATCTTGTCAATCAGATCGTCGAACGCACCGGCGTCAGTAAAACGAAAGCCGAACAGGCGGTCGATACCATATTCAACTGCATGAAAGATGCATTAAAGGCCAACGATCGCATTGAATTGCGAGGCTTCGGCGTCTTCTCTGTAAAACCCAGAAAGACGGGCATCGGCCGGAACCCACGTACCGGTTCTGAAGTGAATATCCCTCCCGGAAAAGCCGTCCGGTTCAAACCCGGCAAAGACCTGCAGTCACTTTGAGCCGATCGTACGGCCAGGCAGGGAAATTCCCCTGGATAAATCTCGTCCTGTTTGCACTTACCTGTGTTTCCACGACGCTGGTCGGTGCGCTGCTCATGTCGGCATTTCATGGAACCATGAGCGGCGATCTCTTTATTGATATCCGCGAAATTCTCAGAAATCCGACACTTCTGATATCGGGCCTTCCGTTCAGCATCTCCATCATGACAATTCTGTTCGCACATGAGATGGGACACTATCTGACCTGCGTTTACTACGGAATTGATGTCACCCTCCCTTACTTCATTCCTGCCCCTACGCCGATGGGAACCATGGGCGCATTCATCAAGATACGCTCTCCATTTCAACATCGGGCGGCTCTACTGAACGTCGGAGTCGCCGGACCGATCGCGGGCTTCGTGCTTGCCATCCCCACCCTGATCATCGGGCTGGCCTATTCCAAGTTTGTCGTCATGGATACTTCAGAAGGCTGGATTGGATTTGGCGAACCTTTAATATTCAAGATTGCAGCATACCTCATGGGGAAGACACCGCCCGACGGTATGGCCCTTGCTCTGCATCCTATTGGCCTGGCGGCATGGTTTGGGTTTCTCGCAACAACACTGAACCTGCTGCCTATAGGACAACTCGATGGTGGCCACATGGTTTACGCATTATTTCCAGGTATGCACAAGCGCATTTCGCAAGCCCTCCTGATTGCGCTCGTTCCCCTCGGCTTCTTGTTCTGGACAGGCTGGCTGCTTTGGGTCGTTCTGCTGCTGATACTTCGATTGAGGCATCCGATGACGATCGACGACTCCATTCCTCTGGAACGCCTTCACTTCCGACTGGCCTGGTTCGGACTCGCAATGTTTGTCCTCTGCTTTATGCCGACACCGATCTACATCGGCTGAAGACAACTCCGGCTGAGGGTCCAGGCAGTGGGGGCGAACTGCTACCCTATTTCGGATACGCGCGCCGTATCGAATCCGCAACTTTCTGCAGCGCATCCGCCAGAGAAGAACCCTTCCGCCAGATCAATCCAATGGTCCGATGCGGAGAAGGCTTTGAAAACTTACGGATTTTCAAATCCGCCCTCTTCCCTTCCGTTGCAACAGACAATTCGGGCAACAGCGTCACACCCGAACCGCTGGCCACCATCTGCGCAAGTGTCGACAGACTCGTTGCGCGAAACTCGAGTTCCTGCGCTTTCGATTTCGAACAAAACGCGAGTGCCTGATCCCGAAAGCAATGTCCATCGTCGAGCAGCAGTACGCCGACGTCGTGCAGTTCCTCCGCCGATGCATCCGACTTCTTCATTCCCAACGAATGATTCCTCGGGGTCGCAAGGACAAACGGGTCTGTTGCAATGACGAACTGTTCGACTTTTCCGATTTCCCCTTCCAGTGCGAGCAATACCGCGTCCAGCGTCCCCTGGCTGAGAGCGGCTACCAGTACCGCTGTTTTCTCCTCGATCCAATGAATCTTCATTCGCGGGAATTCCCTGCGAAGGACCGGAGTAATTCGCGGCAAGAGATAAGGCGAAATGGTCGGGATGACCCCAATTCGAATGGATGCGGAAAACGGATCCCCCATACGCTTTGCGGCCTCACGCAGACCGTCGGCTTCGCCAAGAATTCTGCGCGCCCGTTCCAGAAGATCGCGGCCCGCGGCGGTCAGCAGCACACGCCGGCGATCGCGTTCGAACACTTTCACTCCAAGTGAGGACTCCAATTCCGCAAGCTGTGCGCTCAGGGAAGGCTGCGCGACATAACAGTGTTCCGCGGCCTTACGAAAGCTTAGTGTGTCCGCTACCGCGACCAGATATTGAAGTTGTCGAAGAGTAAACGAATGTGGCGGTGACATTGTAAAAGCCTGAGGCTATCACAGTGATTGAAACGATGTCTTGGACCGCCAATGGCGCCGAACTCTATTCTTGAGCCCGGATTCAAAAGAAAAAGGAGAAACGGCAAATGGCAGATACAAACAAATTGACGAACAACTTCGGCGCACCGGTTCCAGACAATGAGCATTCGCTGTCTGCGGGAGAGCGGGGACCGCTTCTCCTTCAGGACTACTTCCTTGTCGAGAAACTGGCCCATTTCGATCGCGAACGTATTCCAGAAAGAGTCGTTCACGCGAAGGGCGCAGGGGCATTCGGTTATTTCGAATCAAGTGCCGACATGTCCGCGCATACGCGAGCCCATCTGTTCGGAGCATCCGGGCGGAAGACGCCGGTGCTGGTCCGATTCTCAACCGTTGGCGGTGAAAAGGGTTCTGCCGACGCGGATCGCGATCCGCGTGGCTTCGCAATCAAGTTTTATACAGAGGAGGGAAACTATGATCTGGTCGGAAACAACACGCCCGTCTTCTTTATTCGAGACCCTTTCAAATTTCCTGATATGGTCCACACTCACAAGCGCAATCCTCAATCGAACCTGAAGGACCCGGACGCCTTCTGGGATTTCTTCTCGCGATCCCCGGAATCCACGCACCAGGTGACGATTCTTTTCTCCGACCGCGGAATTCCGAAGTCCTTTCGCCAGATGCACGGCTTCGGCAGCCACACGTTCAAATGGGTGAACGCCAGCGGCGAGGCGTGCTGGGTGAAATATCACTTCAAGACCGAAACGGGAATCGCCAATCTCACGTCGGAAGAAGCTGCTGCGATCGTCGCAAAAGATCCGGATCATGCGACGCGCGATCTGTTCGAACACATCAAGGGAGGTGGCGTCGCTGCCTGGAAGGCCTATGTGCAGATCATGCCTTATGAGGATGCGGCCACCTATCGCTACGACCCGTTCGATGTTACAAAAGTCTGGAGGTACAAGGACTATCCATTGATCCCGATCGGGCAGCTGGTACTGGATCGCAACCCTCAAAATTTCTTTGCAGACATTGAGCAAGCCGCTTTCAGCCCATCGACGTTCGTTCCGGGCATCGAGCCTTCACCGGACAAGCTGCTTCAGGGTCGCCTCTTCTCGTATCCCGATACGCAGCGACATCGGCTCGGTGCGAATTTCGCCCAGATTCCTGTGAACTGCCCATACTCGGCCAAGCCGGCAAACAACTACCAGCGCGATGGACAAATGCGGGTCGACGGAAATGGTGGTTCCTCTCCGAACTATTCCCCGAATAGCCGCGGCGGCCCTATCGCGGATCCGAAAGCGTCGGAAATTGCAGAAGCGCTCCACGGAGCGACAGGCCGTACGGAATATCCGAAAGCAAACCGCGCGGACGACTTCGAACAGGCGGGGCTTCTCTACCGCGTGATGAGTGAGGCGGAGCGCGCACGGCTCGTCAGCAATATAGCGGGCCATCTGTCGAATGCCGGAAAGGAAATTCAAGAGCGACAGATCCAGCACTTCATGGCTGCGGATTCCGAATACGGCACACGCGTCGCAAAGGCTTTGGGCTTGAAATCGTAACGGCCGAATTTCAACTACGCACCACTACCGATTGCGAGCTGGACAGCAGGATATTCCATTCGATTCCCTGGGTGATCTCCATCCCAAATCCTGCCGCTCGTGACACTATCGGGCCGTCGCTGTGCCCGGGCGCGTACGAAATACGACTCCAAACTGCACTCGAAACGAATCTCTGTCCACATACGACGTACCCAGGCGACGGCGATAATCAGCGCCAACTCGAATGCCAATCGCGCATGGGGAACTGTCTTCAAGCCTATTCTAGAAGAATTTGCGGGTCTGCCATCATCGCTCGACGGATTGCAGGAATTCGATCAGTCGTTCCGCAATGGGCGTGAGCAGTTTCTGCCGGCGATGAATGATCCCAATGGGACGCACCAGTTCCGGCATATCGATCGGCACCGCGGCAACCATGCCGTTCTCAACTTCGCGGCTCACGCTCGTAATCGGAAGAATGCTCACTCCCGATTCAATCGAGATGGCCTGCTTGATCGTCTCGATATTGTCGAACTCCATTGCGACGCTGGGCTTGACTCCGCGCTGCCGAAGCGAACGATCGATGGCTTTGCGAATTGCCAGATTCTTTTCGAACGCGATGAATTTCTCTCCAGCAAGATCTCTGGCGGCAACCATTCTCTTTCTCGCAAAAGGATGCATCTTGTAGCACACAAAAACCATCGGCTCGTCGTGCCACGGAATTACTGTGAGCGACCGGTGCGCAGTTGGAAACGAAAGCATTCCCAGATCGGCTTCGTCGTTGATTACCGCTTCCACCACTTCATCGGGATGCAGAAATGCGAGACGGATCCTGGCCTGCGGGTAACGCGTATTGAATTGCTGTGTGTAGTACCCCATGTCCTGCAGTCCCACGGAATAGATCACCGCAACGCGCACAATTCCGCCAAGCTCTTCGCGCTGACCGGAAATTTCGGTTTTGACTTTCTCGTACTGGTCGAGCAACGCCTCACATGCTTCGAAAAACCGGCGACCTTCCGGAGTCACCATGAAAGGACGCTTCGTCCGGTCGATCAATCGTGCACCGAGTTCCTTTTCCAATTGCCGGACCGCCTGGCTGGCCGCGGACTGAGAGATATGCTGGGATGCCGCTCCCAGTGAGAAACTGCCCGAACGAATCACTTCACAGTAAAGCGTCAGCGTGTCGAGGTTCATAATTCGGCTCCAACTATATTAGAAATACTAATGTCATGTAAGCCAATTTTACGTACTGACTTATTTAGCGTAAACATTTAAAGTAGTGATTCCAAAAAAACTTGGGCCGATTCCAGGCCGAATCTCAGGAAGGGTGGCAGCACATGTATCCCGGTATCCCTGAAAAGCAGGGTTTGTACGATCCTCAATTTGAGCACGACAGTTGCGGTGTTGGTTTTGTCGTAGACATGTTCGGGCGCAAGTCCAATGCAATTGTCCGGAAATCTCTTCAGGTTCTGATCAATCTGCAGCATCGAGGCGCCAAGGGTTGCGAAATCAATACTGGAGATGGTGCGGGAATTCTGCTGCAGGTGCCGCATGCGTTCCTTTCTGAGGAAGTAAAGAAACTGGGAATCGTTCTGCCGGAGCCGGGCAAGTACGGAGTTGGTATGGTCTGCCTGCCGCAGGATGAATTAGCAAGACGCAGCTGTGAGGAACATCTTGAAGCGGCTGTCATCCGCACGGGACAGACGCTGCTGGGCTGGCGCGATGTTCCCACCGACAATTCCGAAATCGGAAACAGCGCCAAAGTCGTGGAACCGAAATTCCGCCAGATATTCGTCGGCTCCGCTGCAGCTGTAAGGAATCGCGAAGAATTGGAGCGCAAACTTTATCTGATTCGAAAGCGCGCAGAAAATGCGGTGGCCGCTTCGGAGATCAAGGACAAGAATTACTTTTATCTGTCGAGTCTTTCCGCAAACACGATTGTGTATAAGGGCATGCTGTCGGCCGATCAGATGGATACGTATTTTCCGGATCTTGTCGATCCGCGTGTGGAGTCTGCTCTCGCCGTCGTCCATCAGCGCTTCAGCACCAACACGTTTCCAAGCTGGCCGCTGGCGCATCCGTTCCGTTACATTTCACACAACGGAGAAATCAATACACTGCGCGGCAATATCAACTGGATGAAGGCACGCGAACGCCAGTTCAAATCGGCGCTCTATGGCGAAGATGTGGCCGACCTGCTGCCAATACTGAACGAATCCGGCAGCGATTCCGCCATCATCGATAACGCCATTGAAATGCTCGTCATGTGCGGCCGGTCTCTTCCGCACGCGATGATGATGGCCATCCCCGAAGCATGGGATGGACACAAAACGATGTCCGACGAGAAGAAGGCGTTCTACGAATTCCACTCGTGCCTCATGGAGCCATGGGATGGACCGGCGTCGATGGTCTTTACCGACGGGCACTCCATCGGCGCAGTTCTCGATCGCAACGGACTTCGGCCTTCGCGGTTCTACATACTGAAGGACGGCACGGTAGTCATGGCTTCCGAAGTCGGCGTTCTGGATGTCGATCCAAAAGATATCGTGCAGAAGGGAAGGTTGCAGCCTGGAAAGATGTTCCTCATCGACACGCTCGAAGGCCGCATTGTCGAAGATGCCGAGATCAAGAGCAGGATCACGTCCTCACAGCCGTACCGGCAGTGGCTCAACGAAAACATGATCGATATCTCGAGCCTGCCCGCTGCGCCGGAGCTTCCGCCTCCCGATCATGAAACCGTTCTTGCGCGGCAGCAGCTGTTTGGCTACACCCATGAGGATCTGAGAATCATCATGGCGCCCATGGCAAAGAACGGCGAAGAAGCCATCGGCTCCATGGGTACGGATACGCCGCTGGCGGTGCTCTCCGACCGAGCGCCGATTCTCTTCAATTACTTCAAGCAGCTTTTCGCCCAGGTAACGAATCCTCCTCTGGACGCGATCCGCGAAGAACTGGTCACCTCGATGGCGACTGCACTCGGTCCCGAACTCAATCTCCTCGAGCCGGAACCGGAAAGCTGCCGCATGATCAAAATCCAGTCGCCAGTTCTCAATAACGACGATCTTGCAAAGCTTCGGCACATGAAGCATCCGGGTTTCAAAACTGTAACGCTTCCGATGCAGTTCAAAATTTCTTCAGGGGCCGAAGGCGGAATTAGTTTGCGCCGTGCAATGGACGACCTTTGCGCGGCTGCCAGTTATGCCATCACGGACGGTGCGACGATTCTGATTCTCTCGGATCGTGGCATGGACAAACACCATGCACCGATCCCAAGCCTGCTGGCGACCTCCGGCGTGCATCACCATCTTGTGCGCGAAGGTACGCGGACAAAAGCCACGCTCATTCTGGAAACGGGCGAGGCGCGAGAGGTGCATCACTTCTGTCTGCTGATCGGGTACGGGGCGTCCGCAATCAATCCCTATCTGGCATTTGAAACGCTCGACGACATGATCCGGGGACACCTGCTCACGGGCATTGATCACGAATCGGCGGTCAAGTACTACAACAAAGCCGTGACCAAGGGCGTGCTCAAGGTCATGTCGAAGATGGGAATATCGACTTTGGAAAGTTATCGCGGAGCCCAGATCTTCGAAGCGATTGGCCTGAACCAGAAGTTCGTCGACTCCTACTTCACCAACACGCCTACCCGCATCAGCGGCATCGGCATCGACGAGATTGCGGCAGAAGTTGGAGCGCGTCACCATCGCGCATTCCCGGGCAGACCCGTGCCCGGGCCGGATCTGGACTGGGGCGGACAGTATCAATGGCGCGCGGACGGCGAGTACCACATGTACAACCCGGAAACGGTTCACAAGCTTCAGTATTCCACGCGCATGAACAACTACAGAATCTTCAAGGAATACACGGCGCTGATGGACTCGACCAGCCAGAAGATGTGTACCTTGCGCGGCCTTCTGGATCTGAAGTTTGACGATCAACCGATTCCCATCGAAGAAGTGGAATCGGTCGAATCCATCATGACGCGGTTTGCCACAGGCGCCATGTCCTACGGCTCGATCAGCAAGGAGGCTCACGAAACGCTGGCAATTGCCATGAATCGCATCGGCGGGCGAAGCAACACGGGTGAAGGCGGAGAAGACCCCGCGCGTTTCGTTCCGGATCCCAACGGCGACTCGCGATCAAGCGCGATCAAGCAGGTCGCCTCCGGAAGATTCGGCGTCACCAGCCAGTATCTGGTAAGTGCGCGAGAACTGCAGATCAAAATGGCGCAAGGCGCAAAGCCGGGCGAAGGCGGTCAGCTGCCCGGCCATAAGGTGGATCCCACAATTGCGCGCGTTCGCCATTCCACGCCTGGCGTGGGTTTAATTTCTCCACCACCGCATCATGACATTTATTCGATCGAGGATCTGTCACAGCTTATTTACGATTTGAAGAATTCGAATCCACGTGCGCGAATCAGCGTGAAGCTGGTTTCGGAAGTCGGCGTGGGCACCGTGGCAGCGGGAGTTGCTAAAGCGCATGCGGACGTCGTCTTGATATCGGGCGATAGCGGCGGGACCGGCGCATCGCCGCTGACAAGCCTGAAGCATGCCGGCATTCCCTGGGAACTGGGACTGGCGGAAACGCATCAGGTCCTTCTGATGAACGGACTGCGAAGCCGGATCATCGTTCAGACCGACGGCCAGCTCAAGACCGGAAGAGATGTGGTTGTCGCCGCAATGCTCGGCGGCGAGGAATTCGGATTTGCCACATCGGCTCTGGTCGTCTCCGGATGCATCATGATGCGCGTCTGCCATCTCAACACATGCCCTGTGGGTGTGGCGACGCAGGATCCGGTGCTGCGCGAGAAGTTCACCGGGAAGCCCGAATACGTCGTGAATTATTTCCGGATGATTGCGGAGGAAGTTCGCGAACACATGGCGAAACTCGGCTTCCGCACGATCAACGAAATGGTTGGACGCATCGACAAGCTCGATGCGCGGAAGGCCGTGCAGCACTGGAAGGCGAGAAAGCTCGACCTCACTTCGATGCTGTACAACCCGGAAGTTCCGGCCCACTATCCAAGACACCATGCGGAAGATCAGGATCATGGGCTTCATCTGGCGCTCGATAACAAGCTGATTGAGCTTTCCAGGGACGCACTCGAACACAGGAAGCGCGTGGAGATCCGGCTGCCGATCCGCAACGTCAACCGGACCGTCGGCACAATGCTTGGAAGCGAAGTCACTCGCCGCTATGGCGGTGATGGACTGCCGGAAGATACCATCCGGATCTTTCTGACGGGTTCCGCTGGCCAGAGCTTCGGCGCATTCCTGCCGAAAGGCATCACGATGACGCTGGAAGGCGATGCCAACGACTACTTCGGAAAAGGGCTCTCAGGCGGCAAGCTGGTGGTGTTTCAGCCGAGATCGGCGGAGTATAAAGCGGAAGACAACATCATTGTTGGAAACGTCGCCCTCTACGGCGCCACAGACGGCGAAGCGTTTATTCGTGGAGTTGCGGGCGAAAGGTTTGCCGTCCGGAACAGCGGAGCTACCGCTGTTGTCGAAGGAGTCGGCGATCATGGCTGCGAGTACATGACGCGGGGACGCGTTGTGGTTCTCGGCCGTACCGGCCGAAACTTTGCGGCGGGAATGAGCGGCGGAATCGCATACGTATTGAATCAGGAAGGCGACTTTGCGGAACGCTGCAATCTCGACATGGTCGCACTGGAAACATTCGAGGACGCCAAGGAAGAACATCTGGTGCACAGCCTGATCGAAGAGCACAGCCGGCTGACGGGAAGTATTCGCGCTCGTCAGGTCGTCGACGAGTGGAGCCGCTTCCGGGACATTATGATCAAGGTCATGCCGATCGAGTATCGCAAGGTATTGGAAGCGTCGGGCGCCATCTCACCGCAATTGAAGAGCAGGAAGAAATATGGGTAATCCAAAAGGCTTTCTCGAGATTGCTCGAGTAACACCGGAGCGCCGTCCCGTTCAGGAGCGAATCCACGACTGGAAGGAGGTCTACAAGGACTTTCCGGAGGACAAGTTGTCCGCTCAGGCGTCGCGTTGCATGGACTGCGGCATTCCGTTCTGTAATCAGGGATGCCCGCTCGGCAACATCATTCCGGACTGGAACGACCTCGTGTACCGGGGAAACTGGAAGGAAGCCATCAAGCGGCTTCACGCCACCAACAATTTCCCGGAATTCACCGGACGCGTGTGTCCGGCGCCGTGCGAAGGCTCCTGCGTTCTTGGAATCAACGCGGATCCTGTGACCATCAAGCAGGTCGAAGTCTCGATCATCGAACGCGCATTCCAGGAGGGCTGGGTTGAAGCCGCAATTCCCAGAGTGCGAACGGGCAAGAAGGTGGCCGTTGTCGGATCCGGTCCGGCGGGACTTGCGGCAGCCGCACAATTGAATCTTGCCGGCCATCTGGTGACCGTATTTGAACGCGCCGACCGCATCGGTGGATTGCTGCGATATGGCATTCCGGAATTCAAAATGGAGAAGAACGTTCTCGACCGGCGCCTGGATTTGATGAAAGCCGAAGGCGTCGCGTTCCGTGCGAATGCCAACGTCGGAGTGAATGTCTCCGTTGATGAACTGAAGAAGGAATTTGATTCCATTCTGCTCTCGGGAGGTTCCACTGCTCCGCGGGATCTGCCTATTGAAGGCCGCGACCTGAAGGGTATCTATTTTGCGATGGAATACCTTCCGCTTCAAAACAAGCGCTGCGAAGGCGATACGATTCCCGATAAGGAATTCATCAGCGCAAAAGACAAACATGTCGTCATCATCGGGGGCGGCGATACCGGTGCGGACTGCCTGGGCACCGCGCATCGTCAGGGCGCATTGTCGGTGATGCAATTCGAATTGCTGCCAAAGCCTCCAAGCAACCGGACGCTGGACAATCCCTGGCCGAACTGGCCAAACATTTTCAGAACATCTTCGGCGCACGAGGAAGGCGGCGACCGCGAATACAGCGTTCTGACGCGAAAGTTCATCGGCAGGAAAGGGGACGTCGAGGAGTTGCAGGCCGCCCACGTGGAATTCGTCGATGATGGGACGGGTCGCCGTACGATGAAGGAGATTCCAGGCACCGAGGTCACCATGAAAGCCGACCTCGTGCTGCTGGCGATGGGATTCCTGGGGCCGGAACGTAAAGGCATGCTCGATCAACTGGGCGTCACCATCAACGAACGCGGGAATGTCGCGACCGACGGAGAGAAGATGACAAGCGTCCCGGGTATCTTCGCGGCAGGTGATATGGCGCGAGGTCAATCTCTGGTTGTCTGGGCCATCCGCGAAGGACGTCAGGCCGCGAAGTTTATCGACAAATATCTGATGGGAAGTACGGACCTACCTTAATAAAAGCAAAACGGGAACAATGTTCAATTCTCAATTTTCATCCGAGTCGGATGGGAATTGAGAATTGAACATTGATCAGATCCGCGTCCCTTCCCTTCAATTTGGGTATGTTATTCTCGCCTGATGATTGTGATGAAATTTGGCGGCACGTCGGTGGAAGACGCAGTCGCGATAGATCGTTCCTGCGGTATCGTCGCTCAGCGTATATCCCGAAAACCATTTGTTGTTGTATCGGCTCTGGCGGGCGCAACCAACGGACTGCTTGAAGCCGGGCGGCTTGCCGGCGAGCGGAATCTGGATGAGGCGCTTGCCATTATTGCTCCGCTTGAAAAGCGGCACGTCGACCTGCTTCCGTCGACGGCAACGGATTTCGCCGCGTTGCGGGAACTGCTGCGCGCGCTAAGCGCCATCGGAGAGTTATCCGCCAGAACCCGCGATCTGATTGCATCCTATGGCGAAGTCCTGTCATCTCAGATCTTCACCGACCGGTTGCGCAAGATGGGTCACGATGCCGTGCACATTGACGCGCGCCAATGCATCGTCACAGACGATTCGTTCGGTTCCGCTGCTCCATTAATTGGCATCATTCGCGGCAATCTTCAGAAAACGGCACGTCCTCTTCTCGAAGCCGGCCGCGTCGTCGTCATGGGAGGATTCGTCGGATCCACGGAGAATGGTGCCGTAACGACTCTGGGGAGGGGCGCATCGGATTACAGCGCCGCAATTGCCGGATCAGCCCTCGATGCCGAGGAAATTCAAATCTGGACAGACGTCGACGGACTCATGACCACGGATCCCCGAATCGTCCAGGGTGCCTGGAAAGTGAAAGAGACATCTTTCGCGGAAGCTTCGGAACTGGCGTATTTCGGAGCCAAAGTTCTGCACCCGGCAACCGTGCTGCCTGCAGTCGACAAGAATATTCCCGTTTACATTCTGAACTCGCGCAAACCCGCGGGCACCGGCACGCGCATCACACGCGATGCCATCCCGTGCAAAAACCTGATCAAAGCCATTGCGGTGAAGCGCGGGATTACGGCCGTCACGGTCTCATCCTCTCGAATGCTCATGGCCCATGGCTTTCTTCGCGCGCTCTTCGAAGTGTTTGACCGCCACCGGGCCTCGGTCGATATGATCGCGACATCCGAAGTATCAGTGTCCCTGACACTGGACAATACCGCGAAGCTTCCGGTTATTCTCGAAGACCTTCGCACTCTGGGTGAAGTGAAAGTGGATGAAAAACTGACTCTGCTCTGCCTGGTCGGAGGAAATCTCCGTTACACGCCGGGAGTGGCGGCGGAAGTCTTCGGAAGCATTCGCGACATCAACGTCCTGATGGTTTCTCACGGCGCCTCTCATATCAACATGAGCTTCCTGGTCGATCAGAAGGACGCAGACGCCGCAGTACGCAAACTGCACCAGTACTTCTTCCGTGAATTTGACCCCTCCGTTTTCGAACCTCCGAATTGACGCCCTCGGTCCGTGTCGGTTAAAGTAGCCCGACTTCCGGGCTATTCGTCCTCAGACTCACGAACAGGAGGCCCACGTGTCCACGACCGAGCACAACTTCGAACCAATGACCACGGGCATGGTTCTTGACCGGTCGTTTCGGCTCTATCTGGAAAACTTCGCCTTGATGATCGGGTTGTCGGCCATCCTGAACGTACCACTCCTTTTCATGTCCTTTTTGTTCACAGCAGGCAGCATTGATGTAACGAAATTGAATGGCGCAACTGCCGTTGCGCTCGCGATTGGCGTGATTGTATTTCTTGTTGCAGCAATCATTGTTGCTCCCATGATAGCCGGAGCAACAGCGCTGGCAGTGAGCGATATCTATCTCGGAAAAGTCGCGACAGCTGGAACGGTACTCTCTGCGGCATGGCGTAAAGTGTGGACGCTCCTGAAGACTCAGATCATAGTCGGATTGATTCTATTTGGACTGATCCTTGCAGCGGGAATCGTACTCGGAGTGGTTGCGGGAATAATGACTCTGCTCTCTATCCCCACGGTCATTCTCGGCAGCATTATGGTGCTGGGCCTTATCGCCCTTATGGTGTGCACCATCCTATTGTTCCTCTCCTACGCTTTGATCGCCCCCATTGTCATGATCGAAGGTACCGACAACGGCCGTGAGATCCGCAACCGGAGCTGGCGACTCGTTGAAGGGCAGCGACTCAAGGTGTTTCTCATATTCCTGGTCCTTGTTGTGATTCAGCTGCTTGTTCAAGCGGGAGTCGGAATCCTATTGGCCGTCGGTTTCGGGTTGGGAAACGCCTCGCTCACCTCTTCGATTCTCAATGGAATCCTTTCGATATTACTGACCCCGATTTCCGCCATCGCGGTTACGCTTCTTTATTATGATTTCCGTATTCGCAAAGAAGGCTTCGATCTGGAAATGCTGAGTCAATCCATGGGCGGTCCCACAACAGAGGCATGATTGAAAAGCTTGCTCCAGAGCAGGTTCGGGAAATCACACAGACGATCCTAAACCGGCGGGAATTTCAGGACGACCCAACGCAGGCATGGATCGCTGGTCTGCTGCAGCGATTCGTCAAGTGGCTATCCAAAATCTCCGAATGGTCCGCCAGTCACCCGGATAGCGCAAGAATCCTCATTATTGTCCTTGGGATCGTCCTCATTGCGCTTCTCGCTCACATTGGCTACACCGTCATCAGCGAATTCCTGTCACTGCGTAAACGTAACCCCAGTCTGGAGACTCGTTACCAAAACCTGCCGGCCCTGGAGGGCGTTGCCGACAACTGGACCGAGGCCTTTGCTCTGGCAAGAGTATCGATTCAATCGGGAGATCTTTATCGTGCGTTGTGGATCACGCATCGAATACTCCTTTCCGTGCTCGACATCCGGAAAGCCGTGCGATTTGCGCGGTGGAAAACCAACAGTGATTACATCCGCGAATGCCAGGCCACCGATGCTGCTGCAACCACGCTTCGCGACATCACCGACGCATACGAGCGCGTCATATACGCACACGGACATTTCGACCGGGACCAGGCCGCCCGTCTGGTCGAACGGGTGGAGGCATTCGCCAGCGAGGTGAACCGGTGAATGCGGCGAGGAGGAATCTCTGGACGGCGATCCTCGCAGCTGGAATTTGCGCCATTCTGATTGCTGGCATCACGATGTTGTCCATCGATTCGACGAGCGATTTCATCAACAGGCGTCCTTCGACATTTTTCACAGACCGCACCGGGACAAGGGCACTTCTTCTGGTCCTTCAGCAGATCAACCCGTCCACCGACCAGTGGCGCCGCCCCTTCAACAACCTTCCTTCGCAGACTGACTCCGCAAGATCGACAATGATCGTCATGGGACCGAAAGAAGCTCTGACAGAAACAGAAGCCGCAGTACTGGATCGATGGATTACCTCCGGTGGCCAATTGATCCTGGCGACGGACAAGGAATGGCGGATCCGGAAGCCTCGGAAATCTAAAGAATCTGCAAAGGAAGAAGATGACTTCGTTCCTCAGGGATATCTCGTGCGACACGGCTTGCAGCCCAAAGCCGATCTTTCCGGGGAGAACGCAGTTGCCGCGGCCATCACAAAGAATATGGGCGCCGGCCGAATCGTATTCGTGTCCGACTCCTATGCATTTTCCAATGAAACGCTGCGTAAAACGGATAACGCCGTCTGGATCGTGGCCCGCACTTCTGAATGGGACGAAGCGGTTTTCATCGATGAGTACCATCACGGATTCGGGCAAAAACGGGAAATGCTGCCGCTGATCGGCACGTTCCTGGTCTCGCCATGGGGCTTCATGAGCATGCAGCTTGCATTGGCCGGTTTCGTCTTCATGCTGGGCACCAGGCGCCGCTTCGGTCGCCCCATTGAAGAACTCCCGGTAGAGCGCACCAGTCCGATCGAGGCCGTCGAGGCGCTTGGCGGCCTCTTCGAAGCAGCGCAAGCCCGGGTATTGTCGGTAAGAACCATCCATCAGTATCTGAACCTGCAACTGACCGCATTGTTCGGATACGCCATTGATATTTCCAACCCTGCTGTTCGCGAACGCATTGCCAGCCGAAGTTCACTCGGCCGGAAGGAGCTGGACTCATATGCCGACGCGGTAAAACAGGCAATCGACGGTGAAACCGGATCCGACACCGAACTCATTCGAATCGCGCGTGAAGCAACAACGATCTCAAGGAGCTTTAGTCATGGAAATGCCCGACAGCACTCAGGGCGGCCAGCTGCTGCTGGCTAGCCTGAAAACCGAACTTTCACGCGTCATTGAGGGACAGGAAAACGCCATTGAAAGCCTGATGGTGGCTCTGGTCGCCGGCGGGCATGTGTTGATCGAAGGTGTACCCGGAGTTGCGAAGACTCTGATGGCGCGAAGCCTGGCCGCAGCCCTGTCGGCAACGTTTTCCCGAATTCAGTTCACACCGGACCTGATGCCCGCCGACATCACCGGCGTCAACATCTTCGAACCTGGCACGGGCCAGTTCCGATTTCGCCCGGGTCCCCTGTTTGCCGATATCGTTCTCGCCGACGAAATCAATCGGGCTCCCGCCAAGACTCAATCGGCGCTGCTCGAGGCGATGCAGGAAAACCAGGTCAGCATCGACGGTGTCACACACACGCTTTCGGGAATACTGACAGTACTCGCCACTCAGAATCCTATTGAGTACGAAGGAACTTACCCGCTGCCCGAAGCTCAGTTGGACCGGTTCATGATCAAAGTGATTATCGACTACCCCGCTCTGGACGCCGAGCGAATGATGATCCGTCGAATGCATCAGCTCGGAGAAAAAGTGACGCATCCGGAAAGTGTGATCCGGCCTGTGATCAACCCGTCGGAACTGATCGCAATCCGCGCCGCAGCGCACCGCGTGGATGTGGATGATTCGATCGTCAATTACATCGTCGATATCACCCGTAATTCCCGTTCGCTGGCAAACCTGAGCCTTGGCGGGAGTCCTCGTGCGGGCGTGATGCTGCTGCGCG
>Ga0210380_10000466_pt1 | contig 18176 bp, 20 predicted proteins | sample PLM4_5_coexredo_FD_155476 | JGI IMG/M metagenome (GOLD analysis project Ga0210380, IMG submission 155476) | Groundwater sediment microbial communities from an aquifer in East River, Colorado, USA - PLM4_5_coex redo | ecosystem: Environmental > Terrestrial > Soil > Riparian zone | place: USA... | reverse complement strand
CGATGATCCGCCGGACGTTCGAACACCATCGAGTCACCTTCGACCCAGGCACGACCCTCGAATGCGTGGTGCACGCTGTCCGCGGTGGTGTATCCGGCCACCGAATCACCGGGCCGTGACTGGAGGCGAGAATCGGAGACGGACTGAGGTAGATATTCGCGGCTCCTGTGTCCGCACGAAGGAAGCAGGAACAGGGCTGCCAGACCGAACACGACAATGGCGAGGCGCTTCACGAACCCAACTTCGTTCCCGCAACCCATTCGGAATCGCCGTCCGCGAACGTTTCCCGTTTCCAGATCGGGACGGTTCGCTTGAGTTCATCCATCGCCCACCGGCACGCGTCGAACGCGGCTTCGCGATGATGCGCGGTCGCGATCACCACCACGCTCGCCTCGGCGAGCGGAACCTCGCCGAGACGGTGCACGATCCGGCACGACGTGATCGCGTGGCGCTGTCCGGCGGTCTCCTCGATCGCAGCGAGCGCCGCGAGCGCCATCGGTTCGTACGCTTCGTAGGCAAGACCGGTCACGCGGCGGCCCTGATGGTGATCGCGCGTGGTGCCGAGGAACACCGCGATCGCTCCCGAATCGGGACGCGCCGAAGCCGCGATCATGGCAGCCGCATCGATCGCGGCGTGGACCAGCTCAGCCACGACGCGCTCGCGTGACGCTCTTCTTCGTGGCGCGCGCCCGTACGCTCCGGCGCATGATCGGCCGGGTCGCGGATCGGCGCGCGACCTCTTTGAATCCGGCCCGCACGAAGCTCGACACCGGCCCGTGCCACAGGAACGCGGCACCGGTCCGCTTGCCCCTGGTATCGATCGGATAACCCTCGACGATCCGCGCCCCGCGCGATCCCGCGAACTGAACCGCCGCTTCGAGCAGCCGGGCCGGCAGTCCGCGCCCACGCCACCCGCGGGCGACGAACAGGCACGGGACCGACCACACCTCACGATCGTCGACCGGGGCCATCACGCGCGAGGTCGAAAGCCGCACGTACTCCGCACGGGGCGCCACCGCGCACCAGCCGACCGGCTCGCCGGCAGCGTACGCCAGGATGCCGGGCCGCTCGTCCGCCGCGACGATCGCACGCAGCCGGCGCCGATTCCGATCGCCGAGACCGGCCTGGTACTCACGGCTGGTGAGTCGCGGCCACATGCACCAGCAGCCCGCGCACGCGCCGCGCGGTCCGAACAGCCGGGCGAGATCGTCCCAGCGATCGGGAGTCGCAGGTTGGAAGACGACGCCGTCTGCCGCCGGAGCCTTCGTGCTTCGCGTCCGCGTTCCGACGGATGGACGGCTGGCCACCGTCAGCCTCCGCTGACCGGCGGAAGCAGCGCCAGCTCCATTCCCTCGGCGAGCGCGCGGTCGCCGGGCGCGAGCTCGCGATCGAGCGCGACCGCGAGATGCGGACGCAGGGCGGCGAGCGCGGGATGGCGCGCCTCGAGCGCGCCGAGCGCGTCCGCGACGCGGCTGCCGTCGGGCAGCTCGATGCGCAGTGAGCTGGCGCCGAGCGCCTCACGCGCCTGGGCGAATGCGACCACGGTGATCGTCATGTCTTGGACGCTCCGGATGGACCGCCTATGCTCGCTGGATGCACGACTCGAATCAAGCGCCCCCACCCGATCCGGACGACCTCCCGTCTCAATCCGCCGGCGCTCCGTTGCCAACGGTCGCCGGTCCCACCGAATTCGAGCTTGCTCCGCTCCCACCCGAGATCCGCTCCGACGAGCGCGGGCTCTCGATCTGGCTCGGGATCGTGGCCGCCGCGTTCGTGGCGAGTGCCGTGTTCGGCCAGGCCGAGCTCGGCCTGCTGACCGCCCTGGGAGGCATGTTCGCAGTCGCGCACGCGGTCGACCGCGACGAGCGGTGGACGCTGCTCCACAACTTTCTCGCCTGGATTCCGCCGGTCTCGGGCGCGCTCATGTTCGCGGGCGTCGCGTGGTTCCTGTCGACCACCACACTCACGCCCGTCGAGCGCATGGCCGGGATCGTGTCCTCGATCGTCGCCGGAGCGCTCTCGCTGCTGCTGCTCGTGCGCCCGCTGACCGACGCGCTGGCGAAGCTCCTGTTCCGCAGCCCGAACACCGGGCACACCACCCGCCTCGGCGCGCGCCTGGTGGCAATGGGATTCCTGCTCACGGTGCCGGGCTGGCTGATGTTGAAGGGCATGGCGGCCGGCTCGGACCTGGATCCGCTCGCGCTCGGCACCAGCTCGTTCATCGGCAGCCTGATCGGTTTCACGATGCTGTCGCTCGGCGCGGTCGGCTTCCTGATCGGCCGCGATCTGAAGGAAACGGTAGCGCGGCTCGGCCTCCGGCGCTTCGCCGGGCGGGACGTCCTGGCGGTGGTGCTCGGGGTGTTCGCGATCCTCGCACTCAACGTCGCCATGGAGTGGTTCGCGCAACGGTTCGCGCCCGAGGCGTTCGCCCGCGACCAGGCGATGAACGAGCTGATCGCCGGCCGGCTGACCCGCATCGAGACGCTGCTGCTCGGCGTCAGTGCCGGAGTCGGCGAGGAACTGGCCATGCGGGGAGCGCTGCAGCCGCGCTTCGGACTGATCGGGACATCACTGCTGTTCGCGGTGCTCCACGTTCAGTACTCGCCGCTCGGGATCCTCACGATCGCGGCGCTCGGCATGCTGCTCGGGCTGATCCGCAAGCGCACCAGCACCAGCACCCGATCGCGGTGCACGTCCTCTACGACATCGTCGCCGCGCTCGGCATCCAGCACGGCTGAGCGGGGCAGGCGGCTGGAAAGCCGATCACTGCGTTGGCTCGGTCGCTCCTCGCTGCGACGTATCCATTCGATACGACTCGCTCGTCGCTCCCTCGCCGCCTTGTCCTCGGCTATCCAGCCGCCTGCCTTCAGGGTTCACGACACCGATTCGCCCGGTGCGAGAACGATCACCTGCGCCTTCACTCCCGCGTTCGCGAGCTCCTCGCGCAGGGCGTCGGGCGTGCCGGTGAGGGCCGGGAACGTGCCGAAGTGCGCGGGCACGATCCATTTCGGCTTGAGCATTCGTGCCGCGATCGCGGCCTCGCGCGGTCCCATCGTGTAGCGATCACCGATCGGCAGCAGCGCGATATCGGGCGCATAGAGCTCGCCGATCAGCGCCATGTCCGCGTGCACGGCGGTGTCTCCGGCATGATAGACGCGGGTTCCGTCCTCGAGCGTGATCACGAATCCGCACGGCTCGCCGCCGTAGATCACCTGGCCGCCGTCCTCGATCCCGCTCGAGTGGGTCGCGTGCACCATGGTGAACCGGATTCCCGCCAGCTCCTGGGTGCCGCCCTTGTTCATCGGCGAGGTGGTGGTCACACCCTTGCGCTGGAGCCACTGGTGGATCTCGAAGTTGCACACGATCGTCGGCTTGAACTTCTTGGCCAGCGTCACCGCATCACCGATGTGATCGCCATGGCCATGCGAGATCGTGATGACGTCGATCTTCTCGAACGACTGGTGCTCCTTGGGACAGGCGGGATTGCTCTCGACCCAGGGATCCAGCAGCAGGGTGAGGCCTTCCCGGGTGTCGAGGCGGAAGGTGTGGTGACCGAGCCACGTGAGGGTGAATCCGCGATCGATCCGGGCCATGGCGGGGGAGTCTGCCACAGGCAACCGTAGTCCGTCAGGAGGCGGCGCCACCCGGCCAAATCCTCGCGAAATCAAGGGGTTCGGCGATCGGGCGGCACCACTCGCATCCGTCGAATCTGCCGGGTCATACGACCACTTCCCGGGTGCCGATCGTCACCGGAGTGGAAAATTGCTTTAGGGCCGATTTTCGGCCATCCGGAGGCCTTGACGCAGGTCCACTTCGGCTCCACACTGCGGCAGTCCGCGGTCGCCTCGCTCGAGGATCCGCGGGTCCTTCGTGGCCGACGATGAAGGCTGCGCAGGGCAGTGAGGAGCAGCGTCGCATCACCGGCCCCCCGCACGCGTGGAACCGGAATGTTTCGCTGGTCCTGCGCTGTGGAACGGTGGGGGCGGTAGCGAGATCGGGGGACTCCTCCGTCATCTTCGTGAAGCAGCGCAGTAAGTGAAACCGGCCGCTGCGGCGATTCGGGTGTGGGCGTCGCGGCGGTGCGGGAGTGAGTGTCACGCAGTCGGTTCCCCCAGACGACCCGCGCGCGACACCCCGAATGACGAGGACCCGGGCGTTTCCGGACGCCCGGGTCTTTTTATTCGCTTCCGCGCCTTCCCGCTCAGTTCCAGGCGCCGTCGCCCTTGCGCTCCGGGCGCCGCAGCTGCGCCTCGACCAGCTCGCGGACCCGCTGCGAGCGCTCGACCAGGTTGTCCATGCCGAGCAGCGAGAGCCGCGTCTCGGCCGGGATCTGCAGATGCATGGCGACCTGGTTCACGACCGCCGCGAACCCGATCTGGGGATCCAGCGCCGCCGCCAGCGCGGGATGCACCGACTCGCGCTGCGCGAGTCGCTCGACCGAATCGATCAGCGCACGCTTCTGGAGCTCGACCAGCGGATCGTCGGCGGTGAAGGGATGTTCGTCGACCGCATGGATGAACGCGGTGCGGTAGGGATAGTCACGCACCTCGCGGCCGAGGCGAACCCGGCGCGTGCCCATCACCTTCAGGTCGTAGCAGTCGTTGACCAGCCACTCGACCTCCTCGATGCGCGCCAGGCACGCGAGCGGATGCACCGGGGAGTTGCGGTACGGGTTCCGCTCCCAGCCCGGCTGCATGAGCGCGAGCACGAACGAGCGGTGCGACGACAGGATGTCGCGCACCATCGTCCGGTAGCGCAGCTCGAACACGTGGAGCGGCAGCGGTGCGTGGGGAAACAGCACCACGTCGGGCAGTGCGAAGATCGGAACGGACGCGGGGAGTTCGAACGGCACGATGATCTGCTGGCGGCGCGGACGCGAGGTCCGTGCGCGCGTCAGTCCTCGCCGACGAACTCGAGCAGGGCCTCGATGTGTCCGTCGACCTTGACCTTGGGGTAGATCTGGGCGATGCGCCCGGTGCGGTCGATCACGAACGTGGTCCGCTCGATGCCCATGTACTTCTTGCCGTAGAGATTGCGCTGCTTGTAGACGCCGTACTTGCGCGACACCGCGGCATCCTCGTCGCTGAGCAGCGGAAACGGCAGCTTGTGCTTCTCCAGGAACTGCTTGTGCGACTCGAGCCCGTCGGTCGAAACCCCGAGCACCACCGTGTTGTGCTTCTCGAATTCTCCGGTGTGGTCGCGGAAGTCGCACGCTTCGCGCGTGCAGCCGGGCGTCTCGTCCTTGGGATAGAAGTACAGGATCACGGTCTTCTTACCCTTGAACTGACGGAGCGAGACGGACTCGCCGGTGGAGGAGGGCAGGGTGAAATCGGGTGCCGGCTTGCCGATCACGGGCAACAGACTCGCGGTCATGAAGCTCTCCCGGAAAACCGGGCCGGGCTCCGCGCGGGAGCCCGGCCCGGCGGGGCGGAGATCGCCCCGTGGGGGGTGGGACTTATCGGGCGACCGCCTGCATGGCGAGAGCGCGCTCGAGGCTCTGCTCCACCACCGACCAGTCGAGGTTGTTGAAGAACGCGTCGATGTACTTGGCCCGCGCGCGTCCGTAGTCGATCCAGTACGCGTGCTCGTACACGTCGAGCGCCAGGATCGGCGTCGCGTTCCACAGCGGGAACGTGTTCTGCGCGTCACCGGCGACCGTGGTCAGGCAGTTCCAGTCGTGGTCGTAGGCGAGCCACACCCAGCCGCGCGACGCCAATCCGGTCGCCTTGAAGTCGGCGAGCCACGCGTCGTACGACGGGAAGTCGCGGGCGATCATGTCGGCCAGCTTACTGCCCGGCTTGCCGCCCTTGCCGCCCAGGTGTGCGAAATAGATCTCGTGGTTCTTCACTCCGCCGATCGCGAACGACAGATCGATGCGCAGCGCGCGCAGGTCGCTGAAGATCTGGTTGGCCGACGCGCGATCCACCGCACCCAGCTTCTCCTGGATCTCGTTCGTCTTGCCGACGTACCCCTTGTACAGCTCGTAGTGCTCTTCCATCGTGCGAGCGCTGATGCCGTCGAGCTCGCGGACGCTGGCGAATTTCTTCGCCTCCAATTTCGGAAACGGCATGATCTGGACCTCCGTTCGGGTGCGCGGGGACGCACCGCCTGTGCATTCGGGAAGGAGCGCGCAGTGTGCCCCCGAACCCCCGGCAGTGTCAACGCCGGACCCGCGCCGAATGCGGCTCCGGCGCGGGTCGCGCGCCGATCCGCACGCGCGCGTTGACCGCATCGGAAGCGACTCCTACAGTCCCGCCCGCCATGACCCACGACCCGCGGACCAGCTGGATCGACGTGATGCCGCCCGAGGTGGCAAGCCCCGAGCTCGCGCCGCTCTACGCGTCGGTTCGCGCCACCAGCACGTCCGGCCAGGTGGGACACTTCTGGCAGTCGCTGTCGCTCGCGCCCGGCACGCTCGGCGCCATGCACGCGATGTACGCGACGCTGTGGAACGACCTGGCGCCGCTGACGCGCGCGCAGGCGGAGATGGTCGTGGTGGTGGTGACCGCCCTCAACGGCGCCGCCTACTGCGTGTCCCACCACGGACCGCGGCTCGCCGATGCCCTCCAGAACGATCCCCTCGCGCGCGCGATCGCGAACGACTACCGGACCGCCAACCTGCCGGCGCGCGACCGCGTGCTGCTCGATCACGTGGTGGCGCTCACGTGCGAGCCGTCCGAGCGCACCGAAGCCGATCTCGCGCGGCTGCGTGAATACGGCTACGACGACCGCGCGATCCTCAAGGCGACCACGCTCGCCGCGTTCTACGACATGGTGAGCCGAATCGTGACCGTGCTCGGCGTTTCGATCGAGCCAGGTCGCGAGCGCTGGGAGTTCGGCACGCAGAAGTAGCCGGGCGCAGGGGTGCGCCCGTCACCGCACCGACGTGAGCACCTCGAGCAGCGCCGCGGTGTGACGGGCGGGATCGGTGAGCACGCGCACGCGCTCGCGTCCGGCGGCTCCCCAGCGCGGCGCGTCCGGATCGGACAGCGCGCGCGTGCACGCCTCGGCCAGCGCGTGGGCGTCGCCGGCGGGCGCGAGCAGCCCGGTGACCTGGTGTTCGACCAGCTCCGGGATCGCGCCAATTCGCGACGCCACCACCGGGCGCGCCGCGAGCTGCGCCTCGGCCACCGCGTAACAGAAGGTCTCCCACGACAGCGACGGAACCACCGCCACCGATGCACGGGCCAGCGCGTCCGCGAGCGCGGGACGATCGAGCTGCCCGAGCAGCACGAGGTTCGCCAGCCCGGACTGCTGCTCGCGCAGCCAGCCGGCGAGCGGACCCTCCCCCGCCACCACCAGCGGGACCGGGGCGAGTCGCAGCGCGATCGCGGGCAGCAGACGCACGCCCTTCTCGAGCGAGAGCCGTCCCGCGTAGAGAACGAATGGAGATTCCGGAAGCGATGGCGCTGGCGCGCCACCGCCCGCAGGCTCGGTGGTCAGCGCGTGCGGAATCACAGTCACCTGGGACGCCGCGAGCCCCAGCTCGACCACCTTGTCGCGCACGAATGCCGATGGCGCGATCCAGCGGCGCACGTTGCGGTACACGGCGAGCTGGTCGTGCAGGTACGCCTCGGCCGCTCCGACCGCGCTCGCCGCGCGCGAGCCCTGGACGCACGCGGTGCGGAACGCCTGGATGTGATGGCCGCCCTTGCAGCGCTCGCACGGTGCGCCGTGCGCGAACAGCGTCCGGTTGGTGCACCACGGCTTGAAGTCGTGAAGCGTCATCACCACCGGCACTCCCGCGCGCTCCAGCTCGCGGATCGGCGACGGTGTCAGGTAGCGGCTCGGCGCATGGATGTGCGCGACGTCGGGACGCCACGCCGCCAGCAGTCGGCGCATCGACGATGCGGCCGGGAACGACCACAGGGCGCGCGGCAGCTGGGCGATCCGGCGCCCGAGACCGGCGCTCTCCGAGTAGTCGGCATGGGGCGCGAACCACGGCCGGGTCGGGCTCGCGAGGTTGCGGGGATCCTGAATTGCGAAATGCCCGACTTCATGGCCGGCGTCGGTGAGCAGCCGGGTTTCGTCCATGCAGGCGCGCTCGACGCCGCCGCGGAGGTAGTGGAAAGCATTCACCAGCAGAACGCGCACACCGCCAAGCTAACACAGCGCATCGGTCGGAATGCCGGGTCCGCGGCGGCACTCAACGGGAATTCACCGCGTTTCCATTGCGGGCCGTGCGGCTTTCGCACTAGCCTTTTTCCGTGCTCCGCCCACCCTCCGTGCGCCCGCTCCGGCCCCTCCTGCTCCTGCTCCTCACGCTGACGCTGGCCGGCCCGCGGCCGGCCGGCGCCCAGTCGTCGATCATGGTGAAGGGCGGTCTCGACTTCCCGGTCGCGTTCCGGTTTGCTCCCGACGGCCGGCTCTTCTACTGCGAGCTGTTCACCGGCCGCATCCAGGTGTTCGACTCGCCGACCAGCGACGAGCTCCACACCTGGGCCACGCTGTCGGTCGATTCGGACGGCGAGCGCGGCCTGCTGGGGATGGAGTTCCACCCGCAGTTTCCGGATTCCCCGTACGTCTACTTCTTCCACACCAATCGCAATCCGCTCGAGAATCGCGTGGTCCGGCTGCGCGATGTGAATGGAGTGGGCGTCAACGCCCAGGTGCTGTTCCGGCTCCCGGTCAGCGAGCTTCACAACGGTGGGCGTCTCGCGTTCGGACCCGACGGCCGGCTCTACGTCACCTTCGGCGACCTGGAGGTGGCGGCGGCCGCCCGGGTAATCGGCGACGTGCGCGGCAAGATCCACCGCCTGACCCCGCTCGGCGTCCCGGCCGGCACGCTCTTCGGTCCCACAAACCCGGCGTTCGCGCGCGGGATTCGCAACGCGTTCGGCATCTGTTTCGATCCGGCCGTGCCGGGCCGTGCGTTCTTCACCGAAAACGGTCCCGACTGCGACGACGAGGTCAACGCGCTGTGGTCCGGCGCCGACTACGGCTGGGGAACCAGCGACCCGTGTGGGGGCGACATCCCCGGCACCACCAAGCCGATCGCACGCCTGTCGCCGACCGTCGCCCCGACCGGCTGCTGCGTGTACCGCGGCGGACCGGACCCGGGCTTCGAAGGCGCGCTGTTCTTCGGTACTTTCAACCAAGGCGACATTCGCTGCGTGACCTTCGACCCGCTCACCGGCGAGCCCAACCCGGTCCGCACGCTGACGCCACACGGCGACGCGGTCCTCGACGTGGTGCAGGGCCCGGACGGTCGGATCTGGTACAGCACCTTCGATGCGATCTACCGGCTGATGTCGGTCACGGTGTCGGTCCCGCCCGCCGGACCGACCGCGCCGCGCCTGAGCGCGTGGCCCAATCCGTCCGCGCGTGATGTCTCGTTCCGGATCACCACTCCGCACGACGTGGTTTCGCTCGAGGTCTACGACACGAACGGACGCCGGATCCGCGACCTGGCCGTCAGCAGCGGCCTGGCCCGCTGGGATGGGACGGATACACGCGGCGCGCGGGTTCCTCCCGGCGTGTATCTCGCCCGGCTGCGGGAAGGCAACGCGGTCCACCACCTGCGGATCGTGCGCCTGGCGCGCTGACCGTGGACGCCGCGCGCCCGACGCTTCGCATCACCACCCTCAACCTGCTCCACGACGCGATCCGCAACCTCGAGCCCGCGTGGGTCGAGCGCCGTCCGGCGGCGATCGCGATGCTGCAGCAGCTGGCGCCCGACGTCCTGTGTCTGCAGGAAGTGTCGCCGCGCCAGCTCGACGATCTGCGCGCCGACCTGCCCGAGTTCGAGATCGTGCCCGGCGTCCCGACCGGCGGCACCCGGCTCGCGCGGTGGCTGGTTCCGCTGCGTCCGGTGGCACGGGCGTGGTGGGGTGACTATTTCGCGGTCGGCGAGCGCTGTCCGATCCTGCTGCGCAGGAACGTGGTCACGCCCGTCGAGACTGGTTCGTTCGCGCTCGACGAGCACGTGCCACGGGTCGCGATGGTCGCGACGCCGCACCGGGTGACCTGGGTGCGTGCGCGAGTCGCCGGCACCACGTCCGAGATCGTGGTCCACAACACGCACCTCGGCCTGGTGCCGTGGCGCCAGATGAAGACCGCGCGGCGTCTCGCGGCGTTCCTCGATGAGGGCTGGAATGGCACCGCCCAGTTCATCGCGGGTGACTTCAACGCGAAGCCCGACAGTGCCGTACTCCGTCACCTGCGATCGGATCGCGACGGCCGTCCGGGATTCCAGGATCTGTGGCGCGCCGCGGATCAGCGGGTCGGCCCCGGCGCCACCTACCACACGCTGCCGTGGCTGTTCGGGCGGCCCCGGATCGACTTCGTGCTCGCGCGTCCCGCGCTTCGCACCGTGCGCGCCGAGGTCACCGACAAGGTGCCGGGCCGGATCGCGCCTTCCGATCACCGGCCGGTGACGGCCGAGGTCGTGCTCGCCTAGACGGAATCCGGTGCCGCCGGGCGTGCCGGGCTCGGGGTCGCCGGGCTTGCGGCGGGCGCGAAATCGAAGGCGACCAGCGCCGCGCCGACGCCACGCGCCCCCTCGTACGCGAGCAGCGTTCCGCCCAGGTCGGCGCCGAGGAATCCACGCAGGATGTCGAGATGCGCGAGACCCGCCTCGGGATGGGCGCGCTCGATCATCTTGTCCTCGACCTCGCGCAGTCCATCCCAGTGGCCCGCCTCCAGCGATTCGATCAGGTGCTCGTCGAACGCGGTCGCCTCGGGGACGTCGCGCTGGAACGACCACGAGTGCCAGTCGGCGGACAGCAGTCCGCCGACCACGAACAGCACGCGCTCGGATCGTGCGGCGAGCGTCCGGCGCAGCACCGCGCCCCACGCGCGGCATGCCGCAGGCGGCAGCTCGGCGACCGACAGCGGCACCACCGGCACCACCGGTCGGGGCAGCAGAAAATGGAGCGGGATGGTGACGCCACTGTCGACCCCGCGGGTCGCCGGTCCGACCCGCACGCCCGCGCGCATGCCGGCATCGACCAGCGCGCGCGCGATCGCGGTGTGGCCCGGGCAGTCGTAACGCAGCTCGACGCCGAAGCCGGTGTAGTCGGTGAGCGTCCGATGGCGGGGGCCGACGTCAGCGTGGAACGGACCATCCGAGGTCCAGCGCGCGCTCACCACCACTACCACGTCGGGCGGATCGGTTGCGAGCGTGGTCGCCTCGTCGGCCAGTGCCTCCAGCATCGGCGTGTGATGGCGGCGATGCTCGTCGAGAACCAGCGTCGGCAGGTGCGGGACCAGCAACGTGCGCGGCAGGAGCATCAGCTAGTGGTGCCGGATCTTGAATTCGTTGGCCGCGCGCTCGGCGGCGCGCTCGTTGCCGGCGCCAACCGGGACGTTGCGCTCGGTCGCCTCGGCCAGCAGTTCGCCGGGCAGCGGGAACCACACGCGCTCCTCGAGCAGTCGGAACTCTTCGACCTTGTGTCCGCCGAGCTCGCGCACGCGCTCGATGCAGCCCTGGACGACGTGCTCGGGCGTCGATGCGCCGGCCGTCAGACCGACGTCGCCGGTCAGCCACTCGGGGCGAATGTCCTCGGGCGCCTCGATCAGGTACGAGTTCGCGCCGGCCGCGCGCGCGACCTCGACCAGGCGGTTCGCGTTGCTGCTGGTCGGCGCACCGACCACCAGGACGAGGCCGGCACGACGCGCCAGCTCCTTCATCGCGTCCTGCCGGTTCTGGGTCGCGTAGCAGATGTCGGCCTTGGCCGGCTCGCGCACCGACGGGTAGCGGCGCTTGAGCGCCTGGACGATGTCGCGCACGTCGTCGACCGACAGCGTGGTCTGCGAGATGTACGCGACCTTGTCGGGATGCTGCAGCTCGAGCCGCTCGACATCCGCGACCGTCTCGACCAGCGAGATCGCCTCTGGCGCCTCGCCGAGCGTGCCTTCGACCTCGACGTGGCCGCGGTGTCCGATCAGCACGATCGAGTAGCCCTCCTTCGCGTAGCGGAGCGCCTCGAGGTGGACCTTGGTGACCAGCGGGCAGGTCGCGTCGAGCGAGCGGAGTCCGCGCTCCTTCGCCTCGCGGCGGATCTGCGGCGACACCCCGTGAGCCGAGAAGATGACCACCGCACCGGGCGGCACGTCCGCCAGCTCGTCGACGAACACCGCACCCTTGCGCCGCAGCTCGTCGACCACGTGGCGGTTGTGCACGATCTCGTGCCGCACGTAGACCGGCGCGCCGTACACCTGGAGAGCGATCTCCACGATGTCGATGGCGCGGTCGACTCCGGCGCAGAATCCGCGCGGAGCGGCGAGAAACAGGGTCGGAACGGAGTCGGTCATGGGATTCGTCATGTGAAGGAGCGATCGACCGCGCCGGGAGCATTCGGGGCGCGGACCACCGACTCTAGCCGAGCCGCGTCAGCCCGTAAACCGGCCGCCGGTGCGGTCGGCCCGCATGATCAGGGCCTCCGGTGGGCCACGCTGTCGGCGCGCAGGAACGCGTGCAGCGAATCGGGCGCCGACGCCCGCAGGCGGACCACGATCTTCTCGATGTCCTGGGTCGCGGTTCCCGGGCCCAGTGCCTTCTGCGCCGCGCGCAGTTCGTTCACCGCCCCCCGCACGTCGCCGCGCGCCGCAAGCGCGACGCCCAGCAGCCGGTGGGTGTCGCCGCCGGGCGAGAGGCGCACGCCTTCCTCGGCGATCGCGACCGCTTCGTCGCGCCGATCCATGGTGATCGCCAGCTCGACCGCCTCGACCCGTGCCAGGTGCTCGTCCGGCACCGCGGCCATCCACCGGCGGTAGACCGCCAGCGCGTCGGCATCGCGACCGCCCGCGCGCAGCATCTGGATCTCCGCCTGGTACGCGGGCCGGAACGTGGAGTCGCGTTCCTGCGCCCGGCGGTAGTACACGATCGCCGAGTCGGCACGCCCGGCGCGGCGCTCGAGGTTGCCGAAGTTGAACCACGACGAGGGATCGTGCGGCGCGAGGGCGATCGCGCGCCGGTATTCGGTGCGTGCGTCGTCCCGGCGCCCGAGCTGCTCGAGCGTGCCGGCGAGATCGCGATGCTCCTCGACGCTCGCCGGCGGCAGTTCGATCGCGCGACGGAGCGCGCGTTCGGCGTCCTGCGCGCGCCCGGCCCGCAGGTACGCGAAGCCGAGCGCATGCCAGCTCGCGCCGTCCTTCGGATCGCTGGTGGTCAGGCGCTCGAGCTGGGCGATCGCGTGATCGGTCTGCCCGGCGCGCGTCAGCGCAACTCCGAGCTGACGGGTGGCGTCCCGATGGTCCGGGTGACGCGCGATCTCCTGGCCGAACAGCTGGACCGCCTGGTCGAGATTGTCGTTGCGCATCTGGACCATGCCGAGCCGGTAGCGGACGTCGCGCAGGTCGGGATCGAGGCGCAGCGCGTTGCGGAAGAACATCGCCGCAGTTTTCGGATTGCTGGTCTCGAACGTGCGCCCGATCGAGAACTGCTCGAGCGCCTTCGCCCGCCGCTCGTGCTCGAGCGAATCGACCCCGGTCGCGCGACCCGGGATCAGGAGCGGCGCCGGATCCGACTCCGGGACCTGGCTGTCGGGACGCGCCGGCACCAGCAGCGCCGGCGGCTCGGACGCCGCGCGCCCGGAAACACGCGCGCCCGCCACCAGCACGCTCGTCAGTGCGAGCGTGGCCAGCAGCGGGCGGATGCGAAGCAGGCGGATCGTCAGGCGCCCTTGAAGGCGGCCTTGCGCTTCTCGACGTACGCGGCGAGACCTTCCTTGGCGTCCTCGCTCTGGAACAGCTGCTGCTGCAGTTCGCGCTCGATCGCGAGCGCTGACTCGAACGGCACCTCGGCGCCGCTCTGCACCGAGCGCTTGATGCGGCCGACCGCCTTGGAGGCACGGTTGGGCGGGCAGAACGACTCGGCGTACTTCTGCACCTCGTCCATGAAGCCGTCCACGTTCGGCGCGTCCACGATCCGGTTGATGATTCCCAGCTCCTGGCCCTGCTCGAACGTGAACAGGTCGCCGGTCACCATGATCTCGATCGCCTTGCTCTTGTTGACCAGCCGCGCCAGGCGCTGGGTGCCGCCGGTGCCGGGCAGCACGCCGAGCGACACTTCGGGCAGGCCGAGCTTGCCGGCGCCCTTGCGCGCGAGCCGCAGGTCACACGCCATCGCGATCTCGAGACCGCCGCCCACGCAGTGGCCATTGAGCGCCGCGATCACCAGCTTCGGCGTCTGCTCGAGGCGGTTGAGCGTCTCGTTCGCATGCAGGCAGAAGTAGTACTTGAAGCCGGGCGTGACCGCCTTGAGCATGTTGATGTCGGCGCCCGCGCAGAAGAACTTCTCCCCCGCGCCGCGGATCACGATCACGTGCACGTTGTCGTCGAATCGCGCCTGCAGGATCGCGGCGTCGATCTCGCTCATCATCTCGAACGTGTAGCAATTGGCGGTTTCGAACGTGAGCTCGAAGGTGGCGACGCCGTTCTTGACGCGGTAGTCGACCAGCTTGGTCTTGGTGGCTTCCATGGGCGCGGATCTCCGATCAGGAGGGGGCAGTTCGGGCGCGGCCGGGGGCTGCGCGCGTGGATGCGAAGGTTCGTGAATTGAGCGGGCAGCGAGTATAGGAGGGCCTCGGAAGACCGGTCAATCGGGGGCTTCCGCCCCGGTTCCGGTCACGCCGCTGCGGCGTTCGAGCAGCATGACGTCGCGCCAGCGGTCCCCCATCGCGCCGATCCGCTCGCGGCAGCCGACCACCCGGAAGCCGCACGCCTGGTGGAGGGCGAGGCTCGCCAGGTTCTCGGGGAAGATGCCGGCCTGGAGCGTCCACAGGCCGTGCCGCTCGGACTCCGCGATCAGGCCTTCCAGCAGCCGGCGCCCGACGCCCCGGCCCCGGGCTTCGTCGGCGACATAGACGCTGACGTCGCCGACCCCGGCGTAGACCGCGCGTTTCGAGACCGGCGACAGCGCCGCCCAGCCCACGATCTCGCTCCCGTCCGCGGCGATCAGCCGCGGATCGGCGAGATGGCCGGCGTCCCAGGCGTCCCATTCGGGCGCCCCGGTCTCGAACGTGGAGTTCCCGGTCGCGATCCCCTGCAGGTAGATCGCGCGCACACGCGGCCAGTCGTCGGGGGTCATCGGTCGGATCACGGCGCAGGTCCTCCAGATGGAATGACTTCGCGGACGGTGGCGTGGGCGGCCCGGACCGTCAAGCCCCGACCCGCGAAGAAAGTCTGCACCCGGACCCGGGCAGCCTTCATCGTAAATCGCCGATAGACGATTCGAAGCCGCACGCCCCGGCGCCCCGGCCGCGGGGCGTCGCGGAGACCGCCTGCTGAAGGAGACCTCGATGGTCGCACCATCCCCACCCCGCCGCCGCACCGGCGAACCAACCGCCCGCGACATCGCGCTCGCCCGGATCGCCAAGGCGCTCGGACATCCGGCGCGGGTTGCGATCATTCGCATGCTCGCGGCGACCGGTAACTGCATGTGCGGCGACATCGTCGACCGCCTGCCGCTCGCGCAGGCCACCGTTTCACAGCACCTCAAGGTGCTGAAGGACGCCGGCCTGATCCGCGGCGATCTCGATCCCCCGCGGGTCTGCTACTGCATCGACCCCGACGGCCTCGCGAAAGCGAAGGCCCTGTTCGCCGATCTGTGATCGGTCCTTTCTCAGGAGCTCCTCCAATGAATGCATCTGTGAAGTCCCCGGGAACCTTCGCCGCTGACGCCCACCCCGACGACGTGCGTGAAGTCGTGCGCGAGAAGTACGGCGCGATCGCGTTGTCCGGCGGTCAATCCTGCTGCGGCAGTGGCAGTGGCAGCTCGTGCGGCTGCGCATCCGCTCCGGACGGCGACCAGGTACTGGCCGCGATCGGCTACGCCGCCTCCGACGCGGCGGCGATCCCGGACGGCGCGAACCTCGGGCTCGGATGCGGCAATCCGCTCGCGTACGCCGCCGTGCAGCCCGGCGAGACGGTGCTCGACCTCGGCTCGGGCGCCGGGATCGACGTGTTCCTCGCCGCGCGCGAGACCGGACCCGGCGGCCGCGTGATCGGGGTCGACATGACCGCCGCGATGATCGCGAAGGCGCGGGACAACGCCCGCAAGGTCGGCGCGACCAACGTCGAGTTCCGGCTCGGCGAGATCGAGCACCTGCCGCTGGCCGACGCGAGCGTCGACGTGGTGATCTCGAATTGCGTGATCAACCTGTCACCCGAGAAACCGCAGGTGTTCCAGGAGGTCCTGCGGGTGCTCAAGCCGGGGGGCCGGATGCTGGTCAGCGACCTGGTTCTGACCCGGCCGCTGGCGCCCGAGCAGCAGCGCTCGATCGACTGCTACGTGGGGTGTGTGGCGGGCGCGTCGCAAAAGCAGGAATATCTCGACCTCATGACCTCCGCCGGGTTCGATCAGGTTACGGTGGTGGGCGAAAACCTGTACGCGGTGGGACTCGAATCGACGCCGGCCGACGAACGCGTTCCCTACGACGCGGTGGCGTCGGTCAAGGTCCGGGCGGTCAAGCCAGCGGTCTAGCGGGAGGGTCGTACGAGGCCGAAACTCAAAACCTGGTGGGCGATGCCGGTCGCGCTGCTGCTGTGCAGCGCGCCGGCGCGTGCCCAGGACATGCTGCCCGGCGCGCAGCGCACCACCGATCCGACCCGGCAGACCAAGCCGACCGACGCCGACACACTCGACGCGACGTTCGACCCGGGCGAATTCGATGGCACCGAGCTGCCGGAACCGGTGCGTCGCGTGGCGCCCGATCCCGAGCTGGCGAGCAGGCCCGGACGCCCGCAGGGAACCGTGGTCGTTACGGTGCGCGTACGGCGTGACGGCAGCAGCGAGGAGCCGAAGGTGATCCGCTCGGTGGCGGGCCTCGACCGCGCCGCGGTCGACGCGGTCCGCAACTGGACCTGGAAGCCGGCCCTTCAGAACGGCAAGCCGATCGACGTCGTGGTCGCGGTGCCGATCCGGTTCGTGGCGTGGCCCGAGCCCGGCACCGACTGGACCGCCGAGCGGCGCCTCGCGCTCACGCTCGAGCGCGATCGCCAGATCGCCGAGGCATTCGACCGGTTCGTGCTCGCGGTGCGTGCGTTGCCCGCGGGAACTCCGCACGACACGCTCGACATGCTGCGCCGCGACGTCCTGCGGACCCGCCCGCGGTCGGCCAAACCGACCTCGACCCCCGGACCCGACCTGCTGCCGATCGAGGCGTTGATCGCTCAGGAGCGCGGCGACAGCCTGGCGAAGCGCGCGCACAGCCCCGACGACTGGAAACGCGCGATCGCCGAGTACGAACGCGCTCTGCTGTGGGCGCCGTGGCACTGGCCGGTCTACGACCGGCTCGCGGAGGCCGAATGGCGCACCGGCGAGCGCGCCCCCGCCACCGCGCATCTCGAGCTGTACCTGCTCGGCGATCCGGCGCCCAGCCAGCGCACGCGGGTCCAGGAACGCCTGGTCCGGCTGCGCGGCACGCCGGCGCCGGCGGCAACCTTCCGCTGACGTCTATTCGAACCGCGTGGCGTACGCCACGTCCGGCTCTCCCATCCCGAACATCGCGGTCCGCTTCTCGACGAACGCCGCCAGGCCTTCGGCGACGTCGGGGCTCTCCCAGCACCGCAGCTGGCCCTCCGCCTCGCCCGCCAGACACTCGTCGAGCGAACGGTAGCGCGATGCAGACATCGAGCGCTTGATCGCACGCACGCTGACCACCGGCGCCGACGCGAGCCGGCGCGCGAACGTGCGCACCTCGTCCATCAGCCGGTCCGCGGGCACCACGCGTTCGATCAGTCCGATCCGCAAAGCCTCGGCCGCGTCGATCGGATCGCCGAGCCAGCACAGCTCGAGCGCCCGTGCGACCCCGACGCGGCGCGGCAGGAAGTAGCTGCCACCCCAATCGGGTTGCAGGCCGATGCGGACGAAGCTTTCGGCGAAGCTCGACTGGTCCGACGCGATCCGGAGATCACACGCGAGCGCCAGGTTCATCCCCGCCCCCGCCGCCACGCCGTTGACCGCCGCGATGGTCGGGATCGGCAGCCGGTCGATCCGCCGGATCACCCGCGCCCCCAGATCGAGCAACCGCCCGAGATCCGCAGCCCCGCTCTCCCGCGTCCGCAGGTTCGCCATATGCCGAACATCCCCACCCGCGCAAAACGCACGCCCCGCCCCCGTAATCACCAACACCCGCGCCGCCCCACCCGCAACGCGATCAATTGCATCAATCAACTGTTCACGCATGTCATCCGCAAACGCATTCAACTTGTCCGCCCGATTCAAAACAATC
>Ga0210380_10000464_pt1 | contig 18253 bp, 32 predicted proteins | sample PLM4_5_coexredo_FD_155476 | JGI IMG/M metagenome (GOLD analysis project Ga0210380, IMG submission 155476) | Groundwater sediment microbial communities from an aquifer in East River, Colorado, USA - PLM4_5_coex redo | ecosystem: Environmental > Terrestrial > Soil > Riparian zone | place: USA... | reverse complement strand
AGGCGCGCGGCCCCAGGGGGTTGTGAGCGTTCCAGTTCGAAACGTCCCCCCCGGAAGTAGCTTTGGGTCCTCTTTCATCACAACGATCAGATAAGAATTGATTCGCGTTGCACCCTACCCCCCAGTTGGTGGTCTCTCCCACCTGTCACACCACTAGACCCATGCGTGATAGCCAGGCAGGTGTCGCCCATTCATGTGCCCTCGATCGCAAGGCCATCCACACCAATAGCGGGCTTATGCCAATAACGCACTGTCGCGATTGCTACGCGCGAACCCATGCGAAGATCGTTATTGCTGATCGTTCCAAACTTCCACCTGCGCTCAAGCTCTCGCTTCACAACGTCATGACAGCGCTTACACAGTGGCTGCACATTCGTTGCATCGAGCACTCGCTCAGGCGCATCGCTCACAGGGACGATGTGATCAAGCACAACGGCTCGCGTCTGTACGCCTATGCTAGCGCAGCCCCAACACCACGGTGAAGCAAGCAAGAAACGTTTAGCAAGATCATCCCATTCAGCAGAGTAACCACGATCACGAAATCCAGCACGCATTACTGACCTGCAATACGATAAACACGATGACCATCACGTCGACCATCAGGCACAAGACGTCTTAGCATATGCAGTGCCCATGGTAGCTTACGCTCCACTCGCTGTAGGCGTAGAGCAAGCGCCTCTAGATCATGCTGCTGCTGACGCACAACAAGAGCAGCGCCCAGCACCATGCCTAACAGCAGTGCCTGCTCCTCATGTGGCGTCATGGCCAGTCAGCTCTTCAAATATGGGACTGATCTGCGCGGTGCCGATTAACCAAAGCCAGCTTATCCAACGGACCACATGATCGCCGTATGGCAGATCAATAAATTCCTCAAGCGGCATTGTGATGATGCCGACTTCAATAAGATCGGGTTTCAGCGACTCCATCCTCACACTCTCATGCGCGTACGGGTGGCCCATATACTTGCCACCCCAGCAACAAAAAAAGCACAAACTCAAGCAGCGAAGATGCTTGCGTGCCGTAGTGTCCGCCGAACCCGCTGAAGATGGCCAGCGAGAACACGAACCAAATCAGCATCAGTACCCAAAAGATCAATCCACGAGCCATGGCCCTGCACTCCTAGATTCCCTTGAACGTCTGCCTTGCACGATAGGGGAAAGTACGCAACGACTGTGCGTACATCAGCCCGTTAAAACGCTCCTCGTAGAGTGATGTATCGAGCTTCGCTGCAGCCTGCTTGAACTCGCTCGTGCGCCTTCTTCGATAGTAAGCACCCAACGCCATACGGATGCGCTCTTTTTTGGTCTTACCAATAAAAACAGAAGCATTTGAGTGAACGAAAGCGTGAATCCAATCGCGAGCAGTCACCAAATGACGAACACTAGAAGCATCCTTCGGCTCGCTAAGATCGAGATATATTTTTCCAGAAAGACTGAACTCGTTAGAGCGCTCGACTTTTATAACAGCGCGGCCGCTCTCTTTTCTTCGCTCGCTTGGGGCGCGACGGCCTCGACCAGACTTAACCTCGACCTGCGAAAAAGTTGCGCCAATCAATTTGTCACGCGTATCGAAAAGAGCATCATTGAGAGCACGGCTCAGAGCATCGGGAAGAGCAGAGATGAAGGCATCAAGCTTAGCCGCCGATTTAAGATTTAGATTTACGCTGATCATGACTACTGCCCAGCCTGAACGCGTCAGCTTAGTATTCTGATAACTGACGAATTTGTTGTGCAATCGCCGCTGCAACAGTTGCACCGACAGAAGCGCGCCGAGCGCCATGCTCATCACCGCGAGCACGCCGCTGCTTCTCTAGGCGCTTAAGTCTCGCTCGATGCTTAAGAGCAATGCGAGCACAGTCTTCATGCGCCAGCGTCTGAATCGTGATCATCGAAAATTGACCTTCACACCGTAAATGCCCGATGGCTGATGACCTGCGTACCAAACGAACTTAGCACTGCAGTATGAAGTGAATGTTCGTGTAGTCCCATCGTCAAGCGTCAGCTTCGTCTTCTGATAGCCTAGCTCGCCAACATCATCGCGCTGCACCACCATCGGATCTGGATTGCCCTCGACCACTTCAACCGTGTAGTTGCGATCCGCGACGCCCCAGACGTACAGCCTAGCATTCTGAAGAGGATTCCGAAAATAATTCCAATACAAGCGACGGCGCTCTAACGACCACTCCGGATGATACCAAGGTGCTTCCTCGACTTGCTGCTCATAGTCATTGCGAATCATCCACGCCCAGGTCTTGATTGCATCAGGTACGCGAATACGTTCAGTGACACGCGCGTATCTCTTGGCACCCTCAGTCCAGTAATCCCACTTCTCGTTTACATTCCATGGACTGATCGTCACATCACACCTCACTCGGGCCGGTGGAGACCACTACAAGGGAATCAACCACATATCCGAGCTTTAAATACGGCACCCTGCCCTCATCTCACGGCGGCGACCACCGACCTTGCGACAAGGACGGCGGCCGGATCGCCCCACCGGAGTGCCTGACGTCGGCCCACGGACCATTAGTCGCGTCGAGTCCGAAGGGCGTCGGCCCCAGCGAAAGTATCTTCAACCGCAAACGTATTGATCCTTGCGCCACGTGCAACGCAAAGGCGGCGCTGCCTGCGGACGTTCCATGTTGGGCTGATAATTGCAAAACAGCAAACCATTGACCGTCTCACACATCGTTTTCATCTTGGGCGCCGGCGGGTCGCACAAATAAACCGGAGTCCCATCCTTGCCCTGGCCAACCTGCTTGCAATTCGCACTCGCCTTGTCAGCAGCGCCAACAACCGTAACAGCCGCGATAGCGGCTGCGATAGCACTTAATTTCAAGTCCATGGAAGCCTCCATCTGTTCGAGCTTAGTCTCCAGTGCCTGAACCTGTGCCTGAACCTGTGCCTGAGCCTGAGCCTGTGCCTGAACCTGTGCCTGAACCTGTGCCTGAACCTGTGCCTGAACCTGTGACTGGACTGGATCACCCCCTGCTGTCAGTGTCGGACCGAAAAAATAATAAACCGTGAGGGCGAGAACACACACCGCAATCCACAGCATCAACAACAACACAATCACAGTCGCGCCAGAGTTCTGAGGAGATACCAGAACACGCTGCGCATCTCCGTTCGGCGACAGCGCATCAGCGTCTACCGGGGCATTAACTCTTGGTCGCTTCGCTATCATCCGAGCGACACGACTCAAGTTACAAGATCAGGACCAGGGCGAGGAGCTGGATCTTGATCCTGCTTCGGCCGCCGGAAATACAGCCACCTCGTTGGAATAGGTCCTAGCGTTGTAGCGTAGAAAAATTCCCATCCTTGCGCGGACAAAATATTGAGGCTCTTCTCGGTATCCTTCGGCTTACCGAAGCTCTCTTCCTCGACACGGTATTCATAGCCCGACATTTGGATGTCTCCCATAACTTTGGCCACAAGCCTCCAGGCGACCCAAGTCTAGGTGGCCATGTGCCCTTAGAGCCAAGCATGTCGACGTGCGCTCGGTAGCGGCGCCGGAGCTTAGCCCGAAAGGGACTGTGATCTATGTTTTCGACGCGAACGATGCTTGTGTTTTTTCTTTTTCAGCACAGCACTCACAGAAGCACCACTCGACACATCACGCTCATCGACGGCAATCGAAACCCATCGTCCCATACAGTCGAAACTAACGCAGAGCCTGCCAAGGTCGACACGATGCTGATAAGTCCCGTAGTGGCCCGACATGGGGCCAGCGCCGCCAACATGCACGCGCTCCCCGATCTTGAAAGGCTCAGGCACCTCGACGGCCGGCAAAACATGGTCGCCCACACATCGCCCCAATAGATCATCAACGACCGACTGTGGCACCTGCGAGACTGCGCCCTCTCTGAAATGGACGAGATTGATAACCCGCCAGCAGTCGCGGACCACGCCCCAAGCCGCCTCGAACGGCACCAGAACGTAACCAGGAAAGGCGGGAACAGCGCGTTCGACCACACGGCCGCGCTGCACTAACCGCTTGTTTTGAAGGAAGAAATGAAAAGGAACGCCATGCCGCACGCTCAACTCGCGGCAAACAAGGTTCTCAGCATTTGGAGCGGTAACTGCCAATGCCCACATCTAGGCTTTCATCGCGAAAAGAAACGCTAACGCTAGCCATGATTTACACCCTATCGCCCCCATACGCAAGGGGTAGGAACCTAAAGCGGAGCATTGATGCCGCGAAGCCAGATCACCATCGTCAGGAAGGGCACGTCGAAGGCGCGTGCGAGGGTGCGGTACCCTCGGTCTTTCCATCCCCACAGCCCGGAAGCGTACAGCACACGAGCACGATCTCGCTTCTGCGCCCTCGAAAGCCCACGAAGAGGATGCTCGCGCCGCACATCCTTCGGTAGGAACGAAATAGGAGTGTTGTGCGAAATACCGCCAACGGGAGCGAGCGAGATCTCACCGCGGTACTTCAGCAGCCTCGATCGACCGGCAGCATCAGAAAACTGCTGCCGCAGCGTTCGCGGCTTCTGCCTGTCATAATTAGCCGAACGCTTCGCCGCTAGCTGCCTGCCCGCGATGATATCGCAAGCCTCCTCCAGTGTGCGCGCCTCAGTGTCACACACATGAATGCCTGTGACCCGCTTCCTACGACGAGAAAGGGAATCGCTTGGATATGGATGTGGAAAACTCAATGTCTGCTCCCTTACTCTGGATGACGCGAATTCTTAGCAATGATATCGACCACATGTCCTATGACATCGCTCGCCGTACCGTCAAGATCACGCATCACCGCTCCACGAATCGTTTCGATAGGAACGTGATGTTGCAAGCACAACGAGATTAGCACTGCACCCGTTCGCGTCAAGCTCTCCATCATGGATCCACTCAAGGCACCGGACACAAACACCTCGCCGATCACACCGTCCTCGTAGAAACCAAGCGTGACGACGTACTCGGCATTCTGACCACCGTGCGTCGTCCTGAAAGTCTGACTCTTGCGCCGCTGCGGCAACACGTGACGCGTCATTGGTGCGCCTCGACGATAGCCTTGATCACACCGCTCTTGTCCGTCAGCAACTTGTCCGTCAGCAACGCACGCGTCAAAATATCCGCCGCCAATTGAGTACGTCCTCGCTTCAAATATGCGAGAGCCTGCTCCATGACGACGCGCTGCTGGATCCATGCAACATTAAGCTCCTCACCAAGCCGCAACGCCTCATCCAACCTGCTCATTTGTCGCTCCTACAACGCCTTCAGGTTTCTGTCAACAGCAGCTAACCCTTTTCATCCCGCCTCTCCCGAAAACTCAAGCGCGTCATCTCGTGACGTCGATCCCAAATCACTTCAGCCAAGCGACCAAGATCGAGTCTGCCGGCGACATGCACAGTGCCAACGTCGACATCATCCACTTTTGCGTTCAACGTCCTGCGCAGCTCCCACAGGATCAAATCCTCCAATTGGTAGCGGTCCATTTTTCTCCTCCATCGTCGCTCATCGCAGTTTAAATCCCTTGACGGCCCACGCCACCTCGGGCGACGCCTTCGACTTATCTTTATTCTCGCGCTTCTGTTTCACAAACGCCTCCGCAGCCGCGCACGACTTGAACACTGCAGTTGGATAGCTGTTGCCGGTGACGACATATACCATCACACCTCGCTCCTACTTTTATTTTTTCTCTCCCGAGCATTTAACGTAACGACGTAGACCATCACACCCCGCTTCCTAACTTCTTTTTCTCATCGGCACACTCAGCAGCGCGCATCCGCAACCACGCACCATGCGCAGCGACTAACATTTCACCCCTACTCCATCCAGTAAGCTGATCTTGATGTTGCTCCATCCAACTAATTTCCCACTGCACCATCCGAGCTGAGTCTTCCGAAGTCCAACTTCGTCGGCGATGAAGAGCGCGGCCCGCCATTTTTTCCTCCTTTGCAGGTGCGTTTTGAACTGTTGTCATTGTTGATACAGGCACGATCATGAATCTCTGCAGCAGCTAAGAAATGAAGAGACTTTGTATTTCCGATCACACCTGTATCAACAATGTCAACAGTCAGTCATTATGTTACCTCTCGCGACCCACCATTCCGTGCATTTTGCTCTCCTTTCGCGCTAAGATTTCATTGCGTATAATCTCGTTTCGTCGCCGCGTTTCCTCAGCTTTTGCATCGTAGAGTTGGTGAACGAGGGGGTTCACAACCCACTTCGTACTGTCCGAGCGCTTCTTCTCTCCTGGCGTAACCCAGCTCAAATAGAACATCTGTTGGAAGACGAGATCAACGTCTTTCGATGTTAGACCACGCGTTGCTCTGATCATGTTTTGCAAATCGCGTCCGTTAATTTCAGTACGCTCGTGCGCGAGAATAAACTCTGCAACTGATTTCAATTTTCCAATCTCTCCAGTCGTGTTGAGCACACCGAGATAGAAGGCTTCCGAGTGCGGCAACAAATACTCAATGAACAGTTGATAGGCCCGCTCAGCTACATCAACATCAATGTTGGATTCGTCGTCCATGGTTTCAGCTAGATGGATGATCAAACACACCCGGCAGAACAATCCCCGCCACTTGCTGATATGCTCACTGAGCTTCCCGCTCCACCCGCTATATAGATCGGACAGGTGCATGGTTTTCTCAGCGAAGCGCTCGCGTACCTTTGCTGCTTCCGCTGTGAAGTTGAGCGGAGGGATATTCCCGCGTGGCATCTTGTGGAGCTGATAAATCAGCCCATTGTACTCACTCTGGACCGAGGGTACCGGAGTGTCGCGATCGAGGAGAGCCTTCTTGAGCATAACAAACAAGCACCGTTGCAATAATCCATCGTTCGCAGAATTGTCCCCGTATCTGCGAATTACTTCTGGCTGAATGCCACCAAATAAAGACATGCCGCAATTCTGTATCATGAACTTGCGCTGCTTGTTGACGCGGTCGACAAAGTACCGCCCACCCTCGAATGATTGTGTCCAGAAAAACCGTTCGGCACCGGTGTTACCACTGTGGGAGAACTGGTCGAGCGATCCGAAAAAATGTCCCAACTCATCTTGAATATTGAGGACACCGTCGTGGCTGTAGCGCATGATGTCTTGCGCCGCCTGCGAGGTACTGTCGCTGATGACGATGCGGACGCATTGTGGCTCCTCCTCACTTCTTTTATCCGCTGCCTCCAGCTCATTGTAACGCGTCATCTGACGTTTGTAGGTCTCGAACATCTCATCGTTGATGTGAAAGAAGGGGGTTCGGATGCTGTTCACGGTGCTGGTCTTGATCGAAGCAACACCACCAACCATTGCGACCCAAATGCGGGGGTCGAGCAGCCACCCCGGATCGGAGCGCGGCTTGGGTTGAAGCTTGTAGCAGTCTGGGATCGCGGCCCCGCACGCAAGCAGGCCGCCCATGGCAAGACCCGCCGCGTCCGATCCCCGCACCTCACTTAGTATGACAGCTAGTCGCTCAATCGCTTTCGGAAACAATCCTGGAATCATGTCCGGCGTCGGATACTGATCCCAGAAATTATACGGGACAAGGATGTGCTCCTTGGTCTGGTCAGTAAACCCTAACGTAGCGGCACTCGCGTGTCCGTTTATTTCATGTGGCGGCGGCTCTTTCTCACTCTCATCATTTTTATTACCCTGTTGCCAGGAAACAGACTCTTCTGTGGGTTCGTTCCCGTCGTAGTCAAAACCGTATTCCGCTAGATTGATGATCGATCGCTTGGTGTAGCGTGTAGGTGGTGAGCCTCGATATCGTCGGAACGTTTGCTCAGGCGTTTCTTTGACACCGTACTTGTCCGATTGCCGGCACCAAGGATCAAACAGCGCCAAGAACTTTTTCCGGTCACTCGTCCATGCGTATGTGCGCAAGCCAACATCATTCCAGCGTTCCCAATTCAAGTCCTCATTAGGAATCTGGGAGAGCGCCTCCTGCACCTCCTCAAAGGTCGGCGCCTCATCCTCGTCTTCGGCGCCGTACTGCTCGGCCCAGTTGGCGTCCTCGGGCAACGCTTGTCGCGCCGCAGGAGGCTCCCGCACCGGCTCGGTCAACTCCTTCACCCACGCCGCCGGCAGCGCAGCGATCGCCTTCTGATTGAGCCAACGGTAGACGCCGTCCTTGCGCTCGCTGGGAGGGGCGACGACCATGCCGCCGTCGCCGCGGACATCGATGCCGATTCCGATCTCACTGGAGCTGTTCTTGACCTTCAGGCTGGCCCTAGGATGGCTGTACAGGCGATGCAGCGAGCCAGAGGGGCTCTGGGCCATCCTGGTGTCCGGCAGCTCACCCAGCCCCCGCTCTATCGCCTTGAGCGAGATCTCCCCATCCTCTGTCAGGTTGGCGTGTCCCGCCTTGGTGTCGGTCTCGATGACGATCAGGTTATTGACTGCCCCTGTCGGCAGTCCGACGTTGGCGCCCGGCCATCGCTTCCAGTATTTCTGGATCAAATCGGGGTCATCGGTCATGCCCCATGCTTCGCCCGAGCCGAGGCGCTTGTTGTTCTTGGAAACGTAGGACTGCTTGGAACCCGGCGGTACTGGAAAAATCTTGTATCCAGACGCTGCCAGCTTCAGGGCCGCTTGCAGTCGGGGATTTTTTGTCTTACTGGTCATTGGTCGATGTTTCCCCGATCTCAAGTGGGAAGGGCCGTCGTATCACTGTCGAGGTGGGGCGGCCCTTTTCTTCGCTTAATTCAAGCCTCAGTAAGGGGTACGCCCCGATCGGCCGTTAGCAGCAGCCTGCTTACGCGGCGGTGGAGCTTTTGCAGCCGGCTGCTTCTTCGCAGGGGCGGAGCGGGGGGCGGGTTTCGCACTGCGTGCAGGAGCAGCGGGGGCTGCAGCTTTGCGAGGTGCGGGCGCCTCTTCCTCCTCATCAGCCACCACGAATGAGACGTCGTTGACGTCGCGCCAGTCGGTGACTTCCAGCGTCGGCTTGTAGGTCTTGCCGTACTCCGGATGTTTGTACCAAGTCGAGCCCAGCGTCACGACCGGGATGTCATTCGGATTGATACGCATGTGTGGGCCATACTCGCGCATCAATCCCTTGATCGCTTGTAGCCCACCATCGCTGGCAGGGCTGAAAGTGAAGATGCGCCCGGTCTGTGGATCAGCCAACAGCAGCGTATCGGTGCGCCGCCAGGGGTCGATGATCTTGCCGTTAAGCTCACCCCATTGGCTCTTGTCGGTGTGGCCGAGCGATTCACGCGGTGGAGGCCTGAAGCCCTCGCTGCGCATTCCCATGATGATCTCGACCGGCTTGCTGTCTTCCCATCGCATCCAGCCCGATTGCAGAATGTGAACGGCTGCAACCAGCTCGGTGCCGAGCGGGATCTCCTCTTCGTCCTGGCCTGCCAACCATTCACCCTTGTTGAATTTCAGCAGGTCGCCGACGATGTTGGATTGAAACGCCTCATCGCCGTATTCTTCCGCCCAGTTGCGATTCGGGGCTTCGGCGATTTCTTCGATGGATTGATTTTGCTTTGCAAGTTCTCGTGCCATAGTCAGATGTCCTTTGAAGTTAAACCGTTGTGGAGATTTCCATTGTGTAGAGCGTAGAGTGTAGTTTGTAGAGCCTATTCACTTGTTCGACCGAGGTAGCACTGTCACCGTTAGCCTGTTGGTCGCATCGCCAACGGTCTCGAACTGTTGTATATCGAGTCCAGCGGCTTGTGCTGCCGCTCTCAATTTCGGCATATCCCAGGACGTTCGGCCTACGACCGGGGACCAGACAATTTTGATACCCCCATCATCGATTTTGCGCAAGCCATGTTCCTGCAGCTGGGTCTTGATGTTGTGCTGCAGCTCTCGCTTCTTGGCCTCCAGTCCACTAATAGTGTCGTCGTAGCCTTCATACTCCATGGCTAGTTGGATGAAATGTTCCAGGGTCTGAGGATCGAGCTTCTTGGTCTCTGTCGCTGGCACATTGCCGCGTATGCCAGAACAGGCCTGTTGGAATCGGCAGTAGTCGCACTCCTTGCCGCCAGCGATCCAACCCTCCGGCAGGAGTTCCGCGGCGCTCTCGCTGTGAATGATCTTGGCCGCGCGGACTTTTGCCTCTGCGTAGACTGACGGGGCAAAGAGAACGAGGAACTCTACGATGTCATCAACAAATGATGCGTTGTGGTAGCTCAGCACGCCATAGACCGGTTTGTATTCGCTCAATTCACGCAACAGCCCAAGTTGCACCTGGATCTGAAAGACGTGCTCAGGCTTGGCTTCCTTCAGGTTGATGCGAGGGTCGATCGTTTTGCAGTCGATCACGAAGCAATCCGACTTGATATTTTTGACGCCGAGATGCTTGAGAGCGTCGCGCTTCTGGTTGATCATGATGCCGTCGGGGGTGCCGCTCAAGACGCCGACCGTCCAGCTCCGTTGCTTGCTGCCGGCCATGATGAAGTTGTCACCATACTGGTGCTTCATCGCCTTGACCCAGTGGGTCTCGAACACGTTGCCGCGCGTGATCGCCCCATAGCTGTTGACGTAGTCCTTATCGGTTTCGACTTCGAAGCGCGTGTCTTCCGACTTTTTTAGATAGCCAATCTGACGCATACAGCGACCAACTTCCGATGCTCCGACCACGAGAGCACGCTTCTTGCCAAATTTCTTTGGCCGTGATGCCGCGTAGGTGTCCATCGCCAACTTCGAGACCAAATCTACCTCCTATAAGTCCGCGCAACCACGTGGTGCGGGAAATAACGAACACTTAATCCGGTATCGCTCCTTCGATCCTGAACGCTTCGGCCCCGTATGGTAACCTTTCGCCGTTCTGGGCAGCGCGAGATCGCAGAAGACACACCCGCTTCCGTGGTGAACACGGATGCCCCGCACCTTATCTAGAGCACCTGTTTCCAAGGCCTCCTTGAACTCTAGTATACCAGCACTCATTCGCGCGTAGAGATTGCTCATAGCCTGTTCACCACCCTGTCAATAATTTGCGAATTGTTAGGAACACGTTCAGTTCACTACCGAGCGGGTCGTCGAACGGCTCCAGACCGTTGCTCTCGCGCAGATACGTGATGGCGTAGTCGATCATTCGCAGCACGGCGTACTTGGTGTCGGCGTCGGCTTCGAGCCAGGGGCCTTGCTGGACTAGCTCAATCAGCTGGTCCCCGCTGTCGAGATCAGCCTCGGCGAGGAAGCTGTGTAGCTCTTGTGCTGCATCGGCGTAATCACCATTGAGAAATTCCTTGAGCTGCTTGTCGTGCCACTTCTTCCAATCGCGGTAGAGGTAGTCACGCTCTGCCAGTGCCTTGTTCTTGGCGCGCTCCTGTGCGCTCTGCTTACGGCGATGCGCCCGCCGCTCGCTGCGGGTCTCGACCGTCTCGGCGTATTCTTCTGCCCAGTTATTTGACATATCTTGCGTGCTTCCACGGTTTGGCCATAACGGGGAGGCCAGTCGCCCAGTCAGGCACCATGTTCATCAGATCATTGAACTGCTCAAAGCGGTTCGAGCCTTTGCGCTCCTCGCACACCACCTCATCGTGCGTATGAGTTACGATCTTGAAGCCGGCGGCGTCGAGGCGCTTGAGCGCTTCCGCCAGCAGGTCGCGCGCCACAGCTTGGGTAACGTTCTCACAAGCCAAGCCACCATACATCCGTACATCACGCCAACGCCCCGCTGTGTTGTCCTTGAAGTAGACACCGCGACTGGAGAATCCAGTCTCACCGTTAGCCTGCTCAAATCGCATGGCGCGACGTACGCGAGCATCGGGGTATGACAATCTTCGGCTGCTTGGCAGCGTCGTCCAAATTATGGGGAGGCAGAAAGCGTCTGCGTCATAGACGATCTCAACTTTACGATTCGCGGATTGTATGATGCCGGGGTTGTGGATGGCGTCCCAGAAGCAATCGTTGAGCGCATACCAGTAAGCACGAATTTTAGGATGAGCATTACGCCACGCATCACGGAATTTTTCAACTTCCTTGTCAGAAAAATCAGCAGTCGTTGTGGTGCCACTTTCACCACCACTGCGCCCTTTACCGTGTCTTTTATTCCAGAGTGATTGGGCTGGGGTTGTTGATCCACCACCGGTGGGTGAGAATCGGCGGAAAGCATTTACACCACCCTGGAAGCCAAAAGCCAATTCGCACGCCTTTCCGATTTGACGCTCTTCTTTCTTTATATCAGCAGTTGGTTTGGCGTAGATCGCTGCTGCCGTTACAACATAGGGATCGGGGCCTTCTTTTCTATCGTATCGGCGAAAGACCTCTAGCTTGTCCTCTTGCCCAGCTAACCATGCAGTGACACGAGCTTCGATGCCGGAGAAGTCAGCACCCCATAGTTCGTGGTCGTTGGCTGCAATGATCATCGGTCGCATCAATGTGCCAATCGCCTTTAATGGTTGTGAAAAGATTTTAGCAGCATAAATTTGAGAACCCTTATTGATCACTTTGATGGCTGTTTCATAATCAAAATCGTCAGGCAAACGTTTCAGATTCTGGACTTGAACACCCCGACTACTCCAACGCCCCGTACCCGCTGCGTGATATTGAAATTCACCGCGCACTCTCCCGTCAATTCCTCGTCGTGTCAGGAAGGCGCCGATTTTCTTGACGGCGGCATGTGCGCCGAGTTGACGTATCTCTAGCAGACGGCGAGCCTTGGCGTCCTTGGTGGATGCGAGCAATTGCTCGACCGTTTCCTTGTCCAGGTCATCTGTAATGACGCGGCAGTGCTGTTGTAACCACGTTTTCATCTGTGCTACTTCGTTGACGGTCTGCACTACCCCCTCGGTTAGGTCGCACAATTCCTGATCGAGCAGCGGGTAGGTTTCCTCGACGATCTTGTTGGCGGCGAGCGCCAGCTTGTGGTCGATGAAGAAGCCGCGGTTGTTGATGCGTTGGTCGAGCAGCCACATCTCATATTCTTCTGGCGATAATGGGCAGAGCGCGTTGAATATCTGACGTTCAAGCGCGACGTCTTGCATGCAGTAGCCGTCGACCAGCTCAAGGCGGGCATCGTCGTCGTACCAATGCACGTCATCGGGGTCTTCGTTCTTGCGGGCACGACGTGGCTTAGTGGTCTGTAGCATGGCGCGGCGGCCGGCTTTGTCTTTGCGCTCCTCGATGCCGAGCGCCTTGGCACACAGCTCCAGCTTGCCCGGTAGCGCCATGGCCAGCGCGTCGGTCATGGTGCAGATGTTGCGCTCGGGCGGGATCAGTGGAAAGTCATGGCGCGGCCACATGATGCCACGCTCGATCGACATCTCGAAGGCGGCGTTGTGTGCGACGGCACGCCACTCCGGGTTACGCGAGGCTTCTTTGCACTCGGGTGGCACCCGGTCGCCAGGATGCCAGAGCTTGATCGGGCCATCGTCGACGGTGTAGCCCATGCACAGGATTTGCGTACTCTCGTCGGCGGCGTAGCGATGCACGCCGACCTTGTCGAGCTTGAGTTCGGATTTAGTTTCGAAATCCCGAAAGAGTGTTGGCATTTTTAGGTCCAGTTTAATTATTCTCCACGTGCTCGTCCAGTTCCAAGCTGTACATGTGCCATCGGATTTTAAGGTCGATGTTTACTGCTAGCTTGTTTTTGACGAAAATGGCGGCGTCGTCGTAGTGCGAGAACACCGCCTCCGGGTACTCATCGCCCATCACTACGTATATGAACGTTCCTGATCCTGATTTCTTCGAGCGCATCTGGCTGTCTCAACGATTTTCGAGTTGTGCGACACGATCGGCTAGGCGCCTTATCTCGGCTTCCAGACGGTCGACGTGGCTTGGTAGCGCCGGCGCCGGCTTGCTCGTTGCCTGCTTTGCATTAGGCTCAAGCAGCATTTCATCATTACGTAGCTTTACTTTTATCTCACGACGAGCGTTCTGTATGGCGTGCCGTTCGCCAGAATCGCGGCGGCTCACTGTTGCGAATCTAGGGCTACCTGCTCGCGTGAGCCACTGTACTTGGATGTGTTTTGCTCCGTAGACGACGGAGTATTTAACACCGTTCTTTGTTAGCTCGTCGATGGCTGCTTCAAGAGTTTCGTTCTTCATCATTGGCGACCTCCGTATTCAAAGGAGCATTAGCAGAGCTACGCATGATATAATGATAATCCATGCGAAGGCGTTGACCGCTGCATCTAAGTTCAACCGTTCCCCCTATCTCTTGAGGCAAGACAGAATTTGCCGCTCTTGTGTTGGTGTCACGATGATTCCCTGTGCCCCCGCAAAAGCCTTCGCCTGTGCGACGCTGGTGAAGCCGTACTCTCGCTGCTTCTGTTTAACATCAGCGCATGTCGTGCCCGAGGGCGTCGGATAGTATTTCGCCTTGCGCGCATGCGCGTGAGAGGAGAAACAGATCAGCATGACTGCAGCGATACCAATCGTCGCAATCATTATGCCCCAGAGAATACGCGCAAAGCCGCGTAGATATTTCTCTTCCTCAACTGTTTGCATTTGACACACCTCCATCACGATTCAAATAGCTCGCAGAGAAACATCCAAACGAAAGGAGCGAAAATCGAAATGATGCAGTACCATTGCAACGTCATATCCATGTTTCGCTGCCTCTCTAAATCCAGTGCCCGGCATTGCCTCTTTGGGTTTCAAACGTGCGCTGGCCGAGCATGACGATTATGCCATCTTTCCCCCGTAAAGAGCAATTAAAATCGCTTCTGCTCTCCCATGATCAAGCTTTCTTGCGAGGAACGTGTGGGTTGCAGGAAATATCTGTAGCGCTCGCTGGCGGCTAGCTTCCTTATCGCCGCCCGGCAAACGGAAATGTTTCTTCCACATCGCAGGCTCGATGATCGTCAGTGGGATTTCGTGGCATATGATCGCCGCCTCGATGGCGCCGACTGCTCGTCCGTACTTGAACCCGCTTGAGCTTCCTTGACGCGGCATCGCTTGCGCCCTTTCGACGAAGGCGTGTTCCGGCTTATGCACGTCGAACCACCTAAGTAGGGTGAGCACGTCAACTCGCTCTTTTGCGCCGCTGCCGACGACCGGTATGTCGATAGCAGCGATTACGCTGGGGCCTGCGAGAGCGACGACGGCTAGCCCGCCGCGGATTCCAGGGTCGACGCCGACTACTCTCATCATGGAGATTTCTCCTTTGCGGACGCCACTCGCATCCGCTTTCTGGTTTCTCAGATATTCATTGGCGAGTGGCGCCCGCTTAACGACCGCACGTAGACCTTGGGTTACACGAACTGCTTGGCGGTCGTATTTGGTGGTTTCAAAACGCGCATGGGTCGAAGCCGTGGACCTTGCATACGTGCTTCAGGATTTGCTGGAATGTCGGGCCGTGATTTTTTGGCATTCCCGTCAGGTGCTGGTGAAGATGAATCATTTCGTGCGCCATTGTTTCCATTAGTTTAGCTGTATGACCGACGCAAGAGCTGGACACGCAGATTTCTATCTTATCGTGCGAGGCGATGAGCCACCCGTAAAGACGGCGGTCTTTCACTGCTTTGAATTTGATGTCATCGCTGCCCGGAAGATTCCATTTCGAGAACGGCTCCGTCGTTGTCATGAAGTCATAGGCCGCTGCCAGCACCTCAGGTGTAAGCTTCAAAGCCATGACTACTCTTTCGCTTTTAGGATCACCGCTTGCAGCCGCCCGATCTCGGCCTGCAGCCGCTCGATCACCCGCCTTTGGCTTTCTTCGAAGTCGTTATGCATGGTTATTCGAGAGCGCAATCGCCCGATTTCGGCCTCAGCCTCGCCCTTGCCCTGCGTGGCGACTTCAGCGGTCAGCCGCTCGATCTCGGCCCGTCCCTCTGACCATTGGCGTCGATAATGGTCGCGCTCGGTGACGTAGCGTTGCAGCCGCTTGACCTCGGCCCGCAGCAACGAGTTCTCGTGTTTGTAGGCCGTCTTGTCCCCCTCGTACCATTCGGCATCCGCGTCGTCGTAGAGTGGGCACCCGTCCTCATCGACCATTCGTCCCATCACCCGCTCCCGTCCTTTATCCGCCCGCCGAGGGCCGGCCTTCCACCGGCTACGACAGCGCGTGCGAGGCGATACGCCAACGCCATAGATGAGCCGGGTGGGTGGTAACCGCCGTATTGGTCAATCGCGCCGCCCTTCTCGTCCACAGGGTCTTTGCCGGTGGACAGGTCATATTCTTTGTCTTCTGACCATCCGCATTGCGGGCAACCATACGGCCCGTGGATCACGCCCACGCCGACATCCACACTGTCGCGATGGCATTCTTCATTGCACTTCGGACAGTTCCGCTGCTCCGTCACAGGCTTCATAGCTCAACCCTCCGATACGGAAGCGGGACCATCATCCCGCCGTGAGGGCAGGTCGGAGGTTTGGCCGATAAATTGGCCGATCTTGCGACAGCCCCTCATTTTCCTAGCCGACTGAATTAATCGCTTGCCGAGCCTGCTCACGCGTGTTCCTCACAGTTCCAAAGGCCGCACGTGCTGCACACGCCATTTCTTATCCGCCCGCTGCGCTTAGCCTCCCGTTGCTTGCGATGGTAAGCTAACAGTTTGTCACCATATGCTTCCAACCTGCGACGCGAACGTTCCTGCATCTTCGCGTACACGATACTTACAATCTCCGGGTATTTGGATACGTCCTCGACGGAAAGATAGCGCGTCATAAGCGCCGAAACTCCCGCCGCAATCATCTGCGGCGTGATCTCTTGTTCGTCGGCCCGTAGCCGCTTCTGTAGCCGCTCAATCTCGGCTTCAGATGATGTGAAAATCTCGTTATTTGTTCTCACCAACTTTTCGTTCATAACTTGCAGCCGCCCGATCTCGGCCTGCAGCCGCTCGATCACCCGCCTTTGGCTTTCTTCGAAGTCGTTATGCATGGTTATTCGAGAGCGCAATCGCCCGATTTCGGCCTCAGCCTCGGCCTCAGCCTCCCCCCTGCCCTGCGCTCGCCCTTGTTCCCAAATGCGCCGTTCGTCGGCGGCATCTTCCATGATTGAGCGTTCCAGCTCGCTGTTGTCGTCCATCATCCGCTCCCGTCCTTTATCCGCTCGCCCTCATTGAGAATAGCCCCGCGCATGGTGCAATAGTTTTACTATCTCGTTATTTGTTTTCACCAACTTTTCGTTCGCTGCCCGCAGCCGCTTGACCTCGGCAACCTCCTGCATGATGAGATCGATGGCTTCCTTAAGCTCGCGGTTGACCGCCCGCAGCCGCTCGATCTCGGCCCGCAGCAACGAGTTTTCGTGCTTGTAGGCCGTCTTGTCCCCCTCGTACCATTCGGCATCCGCGTCGTCGTAGAGCGGACACCCGTCCTCGTCAATCAGCCGCTCGATCTCCGTGGCCTTATTGGTAGCCGTGTAGGACAGAGTGGCTACGTCTGCCCGCAGCCGCGCGTTCTCTTCCTCGCACCGACGATTGTGTGCGATCAAGTTATCCCCCTCGGCCGTCAGCCGCTTGATCTCGGCCTGCAGTTCCTTAATGGTCATGGCCTGCTCGATATACGCATCGGCCAGCTCATTGCACTCGGCCAATCTCTGCGACATCTCCGTAGGGGATATCTGTTTTTTGATGATGGATTGCAGCCGCTCGATCTCGGCCTGCAGCCGCTCGATCTCGGCCTCGGCTTTGCCCAGCGCGTTGGTTGTGTAGCCGTTAGCTTCCGTAAGCCTCTCGATCTTGGCCTCCAAATGCTCGATCCTAAGCAGGGCCATGTCATGGTCGCTCATCTGCTCCGTCCTTTATCCGCCCGCTGCGCACCATCGAAGGAGCGGCAGGAACAGGCCGATCATGATCCCTATGAGTCCGCCCAGTCCGACACCCGTCCAGTATGATCTCCGCATCTCGTTCCAGGAATATAAATATTCCTTGTAGATTTCTGTCATCACCCGCTCCCGTCCTTTATCCGCCCCGCCACAATCCCAGGTCACAGATCGCCGTCATCGTGGCGAGCTTCTGCGGTACGAAATTTTGGCGGCATCTTCCATTAATTCTTCGGTCCACTCTCCGGCTTCGTACTCCGGGGCGCTCGGCCGAGATGGCTCCGGGATCGGATTTCCTGCGGCCGTGGCCGCTTCAATCCAAGCCTCGATTGCCTGTTCTAGCTCGGCGAGCGCCTCAGCCGCGGTCCTCCCAAATGCCGAGGAGCTGGGCAGGTCCGGCGCGGCGGCGATGAAGCCATCATCCTCGTCGTTCCAGAAAACGTTGGCCGGGTAGCGACCTGCTTTACTCAGTTTCCTCGGAGGCATATTATTTGTCCATCATTGCAATGAGTTGTTGCAGTTTTTCCGCGCGTGGCGCATAAACCGGGTCTTCTTCGCCATGCGGGCCGAGCGCAATAGCTTCGACAAAGATGTCGCGTAAGGTCTTCCACCCCGCCGCCGCCTCCGCCGCCGCCTCCGCCGCCCACGCCTCCG
>Ga0210380_10000460_pt1 | contig 18349 bp, 12 predicted proteins | sample PLM4_5_coexredo_FD_155476 | JGI IMG/M metagenome (GOLD analysis project Ga0210380, IMG submission 155476) | Groundwater sediment microbial communities from an aquifer in East River, Colorado, USA - PLM4_5_coex redo | ecosystem: Environmental > Terrestrial > Soil > Riparian zone | place: USA... | reverse complement strand
ACCACCCAGCTCAGCTCGGTGACCCGCGTCTGGCGCTCGACCAACGGGACCACGTGGGCCGCGATCCAGCCCGCCACCTTCACCGGCTTCATCAATCGCGTCACGATCGGCCTCGCGCCCTCCAATGCGGCGGTCGCCTACTTCTTCATCCAGGGAACTTCGTTCCCAGGACCCAACGTCGCCGGCCACCAGATCTGGAAGTACACCTATGTGTCCGGCGACGGATCGGGCGCAGGAGGATCGTGGGTGAACCGCGGCGGCAACCTGCCCGCCGACCTCTCCACCCAGACCGGCTACGACCAGGTGATCACCGTCAAGCCCGACGACGAGAACTTCATCGTGATCGGCGGCACCAACCTGTATCGCTCGACCAACGGTTTCGCGACCGCGCTGACCACCACCACGATTGGGGGCTATCCCTTCTACCCGGACGGCGGCCACCATCCCGATCTCCACGCCGGCGCCTTCAACCCCGCCAACTCGAGCGTCTACTACTCGGCCGGCGACGGCGGGCTCGCGAGGGCGGACAACATCGCGCTCGGGAGCATGGTGTGGACGACCCTCAACAATGGCTACAACGTCACGCAGTTCTATTCGGTCGCGATTCCCGCCGATGCCGGCAGCGATCTGATCCTGGCCGGCGCCCAGGACAACGGAAGCCAGATCGGCACCGCGCCCGGTGCGTCCGCCTGGGCGCTCGCGTTCGGCGGCGACGGCACGATCGTCGAGGTGTCGCCGCAGGCCGCCGACCGGCTGTACACGCAGTACCAGAACGGCCCGATCCAGCGCCAGAACTGGGACGGCAGCAACCTCGCCGACATGACCCCCAGCGGATCCGCGAATCAGCTGTTCGTGAATCCGATCGTTCTCGATCCCAACAATTCGAACCTCCTCTACTACGCTGCCGGCAACTCGCCCACCAACAGCTTCATCTGGCGCAACAACGACCCCGGCTTCGCGAACAACACGTACGCATGGACCGCGCTGGCGGCGACCGACGTGGGCGCCGGCAGCGGCTACGCGCGCCGGATCAGCGCACTCGGGCTCTCGAAGGCCACGAGTCCGAACGTCCTCTACTACGGGACGACCGACGGTGTCGTGATGAAGGCGGTCGACATCCACGCGATCCCGACCGTCAGCACGATCACGCCGCCGGGTCTGTTCGGCGGCACGGCGAGCGGGGGATTCGTGCGCTGCATCGCCGTCGATCCGACCGATTCGCAGCGGGCGCTGGTGGTGTTCGGGAACTACAGCTTCCCGAGCCTGTGGTACACGACCAACGGCGGCACGACCTGGACGGATGTCGAGGGCAACCTGGCGGGCTCGGCCGGCCCTTCGATCCGCTGGGCGACGATCCTCCATGTCGACGGGCAGCTCGAAGTGTTCCTCGCCACCAGTGTCGGCGTCCTGTCGACCACCGCGCTCGCCGGCGGTGCGACCGTGTGGGCACAGGAGGCAACCAGCGAGATCGGCAACGTGATCGCCGGCTACATGGACTACCGGGAATCGGACCGCACGCTCGCGGTCGCGACCCACGGGCGCGGCGTGTTCACGACGATCATCCCGTCCACGGTCGGAGTGGGGGACACGCCGAAGCAGGACGCCGTGACGCTCCACCCGGGATTCCCGAATCCGACCCGGGGAGCGACCACGCTGTCGTTCGATCTTCCGCGCCCTGCGAATGTCTCGCTTCGCGTTCACGATGTGAGCGGACGCCTGGTCGCGGTGCTGGTGAACGGACCGCGCGAAGGCGGGCGCCACACCGTACACTTCGCAACCGACCGGCTCGCCGCCGGCGTCTACACGTGCGTTCTGCGTGCCGGCACCGTCATCCGAACCCGGACACTGACCGTCACGCGATAGCAGTCTCGAGCTTCTCCACCCCCGAGGGTCGCATGGAGATGGTGAAACGCGCTGTGAATTTCGGATGTGTTCTGCTGGTACTGACGATCGCCCTAACCGGTGCTGCGAACGCCCAGGACAGCAACTACTGGTCGACCGCATACGGGACGCGCTCGCAGCTGCTGGGCGGCGTGGTGATCGGCAGCCCGGGCGACATCAGCTCGGTCTTCTACAACCCGGGCGCGCTGGCTCTGGCGGGGCCCACCGAGCTGCTGCTGGCCGGCAACGCATACCAGTACCAGAAGATCTCGGTCGACAATGGCGCCGGACCCGGACGCACGCTCGCGTCGTCATCGGTCGGAACCGTACCGTCGCTGTTCGCGGGCGAGATCCCGCTGGCCCGCGAGAACCGGATCGCCTACTCGTTCCTCACCCGGCGCTCGATGGACATGGAGCTCGAGCGGCGCACCACGGAAGGAGTCGAATCCCTCGTGCCGATCGCGAACCCGGTGTTCGCGGCCTCCGAGATCCAGCTCCGGCAGCATTTCAGTGAGAGCTGGTATGGCATGACCTGGGCCCACCTGCTGTCTCCCACGATCGGCGTCGGGATTTCGCCGTTCGTGGTGGCCCGCAGCCAGAACACCCGCGGGGCCCTGCTCGCCGAGGGACAGGACGCGGCCGGCAACGTCGCCGTTGGCAGCCTGAGCCGCGAGTTCGACTACCTGCATTTCGGTCTGCTCGCCCGGGTCGGGCTGAGCGGCGTGCGGGATTCATTGACCTGGGGCGTCACGGTCACGACCCCGAATCTGAGCGTGATGGGGAGCGGCAACACGCAATACAACACGACCCTCACCGACCAGACGGGCACGATCGGGAATGTGATCGGCGCGGACTACGAGCAGGATCTCGACGCCGAATACCGCACGCCGTTCGGTGCCGGTGCGGGTGCCTCGTACGGATGGGGGAAGACGCGCCTCCATGCCGCTGTCGACTGGAATGCCGAGGTATCGAGTTACACCGTGATGGACATCCCGGAGTTCACGGTCAGCACCCCCGGCGGAGACTCCACGGTCCACATCGTCATATCCGAGCGCCTCGACGCCGTCCTGAACTGGGGCATCGGCATCGAACAGCGATTCGGACCGACCTGGGCCGGGTACGCGAGCTATCACACGGATCTCAGCGGCCGCAACCCCGACGACGCACCGGGTGGATCGATGACCCACTGGGACCTCAACCACGTGACGATCGGCACCACGATGCGCGTCAAACGCTCGGACTTCGCCTTCGGTTTGACCGGGGCCTTCGGCAAGGAGCCGGTGACCGCGCTGGCGAACCAGCCGGAAGGTGGATCGACGCCTTCGAATCTCGTGACGAAGGTAACGATGCTCACCGTCGTGGTGGGGTGGAAGATCTCGTTCTAGCGGCTGCGTCACGTGCGAGCCTTCGGGGATCCGGCGAGGCGTGGCATCGCCCGAAATGCCCACGCCAGCCACCCGAACACCCACAGTCCACCGCTGATCGCCAGCCACAACCCGACCCGGGACGGCATCGCCTCGGCGATGAGGCGCGCGGCCAGTGTCAGCAACACCGTTGCCACCAGCAGGGGTGAGAGCACCGTGCGTTCCTCCGCCGGCGGATACCCTCCGTGCGCCACTAGTACCCGAGTGCCGATGCCGAGCGTGAGCAGCGCGAAACCGCCGATGAACACGACGTGGAGGCCTCCCAGCCTCAGAGGCGGCGCCAGGGCGACGATCCACAGCCCAAGCACGATGAACCAGCCCGAGCTCCACATCGCGAACGCCGGGGCATCGCGGTGGCCTGGTGGGCGGATGAGCTTCCACACCAGAATGATCATCACGGTCGCGGTCCCCGCACGGATGAATGCGCCGGTGCGCGGGCGTCCCAGTTCCTCAAACGCGAAGGCGGACGCGAGCGCCGCAATCAGGACGGCGTAGAGCAGGGCGCGCCGGCCGGATTCGTGCGGAGCCGCAATCCCGGGAATCGTCAGCGGCGATTTCATGCCGGTGAAGGTGGGGACCAGCAGGCTCCCGAGTCCCAGCACCAGCGACAGGACCATGCCGAGTGAGATCCATGCATCGGCGACCCCGTCGATCCCGCCGCCAACCATCTGCCTCGCGCTTCCCAGCATGCCCATGACCAGCCCGAACCCCACGAACAGCAGCTCCATCGGCCGCGGGGCGCGAGAGGGTCCGAGGCGTCGTGCGAGCGCAACCATCAGCAGGCCCATCGAGGCGGCGAACGCGACCGCCGACACCTGCCACGCACCCCATGCGACCGCGATGCCGAAGCTCACCGCGGTGCCCACCGCCACCGCGAGCTCCAGCGGATGGCACGGCGGTCCCTTGGTGATGCCCGGCATGGCGGTGAGGAGGAACCCGAGCACGAAGCACTGCTCGAAGCCCTGGATCATGAGCCGCCGGTGTGCGATGCCCGGATACTCGAGAACCCCGAGTGCGTGGAGCGGCCACAGGCCGGCACCGAGGATTCCGTACGTCAGCCCGATCGGAAACAGCAGCCGATACGGGTCGGGGCGCTTCATGGCCTAGAAGCGGAAGAGGCCGACCGCCTGGACCTGGTTGGCGTGTTCGTTCTGCCCGTCCTTGTTTTCCCGCGTTCCGTAGATGTACTCGAGGCCGACATCGACGCGCCCCGAGGGGGAGAACACGAGGTTGAGCGCGAGACGGTTAGTGGTCTTGTACGAGTTGTCGGGCTGGAAGGCGGCGTTGTCGACCGTCACCAGGCTCCAAAGGACCGTCGACCGGAGGTTCATGCTCTTGAACCGCGTCCATTCCTTCCATTGGTGCTCGTATCCCACGTACCACCCGACCGCTTCGAGCGCTTGCAGTTCGCCGGTCGCCGGATCGAAGACGCCGTCCTGGCCGCCCAGCGAATTGAGGTCGTTGATGTAGCGGGCGATGCCCGATCCGCCGTTGATCTGGAACATGAAACGATCGGTCAGGGTCTTGATCGGAACGTTGACCACTCCGGTCACGCTTCCGCCCAGTCCCCAGGTCGAGCGCGTCTCGCCGGGCGTGCTCTCGCCCCGGATCTGGCGTGCCACGGTCGCCACCTGCAGGTGGCCACCGCCCTTGAACTGGATGAAGTCCCGGGCAATCACGTCGGGAATCAGGTTCACCCCGGTGCCGCCGGTGAGAGAGACCCGCGGCGTCTCGATCGCGACGGCGATCCGGTGTTTTCCTTCCGTCCACCAGTACCGGATCAGAGGCTGCCGGATCACGTTCTCCGAGCTGACGCCTTCGAAGTCGAGATCCTCGAGCTCCACCCCCGGATCCGAGAAGGTGGACCAGGTCTGTCCGACGATGAATCCCCGGTACTGAGCATAGGAATGACGAAGCCGGAACGCGTTGACCACGCTGCCCGAGGTACCGGAGACCTCACCAGCGAAGTCGCCTTCGAAGAAGGCGCGCACCTGCTCGACGCCGGCCGGGGTGCGGAATTCGATGTTCATCCGGCTGGCGCGGGCGGAGATGTTCGTCCGGGTCGCTTCTCCGATGGTGTCCGGAACACCGACCGGGATCGAGTTCGTGAGGAACCGGTCGTCGGTGCCGAGCGGATCGAGCGTCAGGACCACTGCGGTGCGGATCCGCCCGCCGAACTTGATCGCAGCGTCAGTGCCCGGGATCCGGATTGAGCCGGGAAAATCGCCCGCCGAAACGACGTCGGGAGGGAGCTCGGGCGATTTCTGGGTGGCGGCTTCGACTTGCCGGATCCGCTTCTCGAGCGAATCCTCCCAGACCGGGAAGTTCGCCTGGCTCTCGAGCGTCTCAAGCCGGCGTTTCATGATCACGAGCGCGGAATCGAGCGCGGCGATCCGCGCCGCCTGCCGCGCAGTGCTGACTGCCTGACTGTCGGCGACCGCGGCCAACGAATCGATCAGCGTTCGCTGGCGCTCGACCAGCGCCTGCTGCTCGTCGATGCGCTTCTTCTGTTCGGCGATCTGCGAGGAAAGACTCGGCGCTTTTGCAGTTGATCGCGTGCTTTTACGGGACTGCGCATCCGCGGCGGGCGCGAGTACGACGGCGCAGGCAAGGGCCACCAGCAGCGCCCCGATCTCGCACCATCGCAACCCGCGCCTGCGCATGGCCATTTCTCTAGAGCAGAACGTCGGTGCCGAGCGAGAAGATCGTCCCCGTCAGCCCCGGCGTGTAGTAGCCGAAGCTGGATCCGGTCGGAGAGCGGTCGACGTGCAGAACGTGGAGGTTGAGCCTCCAGTTGCGCCGGCCGTAGGGATAGAAATTGGCGCCGCCGCCGTACTCGAAGGGCTGACGATCGAACTCGTCGAACACGTACGATCCGACCGCGTAGATCCCCAGCTTCTTCGGCACCACCATGTGCATCGCCTCGGCGAAGAACCCGTGATCGATGATGGTCGAAAGCGGCAATGGACCGTTCGCATCGAAGTGGGAGAGCTCACGGTACGTGTACTCGCCCTGGAACGAGAAGCCCTTGTACTTGGCTCCCGCGTCGAACGAAACAGCACGGTATGTCAGCTTGTTGACCGTGACCGACTCGGCCAGCGCACCGGTTTCGAACGGCAGCACGCCGTCGGACAGGCGGATCTGGGTGGCTTTCGAGGTCTGGTCGATCGGCGCATACCGCCCCTCGCGGCTGGTGCCTGCCGACATGCCGAACTGGGTGGCCAGATGCTTGTGGTGCTCGAGGTCTCCGAATCCGCCGCGCGGGCCAAACTCGCCGGTGGTGGGGTGAGCCCACACGCTGGCGCTGTAGGCCATGTCGCGGTTGTCGTCGGCGGTGGTATTCCCGAGCTGGCTGATGCTGCGGTTGACCGATGCCGTGTAGTACATACCCCGTCTGGCCTTGCCGGTGATCCAGAACGCGGACGAGAAGCCACCGCGCAGGAACTCTTCACCCATCTGCCGATCGCTGGCCGCCCAGTAGGGCCACGACCCTTGCAGAGAACGGCTGGTCAGGTTCGGGCCCACGCCGACGCCGAACGTCATCCTCTCCGACATCAGGTAGCGCATGTTCCCGAACAGCAGCGTCTGTTCGGTCGAAGCGAGGGACCAGCAGGTGATGTTGTAACGGAACTTCGGATCGTAGAACCAGCCCGTGAGCCACACCATGGTCCGGTGCCAGTTGAGGTCATTCCGCGTGTCGATCGGACGCGCGCGACCCAGGTGGTCGATGTTGGTCTGCACCGCCGGGGTCTGATTGATGTATCGGAACAGCCCGTAGAAGCTGATGTTGAGCGAGCCGATCTCGCTGCGGATGATGTCGAACCCGGAACCCGGGGTGAACTGGCCCTGGAACAGGTTGTCGTACTTGTCAATCTTGGCCGTCTTCGATGTGTCGGGCAGCGGCGGAGGACCCGCGTCGTCCTGGGCGTGCACGGCGGCAGGGAGCAGGAGGGTGAGGCTCGTCACGAGAAGCGTTGCAGTCCACATATGAGCGCGAAGAAGTCGTTTCGTCACGCGGGCTCCTGGTCAGATGGAATGGCACTGGGTCGGGAAGCGGCCGGGCTGAACGTGCGACGACACTGCAGACACGCCCGGACTCCCTCGGATCACGAGGAGCCCGGGCGCCTTCGATGCGGAACTACTTCCCGGCGGTTGCTCCGCCCTTCGCCACCATCGAGTAAGGATTGCCGCCGACCGTGTTCGAGATCTCGGCAATCGTCTTCTGCGCCTTGACGCTGTTGCCGGCCGCGTCGAGCGGGGGGGAGATGACCGCGATGCCGAACTTGCCGGGCGACACGGCGATGACGCCGCCACCCACACCGCTCTTGCCGGGCAGGCCGGTCATGAACAGCCACTTGCCACTGTCGTCGTAGAGGCCGGCGGTGGCCATGACTGCCAGCACCTTCGGCACGTTCGCGTTCTTCATGCACTGCTTGCCGGTGACCGGGTTCCGGCCGCCGTTCGCGAGCGTCGCCGCCATCATCGCCAGGTCCTTGGCGTTGACGTTCACCGCGCACTGCTCGGTGTAGATGTCACACGCGCGCAGCGGCTCGCTCTTGATGTGCCCGTAGGCGTACATGAGCATCGAGATCGCCTGGTTGCGCTGGTTGGTCTCGGCTTCGGACTTGAACACCGGCTGATTCACCGCCAGCGGGCGTCCGGCGAAGTCGCTGTAGTAGCCGAGGATCTTGTTCCAGATCTCGTCGCGCGAGGCACCACTCACCATGCTGGTCGAGGTGATCGCGCCCGGGTTCACCATCGCGTTCATCTCGGCGCCCTTGTACTGCTCGACCGCGTTGATCGAGTTGAAGACCTGGCCGGTGGCATCGACGCCCATGTTGTTCTCGATCGCTTCGGGCCCCTGTTCCTCCATCACCAGCGCCATCGTGAACACCTTCGAGATCGACTGGATCGAGACCTCGGACGTGAGGTCGCCGGCGGTGTAGACCTTGCCGTCGGCCGTGACCAGCGCGATCCCGTAGATGTTCGGATCGACCTCGGCGAGCGCCGGGATGTAGTCGGCGTTCTTGCCCTCCTTGAGGTCCTTGAACTTGGCGTAGGCCGCGTCGACCGCGCTCTGATACGGCGAAGCGGCGGTCTTGGAGTTCTTCTTCTGCGCGAACGCAGGCGCGCACGCCAGCGCGAGGATCAGAGTGGTCGCCAGGAGGCCGCGCCACGAACGGGATGCGGTGGACGGATTCATTTTGCTTTCTCCTTCAACAATGATGTCCCGAAACCGGGTGAGGTGATGCGCCATGCGTGGCGTGAATCGTTTCCTACGGGTAAATCACGGATCGAAGAAGAGGGCGCCCGCACGGGCGGCCGCCCTCATTCCATTCAGACTGTTGCGAACCTAGTAGCGGTCGAAGTACCCCTGGATCGTCTTCGCATCCTTCGCCTTCAGCAGGGCGAGCTGGAGCAGCACGCGCGACTTGGCCGGATTCAGCTCCATCGACGCGACGGTGCCGAGCTTGTCGTCGTCGAGCTCGATGTTGCGACGGATGATGCCGCCATTGGTGCGCGACGAGCGGACCACGATCACGCCCTTGGCGATCGCGGCCTTCATCGCTTCGACCGCCGGCGACGTCATGTTGCCGTCACCGACGCCGGCGATCACCAGGCCCTTCGCGCCGTGCTCGACCGCTGAGGTGATGATGTCCGGCGACATGTTGGCGTGCGCATAGATGATGTCGACGCGGGGGAGGGCGTTGACACCGTCGATGCTGAACTCGCTCTTCTTGGTATGGATCTTGGCGGGGAAACGGTACCAGGTGTCCTTGCCGAACAGCGACGCGCCAAGCAGGCCCGCTTCGCCGGAACGCATGGTCGCGACATCCGTCGAGTGCGTCTTGATGATGTCGTGCGCCGAGTGGATGTCGTCGTCGACCGCCACCATCACGCCACGGCCGCGCGCGTTCGGATCCGCGCAGATCGCGACTGCGTTGTAGATGTTGAGCGGGCCGTCGGCGCTCATCGCGGTCGAGGGACGCATCGAGCCGGTCAGAACCACCGGCTTGTCGCTCTTCACCACCAGGTCGAGGAAGTAGGAGGTCTCTTCCATGGTGTCGGTCCCGTGCGTGATCGCGACCCCGCTCACGTCCGGCTTGGCGAGCAACTCGTTCACCCGCTTGCCGAGCTTGAGCCACACCTCGTCATTCATGTCCTGGCTGCCGATGCTCGCGATCTGCTCGCCCGAGACATCCGCCAGCTCCTTCATCTGCGGGACGGCGTTGATCAGCACGTCCACGCCGACGGCGCCCGACTGATAGCCGGCCTCGGTCTGCGATGCAGCGGCGCCGGCGATGGTGCCGCCGGTTGCCACGATGTACACCTTGGGCTTCTTTGCCGTTGCCGTCTGCGCGCAGGTCACGGTCACGGCGATCATCGCCACCAAGCCGGCCACGCCTGCAATCCGAAGGGATTTCATCGAGAACTCCTCACGTCAAAGGGGGTCACTTGGTCTGGCTGTACTGGGCGCGGTTGAGATTCGTGAGCTTGATCGGATCGAGCAGCTCCTTGATCTGAGCTTCGGTCAGGATCTTCTTCTCGCGAATCACTTCCAGGATGCCCTTGCCACTCTTGTACGCCTCGTTCGCCAGCTCGGTGGCCTTCTCGTATCCGATCACCGGGTTGAGGGCGGTGACGATTCCCACCGTGGTCTCCATGTAGCGGGCGAGGACCTTCTCGTTCACGGTGATGCCGTCGATGCACTTCGTGCGCAACGTCATCATCGTGGTGTAGAGCAGGTGCTGCGATTCGATCGGCGCCAGCCCGTTGAGCGGCTCGTACGCATTGAGCTGCAACTGGCCGCTGTGGGAGGCCAGCGACACCGCGACATCGTTCGCGATGACCCGGAACGCGACCACGCCCATCACCTCGGGCATTACCGGATTCACCTTGCCCGGCATGATCGACGAACCCGGCTGCATGGCCGGCAGGTTGATCTCGGCCAGTCCGGCGCGCGGACCGGACGCCAGCAGGATGAGATCGCTCGAGATCTTGGCCAGCTTGATGGCCAGACTCTTGAGCGCCGACGAATAGACCACGAAGCCCTGCTGATCCCAGGTCGCTGCGATCATGTCCGGCGCCATGACGATCGGCTTGCCGGTCAGCTTCGCCAGCTCCTCGGCACACTTCTCGGGATAACCCTTGGGAACGTTGATGCCGGTGCCGATCGCGGTCGCGCCCATGTTCTCCGCGTACAGATACTTCTCGGAGTCCTTGAGCAACTGCTTTTCACCTTCGAGCGCGGCGGCGAAGGCGTGGAATTCCTGGCCCACCGTCATCGGGACCGCGTCCTGCAGCTCGGTGCGACCCATCTTCACCACTTCGAGGTACTGGTCGCCCTTGGCCCGGAACGAAGCAATCAGCCGGTCCAGCTCCTCGATCAGCTTGTCGTTGCGCGTCATCAGCGCAACCTTGATCGCGGTCGGATACGAATCATTCGTCGACTGCGACATGTTCAGGTCGTCGTGCGGCTCGAGGAACTGGTATTCGGCCTTCTTGTGGCCGCCCAGCTCCAGGCCGACGTTCGCCAGCACCTCGTTGGCGTTCATGTTGGTCGAGGTGCCGGCGCCGCCCTGATACCAGTCGACCAGGAACTGGTCGTGGTACTTGCCATCCCGGACCGCCTGGCAGGCCTTCTCGATCATCGCCAGGCGCTCGGGCTTCATCGCCCCGACGGCGGTATTGGCACGGGCGGCCGCCAGCTTCACGACCGCCCATGCCTCCACGTAGCCGGGGTAGCGATTGATGGGAATGCCCGAGAGCTGGAAGTTCTCCAGCGCCCGGGCGGTCTGGACGCCGTAATACGCGTCGACGGGAACTTCCTTGGGCCCCAGCAGATCGTGCTCGGTCCGGGTCTTCGCCTGGGCCTTGCTGGATGAAGAGGACTTCTTCGCGGCCGCCCCGGGCGCCGCCGACAGAGCGAGCCCGAGGAGAATGCTGGCGACGACTGTCGCGGCCGTGACGGCCCGCGACCGGATCAACACGTTGCTGGACACCATTGGCAGAACCTCGGGGCTACTGACCGCCCCCGCTGAAGGAGAAGTTGTACTTCGCAGAGAACTGAATGTGCATCTGGTCGACGTCGTAGCCGTCGGAGTTGTTCTCGCGGCTGATCCAGCCACCTTCGACGCCCGCCATCACGTTGGGAACCGGATAGACCATGAGGTTGGCGAGGAAGTACTGCCCGGACTTGAACGCATCGGGGGCCTGGAGTTCGACATTGTCGATGTCGATCCGCGAGTAGCCGACCGAGCTGGTGAACCGATCGTTCCACGTGTGATCGAGGAACGCGACGATGCCGGTCATCGGAATGCCGACGCCCACCACCGGAGTGACCGGATCGCCGGGATTCAACTCCACGCCCACGTCGACCGGGGCGTCGTTCATGTAGTTCTGAATGGCCTCGCCCGTCACCGCCGACAGCCGGACAACGTCCTTGCCACCGTTGAACTTCAGATTCGAGCTGAGGTGAATTCCCCAGCCGGTGACGTCGCCCGACAGGTCATCGCTCGGGTCGCCATCGTTGTCCTCCCACTCGATCCTCCGGACGATGCCCGACAACTCGATGTAACCGCGCTTGATGGCCTTCCGATATTCGGCCGACAAGTCGGGCAGGGGATAGCGCGCGACAATGTCGCCCCCGATGATGTCGCTGGCCACACCCTGGTCGCCGCTGGCGCCCGGGCGCTCGAGCGCGATCGTCAGCCGCGTGTCGCCCTGGATCGGCATGTACCGGACCTGCACGTTGCGGAAGAACACCATTCCGTTCGGGCCCCAGTACTCGACGGTGTTCGGGAACACGTCGATGTCCATGAACGGACTCCAGTACTGACCGACGCCCCACTTGCCAAGCTCGCCATAGGCGTGGCGCAGGCGGATCGTGGTCTGCCCGGCATCGGGGCCGACTCCGAACATTTCGAATTCGAACTGCGTCTTCAGATCACCCATTTTGGTGGGCGTGGAGGTCTTCACTCCGAATCGTGTCTGCCTGACGCTGAAGAAGGTGCTTCCATCCTGGCCGAAGTCATCCTGCTCGGCATCGGATGCCGCCAGCTTGGTGGGACGCTGAACGTCGAACCACTCGGGATCGACGCCGATGTCGTTGAAGCCAATGTCCGTCATCACGAAACCGTAGATGTCGTACGTGGTCTGGGCCGCCGCGCGAGCATGGGTGCCGGCGAGACATGCGCCGGTCAACGCTGCCATCAGGACCACCGACCTCAACGCTCTCTTCATCGTTGTCCTCATGAATTCTGGGCCATCGACCGCTGCGCTGATTTAGCGCCGCGTCGCATGTGCCCGTTCCCAGGCCCGGACATTCTTCCGGCCCTGGTCGAAAAGACGCTCGTAGTTCCCCTTGAACACCTGATCCCTCGCTTCGGGCGAGAGTTGATCGACCACCGGCTTCCACATTTCGTACACGGCGAAATACGGCTCGGGGGCACTCGGGGCGACGGTGTCGGTGCCGAACAGGAACCGGTCCGGATGGTGGTTCAGCATCGCCGCCGTGCGCTGGATCGCTTGGGGGCTCGACACCGCGTACTTGGCCACCTCGTCCCACGAAATGTCGAAATAGACGTGCTGGAAACGCCGGTCCGCAATGAGGCTCTCGATCATGCCGGCGTGGTCCTCGACCGGACGGATGATCCGCCCGAGCCCGGTGTGCGCCCAGATGATGGTGGTCTTCGGGTGACGCGCGAACAGCTCCTTCATCTGCGCGAGGAACATCGGCGGCTCGCCCTTCTTGGGGAACGGGCGGTCGACGTCACTGTGAAGGATCACCACCAGGCCAGCCTCGGCCGCGAAATCGAGGACCCGGTCGAGCGCCGGATCGGTGAGGCTCGCGATGTCGCCGGCGATCTTCGACGACACGAACTCCTTGTGGATCGTGAACTCGCCGATTCCGCTGAACACACCGGGGAACGTGAGCAGGACGCGGCGGATATGGTCCGCGGCATACATGTCGGTCGGGTCGAAGCCGGTGATCATCGGATCGAACCGGGCCTGCTCGGCCGGCTTCAACGACCGGTATTGCATCGCGATCGCTGCATCGGTGAACGAGTAGTAGTAGAGCTTCGCGTCGGTATCGAGATAGTAGGTGGGAGCGTGGTCACCGGTGATGCGATAAGACCACTGCTGCTGGAGCGGGATCCCGAACAGCGTCGAGCGTCCGACCCGCGTTCCCATGATCTTCAGGAACGAGCGGACGTCGATGCCTTCCTGGATGTAGTTGGTGAGGTGGAAGTGCGAGTCGTTGAAGAGATAGCGCGAGGATTTGGCGGGAGGGGAGGCCGCGACTGCAAGCCCGGGCACCAGGATCGCGAAACACACTGAAACGCACACCGCGCGCAGGAGGAGAGCAGCGCGAGGTGGGGAAACAGGCCGAACCCGAGGGAAGTGCGGCAGCTTTCCCGTAGAACCCCCACGAGGTCCGGATCGCTTGGCGTGTTGTGCGCTGGTAGGGGGTGCGATCTCGAACCGGCCGCAACGTACTGCAACATCGAAGCTTGGTCAAACGTTGCATGCTCGAAGCGCGATGGTTGGTAACGCATGTGAAACGGGCGCAGCTGCACGCGGAACCGCGTGTGCTGCGCCCGTTTGGCGTTGCCGATTCGCGTTGTCGATTAGCGCCGGCCGCCGCCGCCCCGACCACCACCGCCGCCACGACCGCCACTGTAGCCGCCGCGACTGCCGCCGCCACTGTAGCCGCCGCGGCTTCCGTAGCTTCCGGAGGATCGCGAGCCCTGCTGCCGGGCCTGGGCGTCACGGTTCATGCTGCTGTTGTTGCGGTTGCTGCTGCCGCCGGAATTCTGCCAGCTGCCGTTGTTGCTGCGATTCTGCCAGCTGCCGTTCGAATTCTGGCGCGACACATTGCCGTTGCGATCGGCGTACACATTGTTCGCACCCTTGCCGACGCGGTTCGCCTTGTTGAGACCCGCGTCGCGCTGCTTGCCCGCAGCCGCATTGCGGTCGCGATTGCCGCTCTGGTTGTAGAGGTTGTTCGACGGGAGCTGCGACGCGCTCGCGCCACCGCGGCCACCGCCGCCTGCCGGCAGGGTCGATGGACCACCGGGACGACCCGCACCACCAACTCCTCCGACACCGCCCGCACCACCAGGACCGCCGGGACGTCCAGCACCACCCACTCCGCCGACGCCACCGACTCCTCCAACTCCACCCACTCCGCCCACACCACCGACTCCGCCGACTCCGCCAACGCCACCCACTCCGCCGACGCCTCCGACTCCACCGACGCCGCCAATCCCACCCGGCCGGTAGCCGCCGGGCGGATAGCAGGGGTGATACCCGCCGTAGTAGCCACCGTGATAGCCGTAGCCGTAGTGCATGTTGTAGAAGCCCACGCTCATCGCCATGAAGCCCACGCTCCACGCGAATCCCATTCCCCAGCCGTAGTACGGGGTGTACCCGACCGCCACGCCATAGGTGACGGGATGCGGGTAGTAGACCGAGCCCCAGTAGGGCGGGTAGTACCAGCCGGTCCCGTAGACCGGCACGCCGTACCACGGATACGAGTACACGTATCCGGGCGTGTAGCCGACGTACACCACTTCCTTCGTCGACTCGTACACCGTCACGCTCTTCACGTTGTAGACCGGCTCGGACGGCGGAATCTTCTCGATCTCCGCGGACGGCACGCTGTCCGCGACCGCCCACGGCCCCTTGGGCCCGGTGGCGACGAACCACACCGCGTTGTCGCAGGCGTAGTACGCGTTGTTGATCTGGAGCACCTGCGACCCGGTGTTGGTCGCGTACGACACCTTGGTGCCTTCGATCGCCTTGAACTTGGGCTCGCCGTCGTACTTCACCTCGAGCTTCGCCTTGTCGCGCTCGATCGCCGAGGTCTGGGGCACGAATGCGTCCAGCATCGCTTCATCGGCTTCCGGCGTTCCCGACACCGAAACGCGGACCGCGGCGATCGGGGACGTGGGAGGAATCTCCTTGAATGCGGCCGGGAGCTGGTCGGGGCGCACCACCGCCCACGGCCCCTCGAAGGCTGCCGACTTGAACCAGCGGCCCGAGACGAGGATGAAGATGTCGTTGGTCTTGACCTCGCGCAGCACCTTCGACTCGGTGTTCGACACGTACAACAGATCGCCAGTGCCGACCGGCTGCCACGAGGGTGGCCCCTGGAACACGATCAGTTCGGTCGGAACGGTCGCGGTCACGATCTTCGGCGCGGGATCGGGCTTGGGAGTCGCGGAGGTATCGGGCGGCACCAGCTTCACGATTTCGTCGGGCGCCTTGTCGAGGATCGACCACGGACCCTTCGGATCCTTCGCCTGGTACCAGATCTTGCCGCCGTACAGATAGTAGTTGCCGAACTTGTCCTTGATCACCGCCAGCATCGCGTTGGCGACGCTCTCGTACTCGGTGTTCGGGATCTTGAGGGTCCGGGGCTCGCCGTCGAACAGCAGCAGCTCGGACTTCTCCTCGACCACGACGATCTTCGGCGCATCGTGCTTGAGCCCCTCGACGCTCTTCTTCTCGAGGTCCGCGGTGGCAAGGCTCGCCTGGAGCCGCTCGAGCGAGATCGGAACCCCGGTCTTGGGCATCAGCTCGGTGAGGAAGATCGAGAACTGCGCCTCCTTGAGGGAGTCGCTCTCGGGCCAGCGTGCATTGGTGACGACGATGTCGCGGATCATCGCGGAGCCGGTGTCCCGGTCGGTGTCGACACGACCAAGGAACCACATCACGCCGAACACCGGAGTGCTCTTGCCCTTGGGAATCAGGGACACAGCGGCACGCCCGTGGAGGGTGTTGTTCTCGAACTTCTCGGGCTGCGGCTGATAAATCGTGAGGACACCCATTTTGGTGTCCATCTCGCGCGGCCAGGTCGGATCGGCGGCGTTCCCGATGCCGCACAACAGGATCAGGAACAGTCCAGCAGCGAGACCTGCAAACATTCGACCGGCACGAGACATGATCGCTCTCCAGGGTGAGAGGCGGGGGATCCGCCCGTGGATCGCATTCTACGGCCGCGGCACGCGGCCGACAACGCAGTCGATGCGGGCGATCGCAGTGCGGCGCTTCTGCGAGCGGGGGAGCGCGGACCCCGACGACGTCAGCCCTGTCCCTCGATGATCACAGGATCGTTCTGCTCGGACCGGTGCGTCTCGCCGTCGAACGAGATCTGGTGCCCGGATCGGCTCGCCTTGGTCTCGAGGTAGAACCGGTTCCATTCATTGGCCGGGATCACGTGGGGGATCCGGTCACTCACCTTGACGCCGAGCTGGGTGAGGGCGTCCACCTTCTTCGGATTGTTGGTCATCAGCCGGATCGATCCGACGTTGAGGCTCGCCACCATGTGGCCCGCCACTTCGTAGTCACGCTCGTCGTCCTTGAAGCCGAGCGCCACGTTGGCATCGACGGTGTCGAGACCCTGATCCTGGAGCGCGTACGCACGCACCTTGTTGATGAGGCCGATCCCGCGCCCTTCCTGCCGCATGTAGAGGACCACCCCGCGCTCGTGCGCTCCGATCTTCTGCATCGCGACCTCGAGCTGGTCGCGGCAGTCGCAGCGCAGGGATCCCATCACGTCGCCGGTCAGGCACTCGGAGTGGAGACGGGTCGGCACGTTCTCGGCGCCCATCACGTCGCCATGCACCATCGCGATGTGCTCCTTGCCGTCGCGGTTGTTCCAGAAGGCCACGATGTGGAACACGCCGAACCGGCTCGGCAGGCGCGCGACCGCCGCCACCTTCACGCAGATGTGGTGCGGGCCAAGGCCATCACAATCGTGTTCGCGATCGCGTTCGACCAGTTCTTCCAGAGTGTCGACACGCGGGAACTTTCCACACGGTTGCGCCATGACCGCCCTTCCTACTGAATCGTCTTGAGAGCGGCCTGCAGCTTCTCGAACGACACCGCGTCGCGAGCGCTGTAGGCGAGATCCTCGTAGGCGATCTTGCCCTGCTTGTCGACCACGAACACGGTGCGCCGGTTGAAACCGTAGGTCGGGTTGAAGCTGCCGTAGCGCTTCGCGACCGCGTGGTCGTGATCCGCCGCGAGACGGAACGGCAGGTTGTGGTGCTTCGCCCACTCAAAATGCGAAAACACGTAGTCCCCGCTGATCCCGACCACGTCCGCGTTCATCGCCCCCAGCGCCGAGAAGTTGTCGCGCATCGTGCACACTTCCTTCGTGCAGCCACCGCTCCAGTCCGCCGGATAGAACGCGAGAATGATGTTGCGCTTTCCGACCAGCGACGCCAGGTCCAGCGTGTCGCGGGCCACCGAGTCGCGGGTGGCATAGGGGAGGGAGAACCCGGGGGCGGGGTCGCCCACCTTGGGGGCGTCCATCGGGTTCGCGGCGCCGACCTTGGGCGCATCCGCCGCGTACGCGGCGACGGCCGTAGCCAGGATCAGGAGAACGATCAGAAGGCGCTTCATCCTCACTCCACAGGGAAGGGGAACCATCGAGGGGGAGCCGTGAACGCTGCCGGACGTCGCGACCGGCCGAACCGGGCCCTTGAAGCTACACCCGCGCAGGCATTCGGGCGAACGGGGGAAGGCCTTCCTTCGATGCCGCCGGGCGGCTGAACGTTGCGCGGTTCGATCGATACAAACCCATGGCACCGGACACCGGGCGCGCGCTAGATTCCCGACCTCCTGCCGTCTGCGAACCGCGGAGGCTTCCCGTGTCGCTCTCGCGTCGTGAGTTCCTGAGAAACCTCGGCATCACCGCCGGCGTGGCCGCGGTGGTCGATCTGATCGACGGACCGTTCTGGCTGGTCGAGGAACTGCACGCGGCGCCGCTCGGCCTCGCCGAGCTCGAGACCCTCGCCGACGCCGCGCTGAAGCGCGCGAAACAACTCGGCGCGACCTACGCCGACATCCGGATCAACCGCTACCGCAACCGCACCGTGTCGCTCCGAACCAGTCCCGAGCGCGGCGCGCCCGGCAAGGTCAATCACGTTCCCGGCGTGATCGAGACCGGAAGCTTCGGGTTCGGCGTGCGGGTCGTCCATTCCGGCGCGTGGGGATTCGCCGCCAGTCCCCAGGTCACGAAGGACGCGATC
>Ga0210380_10000459_pt1 | contig 18359 bp, 15 predicted proteins | sample PLM4_5_coexredo_FD_155476 | JGI IMG/M metagenome (GOLD analysis project Ga0210380, IMG submission 155476) | Groundwater sediment microbial communities from an aquifer in East River, Colorado, USA - PLM4_5_coex redo | ecosystem: Environmental > Terrestrial > Soil > Riparian zone | place: USA... | reverse complement strand
GGCAACATGGCCAACGCCATCAAGCACATCTCGGTGCAGCGCGGGCACGACGTCACCGAGTACACCCTGTGCTGCTTCGGCGGCGCGGCGGGGCAGCACGCCTGCCTGGTGGCCGATGCGCTCGCCATGACGCGCGTGTTCATCCATCCCTTCGCAGGTGTTCTGTCCGCGTATGGCATGGGCCTCGCGGACCAGGCGGCGCTCAAGGAGAAGGCGGTAGAGGCGAAGCTCGGGGAAGCGAAGCTGGAGGGCGATCTGGAGGAGTTGGCGAAGGCGGCAAGGCAGGAACTGGTCAGCCAGGGTGTCGAGGAGAAGGGGATTCGTGTCCTGCGACGGGTACACCTGAAGTACGAGGGAACTGATACTGCATTGATTGTGGGGTTTGGATCTACGGAAGAAATGAGGAAGCAGTTCGAGACTACTTACCGGAAGCAGTTCTCGTTCTTGATGCCGGGGAAGGGATTGATTGTCGAGGCGATATCGGTAGAAGCGGTCTCTGCGGGAGAAAGCTTTCGAGGCTTTTCCAAAAACGGAAAAGCCTCGATCGGTACAACCCCCAAACCCCTCACACCGGAAACGGTGGTGCGGATGTTCACCGGCGGTCAATGGCATCAGACGCCCCTATACCGCCGGGAGAAATTGGTTCCCGGGCAGATGGTGAACGGCCCGGCGATTATTGCGGAGGCGAATGCGACTACGGTGGTTGAACCAGGGTGGAGGGCCGAGGTGTCGAAGCTCGACCACTTGGTCCTCGAACGAGTGGTTCCCAGAGAGAAGCGAGTCGCACTGGGCACCCAAGCCGACCCGGTGATGCTCGAAATCTTCAACAACCTGTTCATGTCCATCGCGGAGCAAATGGGCCTGCGCCTGCAGAACACCGCCTACTCCGTCAACATCAAGGAACGCCTCGACTTCTCCTGCGCGCTGTTCGACGAGGCGGGCAACCTCATCGCCAACGCGCCGCACATGCCGGTGCACCTGGGTTCCATGGGCGAATCCATCAAGACGGTGATCCGCGAAAACGCCGGCCGCATGCAGCCCGGGAATGTTTACGTTCTCAACGCTCCGTACAACGGCGGCACGCACCTGCCCGACGTGACCGTGATCACTCCCGTGTTCGACGAAAAGGGCAGGGACATCCTGTTCTACGTCGGCTCGCGCGGCCACCACGCCGACATCGGCGGCATCACCCCGGGCTCGATGCCGCCGGATTCGAAGACGGTGGAGGAGGAAGGGGTGCTGATCGACAACTTCCTGCTGGTGGAGGAAGGGCGCTTGCGCGAGAAGGAGACGGTGGCGCTGCTCTCTTCAGGCAGATACCCGGTGAGGAACGTGCAGCAGAACCTCGCCGACCTGCAGGCGCAGATCGCCGCCAACGAGAAGGGGGTGCAGGCGCTGCGCGAGATGGTGGCGCATTTCGGCCTGGAGGTGGTGCGCGCGTACATGCGCCACGTGCAGGATAACGCCGAGGAATCGGTGCGCCGCGTGATCGGGGTGCTGCAGGACGGCGAGTTCGAGCTGCCGCTGGACAACGGCGCGCTGATCCGGGTGCAGATCCGCATCGGCGCCGACCGCAGGAGCGCCAAGATCGATTTCACCGGCACCTCGGCGCAGCTGCCGAGCAATTTCAACGCACCCTCCGCGGTCAGCATGGCGGCGGTGCTCTACGTGTTCCGCACCCTGGTGGACGACGAGATCCCGCTCAACGCCGGTTGCCTCAAGCCGCTCGAAGTGGTGATCCCCGAGCGCTCGATGCTCAACCCGCGCTACCCGGCGGCGGTGGTGGCGGGCAACGTCGAGACCTCGCAGTGCGTCACCGACGCGCTCTATGGCGCGCTCGGGGTGCTCGCCGCCTCGCAGGGCACCATGAACAATTTCACTTTCGGCAATGAGCGCTACCAGTACTACGAGACCATCGCCGGCGGCTCGGGGGCCGGACCCGGCTTCGACGGCGCGGACGTGGTGCAGACGCACATGACCAACTCGCGCCTCACCGACCCGGAAGTGCTGGAGTGGCGATTCCCGGTCTTGCTCGAGAGCTTCGAGATCCGCCGCGGCTCGGGCGGCGCCGGCAGGCACCGCGGCGGCCACGGCGCGGTGCGGCGCGTGAGGTTCCTCGAGCCGCTGACCGCGGCCATCCTTTCCAACCACCGCCGCGTGCCGCCCCACGGCATGGCCGGCGGCAAGCCGGGGGCGGTGGGCCATAACTATGTTTTACGCGTGGACGGCAGCCGCGTGGAACTCGGGCCCACGGACCGCGTCGAGATGGTGGCGGGCGACGTGTTCGTCGTCGAGACCCCGGGCGGCGGTGGCTACGGCGCGGAGATCGCCTAGGGTTCGGCGAGCGCCCTGCTTATAATAAGGTGCTGTCCCGGTCACCAAAACTGGCATGAATCCCTCCGCGATCTATTCGAAGACTGGCAAGGGCGTGCAGGAAGCGTCCGGCAAGACCAGTCAATTGTCGCGCGGCGACCGGGCAATCCTCTCCGCCATCGACGGCAAGACCACGGTGAGGGAGCTCAGCGCCAAGTTCGACCGCGCACCGGACGAGAGATTCTTCGCGCTGATCCAGAAGATGGATGCCGACGGCTTCATCCGCGAAGTGAACCCGGGCGTGGCGCAGCGCGGCGCGGCGAACGCGCCCAGGGCGGCGCCCTCCAAGCCCACCCCGCCGTCGCCGTCGCCGCCGCCGGCCGCAGGCGGCGAGGAACTCGACTTCACCCAGATCTTCAGCGCGCCGCCCAAGCAGGAGAGGCCCGCTGCGCCCCGTGGCGACCCGATGGCGGCCGCGCGCCTGGAGGCCGAGCAGCGCGCGCGCACCGAGCGCGAGGCCAAGACCCGGGCGGACGCCGCGGCGAAGGCCTCGGTGGACAACACGCAGAAGTTTCGCATCGACGCCGAGGCGCGCGCCAAGGCGGCGCGCGAGTTGGCGATGCAGGCGGCGGCCGAGGGCAAGACCAAGGCGGAGATCGAGGCCAGGACGCGCGCCGAGGCCGCTGCCAAGGTACGCGCGGAAGCCGATGCGAAGTCCAGGGCGCAGGCGGATGCGAGGGCGAAGGCCGAGGCCGAGCGCCACGCGGCGACGCGGGCCGAGAGGGAGGCCGGGGATGCGAAGGCGCGCGTCGAGCGCGAAGCGCACGACAAGGTGGAGGCGGCCGAACGCGCGCGCTTCGAGTCGGCCGAGCGCGCGCGGCGCGAGGCCGAGGAGCTGCGGCGCAAGGTCGAGCAGGAGCGGCGCGCGCGGGAAGAGGCGGAACGGCGGGCGCGCGAGGAAGCCGAGCGCACCAGGCGCGAGGCCGAGGATCGGGCACGGCGCGAGGGCGAGGAGCGCAAGGCGCGCGAGGAAGCCGACGCGCTGCGCAAGCGGCTCGAGGAAGAGCGCAAGGCGCGCGAGGAGGCCGAGCGCCAGGTGCAGGAAGAGCGCGAGAAGCGCGAGCGCGAGCGCGCGGTGGAACTGCAGAAGCTGCAGGCGCAGGAGGAGGCCGAGCGCAAGGAGCGCGATGAGCGCGACCGCCGCGAGCAGGAGGAGAACCAGCGCCAGATCCGCATGGCGCGCGAGGCCGAGGACAAGAAGCGCCGCGACGCCGACGCGCGCAAGCGCAAGGAACACGAGGCGAAGCGCTGGGAGCAGGAGGATGCGCGGCGCAAGTCCGACGACGCCTACCGCGTGCGCGCCGAGCAGGAGGACAAGGAGCGCGCCGAGCGCGAGGTGCTGGAGGCGGCGGAGCGGGCGGAGGCCGAGAAGAAGGCCGCCGAGGCCGCGGACGCCCTGTCCGGCTCGCTGATGGCGGACCTGGATTCGTTCTCCAAGCGCGAAGAGGAGGAGCGCAAGGAAAAGGCGGAGCAGGACCGCCAGGCGCGCATCGAGGCGCAGCACAGGGCGCAGGAGGAGGAGGCGCAGCGCGAACGCGAGGAGGCCGAGCGCAAGGCGCGCAGGGAAGAGGAGAAGCGTCTCAGGGCCGAGGAGGAGCGCAAGACGAAGGAGGAGGCGGAGCGCGTCGCGCGCGAGGCCGAGGAGAAGAAGCAGGAACTGATCGCCGAGAAGAAGAAGAAGGAGCTGGCGGCGGCGGAGCGCAAGGCCGCGGCGGGCGACATCCCGATCTCCAGTTCGGACCTCGGCCGCGACGACATCTCGGACGAGGAGCGCAAGCTCACGCCCGAGGCGCGCAAGGCGCTGCGCGACCGCGAGCGCGAGGTGACGCGCGCGCGCAACCGCGGCGACCAGAGCTCGGCCACGGCCGCCAGAGCTTACAAGCGCAAGCAGCCGGCCAAGTGGGGCAAGCCGGTGGCGCTCGCGCTGTTCTTCCTGCTGGTGGGCGGAGTCGGGGTGCTCAATTTCCTGCCGCTGTCCACCGTCGAATACGAACGCCTGGCGAGCGAGGCCCTCGGCCAGCCGGTGAAGATCGGCTCGGCGCGCATGTGGGTGCTGGCCGGGGTGCAGATGCGTTTCGAGCGCGTCGCCATCGGCGATGCGGTGCGCATCGCCGAGGTGCGCGCGGTGCCGGAACTGGATTCGCTGCTCGAGGGCATGAAGGCGTTCAGCCGCATCGAGCTGGACAAGGTGGTGCTGCAGCAGGAGGCTCTCGGCGGCGTGCTGTTCGGCGCCATGAAGGGCAACGCCCTGCGCGTGGCGCGTGTGGTAGCGAAGGATCTGAAGCTCGAGGGGCCGCTCACGCTGCCCTCGGTGGATGTCGACGCGGCGATCGACAGCGAGGGCCGCGTGGCCTCGGTGCGGATCTCCGGCGAGCGCATCAGCGGACTCGTCACGCCCAGGGGCGAGAAGGTGGGCTTCGAGGCCGCGCTTGGCAATTTAGTCGTGCCGTTCGTGGACAAGCTCACGCTCGTGGATGTCGGCATGAAGGGCAGCGCCGACCGCCAGGGCATGACGCTCAGCGAGTTCGACGGGCGGCTGTACGACGGCACCGTGGTGGGCAAGGCGCGCATCCAGTGGGGCGCGCAGTGGAGCGTGCAGGGCGAGATCCAGGGGCGCGCCATGAATGCCGCCGTATTCTCGGTGCAGATGGTTTCCGAGGGCCGCTTCGACGGCAAGGGGCACTTCGCCATGGCCGGCCCGGTCCCGGCCAAGCTCTACGAGAGCGCGCGCCTGGATGGCACGTTCACCGTGACCAAGGGCGCACTGGGCAGCTTCGACCTGTCGCGCGCGCTGCAGACCAGCAGTGCGCAGGCGAGCGGGCGCACGCCGTTCTCCGTGCTGGCGGGCAGCGCCGCGCTGGCCGGCGGCACGCTCGCCTTGCGCGACCTCAAGCTCACCGCGGGCCTGCTCGGCGCCAGCGGCACGCTGGACGTGGACGCCGCGGGCGGCCTGTCCGGGCGCGTCAACGCCGAACTGCGCAACCTGCGCGGCACTTTCTACATCGGCGGCAAACTGGGAGAACCGCAGCTGCGGCGCTAGATGCACAAGGTTCTCCAGTTCCGCGGCGCCCGGGCGCTGCAGGAATTCCGGCTCGCGAGGCTCCTCGCGCAACTGCAGTCCGCCCAACCGGCCATCCGGGGCCTGAGCGCCGGGTTCCGGCACTTCGTCGAGTGCGACGAGGGGCTCGGCGCCGAGGAGGAGAAGCTCCTCCTGCGGCTGCTCGAGTACGGCGCGCCGCCGCAGGCGGCCGAGCCTGGCGACACGCTCTACCTCGTCGTGCCCCGTATCGGCACCATCTCGCCCTGGTCGTCCAAGGCGACCGACATCGCGCGCAACTGCGGCCTCGCCAAGGTGCGGCGCATCGAGCGCGGCACTGCCTACTACGTGAACGGCGGCTCGCGCACCACGCCGGTCGCCGCGCTGCTGCACGACCGCATGACCGAAACGGTGCTAACGACGCTTGAGGATGCGGGGCAGCTGTTCCAGCACGTGCCGCCGCGGCCGCTGGAGCGCGTGCCGCTCGGCGCGCTGGAAGAAGCCAACAGGAGCCTGGGGCTCGCGCTGTCGGAGGACGAGATCGCGTACCTGCGCGCGGCCTACGGCGCGATGGGGCGCGACCCGACCGACGCCGAGCTCACCATGTTCGCGCAGGCCAATTCCGAGCACTGCCGGCACAAGATCTTCAACGCCGAATGGATCGTCGACGGGCGGAAGCAGGATCAGTCCCTCTTCGCCATGATCAAGCACACCCACGCCGCGAACCCGCGCGGCACGGTGCTCGCCTACGCCGACAACGCGGCGATCATGGAGGGGCGCCTCGCGCGGCGCTTCTACGCCGGCGCGGACGGGGTGTACGCGCCGCACTCCGAGCGCACGCACACGGTGATGAAGGTGGAGACGCACAACCATCCCACGGCGATCGCTCCTTTTCCCGGGGCGGCGACCGGCGCGGGCGGCGAGATCCGGGACGAGGGCGCCACCGGGCGCGGGGCGAAGCCCAAGGCGGGCCTGGTGGGCTATTCGGTGTCCCACCTGAGGATTCCCGGGATGCTTCAGCCCTGGGAACAGGCGGACTACGGCAAGCCCGACCGCATCGTGCCGGCGCTTGCCATCATGCTGGAGGGGCCGATCGGCGCGGCTTCGTTCAACAACGAGTTCGGGCGGCCGAACCTCGCCGGGTATTTCAGGACCTTCGAGGCCGCAGTCGGCGGGGTACAGCGCGGCTACCACAAGCCGATCATGCTCGCGGGCGGCATCGGCAACATCGCGGGGCGGGATGCGGCGAAGGCGGCCCTGCCCGAAGGCTCCTTGCTGATCCAGCTCGGCGGCCCGGGGATGCTGATCGGCATGGGCGGCGGCGCTGCGTCCTCCATGGGTGCCGGGGCAAACACCGAGGACCTGGATTTCGATTCGGTGCAGCGGGGCAATGCGGAGATCCAGCGCCGGGCGCAGGAGGTCATCGACCGCTGCTGGGCCCTGGGCGAGGGCAACCCCATCCTTTCGATCCACGACGTGGGGGCGGGGGGATTGTCCAACGCAGTGCCGGAGATCGCGCATGGCGCGGGGCGCGGGGCGTACCTGGACCTGCGCGCCGTGCCTTCAGAGGATTCGGGCATGTCGCCGCGCGAGATCTGGTGCAACGAGGCGCAGGAGCGCTATGTGCTTGCGATCGCGCCTGCGTCGCTCGGGCTGTTCCGGGCGTTGTGCGAGCGCGAGCGCTGCCCGTTTTCGGTGCTGGGGAAGGCGACGGCGCTCGGGCGGCTGAAGGTCAAGGACCCGCAGCTCGGGGACACGCCGGTGGACGTGGACCTGCAGATGGTCCTCGGCAAGCCGCCGAAGATGCTGCGCGACGTGATTCGTTTGGCGCGCGCGGGGGACGAGTTCGCGCTCGACAATGTGGACCTGAAGGACGCCGCTTACCGCGTGCTGCGCCATCCGGCGGTGGCGGACAAGACTTTCCTCATCGCCATCGGCGACCGCACGGTGGGCGGGCTTTGTTCTCGTGATCCCTTCGTGGGGCCCTGGCAGGTGCCGGTGGCGGATTGCGCCGTCACGTTGATCGACTTCGACAGTGTTGCGGGTGAGGCCTTTGCCATCGGCGAGCGCACGCCGCTGGCTTCGGTGAATGCGCCGGCGTCGGGGCGCATGGCGGTGGGCGAGGCGATCACCAACATCGCCGCGGCGCGGATTTGGTCCCTGGATCGGGTAAAGCTTTCCGCCAACTGGATGGCGGCGGCGGGCTCACCGGGGGAGGATGCGGCGCTCTACGACACGGTAAAGGCGGTGGCGATGGAGCTGTGCCCGGCGCTCGGGGTATCCATTCCGGTGGGGAAGGATTCGCTCTCCATGCGCACGGCCTGGGGCGACAAGGAAGTGCTGGCGCCGGTGTCGCTCATCGTTTCCGCATTTGCGCCGGTGGAGGATGTGCGCGGCACGCTTACGCCGCGGCTGCGGTCCGATGCGGGGGAGACGGAGCTGGTGCTGGTGGATTTGGGCAAGGGCAGGAATCGCCTGGGTGGGTCGATCCTTGCGCAGGTGCATTCGAAGTTCGGGACGGAGGTGCCGGATCTGGAGGATCCGAAACTGCTGAAAGGCTTTTTCAGTGCGGTGCAGAAGCTGGCGCAGGAGAATTTGCTGCTCGCGTATCACGACCGCTCGGACGGCGGACTGTTCGCTACGGTGTGCGAGATGGCTTTCGCCGGGCATTGCGGGGTGACGCTCAACCTGGATGCCATCGCCTTCGATGCGCTGCCCGTGCGCGAGCAGATCCTGAAATGCCTGTTTGCTGAGGAACTGGGCGCGGTGTTCCAGATCCGCGCCGCGGATACCACCAAGGTCATGGATGCGCTGAAAAAGGCCGGCCTTGGGGAGGTGTCGCACATCATCGGCACGCTCAACACCCGCGACGAAGTGCGCTTCACGCGCAACGCGAAGCCGGTGTTTGCCGAGAAGCGTGCGGATTTGCAGCGCGCCTGGTCGGAGACCACCTTCCGCATGCAGCAGTTGCGCGACAACCCGGAGTGCGCGAAAGAGGAGTACGACAGGATCCTCGATACTGCCGATCCGGGATTGTCTGTTGCGCTGACCTTCGATCCGAAGGAAGACATCACGGCGCCTTACGTTGCCGTGAAGGCGAAACCGCGCGTCGCGATCCTGAGGGAGCAGGGCGTGAACGGCCAGGTGGAGATGGGCGCTGCGTTCCATCGCGCGGGGTTCGAGGCGGTGGACGTGCACATGTCCGACCTCATTTCCGGTCGGATCTCTCTTTCCTCCTTCAAGGGCTATTCCGCCTGCGGCGGGTTTTCCTATGGCGACGTGCTGGGCGGCGGGCAGGGCTGGGCGAAGTCCATCCTGTTCAATTCACGCGCGCGCAAGGAGTTCGAAGCCTTCTTTGCCCGTTCCGACACCTTTGCCTTGGGCATATGTAATGGTTGCCAGATGATGGCGGCGTTGAAGGAGCTGGTGCCTGGGGCGCAACACTGGCCTTCGTTCGAGCGCAACCGCTCCGAGCAGTTCGAGGCGCGCATGGTGATGGTCGAGATCGTGGAAAGCCCTTCGATCGTCTTCCGCGGCATGGCGGGAAGCCGCATGCCGGGGGTGACGGCGCATGGGGAGGGGCGGGCGCAGTTTGCTTCCGATGCCGACCGCAAGAAGGCAATCATTTCTGCGCGCTTCGTCGACAATCGCGGCGCGGTGACTGAGACCTATCCGTTGAACCCCAATGGTTCGCCTGAGGGAATTACAGGTCTGACGACGGCGGATGGGCGGTTCACCATCCTCATGGAGCATCCGGAGAGGCTGTTCAGGACGGTGCAGATGTCCTGGGCGCCGGATGGGGCGGGGGAGGATTCGCCGTGGATGAGGATGTTCAGGAATGCGAGGGTTTGGGTGGGGTAAGCAGTCAGGTATCTCGTTCAGAGAATTCTCATCATTGTTTGTCGTGGTCTGGCCGCAAAATCGAGAAGAACGCGGGACGTACACGAGAAACGGAGACCAAAGGAGACAACATGCGCCACTTGCTCCTTGCCGTCGGTGCATTGTCGATATGGGGCTGCGCCCAAATACTGCCGGCCGAGGTACCGCCGCCGACGCCATCCCAAGGGCAGGCCGTAGTACTTGATATTGACGGTACCCTGACGCCGAAAGACATCAACGTGTTCGAACCACGGCTGGGTGCCGCAGACGCACTTAACTCGCTATCAAGGAAGGGCTACAAAATCTTCTATCTCACTACTCGGATTCCTCTATTTCAGTCGGGCTTGCAAGATTGGCTGCGTCAGAACGGTTTTCCGTCAGGCGGCCTCCATGTCGCGCAAACCGCAGAAGAACGAGATAACGCGGCCAAGTTCAAAGCGCAAGTACTTGCCACTTACGCTAAAGCAGGCTGGCGCTTGGCGTATGCATATGGAGACTCTTCAACCGACTTCACTGCTTACGCTGAGGCGAAAATTCCAAAGGAGCGTGTCTTCGCGCTCAAGAGAAGGGGCAGCAAGACATGCCAAGATGGCATTTACCAAGCCTGCCTTGAGGGATGGGCTGAGCACTTAACGTACATTGAGCATGAGATCCCCAGCGCAAAGTGAAGCCCAATCCTGCATCGGTTTCCGTCGCAACACTGAAGGCAATCGCCGACGCGTTCAACGCCCACGACCTGGACGCCATCATGGAGTTCTTTGCCGACGATTGCTCATTGGACATGCCTCGGGGACCGGATCCCTGGGGCAAACGCTTCACGGGCAAAGCGGCCGTGCGAGAAGGCTTGGCGACACGCTTCAAGGGTCTCCCGGATGTCCACTACAGTGACGACCGGCACTGGGTCAGCGGCAACATCGGCGTGTCCGAGTGGCTGCTAACCGGCACGATGCCCGACGGCGTCCGAATTCAGGTACGTGGATGCGACCACTGGGAATTCCGGGACGGGAAGGTAATCAGGAAAGACTCGTACTGGAAGATCGTTGATAGGTCCCTATCGGTCCAAGCGCCCGGTTGAGGTAATACACATCTTCGTCGATCACGCCGCGACGATGTACAAGGAATACGCTGCTGCACGGCCCGTGCGTGACCGTGCAGCAGCGTCCTTTCAGCGTTCTAGCCGACGACCAGCGGCCGCATCATGTCGTGCTCCTCGTGCTCGAGGATATGGCAGTGCCACACGAACTCGTGGCCGCCCGTCCTCGGGCTGAGCGGCACGGCAAACGGCACCTGCGGCAGGTTGAACTGCATGATCACCGTCGTCACCTCGCCCGGGTTCATGCGCACCGTCTCCTTCCAGCCGCGCTCGAACGGCGGCGGCGGCAGCGGCGCGCCGGTGAGGTTCGGCACACCGTTCCTGTAGTTCGAGAACGCCTGCCGCGAGATCACCTGCACGTTCACCAGGTGGAAGTGGATCGGATGCGTGTCGGCCGAGAGATTGGCGATCTGCCAGACCTCCGTTGATCCCGCCAACACGTTTTCCGTCGAGGCGTCCATGTAGGCCCGCCCGAAACCTCCCGCCAAGGGATTGGGAATATTGGTCCCGAGGAGCTGGGCCAGCCGGCCGTGCAGGTCGAAGGCCTCGTTCAGCGTGAGCTGCCGCACCGGAATTCCGACAGGAAGCGCGGTCGCGCCGAGCGGCACCGGCAGTGTGTCATTGCCGGCCGTGAGGTTGGTGGCCGCCGTGATGCTGAGCGCGCCGTCGACACTCGTCGCCGGAACCACGTTGAGGCGCATGATCACGCGCGTGTTGGGGCCGAAGCCCGGCGGCGTCAGGCCGTTCACCGGGTTCTTGTTGACGTTGAAGCCCGGGAAGTAGTCGTTGATCGGAGCCCCGCCCGGGAACGGCGAAGGCGCGTCGGTGTAAAGGATGATCTTCTGCCCGGCGTGCGCCGAGAAGTCGAACAGCACGTCGGCGCGCTCGGCGGGCGCGAGCAGCAGCGAGCCGCCCGCGGTCGTGCCGTTGAACGGCACGTTGCTCGGGACGATCGCCGGGGTCGGCAGGAAACCGCCTTCGGTGCCGAGGACGAGGAAATTGGGCATGGGCTTGCCCGGCTTGCTCGGCGCCGCTGCATTCCGCGCCGGCGGATTCTGGGGAATGCCCGCGTTGCTGAGCGTGATTCCATTGGGACTGCCGTCGTCGACGTACATCTGCAGGTTGAGGAAGCGCGCGTTGCAGGCATTGAGGATGCGAAGCCGGTAGCGGCGCGCTTCGACGGTGACTTCGGGATACACCGTGCCGTTGGCGAGCATGGTGTCGCCGAAGAACTCCGGCACGACCGAGACCGCGGGCGGCGGGCCTCCCGGCGTTGGGCCGAGCGGGCCGAAAATCGCAGTGTCGTACTGGTGTGCATACCAGAGGCTGCCCGCGGCGGATGGCCCGGACCAGGTCGGATCGATCAACCCGATATCGGCCCCGACGAAGACCTTGTCCTGCACGACGATCGGCAGCTCGCGGCCGCCCGCTTCGATGTACTCGGGCAGGCCCCCGTTCTTGAGATTGTTCTCGAACCCGTCGCGCAGCAGAAGAGCGCTCGCGACGCCGGCGTACGCGTTGAGGCGCGTGGTGCCCAAGGCGTGATCGTGATACCAGAGCATGCGTGCGCTCTGGTTCATCGGGTAGTAGTACTCGGCCTGGTTCGGTAGCGCCCCAGGATTCAGCACGGCGTTGTTGACGAAGCTCACGCCTTTATCGCCATTCGGTGCGAACCAGGAGTACGGGCCGCCGTCGCTGATCCACGGCACGAGGCCGCCATGCAGATGCACTGCGGCGCGGTTCTGCGCGAGTTCCGCGCCGTCGATCGTGGTATCCACCGGGATGATGTGCGTGCCCGGCAGATTGTTGGTGAAGGTGAGCTGGATGGGCGTACCCTTCTGCGCCACGATGATCCCGCCCAGGTGCTTCTGCGGCTGAACCCCGCCGCCGAGCGCCCTTGCGGGTTGGTAGCCCCAGAACGTCGTCGACCCCAGCGTGGGGTGCACCTGGTCCGTGAACTGGTTTATGCCCAACGTGTAGTGCGTGACGCCGGTGACCGGCGCGGGCAGCGCATCCGCAGCGGCGACCGGAATCCCGCCGGGGCCTACGCCGCGCAAAGCCGTCCGCCAAAGCGGCGTGGGCAGCGACTGATACCACGCCCGTGCTTCTTTGAAGCCAAACCCGCTGTATAAGGCGATACCCGCTCCAGCAAGCATGGATGTCTGGAGAAAACGCCGTCGACTAAGCATGACTACCTCCTGAAAGTGCGTTTCGGTTAGTAATACGAGAGTGGCGATGAACGAGCGGACGGCGCCATGATGGAGACCATGGGCGTCAAGCGATGGATGCGCCGATAGGCGCGACTGACGACAACATCCCGACGTGAACTGGTACCGGCCCTGACAACATTTGTGTCCCCCCTACAGGGACACGCAAAACGTACCGAGGCGGTAAATGGACGATTTGATTAACATCAAAGACTGCTCTGAAAATCGCGGAGCCAGAATCTTGATGCAGTACAAATGTCGGGGGCCAATCCGGACTACCTGGTGGACGCGCACACCGAAATCACGAAGCTCGAGGAGCAAGGATTCGCCCATCCGCTGATCCGCGCGCTGGCGTTCGACCAGGCGCGCGGCCGCGCCTGGATCAAGCACAACATCGAGGAAGTGGGCAACTTCGAGGCGTTCCTCCCGCAGCTCTATGCCGCGGAGGCCGCCCGCCGGCTTCGCCGGCACCTATACTGGTAAAGCGGACGTCGGATGACGTCAATCGAGAGTTTTTCTCACCTCAACGGAAGGAGAATGGCATGGAAATGCTGTCGCAAGCCTCGCTCTGGCTCGGATTGCTTTCGATCCCGCTGTCGTGGCTGGTGTGGTTTTTCGGGCCGCGACTGGAGATCGGGCGGCATGTGCTTGACAGGATCGGCGATCCCGCGCTGAAGGCAGCGCTGCAGGAAGCTCACGCCGAACGCTGGGGACTCTTCGTCGGACTTTGGCCGATTGTGCTTCTCCTTCTCAGCATCATTCTCAAGCAGGGGCTCTGACATCCGCGACGGCGCGGCGGGGGCGATCGAGGGGTCGGGCAGACTAATTGAGCGTCGCCGCGATCTTGCGAATTTCCTCGGCGCTCCGCTCCCCCGCAAGCGCCGTCCCCGGCATCAAGTGTTTCCCCATCGCCAGCCCGCCGATCAGGACAGGCTCATACCCGATGTCGCGAATCAGGCCCGAAGCCACCGCAATCGCCTGGGCATCATCGCCAGCGATCGGCATGCCGACCCGTCCAGGCTCTTCGTGCGCCGAACCCATGCGCGCAGCGCCGATGGCATTGAAAGCGCGCACGAGGCGCGCGCCAGGCAGTAGTTCCGCCGACGCGAGGCCGGCGCCTTTCTTCCGCGCCCACTCGGCGATCTCCCCATCCCGCCCGGGAAACGGATTGCACGTATCGATCACCACCTTGCCCTTGATCAAGTCCCCCAGATCCTTCCCGACGTCGGGCAGGGCGCGGTAGGGAACCGAGACCATCACCACTTCGCCGAAGGCCGCGGCTTCCCGCGGCGTTCCGGCACGTGCGCCTCCGCCTAGCTTGGCGGCGAGCGCCTTGTCGTCCTCGATGTTGAGCGACGAGAACATGATTTCGTGCCCGGCTTTCACCCAGGCGGCGCCAATCGCGCTGCCGACCCGTCCCGAGCCGACGATGCCGATCTTCGTTTTCCCGGCGCCCGCCGCACGCAAGGGCAGGGCGTTCACCGCCAGGGCGGCCCCGGCAACCACAAGGAATGCACGACGATTCTGTTTCATGACAATTCCTCCGTCAGTTCGATCATCCGCTTTCGTTCAATCGACGGCCGGCGGCATGGCGCACACCTGCTCGTACCGATACCGCCGCTTCGCCAATCCGTTGTATTCGAACACATCCAGCGTTCGTTCATACGCCTCACGCGTAATATCCACGTGCGGCGTCCAGCAGCCAAGCCGCTGGTAGGTCGCGATGCAATCGGCGAGTACCTTCTCCCCGATATCGGGAAAGTACGGTTTCTCCGCCACGGCAATCGCCGCGGCCGGCGTCTGGTTCATGTAGACCCGCGTCTTCCGGTAGGCACGCATGAACGCCTTCGCCATGTCCGTCTTCAGCCACTCACGCGTCGCGGCAAGGCTGGAAAACCCGCACGGCCCGATCTGTTTGCCGACCTGGGCGACAACGTGTCCAACCCCATCGGCCTGCAGCTGCTGGGGGAACGGACCCTGCTGGTGAACGTACTGGCCCTGGCCTGCACGAAACGCCTTGTCGATCTCGGCGGGGCCGCCGGGGCAGATGGCTTTGAGCTTCGCAAAGTCGATGCCCGCCCTGTGGCAGGCGTACTTGAACATGGCCTGCGGCTGGCCACCCTTGAAGGTGACGAGTTCGGCGCCTTCGAGCTTCTTCCAGGCGAAGGCGGGATCCGCCTCGCGCCCGGTAAGGAAGAATCCGTCCATCTCGTTGACCTGGGCGAAGTGGACCGCCTCCGGCGTCTCGCCCTTGTCGAGTGCCGCGAACCCCTGGCTCAGCGCGGATTGCACGACATGCGCCGAGCCATCCTTCAGGGCCGCAAGCGCCGAGACGCCCGGCGGCGAAACGGACCACTCCGCATCCAGGCCTTCGGCCTTGAGGAATCCGCCCGACATGGTCGAAATGAGCGGCGAGTAGAACGCGGAAAACAACGTGAACTGGATGCGGATCTTGGCCAAGACGCTGTACTCCTCGTGGGCAGGCATGTCATTCTAGCGGCCCGGCCTACGAACTCTGCCAATGAAAACGCTTCGCACTGCCCGCATGCTCACACGCTACAACGCCTGGGCAGACAGGTTGATCTTCGACGCCGTTGCCAAACTGCCGGAGGGCGAGGCCACAAAACCCCGGCCCAGCCTGTTCAAGAACATCGTCCACACGCTCAACCACAACTACGTCATCGATCGCATCTTCCAGGCCCACCTGCAGGGGAAGGAGCACGGCTTTACTGCGCGCAATACCGAGGCGACCCCGCCATTGCAAGAGCTGCGCCAGGCGCAAGAGGCAATCGACGGCTGGTACGTCGAGTGGAGCGACCGGATCACCGAGGCCGCATTGGACGAGAAAGTCAGCTTTGCGTTCGTAGGCGGCGGCCAGGGAGCAATGACGCGCGGGGAAATGCTCTTGCACGTCGTCAACCACACGACGTATCACCGCGGGTTCGTTGCCGACCTCTTCTTTCAGATACCCGCTCGGCCGCCGACTACGGATTTGCCGGTGTTCCTCAGGGATGTACCGCAGGAGCCGGATTGATGCCGCAATCGGGCAGCAATGCGATGCAGCGATGGCTGCAGATTCTTGCGGTCTTCTGCGCGATCGTCATCTGGGCGATGATCCTGCACAAGGGATCTGCAGATGTATCGGCTCTTGCGCAGAAGCATTCCGGTGAAGAGTTCTGGATCGCCTTGGCGAAATACTTCCTGCGCAATCTCGGGGGCGGGTAGTCATTCATGCCGGCCGAAATCTTTTCCATGGACGTCGAGATGCTGGACAAGCTCAACAAGGGCTACGTCGACTCCGTGCAGAAATCCGACGTGCGCTGGTTCGACGAGCACCTGTCCGACGACTTTCTCAACAGCAACCCCGATGGCTCGATCGTCGATCGCGCCGGCTTTCTCGCGCAGATCGCCAAGCCCATGGCGCTCAAAGGCCTGCGGCCGGTCGACGTCAGGATCCGCATCCTGGGCGAAATCGCGATCATCCACGCCCGCACCACCTTCACCAAGCCCGGCGGCACGCCGGGCGCGGGACGCTACACCGACATCTGGCAGCGCCGGGTCGGCCGCTGGCTGTGCGTCGCCGCGCACGTCACGCGCGGCTGAGATTTTTCACCGAAGGAGAGACCGCCATGCCTACGTTCATCACACTCACCAGCTTCACCGACCAGGGCATCAAGAGCGTCAAGGAGAGCATCAAGCGCTCCGAAGCCGTCACCACTGCCGCGAAGAAATTCGGGGTCACCGTGAAGCAGCTCTACTGGACCATGGGCGCCTACGACATCGTCGGCGTGTTCGAGGCGCCCGACGGGCCGTCGATGTCCGCGTTTTCCCTCGCCATCGGCATGGCGGGGAACATCCGCGGGCAGACCCTGCGCGCCTTCGACAAGGAAGAGATGACCGGCATCCTGAAGAAGCTGGCTTGACACCCCAGCCCCTCGCCCCCTGGCACGCGCTCCTCGCGCCGCTGCCTGAGGACGCCGTGGTCAAGCGCCGTCCGGTGGCGCCGCCGGAGATCACGAGCAAGCCCGAAGGCGCCGCGATCGCGGGCTGGGAGCAGCTCACGGTCGAGCTCAACGCGGCGGCCAGGGGCATGCGCCACCTGCTGGTGGTGCTCGACGCGCATGGCACGCCGATCAGCGCCAACGACATGGTGATGTACAGCGCGGAGCTGGGAGAGGACAACGCCTTCTTCCAGGAAAACGTCGGCGGCCGCCTGGAAGCCGACGGGACCTTTCGCGGCACGCGCTGGCGCACGCTCGGCGTGGAAGGACCGAAAGACGAGGAAGCGAGGATGGACGCCTCGCCGTCCCAGCCCAGCGCCGCGGAAGTCGAAGCGCTCAAAGCCCTGGTTGCGGAAATACTGCGGCGCTCTATCATTCGTTCACCATGAAACACAGCCTCGCGTCCCTCGCCGCCGCGCTGCTCCTCGCTGGCTGCGCCGCCATGGACAAGAACCAGTGCCAGTACGCCAACTGGTACGCCATCGGCCTGGAGGACGGCGGCCAGGGCAGGATGCTCGATCGCCTGGGCGAGCGCCGCCGCGCCTGCGCCGAGCACGGCGTGCAGCCCGACGGCGAGCGTTACGCCGCCGGGCGCAACGAGGGCCTGAAGAGTTTCTGCACCTACGACCGTGGCTATCGCCTCGGCGCCGCTGGCAACGCCTACTACGGCGTGTGCCCGGAGCCGGCGGCCTCCGACTTCGTTGCCGGCTACCGCCGCGGCAAGGAGATCCACGACCTGGGCAAGCGCCTCAATGAGGTGAACGCGGACATCAAGCAGACCAAGGCGGGATTGAGCGAGCCGGGCGTCAGCCCGCGCACACGCGGGCAGCTCGCCGAGCGCCTGGAAGACCTCTCGCGCGAAGCCGCGCAGCTCGAGCAGCAGCTCGCGCGCGCGCAGTCGCGCCGGTAGCATCGGACAAGGAGGAGATGATGCCGAGAGTTCTTGTCGCGGTGCTGGCGCTGGCCTGTGCCGCGCATGCGGCAGCGCAGGGCGGCTACCCGAATGCGCCGGTGAAACTGGTGGTCGGTTTCCCGCCCGGCGGTGCCAACGACATCCTCGGCCGCCTGGTGGGCGCGAAGCTCACCGAGGCCTGGGGACAGCCGGTGCTGGTCGAGAACAAGCCGGGCGCCAACGCCATCATCGCCACCGAGTTCGTGGCGAAGAGCGCGCCCGACGGCTATACGCTGCTGGTGGGCGCGAGCGGGGCCATGACCTTCAACCCCGGCCTTTACCAGAAGCTCAACTACGACCCGGTGCGCGACTTCGCGCCGGTGACGCTGCTCGGTTCCTTCCCGCTGGTGCTGGCGGTCAATTCCTCGCTGCCCGCGCAGTCGGTGAAGGAACTGATCGAGCATGCCAGGGGCGCGGGCGGCAAGCTCAACTACGCCGCCGGCTCCACGCCGTTCCAGCTCGCCGCGGAACTGTTCAAGATCCAGGCCGGCATCGCCATCACGCACATCCCGTACAAGGGCAGTGCGGCGGCGGTGGGCTCGGTGATGGCCAACGACACCCAGCTTACTTTCGTCGACGCGCCGCCGGTGATGGGCCAGATCCGCGGCGGCAAGCTGCGCGGCCTGGCAGTCACTTCGCGTACGCGCGCCGCGTCGCTGCCCGAGTTGCCGACCATGATCGAGGCGGGCATGGCGGACTTCGACGTGGTGCTGTGGACCAGCCTGTTCGCGCCGGCGGGCACGCCGCGCCCGGTGGTCGAACGCATCCAGCAGCAGGTGGCGAAAACGCTGCAGATGCCGGACGTGCGCGAGCGCAT
>Ga0210380_10000457_pt1 | contig 18365 bp, 18 predicted proteins | sample PLM4_5_coexredo_FD_155476 | JGI IMG/M metagenome (GOLD analysis project Ga0210380, IMG submission 155476) | Groundwater sediment microbial communities from an aquifer in East River, Colorado, USA - PLM4_5_coex redo | ecosystem: Environmental > Terrestrial > Soil > Riparian zone | place: USA... | reverse complement strand
GGCTGACGTGGCTGTTCGTGATGCTGTTGTGTGCCAGCCAGGCGTGCGGCAATGATCCGCCGACCGCGCCAACGCCTGCGCCGGCCGTCCCTGCATCGCGACCGTTGCTGAACATTCCGGAAATACGCGGCGTGGTTCGCGAGGTTGACGGTGGGCCGATCGCGGGAGCGAGCGTGATCAAGACCGGCCTGCTCAAGGGAGCGGGCGTCGGCGCTCTGACAGATTCGAACGGGCTGTTCATGTTTCCAGCGAGCCTCGACGTGGGCGAAGTGAGTCTCTGGGCCTCTGTCGATTCCTGGGGTGAACAATATGTCTGGTCCGGTTCAGTGCGGGTGTTCCCATCGACCAACCCATCACCCGTCTCGGTCGAGATTCGACTTCAACCGGTGCTGACCGTGTCAGAGGCGCAGGCGCTTGAGACCACACTGAGCGCCGAAGACCTTCGTTTCCCCTTTTTGGGAGAAGGGGTTGACTGCGGGCCCTGCAAGGTCATCCTGGTCAAGCCCGGGTCTGGTGGAGCGGGTGTGTTCGACATCCGCGTTCACGCGGCTACGGCCGGGCCGCTGCGGCTCGCGCTCATCAGGACCCCGCTCAGCTACGGTTTCGACGAAGAGCTGATCGGTCAGGCGTCGAGTCCGCCTGAGTCGTCAGATGTGACGTTGCGCACCGATCGGGATCAACTCGCCGTCACGCCTTCGGTTGTCACGGTCCTCTACGTCTGGCGGCCGAACGGACCTCATCCGGCGTCCATTCGCGTCAGCCTGGTTCGTGTGCAGTAGGCGCTGCGTCGCGATGGTGTCGGGGTCGTTCCCGCACGTATCATCTGGCCATGGGACGTTATTGGCTGATGAAGTGCGAACCGGCGGCGTACACGATCGATGATCTCAAGCGCGACAAGCAGACGAGCTGGGAAGGCGTCCGAAACTACCAGGCGCGCAATTTCATGCGCGACAAAATGCAAGTGGGCGACGCGGTGCTGTTCTACGCGTCCAACGCCGATCCGTCCGGCGTGACCGGCCTCGCTCGTATCGCGCGCGCCGGATATCCCGACGAGTACGCCTGGAAGAAGGGCCACAAGTACTACGACTCAGGCGCGGACCCGGAGAAGCCGCTCTGGTACATGGTGGACGTCGCGTTCGTCGAACGGTTTCCTGCCACGCTGCCTCTTGAAACGCTGAAGCACACCAAGGGGCTCGAGAAGATGATGGTGATCCGGAAGGGCAGCCGCTTGTCGATTCAACCCGTCAGCAAATCCGAGTATGAGATCGTACTGAGACTAGGCAGGAAAACCCCGAAGCCCCGAGCGTAGCGAGGGCGCTGAGGGTCCGAAGACAAGCGCGTGGGGGTGGGGCCCCACGCGAACTAAAGAAAGTTGCCGGCATCCGGCCTGATCGGAGCTTGGCGCCTGGTTCGCGGTTGAACTAACCCCGCCCGGCCTTCGAAGACGACGCGCGGAAATCGCGGCTCCGTACGCTCGGATTTCGACCTGTCGCTCATCGCGCGACTGCGATACTTCTGGCTCAAGCCGCGCAGCTTCGCGCTCGAAATCACTCGCTGCCTTCGCCGCGATTTCAAGCCTCTATATGCGCGTCGCTTCGACACGGCCTCGCAGGGTCAGTTCAACCGCGAACCAGGCGCCGTGTCCGCGCACACCGCCGTGCGTCGTTTCAATAGTTCACGATACGTATCATCTGTAGTAATCTATACGTATGCCAAAACTTACCCTGAGCGTGAATGCGCATGTGGTGCAGGGCGCCAAGCGCTATGCGCGGGCTCGCGGCACCTCGGTGTCGCGAATGGTTGAAAACATGCTGCGTCTCGTGTCGGCGTCGCCTGAAGGCCGCGACGATCGGCCAGCTGCATCCGTCCCGCCGGTGCTCAGCCGCCTGCGAGGCTCGTTGAAGCGTGGCTCGGTCCGCGACTATCAGCGCCATCTGGAGCGCAAGTATCGATGACGCGGCTGTTGCTCGATGTGAACCTGGTGCTCGACGTGCTGCTCAACCGCGGTCCGCACGCGTCGGCCTCGTCCGAGGTCTGGGAAGCGGTCGAAACCGGCCGGGCGCGCGGGTTCCTGTCCGCCCAGGCCATCACCACCATGCATTATCTGAACGCCAAAGCCGTCGGCGCGAAGGCTGCGACTGAAACCACGAACGCCCTGCTCTCGGTGTTTGAGGTCGCGTCCGTAGACGATGGCGTGATCAGATCGGCGCTGGCGCTGGGCTGGCGTGATTTCGACGACGCCGTTACGGCCGCGGCCGCTCAGCGCGCTCGTTGCTCGGCACTGGTGGCCCGCAATCCGCGCGATTTCAAGAAGTCGCCAGTTCGAGTCCTTACGCCGGTCGAAGCGGCAGCCTGGCTCGGCGCGACCCGTCGTCACCTGTCGTCACCTGTCCTTACCCGTCGGTAACCTGTCGTTACCCTCCTTCGCCGGGCTTCGGCGGTAGGCCCATTGTCATGTGACGCGGACTGTCTCCGCGCCGGCACCGCGTGGTTGGGTTGCCGGCATCGAGCCGTGTCGGAGTGGCGCGATGTGCGTCAGGATGAAACGCGCACCGGAGCCCTTCGGGAACAAGCGTGGGGATGGGGGCCCCCACGCCGTTCTGACGAATGACGTTAAGGTGGAGGTGCGTGTTTCGAGCGCCACCTCCGATCAGGCCGAGGCCGGCAACCCAGCCACGCGGTGACGACCGGCCTATCGCTTCGCCAGCGCCACGTAGCCGCGCTGCGTCGGGCCGGTGTAGACCTGGCGGGGCCGTGCGATGCGGTTGTCGGGATCCTGGCGGCTTTCGAGCCACTGCGCGATCCAGCCAGGCATGCGGCCGATGGCGAACATCACGGTGAACATGTTCACCGGAATGCCCAGTGCCTTGTAGATGATGCCCGAGTAGAAGTCGACGTTCGGGTACAGCTTGTGGCTGATGAAGTACTCGTCTTTGAGCGCGATATCTTCGAGCTTCATCGCGATGTCGAGCTGGCGGCTCTGTAGATTCAGGCGCTTCAAGACGTCGATGCACGCCTTGCGAAGAATGGCCGCGCGCGGATCGTAGTTCTTGTAGACGCGGTGGCCAAAGCCCATCAGGCGGCTGTTGTCCTTCTTGTCCTTCGCACGATCGACGAATTTCTGCGCGTCGCCGCCCTCGGCCTCGATCTTCTCCAGCATTTCAATCACCTGCTGGTTGGCGCCGCCATGGAGCGGTCCCCACAGCGCGCTGATGCCGGCCGAAATGCTCGCGAACAGATTCGCCTGTGAACTGCCGACCACGCGCACCGTGCTGGTGGAACAGTTCTGTTCATGATCGGCATGAAGAATCAGCAGCAGATCCAGCGCCTTGGCGAGCACCGGATCCACCTCGAACTCGTCGCATGGCGTGGCGAACATCATGTTCAGGAAATTCGTCGCGTAGCTGAGCTTGTTGTTCGGATAGATGAGCGGCTGGCCGATCGAGTGCTTGTAGGAGAGCGCGGCCAGCGTCGGCATCTTCGCAATCAGGCGGACGACGGTGTCGTGGGTGTTGGCGGCGCTGCCGTCGCCACCCTGATAGAAGGTCGCCAGCGCGGCCACGGCGGCGGCGCAGACCGGCATCGGGTGTGCGTCTTTCGGCAGTGCATCGAAGAATCGCCGGAAGCTTTCATTGAGGAGCGTGTGCTTCGTGACTTCGGCGGTGAACTGCTTCAGCTCGGCCGGCGTCGGCAGATTGCCATGCAGCAGGAGCCAGGACACTTCGAGGAACGTGCTCTTCTCGGCCAGATCCGCGATGTCATAGCCACGGTAGCGGAGGATGCCCTTTTCGCCGTCGATGAACGTAATGGCGCTGCGGCAGGCGCCCGTGTTGCCAAGCCCGGGATCCAGGGTGATGAGCCCCGTCGTCGCGCGCAGCTTCTGGATGTCAACGGCCGATTCGGCCTCGCTGCCGGTCACCACCGGCATCGTGATCGACTTGCCGTTGTAGGTGAGGGTGGCGGTTGGCAGGGCTTCGGGGGGCATGGGCTTCTCCGCACCCAGTTTAAGTCACGCTGCCTCCCAGTCATTCACATGAAGGATGAAGCAATAAAGAACACGTCGATCAGTGGCGCCTGGAGCCCTACTTCCAGAAACTGAACACGCTGCCGTCGAACCAGTCCCACAGGAAATATGCCACCACCTGCGGGGACCGCGATTCGCGCTGGGTGACCGGGATGCGGACGCCGCCGGCGACCAGCACATGCTGCAATTTGGACAGTGACACTTGAAGCTGCGGGACGATGTCCCATTCGGCCGGCTCGCCGAAAGGCCGTGCGAAGAGCACTTCCACTTGCGGCGACCAGGATCGGCCCTGACCGTGATCGGAGTTGAACGTCGTGCCTATCGCCGTGCGGAGATAGACCTCTTTGGGCTGCGTCGAGTCCGAGGGCGCCTCGAAGCCGCCGTGGATTTGGAGGTAGCTGTTCCGCGGCAGCGCCTGGTCGTACATCCCGAACACTTCGCCGATGAAATAGCCGTTGCCGAGCCCTTTGGCTTCGTTGCCGGACGGAAACGCGACCTCACCGCCGGCGGCGAAGATGGCGCCGGTGTTCATGCTGGCGTAGAACGCGTGTTTGAACGCGACGGCCACGTCGCCGATCCCCTTTGTCCACTGCCCGGATCCGTCCTGCAGGAAATCGAGTGGCGCCGCGATCTCGAACTGACTGCGCGCGCCAATGCGGTGTTCATAGACGAGCGTATTGCCGACGCTCTTCTCATCGCCGCCGGTGAACGCTGTCGTCCACACGGTTTCATTCTCGGGGAACGCTTTCTCGGTGAAGAACGCCCGCGGGAAGTTCAGGTCGCCCTGGGGCCACTTGGCGCGATCGGCGCAGAAGCTGCGCACGTAACCGATGGCGAGCGAGATGTCGCCCGGTGACAGGGCCTCGCCAAACGACGGCATGTGGTGATCGAGTCCGCGAATCGGGCCGCCGCGAGAGACCACTGCGTGCCAATCGGGATCCGCTTCGGCCGTCGCGAACGAGCAGTCCGTGAAATCCGGAAGCGGCGTGTCGAAGCCGACGCTGGATCTCGGCATGCCGCGTCCGTCCGGACCGTGGCAGGACACGCAGGCGGCGCGATAGATGTCGGCGCCCGTGCGATTGGCCGGCAATCCACCGATCGGCGCCTGCGGCGCGACCGGAGTCTGTTGGGCCCGCAACGCGACGCCGCTCAAGACGCCGATGTGGAGGAGCACCGCGCCGCAGAGCGTGGCAGTTCTCCAGTTCATCCACCGATGGTTCATGCGACGTCCAGGCCTCAGGGAATTCGCCGCGTCGCTCGGCCCGCCACCAGCGAGGACGAGGGCGCGACGCTGTCGTAGTAATTGAGAAAGGCTTTCGGCTCGGCCGCGTTGTATCCGGCCAGATTCTGGGCCCAGCGGAAGCCAATCGGCTGATACCGCAGTTCGACCTCGATGGTCAGCGGGCCAGAGGTGTTGACGGCAATCCGGTAGCGGACACGGTCGCCCTCGGCAGTAAAGTCGGCGTCGCCGGCGGCGTTGCCGAACACCGCGATCTCCGCCGCGGCCGTCGTCTTGTCGAAGCCGCGCGGCAGCAGGCGATTGTCTTTCAGATATTGCGTCGCTTGCAGTAAGCCCGTGGTCGGTGCCCCCGCGGGCGAGCCCAGAATCGACTCGTAAATCTGGACCTGGTCGGCGCGCGTGATCTCTTCGTAATGCGGCTCGAACGTCGCTGCGTTCAAGTCGTTATCGTTGCCATCGATCGAACCGCGCGGTGTCAGCGCGCCTGACTCGAACACCACACGGCCGTCGGCGCCACGCACCGTGACGTGCAGCCACGATCGTCGCGACGGATAGCCGGTCGGGAATTTGTGGCCGGTGAGATTCTTGACCGCCACATCGAGCGCGAGCTGCCCGTTCGATTGCGTCGCGTTCTCAATCGTCACTGTCGCCGTCTGTGTTTCGATCTGCCGGACCGTGGCCCTGGCCATCGCCTCGAGCTCGGCCGAGGTGGCGTCTACGCCGAGCTCGGCCCGGAAACGATTCATCAGCCGGAGCATGAACGCGTTGCCGCCGACGAACGCGTGCTGGGACAGGCTGCCGCGATAGTCGCCGAGGACGGACGCCACGCGCACGGGGCCATCGACAATCGGCATGTGGCAGGACTGGCAGCTTCGCTTTTCACCCGCAAACGCGCTGTGCCGCCACTCCTGGTAGTTCATCTGTTCAGGCAGTGAACCGATGACGCGGCCATCAGGACCGAGCGCTTCCGTGATGAGCGTGTGACACGAGGCGCACAGTTCTGATTCGCGGATGTGCGGCGCGAGCGTCTGTTGAAAGCCGCTCACCGATCGCATGATGCGGTGGCGCCCCGCGTCGGCCTCGAACGATCCAAACGCCTGACGTGTGCCGTCCGCGAGGGCCTTGGCGACGGTGAAATTGCCGTTGAAACTGTCTCGCGTGCCGAGCCGGTCAGGCGCAATCTGGTGGCAGACGGTACAGGTCACGCCCTCGGCGGCCAGCGCATCCATCGGCGATTTGCCGGCGCGACGGTTGATTGGCAAGTGCGCAAACACCTCGCCCTTGCCGCCGCCCGCCCGCGCGGCTTTCTGCGCCGCCGGCATATGGCACGTCGCGCATTCGTCCTCGATCTCCGCCGCCTTCGACGGATGGTCCATCGTCTCGCGCCGTACGCTGGCCTGCCAGTACGGGTCCCTGGCCGAGTTGGCCATCATCGTGCCGCGCCAGTTGGCGCCGATCGACACGTCCTCGCCGGCGGGCGACACCAGGTTGTTGTGACAGGCGATGCAATCGGAGGAGAGCGCGAACATATCCGTGGCCGGCGCCTGCGAGGCGCGCGTGGCCACGGGTGCGGCCGGCGCCTGTTCGCCGCGGACACCCAGCGTCGAAACGATGAGCGTGCCTAACCAGATTGCCGGGGCGATGAAAAGCGAGCGCCGATAGTAGATCATTCGCAGGCGCAGTATAGGTGGCAAGCGCTACGGCCGTAAACTGTGCGCGAGGGCACCGAAAATGGCGAATGCGACGGACGGTCTCAAACCACAGCCAGTCTGGAAGTATTTCTCGGAGATTTCAGCGATTCCACGCGGTTCCAAGAATGAAGCCGCCATTGCGAAATACGTGCTTCAAACGGCGAAGCGCCTGGGCCTCAGCGCCAGGCAGGACAAGGCCGGCAGCGTCATCGTGCAGAAACCGGCGTCGTCCGGGCGCGAGCGCACGGCGAGTGTGTGCCTCCAGGGGCACCTCGACATGGTGTGCGAGAAAACGCCCAATACCAAGCACGACTTCCTCAAGGACGGGATCAGGTTGAAGCTCGTCGACGGCTTCCTGATGGCTGACGGAACGACGCTCGGCGCAGACAACGGCATCGCCGTGGCCGCGAACCTGGCCATCATGGAAGACAAGACCCTCGTGCACGGTCCGCTTGAGTTTCTGTTCACGGTGGACGAGGAAACCGGACTCACCGGCGCCAGCCATCTCGAGCCTGGATTCGTGGCCAGCAGGATTCTGTTGAATCTCGACTCGGAAGAGGAAGGCGAGCTCTATGTCGGCTGTGCCGGCGGCCGCGACACGGAAGGGCAGTGGCCCGCGACATTTGAACCTGCGCCCAAGGGCATGGCGCCGTGGTCGATCACGATCGGCGGCTTGCGGGGCGGCCACTCCGGACTTGAGATCGACAAGAACCGCGGCAACGCGCTCAAAATTCTGAACCGCCTGTTGCTCGTGGCCACCGAGTCCGGTGCGCGCGTCTCAACCATGCAGGGCGGCAACAAGCGGAACGCCATTCCACGCGATGCGTCCGCGACCATTTGCATGCCGGCGGCGAAGGCCGCTGCCATAAAGTCGGCGATCGACGCCGTGTCTGCGGCCATCACCGCCGAGATGGCGTCCGTCGAACCCAACTTCGTCGTGACCGTCGCGTCCCGGAAGAACGCGCGTGGTCTCAAGGTGCTGCCCCGAAGCCTGCAGGCGAAGATTCTGCGGACCGTGTCGGCGCTCCCGCATGGCGTGATGAAGATGAGTTCCGACATTCCAGGCCTGGTCGAGACATCGACCAACGTTGCGGTGCTGACGACCGGGAAGAAAAGCGTGACGCTCATGACGAGTCAGCGGAGTTCCGTCGCGTCAGAGATCGAAGAGATTGCCCACACGGTCCGCTCGACCTTCGAACTCGGCGGCGCCAGCGTCCGCACCTCCGATGGGTATCCCGGTTGGAAACCGAATCTCGCGTCGCCGATTCTCACGGTCGCGCAGGACACTTACCGCACGATGTTTGGCAAAGCTCCCGCCGTGAAAGCCGTCCACGCGGGTCTCGAGTGCGGCATCATCGGCGAACGATATCCAGGCATGGACATGGTCTCGTTCGGCCCGACGATGACGGGCGTGCATTCACCGGACGAACGATTGGAAGTAGCGAGTGTGCCGAAGTTCTACGATTTCCTGCTGGGGATTCTGAAGACGGTCAAATAGCCGTCACGCCCGGCCAGCGAAGTCTCGCGTCTCGGTGTGCACCTTCACCTTCTCACCTTCCTTGATGAAGAGCGGCACGCGGATCACCAAGCCCGTCTCGAGCGTGGCGTTCTTGGTCACGCCGCCGCTGGCAGTGTCGCCGCGCACGCCGGGTTCGCAGTCGGTGACCGTCATTTCGACGATGGGCGGGAACATGAGGCCAATGGGATTGCCGTTGTACTTATGGACCTGGAGAATGAGGTTGTCGGAGAGCAGCAACCGGTCGTCGCCCAACGTGTCCTTGCTCAACACCAGGTCGTCGAACGTGGTCTGGTCCATGAAGTGGTAGTGGTCGCCGTCTGAATACTGAAACGACACTTCCACCTTTTCGAGATCGGGCTCGCCGAATTTCTCACCGGCCTTGAACGTCTTGTCGAAGACGGCGCGGGTCAGCAGATTCCGCATCTTGAGCCGCACGAGAGTCTGGCCGCCGCGCGCGGTCGGCTTGGATACCTCGACTTCCAGGCAGTGATACGGCGCGTCCTCGAACTCGAAGTACATCTTGCGCTTGATCTCGATTGCTTCAATGACACTCGGCATAACAGCTAATTCTATCGAAACCGGCCTGTTGCTCCTACAATCTGCCCATGCCCGAAGCCATTCGTCACCGGGAAGTCTCCCGTTTGGAGGGTTTTAGCGATGCCGTGTTCGGCTTCGCCCTGACATTGCTGGTCGTAAGCCTCGAGGCCCCGAAGGACATCGGCGAGCTCCGGCGATTGGTGGCCGGGCTCGTGCCGTTCGCGCTGATGTTCGCGATGGTGGTGTGGATCTGGTACGAGCACAACATCTTCTTTCGACGTTATGGCCTCCAGGACACGTGGACGGTCTTCCTCAATGCCGTCCTCCTCTTTGTCGTGCTCTTCTACGTCTATCCGCTCAAGTTTCTGACCATCTCGCTGGTGGGGCCGCTCTTTATGGCGCCCGAGGACGTGCCTCACCTCAGCAGTGACGGGAGCGGATGGTTCGTGACGCTTCTCTACAGTGCCGGCGTCCTGGCGATCTTCGCCGCGTTCGCGCTCCTTCATCGCCACGCATGGCGCCAGCGCGCGGCTTTGGAGCTGACGCCGGAAGAACAGTTGACGCTCCGATTCAGCACGCGCGCGCATCTCCTCAGTATGTCGCTCGCCGTCGTGTCGGTGGCGATGCTGATCGTCCTGCCGCAACACCCGGCTTTTGCGGGCATGCTGTTCGGACTGATGGGACCCCTGCACGCCTGGAATGGCTACAAGGCCCACGCGGCGCACGACGCGTTGAGAAAGCCGCTAGCGCCAGCGGAATAGCCGCAGCGCGAGACCAAAGCAGACGACCATCCAAATCGTGAGCGTCGCCACTTCGCGGCCAAACTGCGTGATGCTGGCGCCTTGCAGCAGGATGCCGCGCGTGGCGTCGATGTAAGCCGTGAGCGGCAGCGCGCGAATCACGGGCTGTGCGAATTCCGGAAAACGCTGCGCCGAAAAGAAAACGCCAGACACGACCCACATCGGCATGACCGCGACGTTGATCAAGCCGGAAATCGCCTCGACCGTCCGCGCGCGGCTGGCTGCCAGCAAGCCAATCGCGCTGAACGCGAGCGACGCCAGCACGCCCAACGCGATGATGTCGATCCAGCTCCCGCGAATTGGGACGCCGAACGCCAGCGCACCGAACGCAATCGGAATGCCGATCTCGATGATCAGCAGGATCTTGCGCCAGATCAGAAATGACAACAGATAGTGCACGCGCGACATCGGCGTGGCGACCAGTCGCTTCGTCAGTTTTCTCCGGCGCGAGTCGACAATGGCGAAGCCGATGCCCCAGACGGCATTGCTCATGATGCCAATGCCGATCAGGCCGGGGATCAGAAAGTCGATGTAGCGCGATCCAGGATCCCGCGTAATCGTGTCGGTGGCCGAGACCGGATCCACGCGTCCGGCCGCGCGCTGCACGGCACGGTCGGCTCGCATGCGGGCCGTGCGTGCTTCCGGATTGGTGTCGTCGTATCGAAACACGACCGATCCCGCGTCGCCTGGCTCAGCCACAAGCGCGACCTTGCCGTCGCGCAGCGCAATCCGTGCGGCATCCAGGGTCAATTCGGTCACGTCGAGGCCGGCGTCCTGCCGAAGCGTCTCGGCCAATGCCGGCGACGCCGCGGCGATCTTGAGCACGGCCTCCGGCCGGCCGGCGAACGCAATGCCCAGGCCAACGCTGAGCAAAATGGGGAAGAACACGGCCCAGAACACCGCCTCAGGCTCGCGCATAAACTCGCGGACGCGGACGAGCGTCAGTTGCCACAGCGGATGCGGCGCGCTCACGTTACTCATCCCTCAAGTGCCGGCCTGTGAGCGAGACAAAGACATCTTCCAGGGTCGCGGCGTGCAGCCGCGGTTCGCGAGGCGGCATCGGGATGGATGCCATCAGTTCATTCGGCGTGCCCAGCGCGATCACATGGCCGTGGTCCATGATGGCCACCTGGTCGCATAACTGCTCCGCCTCATCCATGTAATGCGTCGTCAGTACCACCGTCCGGCCTTCGCGTTTGAAGACGGTGATGAGGTCCCAGAGCTGGCGCCGCGCTTGGGGATCGAGGCCGGTGGTGGGCTCATCGAGAAAGAGCAGCTCCGGACCGCCGACCAGCGCGCAGGCCAACGCGAGCCGTTGCTTTTGACCGCCCGAGAGCGCCCCGACGCGCGCGGCGCGTTTTTCGTCGAGCTGCACCAGCGCGATTACGTCATCGACGCCTGGCCCCTGACGGTAGAAGCTTCGGAACAGCGTGACGGTCTCGGCGACCGTCAGTTTGTCCGAAAGCTGCGTCTCTTGAAGTTGGATGCCGAGCCGCTGGCGCAGTTCGGGCGCGTCTGATGCCCAGGTCCGGCCCAACACCAGGACCTCTCCGGAATCCGGCGGCGTCAGGCCTTCGCAGATTTCAATCGTCGTGGTCTTGCCGGCGCCGTTCGGGCCCAGCAGGCCGAAGCACTGCCCGCACGGCACGTCGAGGTCGATGCCGTCGACGGCGACGATGTCGCGATAGGCCTTGCGGAGACCGCGGACATGAAGGGCGGACAATGCTTCCGGCGGTGGCATGGCATTATTGTGTCCCGTGCAGACCTGTCTCGCCGAAGCCGCAGCGAAAGGCGGATTATCCTTGGAGCACCCATGAGTGACCCCGGATACCCAGCGGCGCGAGCGGTCGCCTCGAGAGTTCGCGAACACTTTGCGAAGCACCTCGCCGCGGCCCAACGGCGAGGCCGCGCCGGCCTCAGTGCCGAGCCTGACGAGGCCGACATCGAAGCGATCATCGACGTGGCGTTTTGGGCCAGTCTGCGTCGCGAAGAGGGCGTGACGCCGACGATTTCACTGGCACTGCTGCCGCCCACGAGCGGCGGCCAGGCAATCACGTTTGCCACCGACCTGCCGCTTCGAGCCTCGGCACTGGCCAAGGTCGGGCCGGCCGTCGAGCGCCCCGGCATCCATCTGGGTGTCTGGCGGCGCGATGGCGAGCTGCGCGTCTGGGGCACGACGCGCATGATTCCCGCGTTCTGCATGGTCGTCGAGGTCGTCGCGTCTGGACTGCTGGTCATCAAGCACCGCAACGATCCGTTCGGCAAGTTCGTCAACGTCGCGGTCCTCGAAGGCGATCAGGTCAAGGTCGTCGATGAGGGGACGTCGATGGATCCCGATTGTCCCGGTCCAATCAAGTCGCTGCTGGGGATTGAGGTGCTGGGCCGCGAGCCCGGACAGGTGGACGTGCTTGTCCAGTTGTCGGCGTCGATGCGCGCGCACCGGCGCGGCGGTGCGCTGCTGGTCGTGCCGAGCGACGACCCGGCGTGGAGCGAGTCGATCATCGGTCCGGTTCTGTACGGCGTCGATCCGCCGTTTGCCGAACTGGCGGATCTGATGAAGCGCGAACAGGCTGAGGCGGACAGTCACGAGTGGCAGGAGGATCTCCGCCGATCGATTGGCGCCATCGCCGGCCTGACCGCCGTGGACGGCGCGACGATCATTACCGACCGCTACGAACTCATGGCGTTTGGCGCCAAGATCACGCGCCGGCGGGGCAGACAGACGGTCGAGCGCGTGCTGGTGACGGAGCCGGTCGAAGGCAGTCAGTCCGCGTTCGTCGCGCCGGCGCAGTTCGGCGGCACGCGGCATCTCTCAGCGGCGCAGTTTGTTCACGACCAACGCGGCGCGATCGCGCTCGTCGCCTCCCAGGACGGCCGGTTCACGATCTTCAAGTGGTCGACGACAGAGAGCCTCGTGCATGCGCACCGGGTCGAGGCGCTACTGATCTGAGCGTCGCTGTCAGTTCACACGGAGACACGGAGGGACGCGGAGACACGGAGTTTTTTGGGTAGGGCTCTTGTCACGCGGTCACTCCCAAGAATTACTCTGTGCCTCCGAGTGTTCTCCGTGCCTCCGTGTGGACTGACAAGCGTTTTATTTGATGGCGACGATTCCAGTGGATGTGCGGAAGTACAAGACGCCCTCTGACACTGCCGGCGTCGCCATGCCGATGCCACCGAGCGGGTTGGTGGCGAGCACTTCGAAGGTGCCGGCCTTGATCACGTAGACGTCGCCGTCCTCGTTCGTGAAGTACAGCTTGCCGTCGGCCGCGATGGTAGACGCCGTGAACGCGTTGGCGCCGGAGCCGAGCCGGCCCTGATACAGGCGCTCGCCGGACTTCGCGTTGAACACGCTGAACGCGCCGTTACTCTTCGTCACGTAGAGCAAATCTTTGTAGAGGACGGGCGATACCAGATACGCCCCTTCCTGCATCACGCTCCAGACGATGTTCGCGTTGGACGTTTCGTTGGTCCCGAGGCTGATGTCGCCCTTCGCACCTTCACGAACGGCGTAGATGGGCGACTTGCCGCCGTGGGCACTGGTCAAGAACACGAATCCAAATCCCACCACCGGCGTCGGCACCGGAATATCTCCAGCGCCCTTCATCGTCCAGATCAACTGGCCCGTCTTGAAGTCGTAGGCGCCGGTTTGTTTCCATCCATTGATCAGAATCTGTGTCTGACCGCCGACCTGGTGAATCGTCGGCGTGCTGAACGTCGGCACGTCCTGGCGCGGCGTCCGCCACAACTCCTTACCCGTCGTCGCGTCGAACGCCGCCACAAACGAGTTCTTCTGCACGTCGGCCTGAATGATGACGACGCCTTCGTGGAGAATCGGCGAGCTGGAGAACTCCCACTGCGCGGTCGGATCCATGTACCAGCCCGCGTCGAGCAGACCCAGGTCGTTCTTCCAAAGCTGCTTGCCGGTCATGTCGAACGCGTAGAGGCCTTCGGAGCCCAGCATCGCGATGAGGCGTGTGCCGTCGGTCGCGAGTGTGGTGTTGGCGTGCGTGGATTTCGTGTGCCGCTTGATCTTCGGCACGCCGGACAGGATCGTTTTGTCCACGAGCGTCTTGCCCGTCTTCTTGTCGTAGCAGAGCAGCTTCCAGACGTGGCTCGTGTCGTCGTTCACCGACTCCACGTTGCCGTACAGGCCAATCTTGAGGCCTGCGTCGGCCTTACCGCTGATCGCGGTTGTCATGCACAACTGGTTGCCCCAGATGACAGGGCTCGAGTGGCCGAGTCCTGCGACCGGAATCGACCACAGGACATTCTTCTTCGCCGGCACGTCCCAGGTCGTGGCCGTGGGGAAGCCTTCCGACACACCAGAGCCGCGGATGCCGCGGAACGACGGCCAGTCAACGCCGGGTTTCGCGTCCGCGGCGGTCCGCGCGGCGACGCCCGCGGCAAGGACACAGATCGCTACCGCGGCGGAGAGATGGAATTTGGCCATGGCTAACTATCCCACTCCTTGCGTGATGAGGGAATCCTGCCGGATCGACAGGCGCACGAGCCCGTGTTCGCCTTTCAGCTCGACCCAGGCCTCAAACAGATTCCCCGCGGTCTTGAGGCCGGGGTTCAACAACTCCGGGCTACCCGCGACACTGATCCCCAACTCTTGGACGGAATTGGCGAACCGGCCGTTCGCCTTTTGGAACGCACGTTGCGCGTAATACACCTGCTGCAGCCATTGGCGCGCGGGCCACGTCACGTCGGGACGAAAGCGCGTCGTGCCCGGAGCGGCCGTTGAGAACTGCACGTATCCCCAGGTTTCCGGCCGATGCATGTCCACGACGTGTTGAGGCGACCAGACCCAGTTGTGTTCGCGCGCGCCGGCCGGTTTGCGGTACGCGCCGCTGACGATCTCGATCGGCCATTCCACCCGGGAAAAATTCACGCGCCACTGATCGGCGGCGGCCGGCGGCGTCTTCCGGCGCGCCAGTTCGCCGAGGACCCGCCACGGAAACGCGAGCTCGACCGACCAGCCACGATCGGTGTCGCGCGGATCGTTCAGCGTGCCGTCCACAGACACCGCGGACTTGAGCCCAGGGATCTCCCAGCTGTTCACCGGCTTGCCGTCATCTTTGTAGGGCTTCGGCAGCAGGAGATCCCAGAAGGTGTTGCGCGCGTTGATTTCGAACTCGTAGTACTCGTGATTGTCGCCGTTGGGATCGATGAAGACCTCGAAGTCGGGGTCGCGGAAGATCACCGAGTCGTGTTCGGTGAGCGTGGCCCACACGTGCGGTTCATCGATCTGCGCGCCGACATAGAAATATTCGTCGTCCCACAGCATCTTCGCGCGGGTGTTGAACTGCGGCTTCGGCTTGGTATCGCCCTCGATGTCCACGAACGCATCCGTCCACGGCGCATCGCGCCACGCCGCGTCGTCTAACCGGCCGTCAACGGTGAGCGGGGAAGCGACGCGAGAGGCGACGTAGCCGCGCGGATGAGGCGTGAAAACGACCTCGGGAGTCGTTTTGGCAAAAATGACTCCTAGAGTTACCAAAACTGCCAAAACGACTCCCGAGGTCGTTTTCACGCGCCGACGGCCTTCGAGAGTAGTGCCCAGCGCTCGGCGTTCATCGCGCCGGCGTCGAAGATCGACACGCCGGCCGCGCCGCCGGCGATGGCCATCTCAATCGTCCTGGTGAAGTCAGCGGCATTGAGCGGGCCGACGAACAGGCCGCTGTGGACCGGCTGCTTCACCGTGCGCACCGCTTCTTCGGTGTACTGCTTCACGAACTCGGGACCGGCTTCATAAAACGTGTGGTACAGCATCGGAAGAAACGCATCGAGCTTGAAGCGCCCCCAATCCTGCCGGACCATCGTGCGCGCACGGCTGGGACCGGGGAACACGGCGGCCGAGATCACTTTGCCGCCGGCGTGCGCGGCCGGCACCAGATAGTCATTGACGAGATCGACGACCGAGTCGAGGCGGTACTGGAGCCACCCTGCGTTCTTCTCTGGATCCGGCAGCGCAATCGGATCGATGCCGGCCTTCTCTTTGAACAGGCGCCGGCTGTATTCGGTGTAGCCGTAGTCGTATGGCGGATAGACCTTGTCCTGCACGATGCCGTACTTGGACCACAGACCCGACGGCAGAATGGCGTCCGGATGGCGGATGTAGTCGAGATGAATCCCCGTCAAGCCGGGAATCGCGGCCAGTTCGCGCACGGTGTCGCGCACGAACTCGCGAACTTCCGGGCGCGCCGGATCGAGAAACTTGTAGTAGTCGACGTAGGCGGGCTTGTCGACCGCGGATTCGCTTTTGGCGTTGACGTTGTACCAATCCGGATGCGTCGCGATGACATCGTCGATAAGGCACGGCATGCACCACATCCACGCGTGGATTTCGAGTCCGGCAGCGGCCGCGATTGGAATCGTGTTTTCGAGCCAGGCCGCGCGCACCGGCAGCCGCCGGCTCTGGAACAGCGTCTGCCGGCCGTTATAGATCTCGGGGATGATGCCGTGAATGCCGGCCGCGCGCATCTGATCGAAGTCGCGGCGCCAGTCGTCGGGCGTCTTCGTAATCGACGGTCGCATCCACACGAAATTCTTGAGGCGTCGTGTCGATCGAGCGGCCGTCTGCGCAAGAATCAGCGTCGACGCCGGGCCGTCGCCCATCGCCAACGCCGTCAGGCCCAGCGCCTGCAGGAATTCCCGTTTAGTCATGATTGGTTCGCCGAGACGGCCAGGCGGATTATACGCGTCTACACGGTTATGCGCCGGAGACCGATCGCCTCGCCCGCATTGCGGCGCGTATGCCGCGCCACACCACCGGCGATGCCAGGAACGTCAGCAACGGCCAGACAATGAGAAAGAGGCGGACGGACCACCGCGCATGCGCATCGCCTTCGGCGACGGCGCGGTCGAAGTCAGGTTCAATGGAGGTGACCCAGCCTCGGTGAGGCACCGCGCAGAGCAACCCCTGACATGTTCCAAAGAACATGCCGGTTTCTGCCGGATCGTCGAATCCGATTCGCATGTGAACCGCCACGTGACGTGGCCACGCCTGCTGTCCAAGTCCCGTGATGAGTCGCCACGTCCTGGCAATCAGGCCCGGCGTGAAGAACAGCGCACGTGCGGAAGCCAGTCCTCCTGATGATGCGGCGCGCGTTCTGGTTGGTGCTGATGGTGTTGGCTGCGGGCGCTGAGTGGCCGACGGACGCCGTCGGGCCAGGTGCCAGTCGAAGAACGTCCAGCGCAGGTGAGCGTGAACGTTCACCTGCGCCGTCTCCGCAGCTTTGTGGAAGTAAAGATCGACACGCCAGGGCGCGATGAGTACCGCACTCGCCAGGGCACACACACAGCCGATCGCGATGGCGATGACGAGTAGCATGGCTCAGCCGCTCAGGCGGCCGGTGTTCCGGCCGCCTGCCCGTTCACGCAGGTTTCTTGGCCGCGCGTCCCGCTTCGACGGCTTTGACAACGGCATCGCCGAATTTTTCGATGACCGACGCCGCCGTGCGCACCGACTCCACGCGCGCCGTGCCGTCTTTATCGACGATCACGACCGCAATTGGTCGCACGCCGCCGCCACCCGCGGCGCCGGATCCAGATCCCTTGGACATCGCCGTCTTCTGGTCTTCGCCACCACCGGCCCCACCGCCGAAGCCGAATCCCACAGCCACCAGCGGCACGATCGTGTTGCCATTGACCTGAATCGGCTCGCCGACGACGGTCTTGGTCGAGAGCAAATGCTCGATTTCACCCAGTGCGGTTTTGAGCAGGTTGTCGGGTTCTTCCATGATGCATCTCCCGCAGGAGATGCACGCAAAGAGTGGGCCACAGCCTCCGCGTTCCCCCGCCGAGGGCTACCGGTCCTGGCACACCACGACCTCGGGCGGCTGCGAAAAAGCCCGCGGTGGCCCCGCGCGAAAGATCGCGCAGTCTACGACGCGTCTACTTCCAGTCCGCCGGTCCACTTGGCGGCGAAGTTGTATAGCGCGGCGATGATCAACCCGTAGACGAACATGAACACAGCGTAGAAGATCGGCAGCACGATGATTGCGCCGACGCCGAAGAACATGCCCATGAAGGCGCCGCCCGGCCTGTCGTCCGTCGCCGCGATCGCGCTACCCGCGACAAGCATGACCAGGGACACACAAGCCCCGATAATCACTCCCAGTAATGCGCCTAGTGCGCCGCCAATCTTGCCCGCTGAAATCGGATTCACGCGCCTGATGACCATGGGTGCCTCGCAGCCGCTCGCCCGGCTCGGCCGCCCCATGCGGTGAGCCAAAGCGCGACTTAGAGTAGGCCAGAAAAGGGCAGAGGGCAGAGGGCAAAGGGCAAAGGTCCGGGACCTAGAGGGGTCAGACACAGGGGTCAGACCCCTGTGTCTGACCCCATGAACATCGCCTCCGCCGCCACCACCTGCTCCGGCGTGCCAATCAGCGCGACCCGGTCGCCAGGCACGAAAATCACTTCCGGACCGGGATTCGAGATGACGGCGCGTTCGCGCGAGATCGCAACCACCGAAACGCCCGCGATTTGCCGCAAGGACGCGTCCACGATGCGAACACCGGACAGCGGACTGTTGTCGGCCACGACC
>Ga0210380_10000456_pt1 | contig 18375 bp, 14 predicted proteins | sample PLM4_5_coexredo_FD_155476 | JGI IMG/M metagenome (GOLD analysis project Ga0210380, IMG submission 155476) | Groundwater sediment microbial communities from an aquifer in East River, Colorado, USA - PLM4_5_coex redo | ecosystem: Environmental > Terrestrial > Soil > Riparian zone | place: USA... | reverse complement strand
CTCGACACCCTCGGCGAGGTACTCGTCGACACTCACGGTCGTCCGGTCTCGGTGATCGGCACGTGTCGCGACATCACGGACGACCCACGAGAGTTCGCGCGGCTGGTGCAGGCGGGCGAACAGCACGCTTTGGAGAAGCTCGCGACCGGTGCGCCCCTGCCCGACGTCCTCGCCGAGTTGGTGGGGCTTGTCGAGGAGATGGCGCCCGAGGCCATGGCCTCCATCCTGTTGATGGACGACACCGGGACCCGTATTCAGCACGGCACCGCGCCATCGTTGCCGGACGCGTACAACCAGGCCATTCACGGCGCGACGATCGGCGCGCAGGCCGGCTCGTGTGGCACCGCCGCGTTCCGCCGCAAGCCGGTGTTCGTCACCGACATCGAGACTGACCCCCTGTGGGAACCGTATCGCGACCTGGCGCGTGCTCACGGCCTGCGCGCCTGCTGGTCGTTTCCCATCCTGGCCACCGACGGCCACGTCCTGGGCACGGCGGCCGTGTACTACCGTCAGCCGCGGACGGCCGACCCGACGGTGGTGGAGCTCGTGTCGCGCGTGGCCCATGTGGCGGCCATCGCCATCGAGCGCCGGAAGATCGATGAACTGACGCTGGCCCTGTCCGAACGAACGGAGGCGATTCGCGAGGACGAGCGCACCAGCATCGCCCGGGAGCTCCACGACCAGTTGGGCCAGGCACTCACAGCGCTGAAGTTGGACATGTCCTGGCTGGCCCGGCGGCTGGGTGGCGACGTCGCGGTGATCGACAAGCTCGAGGGGATGAAGCAGGCCGCGGACGGCATCATCCACTCGATTGAGCGCATCTCGGTTGGGCTGCGCCCCGGCATCCTGGACCTCCTCGGCCTCGAGGCGGCGATCAAGTGGCAGAGTCATGAGTTCACGACACAGACCGGGATCACCTGCGACTTGCGCTCCCGGCTCAATGATTTCAAGCTGGACAAGGATCTGGCGACCGCCGTGTTCCGCATCTTCCAGGAGTCGTTAACCAACATCACCCGCCACGCCAATGCCTCGCGGATCACCGTGGACCTCAGATTTGAAGGCTCGGTCGTTGTGCTCGAGGTGGCGGACGACGGAGTCGGCCTGGCCCCACCCAGATCCCGCGGCCGCTCGCTCGGCCTGCTTGGCATGGGCGAGCGCGCCCGCCGCTTGGGCGGCCAGTGTGTCGTCAGCCAGCGCGAGCCGACAGGCACCCTGGTCTCGCTGCGAGTTCCGTTGAGCCGGGACCAGGGTCTCCACAAAAGCTAGCGCGACAGCTATCCGATCTGGCCCTAAGCGTGCACTTATGCAGCTGGGGTTCGCCACATGACCATCGCGCAACGGCTCAGGACGAGGATTGCGGACGCCGAGGCCCGAGCCGACCGGTTGCGACAGATCGCCAAGCATCCGACTGTGCACGACGAGATCAGCGCAGCCAAGGCACACTTCCGAGAGGCCGGGACCTGGCTCGACGAGAAGGTCGAGACGGAGATCGATGGGGCCACGATCGAGAACGTCGAGTTTGCATTGCAACTCGGCGAGCGCCGGCTGCGGCACATTGAGGAGGCGTTGGATCACTTCGGTCCCGGGGCGATCCTCGACACGATGCTGTAAGACATCACGTCGGGGATTCGGAGAGAAACCGTTCGACGAGCCGAACCGTGATCTCGGCGTAGTCGGTCTCCGTCGGGGCGCTCGACGCCTCGGCAAGGTAATCCCCGTGCCCGCTCGGCAACACGAGCAAGCGGGCATCAGGAAACAGCCGCGACAGCTCGACGGCGTGTTCGAGCCGAGCGACGTCCCGATCTCCCGTAATGACCAGCGTCGGTGCGCGCACGCCGCGAACCGCCGCGTCAGGCACATCCGCAAATGACGCCATGCGCGCCGCATCCTTGTCGTGCATGGTCTTCAATTTCTGCGGATCGGGATTGACCGCCAGGAACGCGTCCTTCAAGGCCTGCGGCATGTTGGAGATGTCCGCTTGCTGGATGAACTCCCACAGTTGCGGTTGCGCGCCGTCGCGTTTCGTCATGGATGACGCGAACACCAGCTTGCGTACAAGCTGCGGATGCCGAATCGCGACCTGTAGCGCCACGGTTCCGCCGTTGCTGAAGCCGAGGAGATCGGCGTGCGAGACCTCGAGGTGCCGAAGCAGCCCGGCGACATCGTCGGCCGATCGCTCGAACGTGACCGGCAGATCGCGGTCGGACGTACGTCCGTGCCCCTGCTCCTCGAGGGCAATCACCCGGCGGTTGCGCGCAAGGAACGGGAGCACCCGGCCAAAGTTCGAGTCGATCGTCGAGCCGCCGCCGTGAAGAAGCACGAGAGGGGTCCCGTCATGGCGGCCGTGAACTTCGTAATAGATGTCGATACCGTTCACGGACGCCCGGCCGGCCTCGACGGGAAGGACGAGAGGTTCGGTCATAGCCTCTGCAGGATACCCACTTCCAACCAGGGGTTGCACCGGACGGCGGCTGCTGCCATCATGCGGCCGCGGCGGAACCGCAGTCGTCAGGCTTCAGAGTCACGAAACCCAATCGCGAAGGTCGTTCATCATGCGCAACTTCATCCTCGGCGCCGCCGCCCTCACAGTGATGAGTCTGTCCGCCGGTCCGGCGTGGTCCCAGGATCTCGGACCCATCGGGCCGAGCCCCTATGTGGCCGTCGACGGCTGGTTGAAGCCGTTCGATGAGGGCTTCACCTTCGGCGGCAACGTCGGCGTCCAGCCGGACACGCCGAACCGCATCTTCATCGTCCAGCGGGGATCGACCCGGTTGCCGAACCCGGTGCCCCCCGGATATCTGGGCTACGCCGGTTCGATCGGCATCGCCACACAGAAGGGCGAAGGCCGGGTCTACAAGAACATCATCTTCGTCGTCGATGGCACCGGCAAGGTGATCGAGGCCTGGAGTCAGTGGGACCACCTGTTCGCGAGAACAGATACGGAAGTCGGGGTGCATCGCGTTCGCATCAGCCCCTACGATCGCGAGCGCAAAGTGTGGGTGATCGACGAGTCGTCGCATCAGATCTTCGTGTTCTCGAACGACGGCAAGAAGCTGGTGATGACGCTCGGCGAGAAGAATGTCGCCGGCGCCGACCGCAGCAATCATTTCAACAAGCCGCAGGATGTAGCGTTCCTGCCCGACGGGCGGGTGCTGGTCGGCGACGGCCTCGCGAACACGCGCGTCGTGGTGCTCGACGCCCAGGGCAAGTATCTGAGCGAGTTCGGGACGAAGGGGACCGCCCCCGGCCAGTTCATGACCGTGCACGGCGTCACCGCCGCGCCTGACGGCACGGTGTTCGTTGTGGACCGCGATGGCCGGCAGGTCCAACTGTTCCGCGAAGCGCAGGCCGGGAGCTCGAAGTTCGAGTCGATCGCCACCTGGAAGGGGTTCGAACTGCCGCTCGACGTCGTCGTGAGCGGGAACGACGTGTGGGTGTCAGACCTCGGGAAACCCAAGGTGATCAAGTTCGATCGGCAGGGCAACCGGTTGTACACCTGGTTCTGGCCTTCGGAGGGGCCAGACCGGTTCCGTGAGATGCACACCATCACCGTCGACGCCGACGGCAATCTCTATGGCAGCGACAACCAGCTCGGGCGGACTCAGAAACTCGTGCCGAAGAAGGATGTCGACCCGAAGTTGTTGCTCAAGCGATAGGGAGACCCAATGAGAGACTTCATGACGAGCGTCTACGGCAGGGTGCTGGTGCTGAGCGGGCTCCTCGTCTTCTCGGTGACCGCGCTGCAGGCGGCGCGGTTGACCCTCTTCATCGACGGCGACAATCGCACGCCCTATGACGCCTCGCGCGGCAAGGTGGGCCGAGCGGAGTGGACGGCCGCTGTCACCGCGCGGAAGGGCGCCATCCTCACCGACAACTTCAACGGCGTGAACATCGACGTTCCCGAGGGGAAGGAAACGCCCGTCGGCCACTTCAGCATCTTCTTCACGCAGACCGGCGGGGTATCCACCCAGGCCGGCAACACCGCGAAGCTGAAGCACCCCTCAGGTGTGTTCGTCGGCGCCACGGGCACCGGCTCGACGAACGGAAAGAACGACGAGCAAATCGAAGGCATCGAGCTCCGCTACGAGACGGGTGCGCAGAAGACCACGGCACTCGAGCTGCGGTTCAATCCGCCGATCTTCGCGTGGGCGGTCGACGTGTACTCGGTGGACGGGAAGGGTTTTGCGCCCTATCGCCGGGAGAATGGCGACCACACGACGCTGCACATCCTGGGGCACTCGTACGATCTCGCCCAGATCTTCACCTACGCCGGCAGCGGCTACGACAGCTTCTTCGGCATCGTGTCCGATCAGCCGTTCGACAAGATCAGCTTCACCTCCGGCGGCGACGGTGATCGGTGGAGACTGGATAACGTCTCCATCGCCCGGTAGGGCGACGACGCCCCTCCCCCTACCTCGGCTGCCCCAACCCCAGCCGCAATTCCCGGTTGGCGCGCCCGTGCACGCGCGTGCGCCCTAACGTTTGAGCGCGTCGAGCCGAGAAGGGTATCGGGGGACGTGTGCAAATGTGGAACAACGACGAACAGAAAGACGTACGAGTGGCGACCGTCGGTATCTCCATCTCGATCAAGGGCGAAATCAGCGGATCTGAAGATCTGACGGTCGACGGTCAGGTCGATGGCCGGATCGACCTGCCCGAGCACTCGCTGACGGTCGGGCCGAACGCCACCGTCGTGGCGGACATCAATGCGAAGACCGTAATAATCTTTGGCACCGTCATCGGGAGCGTCATCGCTCGCGAAAAAGCCGACATCCGCAAGACCGCCTCGGTCGAGGGCTCACTCACCTGCGGCCGCCTCGCCGTGCAGGAGGGCGCCACCATCACCGGCAAGATCGAAACGAAGAACCGGGCGGCTTCGGCCGACCGCACCAAGGCCGAAAAGGCCGCGTAGCCTCACGGGGCCGCTGACACCGATCTGACCCCGGATCGCATCCGGGCATTCCCCGGGCCGGGGTCGGGCCGCAGGTCCGCCCGCCCCCAGCCGCTCCCCTCCTCGCCTGCGCCAGCGACGCCCCACCCTTCATTCGTCGGTCCGGCGCCCGATGTACCCGTGAGTAATCCCCCCGCTCACATACGCGCCGACCACGTCGCCGCGCGAATTGATCCCCAAGGTGCGGGTAACCGTCGCGCCGGGAAAATCGATGGTCGTGAACTGCCAGTCCGCATCGACCAGAAATCCGTGAACCTTCCGATTCGAGTCCGTATAGACGCCGACGATTTCGCGCCGGGCACTTATGTCCCACGCGGCGGTCGAGAGGCTGTCTGGCACGTCGAACGGCGCAAAGTTGTCGTGCTCGAGGAGATAGCCGTGGCCATGATTGCCGGCGTCGGACCACAAACCGACGATCCGCTTTCCGTCGGGCGTGGCGCCGTTGTGCATGCTCATGCCCATGTCGAATCCATTGATACCGGCTCGATTCGTGATCATCCCGTGCATGGTCTCCATCGTGTCGGTGTCGTGATAGCAGCCCAGGATCGTGCCGTCCGGAAGGATCCGCTGCGCGATGGTGTTGGTGTGATCGGGATGATCGAGGCGATGGAACTCGCCGTTCCGGGTCAACAGATACCCGTGCGCCGGCACCGTCGTCGGCTCGTTCGCCAATCGATACGTCCCGACGATGTCCCCGCCAGGACCGATGCCGCGGGCGTCGGTCGCGACCACCGGGTTCGACGGATCGACGCTCGGGAAATCGATGGGCGTCACGATGCCGCCGCTCGACACGAATCCGTGCAGCCTTCCTCCTGCCACATACCAGCCGACGATGTCGCCGGCGGCGTTGATACCCGACGCCACCGTCAGCGTGGCACCCGCCACGTCGACGGCGGTGAACTGGAACGGGCCACTGCTCGCGCGAGGCGCCGACCCGAGCAACACCGAAGAACCCGCGATCACCAGAATCTGTGCGCACCGTACGAGTTGCGACCGCATCCGCATGACGTCTCCTTGGGAGGGCCGGGCCGCGCTGACTGCCCCGATTCGTCACACGGATCGGCGGGACCCCTCAGAAGGGATCGCGCAAACGCGGGCCAAAACGGCTCACTCGATACAGCGGGCCGGCTTGCGGTCGCGGCATCAAGCCCCTATCCTGTTGGTCCTGCAGAGCTTCAGGCTCCTCATGTCCACAGTCCACGACGTCACGGCGCTTCTCGATGACTGGAGCCGCGGAGACCGGCGGGCCCTGGATCGCCTGCTGCCGCTCGTCTATGCCGAATTGCGGCGGGTGGCCGCGCGCCAGCTGCGGCGCGAGCGCACGGGACATACGCTGCAACCAACCGCGCTGGTGCACGAGGCGTACCTCCGCCTGGTCGAACAGCGCAACGTCGAGTGGCAGAACCGCGCGCACTTCTACGGGGTCGCCGCGCAGGTCATGCGCCGGATCCTCGTCGACCATGCGCGCCGGCAAACGGCACGAAAGAGGGGCGACGGTGCGCAACGGGTGCCGATCGAGGACATCGCGGAAACGGCGGCGGCCGAAGTTCCGGTCCTCGTTCTGGATCACGCCCTGGGCCGGCTGGAGCAGCTCGATCCCGGTCTCGCCCACATCGTCGAGCTGCGGGCATTCGGCGGTCTGACCATCGACGAAGTGGCGCACGTGCTGAACGTGTCAGTGTCGACGGCCAAGCGGGACTGGCGAACCGCGAAGGCATGGCTGAGGAACGAGCTGGTGCCGGGGAGTGGGTCATGACCGCGGCCGGTTCTCGCTGTCCCGTATGACCGACGCTCGATGGCTGCGCGTCAAACGGCTGTTCGAAGCCGCTGTCGAACAGCCACCGCCCGCGCGTTCTGCGTTCGTGTCAGCCGCTGTCGCAGGCGATGAGACGCTGCGCCGCGACGTTGAAGCGCTGCTGGGAGCGGACGCGGCCGACGACTCGCTTTTCGAACAGTGGCCGGCGGCACCCGAGTCGTTGCTGGCCGAGTTGCGGGAAGCAGCCCGCCTCCATCGCTCGGACACCAGCTCGTCCCCCGGGCTGAGCGCGGGCACTCGTGTGGGCAACTACGACATCGTGGCGCCGCTCGGCGTCGGAGGCATGGGCGAGGTGTACCGCGCGCGTGACGCGCGCCTCGGACGCGATGTCGCGATCAAGATCCTGCCACGCGCCTTCACGACACATCCCGAGCGGCTCGCTCGATTCGAACGCGAAGCACGTGTGCTGGCGGCGCTCAGTCACCCGCACATCGCCGCAATCTACGGTATTGAAGAAGCCGGCACCACGCCGGCCCTGGTGCTGGAACTCGTGGAGGGGCCAACGCTGGCGGACCGCATCACGGCGGGCCGCATCGGTGTTGAAGAAGCCCTCACGATTGGTCGGCAAATCGCTGATGCGCTTTCGGCAGCGCACGAGAAAGGGATCGTCCATCGCGATCTCAAGCCCGCGAACGTCAAGGTCACAGAATCCGGTGTGGTCAAGGTGCTCGACTTCGGGCTGGCCAAAACCGATGGCGAGGGTGCGACACCGGCTCTCGTCCACTCACCGACGATCACGCTGGACGGGTACGCCGACGGCGTCATTCTGGGGACCGCGGCCTATATGAGCCCGGAGCAGGCGCGCGGAAAATCCGTGGACAAGCGCTCTGACATCTGGGCCTTCGGCTGCGTTCTCTACGAAATGCTCGGCGGTCACCAGGCGTTCCATCGTGACACCGTCTCCGACACGATGGCCGCGATCCTCGAGCGCGACCCCAACTGGCAGCTGCTCCCGTCGGCAACGCCAGCGAGCATCCGTCGTTTGTTGCAGCGATGCCTTCAGAAGGATTTCGCCAGGCGGCTGCGCGACATCGGCGACGCGTGCCTCGAGCTCGATGACGCACTGGGCCGATTGCGGAGCCGGTCGCGGATCGGACGATTGGTCGATTCCGCGAGGGAGCGACGGCTGTATGCGCTGGGCGGAGTCATCGCGGTGTCGATGGCGCTGGCCGTCGGCCTGTTCTGGCGGACAGGGACGGCACCATCGGAGGCGCCGCAGCTCTTGCAGCCGACGTTCACGCAGATCACCTCACAGTCAGGACTCGAGTGGTTCCCCAGCCTGTCGCCGGACGGCAAGTGGGTCGTCTACGGGGGCGACGGCGACGGCAACCGCCATATTTTCCTGCAGAGCACGACCGGTCAGACGCCAATCAATCTCACGGCCGATTCGCTGGATGACGACGATCAGCCGGCGTTCTCGCCGGACGGCGAGCGCATCGCGTTTCGATCGAGCCGCGACGGCGGCGGGATCTTCCTCATGGGTCGCACCGGAGAGGCAGCCCGGCGGCTGACGCGCCGTGGCTTCAAGCCCACATGGTCACCCGACGGCCGGGACATCGCCTTCACCACCGAGAATGCCGATCTCGATCCGCAGAACACGCTGGGGCTGAGCTCGTTGTGGGTCGTCAACGTGGCAACCGGTGACGAGCGGCAACTCGGACAGGTCGACGCCGTGTTGCCAAGCTGGTCGCCGCACGGCCAGCGGATCGCCTACACGACCAGAGGCGCGATCGCGGGGAGTACACGGCTGGATATCTGGACCGTCGATCGTTCCGGCGAAAACCCGGTGGCGGTGACCACGGATGGCGCCAGGAATTGGAATCCCGTCTGGGCGCCCGATGGCAGGCATCTCTATTTCGCCAGCGGTCGTGGCGGCCCGATCAATCTGTGGCGTGTTCCCATCGACGAGGCTTCGGGACACCCCTCCGGCGCCCCGGAAGCGGTGACCACACCGTCACCGTTTGTGGCTCACATCACGCTGTCGGCGGACGGCACACGGATCGCTTACAGCTCGATTCTCCGCAGCCGCAACATCCAACAGCTCCGGATCGACCCTGCGACCGGCACCCCCCGAGGAGAGCCGACGTGGGTCACCACAGGGTCGCGCCTGTGGGCCAACCCTGATCCGTCTCCAGACGGCAAGTGGGTGGCGTTCTACTCGAGCGTTCAGCCCGAAGGGGATCTGTATGTGGTCCGCAGCGACGGTACAGGGTTGCGGCAGCTCACCAGTGGAGCCGAGTCGATCGATCGGATGCCGCGCTGGTCACCTGACGGGCAATGGATCGCCTTTCACGCGATTCGCGGCAAGGACCAGTACTTGTGGAGGATTCGCCCGGACGGCAGCGATCTCGAGCAACTCAGTCCGCTCGCCGACGCGATCTATCCGACGTGGTCGCCCGACGGGTCCAGGATTGCGGTGCTCATGGCCGCGGGCATCGGTCATTCCGACAACAATGTGTACGTCTTCGACTCGGGTCGGCCCTGGACCGATCAACACCCTCAGGTCATACTTCCACCCACCGACAGTCGCGACGAGTTCGTCGTCAATGCGTGGTCGCCCGACGGAACACAGCTGGCCGGTCAAGCAGGGCTGGCGGCGCGCGGCATCCTCACCTACTCGCTGCGATCGAAGAGGTTCGAACGCCTCACCGATTTCGGTGGCTACCCGGTGTGGCTGCCCGACAGCCGGCATGTGATGTTCGTGTCGGGTGGACGGGACTTCAACGTCGTCGACACGCGCTCCCGGAAGGTCGAGAAGGTCTGGTCGGTTCAGCGTGACGTGATCGGGCCGCCGCAGCTGACGCGAGATGGGCGAGAAGCCTACTTCTCGCGGCGCGTCACCGAGGGCGACATCTGGCTGCTGACGCTCGGCACGCCAAAGTCAGCCGACTGAGGGCGCCACCACAAGGAGACGGAGATGACCATACGCCGAGCCGCAACGCTGACGCTGATCGCCTTGAGCATCGGGAGCTTCACGTATGCGACGTATGCCGTGACCTACGCGCAGCGTTCGGCCTCGGAGGCCCCCGCCTTGACCGCGGCGGACTACGTGGAGATTCAGCAGCTGGTCGCACGCTACGGGTTCGCCCTCGATACGGGCGCGGACAACGGCTACATGCTCGCCGATATGTTCGCACCAGGCGGCAGCTTCAACCAGATACAGGGGCGTGAGGCGCTCGCCGGACTGGCGCGTGGCGGACGTCGCGGGCCGTTGAACGTCCGGAACATGAGCAACTTCGCGATCATCAAGCCGTCGCGCGAGGGCGCCACGGGAATCCAGTACGCCCAGGCCATCAACTTCGGCGAACGGGACAAGAAGACGCCGACCGAGATGGATCACTTCGCCCACTACGAGGACGAATTCGTCAAGACGGCCGACGGCTGGCGGTTCAAGTCGCGCCGGACCTTCAACGAAGGGGGCTCGCTCCGACCAGCCTCCCAACGCACGCCTCCGGCAACGGACAGTTCACCGACGCGCTAGTCCCCTGGAACCGTGATAACTCACCTAATTCCCGGGCGGGGCATCCCGGCTGGCTGCGTTGCTCATCGCTCACTTATGCCCAATAAGCTCGCTCTTCGCGCCTTGCCATCCGGGCGCCGCGCTCCGGGACTTAGGCAAGTCATCACGGTTCCAGGGGACTAGAAGGAAGGACGTCATGTCGAACTGGAAAACGCTGGCCCTGCTGGTGTGCGGCGCAGGCATCGTGACGATGTCGGTCGTCGCCGGACAGCAGAATCGCGCGGCGGCACCGACGCTGACGGTGCTCGACTACATTCAGATTCAGCAGCTCGTGGCCGAAGGTCAGTACGCGTTGCTCACCGGCGCCGACGAAGGTCGTCTGTACGCGCAGCTCTTCACGCCGGACGGCACGTCAGACGCCGTCCGCGGGTCAGGGCCGCTGGCCACGCACGCCAAAGGCGGCCGCCCGGGTATCCGCAGCCTGGTGACCAACGTGATCATCGAGGCGACGCCGCAGGGGGCGTCGGGCCGCCACTACGAGTTCCTGATTCGCTTCATCAAGGGGCAGGACGAGCCCGTGGCCCTCGACACCACCGGCCGCTACGAGGACGACTTCGTGAGAACGCCGGCCGGCTGGCGCATCAAGAAACGGTTGTTCGTCCCGTCGGTGCTGACGTCAGAGGCGTCGAAGGCCATCGTGCCCGAGGTCCCGGCCGATCCCGCCGCACGTCGCCCGCCAGTCCCCGCGCACGTGGCGTTCACGCGCACCCCGAAGGACGCGTTCTCGTCGACGCTGACGCCGCTGGACTACATCCAGATCCAGCAGCTGGTGGCCAGCTACGGTCAGGCGCTCGACAACGGTCTCAATCATGACGACAACGGCGACGCCTACGCATCGCTCTTCGCTCCGGACGCGGTGTTCGGCCGCCCCTATACGCAGGGTTCGGAGGCCCTGAAGGCGCTGGCGCGCACGCAGCCGCACCACCGCCGCTTTTCACGCCATTTTCTGACCAACATCGTGATCGAGCCGTCGCCAGAAGGAGCGGTCGGACGGCAGTATCTGGTCGTCATCGATCAAGGCGAGAGCGGCCGGCCCAGCTCGGTCCTCATCGGCGGCCACTACGAAGATGTCTACACCAAGCTGCCGGAAGGATGGCGATTCAAGCAGCGCACCCTGTTCCCGGCCCGCACCGGCCCGCAGCCGCCAGTCTGAGCCATCGCGCCCGGCGGTCTGCTGCTTAGAGTACCGGGCATCCCACACGCGGCACGACTTTTACGAGGAACGGAGATCGGCCTCGTTCCACGATCCGCCAGGCCAACAGCATGCTCGCGATCCCGAGCGCGAAGCCGGCGATGATGTCCGGCATCCAGTGTACGCCCAGCACGAACGTCGACAGCACGATGGTCGCACCGCACGCCAGGGCTGATATCCGCATCGGCACCCGGAACATGAAACAGGCCGAGACGACCAGAACCGTCAATGAGGTATGGAAGCTCGGAAAGCAATTGTCCAGACCACTCAGGGGCCGGAGGAGCTCGATCAATTTGTCACTGACCTTGTCTGAGAGCAGCATCGCATCGGTGAGGGGGGACGACCACCGCTCCGGGACCGGAAAAAAGATGAAGAACGGAAGGCTGACCACATAGTCGATCGCCACGGCCAGGCTGACCGCCTGGTACGGGCGCGGGTCCGTCTGGCGTGCGAGCGCCCACGCCACATAGAGGCACAGCACCGGAAAGATCAGGAAATAGGAGGCGGAATACCCGTAATACGCGATCGCACTTGTCGTGTCGTGCAGTTCGAAGCTGAGATATCCCTCGAACCACTGGAAGGCGTCGACAATTGGATAGCCCGCCTCGACGCCGAGACTGCGGGGAGTGAGCGCCGCATCCACGCTGGTTTGAACGTAGTTGGCCAGGAACGCGACCGCCAGGAGCAGCGTCGGTTCCGCCGATGGATGGCGCAGGGCGAGACGAGCCAGAAACGACTCCGGCGGCGGCGGAGTCGTTGGCGGCGGCTCAGGTGTTGGCCGCGGCGGAGTCTTGAGCGGCGGCGGTGGCGGAGGCTCTCCTCCGCTTGGAATCAGGGCATGGAGGCGGCGCGTCAGAAGCTGGAACTCGGCGTGCTCGACGTCGGCCAGCCCCTCGATCAGCGTCGCGGCATGCAATTGCCGGAAGCCCAGCGGCATCTCGACATCGTCGATCCTGACCGACACCAGACGGCCGTTCTGTTTGCCGGACTCGGCCTCGTCGATGACCCACTCGCTTTCGACCGAGGCGCGCGACCACAGCACGATCACGCAGCGCGCCTGCTTGAGCTCGTGCTCGATAGCGCGGCGGTAGCCCTCACCGGGCAGCAGCTCGCGGTCCCAGAAGACACTCCATCCGCACTGCTCGAGCGCCTGCTCGAATTGCCGTGCCCTCGGCAGATCCACTCGCGAGTAGCTCATGAAGATGTCAGCCATCGGTGATCCCGTTGCCCTTTCGCTTCGACCCTACCGGCCGTCGAGAGCGACGTCGCCCACCGGCCCGTGAGACGCCAAGGGGACGTGGCGCGGAGTCGATGATCCGCCGTCACGAATGGCGAGTGCGAGCTGACGTGCCCGCCAGCGCCACGCCTCCCACACCAGGGCCGCGGCTCCGGCCACCAGCAGCAGGACGAACGCGATCGTGAGGGCCCGGAACAGGGTCCGCTCGGGTGTGACTCGCATGAGCAGCACGCGGAATGCCTTCCGTCCCATCGGTTCGAAGTCCAGGCTCCTGTTATCCGGGCGTCTTGGAAATTCGGCGGCGGCCAGCTGTATTTCGAACGTCTCATCCTTCTCGACGTTCGCAACACGGGATTCGCCTTCGAGCCGATAGTCGTTCCGCTGAGGCTCGTACCACTGGATTTCCTGGAACGGAACCCGCGTGGCGATGTCGAATTCCACGTCCCGCAACACCGTCGGCGCGGCGTCGTTGTAGAGCCAGACGGGTCGAATCCGGTGCAGCCGGGAGTGAATGAGCGTCACCAGACGGCGAGTGAGATCGGACGGCGCCTGGAAACTGACATCGAACTGCTGCGTCACCTCCGCGCTGTCCAGGCGAAAGTTCTCATACCGCACCGTGAGCCGGACTGCCCCATCGTGAATGCGCTCCAGCTCCCATCGGATGTCGCTCTTCTTGTAGTAATCGAAGTACTGGCTCTTATCGAGGAGCTCGGTGCCTGCCAGCCGAATCGCCAGGCGCGCCGCGTCGAGCAGATCCCCGCCAACGGGTGACGATTGGTTGGATTGCACGTCGACGACGACCGGCAGCGTCGAGGACCCCGCCTGGCGACGGAGTTCGGAAAGCGCCCGGCGAGCGCCTTCAGCTTCCACGTTGGACCATTGCACCCAGGTGTTCACATTCGACCCGGGAGCGTCCGGACCGATTGGTTGCAGCTTCTCCAACTTCGCGCTGATGGCGTCCTTGGTCTTGTCATCCACTTTCCTGGTCGCCACCAGCAGATCGCACGGGAGGTCCGCTGGAATCGGCACGAACCGGACCTTCTTCGCAAGCTCCATGTCGGACTTGCTGGTTGGATCCTCGAAGGCTGATTTCGAACCGGTCCAGACCGAGGCGATCGTCTCGCCTCCCCCGGGCTGAGTGGCGACCGCTCGAATCAAGTCGGCGCTGTTCGGCGAGGCATTCCGCTCGACGGCAATGCTCGTGACACCCTCCGGGTTGGACGTGTGATCACCCGATCCGGATCCGAAGACTCGACGAGTGCGAAAGAGGAGCGACGGCAGGAAGTAACTCGACGTGCTGTACTTGTTGTGATAGATGAACCGAGCCGGACGCTCGGTATCGCTCAGCATCTTCAAGTGATCGAGCACCTGCTCGAGCGTCGGGTTTGCACCGTTGAACGGCGATTCCGGCACCACCATGAAGGCGTTGATGACCGTCCGTCCGGTAGTCCGGCTGTTGCAGGCGGCGAGCAGCTCGACCTTCGCTCCCCGCAGTTCAGCGACCACAAAGGCATAAGGGGTGACCCGCGCCACGATGCCACCCGTCCGTGCCAGTGGCTTGTTGTCGTGGCGCGCGTCGTCCAGGAGCGCGTTGATCACCGCCTCGTAGGACAACTGCTCCGGACTTCCGATGAGTTGTTTACCGAGGCGTTGGGCCAGAATCTCGTCCGCCCTGAACTCCTTGGCGTCTTGATCGACGGTCAAGAAGCGCGCCGGAGACGTCTGCGCGTTGGCGCCCTGAACGCTCAGCAGGTCCATGCCGATTGACGCCGCGACAACGACGAACGCGAATCGGCCGATCACCATGACTGCTCGTCCTTTCAGCCCGCCAGACCCCAACCCTCGGAGACTGTTCAGTGGGGTCAACGACTGGCGTCGACGATCTGCACATTCCTACCTCATCGTTAGATACGGTCGAGGGCGAGGGAGCTTCTGACGGCGGAGGAAGTGGCCGCGATGGATCTGGGAGCGACGGCTTCACGGACGCAGCACGAGTCCGTTCTACTGGGCCGCTTTCGCCGCCGCTGGCGACTGGCGCTGACCGGACACCGCGACGCGGGGCGGCAGAGGTGCCCCCCTATCCCGGCATCCTCTCGATTCACGACTTCGGCCGCGCCGACGGCCTGACGTACGCCGTGATGGAGCTGCTCGAGGGCGAGACACTGCGCCAGCGCCTCGACGCCGGACCGCTGCCGCCGCGGCGGGCGATCGACATCGGCGCGCAGATCGTGCGCGCGCTCGCGGCCGCGCACGAAAAGGGCGTGGTCCATCGCGACGTCAAGCCCGAGAACATCTTCGTCACCGGCGACGGCCGCGTGAAAGTACTCGACTTCGGACTGGCGCGACTGACCGCCAGGCCGGACACCAACGCCGCCGCCTCCACCGCGACGCGGCTCGACACGGCCGCTGGCGTGGTGCTCGGGACGGCCGGCTACATGTCGCCGGAGCAGGTGCGCAGCGCCTCCGCCGATCACCGCTCGGACATCTTCTCGTTCGGCGTGGTGCTCTACGAGATGCTTGCCGGGACGCGGCCGTTCCGCGGCGACAGCGCCGTCGAAACCATGAACGCGATCCTCACCCAGGATCCGCCGCCGCTGACGGTGAGCGACACCGCGATGGCACCGGGCCTGACCCGGCTGGTCGATCACTGCCTCGAGAAGGAACCCGCGGCCCGCTTCCAGTCCGCCCAGGATCTGGCGTTCGATCTGGATACCCTGCGCGAGCGGACCGATCCGGCCGGCACGCGGGTGCTGGCGGCCGCGCCGGCGCCGCGCCGGGCGGCGCTCGGGCGACGGGCAGAACGTCGTGTTCTCGGCGGCGTGGAACGGCAAGCCGATCCGCTCGTTCCTGACCCGCACGGATGGTGTCGGGGCCACACCGCTCGGCCTGCCCGACGGACTGCTCCTCGCGCTCTCGCCGTCGGGCGAACTCGCGGTCTCGCTCGGCCACACGTTCGACGGCTGGATTGGCGAGGGCACTCTCGCCCGCGCGGCCATGATCGCGGGTGCGCCGCGGGCCATGGTGGAACACGTGCGCGAAGCCGACTGGACCCCCGACGGCACCGACGTCGCGATCGTGCGGCGCGTGGGCTCGCTCGAGCGCCTCGAGTTCCCGATCGGGACGGTGCTCTACCAGACCAGCGGCTTCATCTCGCACATTCGCTTCTCGCGCGATGGCCAGCGCATTGCTTTTGCGGACCATCCGCTCTACAGCGACGACAACGGCGACGTCGCCGTCGTGGATCGGGCCGGCACGAAGACGACGCTCGCGGCGGGCCTGCAGGGGCTTCGAGGCGTGTGCTGGTCCCCTGATGACACCGAAGTCTGGCACACAGCGAACGTGAACAAGCCGAACGCGGGCGTGGCGCTGCGCGCCTCCAGACTCGACGGACGCACGCGCACGATTGGGGCGCTCCCGACCGACTGGCGGATCCTCGACGTCACCAAGGACGGCCGGGCGGTGATGTCCGAGGAAACCGTCGCGCGTCAGATCGAGCTGTGGCGCGACGGCGCACCGCCCGTAGATATGACCCTGTTCGATCAGTCGCTGGGATCCGCCCTGTCGAATGACGGCCAGTCGGCGCTGCTCTCGGACCAGGGCAGCGTCGCCGGCACGGTCTACGCAACCTACCTCCGTCGCGCCGACCAGCCCGAGCCGGTCCGCCTTGGCGATGGACAGGCGATGAACCTTTCCCAGGACGGACGGGCGGCGCTCTCCATCGTCTACGGTCCGCCGTCGCGCCTGCTGCTGTTGCCGGTGGGCGCCGGCACGGTCACAGAGCTGCCCAATCCGCAGAAGCTGACCGTTCAAGCCGCGTCCCTGCTCTCCGACGGTCGCCGCGTGGTGTTTCTCGCCAGCGAGGGTGGCGCGACCCTGCGCGGATACGTCCAGGACATCGCGACGGGCGCGATCGCGCCGTTCACCGAGACGGGTGTCAGCACCGACTCCTACAGCGGGCTGGTCGTCTCGCACGACGGCTCGGGCGTGTGGCTCGACGGCCCCGACGCGCGACCCTATCTCTACGCCATCCACGGCGGCACTCGGGAGCCGGTACGCGGCCTCGCCGAGGGCGAGCGGATTCTGGAGACGTCGGAAGACGGGCGATCGATCTACGTGTCGAACGTGATCGGCGTGCCGCAGCGCATCTATCGGGTCGATCTCGCCACCGGGCGCCGGACGTTACACCGCGAGCTGAACCCTTCTCAAGTGGCCGGCGTCCGCCGCACCGAGCTCTCGATCACGCCGGACGGCCGCACCGTGCTCTTCAGCTACTCCCGGCTGCTGGCCAGCCTCTACGTCGTCGACGGCCTCAAATAGCGGCTCGGCCCGTGGACCTCAGTGTGGATGCGCCGCGAGGTGCTGGCGCAGGAGGTCCTTGCCGTAGTCGTTCCCGTTGGGCGTGCGCACGATCACATGGATGTGCGCCTTGGTCGGGCGTCCCGGCGGGTTGATCGACGTCGTCCCGACCGGCCGTTGATGGTCGAACTCGATCAGGACGACGGGGCTGTGGATCCGGTAGTAGAACGGGTCGGCGTCCGTGGTCCCGCCGGTCCAGGCAAACCACGTCTCGTCGAGGTGGGCCTCGACATCCTGCATGCGCACCCGTGCCTGGTCCTCGCGCATGTTGTCGACGTAGAGCGCGATGAGCCCGCGCAAACGGGCCTTCAGGGCGGGCGACAGGCCAACAGCCCGAACACCCTGGTAGGCCAGCACCAGATTGTCCTGGTTCATGCCCGCCTGGAGGTCGTCCCGGGTCTTCTCCTTGGCGAGCGTCGCCGCTTGTTGCTGCGACGGATCGAGCGCCCGCATGAACGCAAGGCCTGCGTCCTGTTCGGATTGCAGGATCGCGTTGCCGGCATACTTGCCCGTCGTGGCGACCACGGGCTCCCCGCCGACGAACAGCGGCGTCATCACCACCTGGTCCCGCAGGACGAAGTAGTTGATCACCAGGTGGTGGCCCTCGAGTTGCCAGCCCCACGGCTCGGTGGCCGACGGCTCTCCCAGCATGGTGAAGAAGTACAGCTGCTCGTCGTAGCGGGTGACGTCGTTGTTGATCTCGCGCAGCGTCTGATCCGTCTTCATGATGTTCTCGGTCAGCGCCAATCCCCGCGCGCTGAGAGACACGCGCACCAGGGCCATGCCGGCGCGGCGCTGGGCCTCGGTCATCTCGCGAAGGCTGACGCCCTGGCGCACGTAGATGCCGTTGTCCACGTTCGACCACCGTCGCCACTCCGAGTCGTCGATCGCAAAGACGGTCCGGATGACCTGTGCAGGCGTCAGCGTGGCCAGGAACGCGTCGGCCGCCGCGCGCAGCGGCTCGGTCGACACGCCCGTCGCGCGGATCGGAAACAGACCGTCGAGCCGGCCGTCGGCCGTGCGGACGCCCGTGAACGGAACCACCAGGGCCGCCTGCTGCTGCTCGGCCAGATTCTTCTTGGCCGTCAACAGTCGCGGCTCGAGGCGGGCCTGCGCGTAGGCTACGACGGCCCAGGCCCCGACCAGCGCCGCAAGAATCACGGCACGGCGTGAGACCCGAGGAAGACCCGTGCGAGCACGTGGCGTCACCATGAAGCCCTCCCAGGCTACGGCGTTGGTCCGAGACGAAACGGCCCCGCGATTATCCGCGACGACGCAGGTAAATTCGGGCCATTCCGGGCTC
>Ga0210380_10000455_pt1 | contig 18403 bp, 18 predicted proteins | sample PLM4_5_coexredo_FD_155476 | JGI IMG/M metagenome (GOLD analysis project Ga0210380, IMG submission 155476) | Groundwater sediment microbial communities from an aquifer in East River, Colorado, USA - PLM4_5_coex redo | ecosystem: Environmental > Terrestrial > Soil > Riparian zone | place: USA... | reverse complement strand
ATCGGAGCGACGCAGCAGCAGATCCACATGAACGAAATGCGCGACGAACGGCAGTTCCGCGGTCACTTCTGTCTTGTCGTCCCGGAGTTCATGGGTGTTTTCGCGCGCGCGAAGGCACGGAACGCGATTGACCTCGCGGCGTGGGGAAAAGTGCGCCAGCTTCCAAACGGAAAGATGCAGATGTTCGTGCGTGATCCTTCCGGCAACCTGATCGAGATCGCAAGCGCGAGCAGCGAATCCATCGACCTCGCAGTCTTTAAAGACGACTTCGCCATCGTGGAGCCGCAGCGCGGCGTCTATCGAATCGAGCCTGGCGCGAGAATCGGTCACCACGAGACTTCATGATTCTTCTTCTTGAAAACATGCATCCGGAAGCCGAAGCGCTGCTCGAGCGTTGCGAACCTCTATTGCGTGCTGCCGACCCCAACGGACCACAGGCCCCGTCTTCCGACGTCCGCGCTATACTGACTCGCGGACGTGGCTGGATTACCAAAACCCTGATGGATTCGTTTCCGCATCTTCGGCTGATCGGTCGCGTAGGAGTCGGACTGGATAATCTCGACACGAAGGAGGCAGCGCGCAGGAACATTCCCGTGATTTTCGCGCCGGGTCTGAACGCGCGCACGGTAGCGGAACACACTCTCGCGCTGATGCTCGACCTCATGCGACGGATCACACCGTGGGTCAACGCAAGCGCAGAAGGCCGCTGGGAGGATCGTGGGCAGTATCAAGGTGCCGAACTCGCCGGGCTGACGCTTGGCGTTGTCGGATACGGCAACATCGGTCGTCGAGTCGCTCGACTGGCGAACGCCTTCGAGATGAAGGTTGTCGTTGCTGCCCGGTCCGGAAAGGCGATCGAATGTGAGTATCCAACGTTGCCCCTTGAAGACCTTCTCAGCGCCGCCGATGTCGTCACGCTACATCTTCCGCTCACGAACGAGACGAAAGGCATCATCGGGAAGGATCAGATTGCGCGTATGAAACCGACCGCATGCATCGTCAACACGGCGCGCGGCGCACACATCGATCAGGCGGCGCTGTGCGCGTCGTTGCTTGCGGATCGCCTCGGTGGATTCGCCGCGGACGTCCTCGAAGTCGAACCTCCATCTGCAGACGATCCGCTGCTTCGATGTCCGCGAGTGGTGCTCACCCCGCACATCTCCGCGCTCACGAGCACGACGTATCGTCAGACATGCATCTTCATCGCCGAGAACGTGGTGGCCGTGCTCGAAGGCCGCTCCCCCGTTGTCCGTTCGGTATTCCGTTAGGAATTCGGAGAGAACCTCAACATGACCGGCCGCGTGCCTGATTCTCCATGTGCCGGGGATTCCACGGGGGATCACATCCCCGCAACAGAGTTCTGCACGCCGTACCTGCGAGGAGGATCTTGAGTTAACCTTCGATAAATCTCGCGAATCAGTTCTCGCCTGATTTCAGCTTCCCTGAGCTTCAGAGCCTGAAACTTCAGCGCCTGGTTCATTTCGTCTGAAAGTTGGGTTTGCCTGGGCAGAATCGCTGTTGAGCTTCTTCCAGTCCAGATACCCAAAGAAAACATGCCCACAAGAATGAGCGTCGATATGGCTGCACGTTTCATTTCCTTCGTATCTCCGTTCCATATTCAAGATACTGCCGCTGTCGCACGGGATTGATCTGTGGGTCAAACAGGGAGGCAGTCCACCTGAAAATCATCGGCGGTAGCCTGCATGCCAGGTATAGACACCTGTGGTATGGAAAAGTTCCGAATTGTTTGAGAAACATAGCAGGATGAAAGGCGATTCATGCGTGGAAGTCCGGGGTGACTTCAGAATCCATGCTCAATGCAGCCACAGAATGTGGAATCCCAATTCACTTCCCCTCCTCGGCCAGCTCGTGGATGCGATCAACGAAGTCCTGGAGGTTCCGGTGCAACTGCTCCAGGCCAAAGCGGGCACATTAGCCTATTAAGCACTCGAATTGTGGATAGTGACCACTCAATCCACTCAGCGGCGAATGCCTTCTTTTCCCATCAAGTCGTAGATCGTCTTTGCCAGAGCATTGAAGCCCGCGTCAGTGGGATGGGTGCTGTCGCGCAGCGTCATGTGTACTGTTGTATCGGAATCGATCCAATGACAGCGTGCGGGTTTCAAGGACTGGCACAGCGGCTGGATCTTCTTCGTTCCGTAGTCGACGGATGCCGCAATGCCCCCGCCCCTGCTGTAGAACACATAAATAATGTCTCGGACACCGTCCTGGCTCATCTCCGTCCATAGGGCGACAAGCCTATTGGCAATCTGGTCAATCCGCATCCTGGTCATCGGTCCGGCGGTGGCCAGATCGCTACGGGCATTTGAGCGCAGCAAGTCGTTGCCACCGCCGGTCATGATGACGGTTTTGATACCTGGGTTGTCTCGCTTTGCCTGCGCATACTGACTGGGTATCTGGCCATTCAATAACTGCGTTCCGCCAACGCCGTATCCCCGATAGGGCTGACCACTGACTTGCCGCAGGCTGTCTTGAATTCCAGTTGCCAGGTCATACGACATCCAGGAGTCTCCGATTGTGATGACATCCTTCCCATTTCCTTTGCCGAGATCTTCCGGAGCAGCAGCAGAGGATGAGAGTTTGCGTGAAGTAACGATTAGAAGAATCAGCGCAACACAGAAAACAGGGAATGCCGCACGTCGCATTAGAAGCTCGATTCCAATTGAGCAGTCTCGGTTTTCGCCAAAGTCGACGACAACGGACGCAGCAGAGCGGTCGCGAGAGATTGCACCGCCTGGTTCGCGTCAGGAGTCTGCGGCAGGTCGGAGTTGAGGCTGATCAGCATCGCGTTGACGTCGGCTATCCCTTCTGAGGTTCCCTGACGCGCAAAGCTGCCTTCAAGAGTAGTTGTCGCCGGCCGTTGAATCGCTATGAGAAGGATGGCCAACAGGGCTGCGGCGAGTTTCATGTTGCGGGAAAGTTAGCATCGCCTACGGAAACAATCAAAAACTTTGTTGGCGCGACTCGCCTCCTGGAAATGGAGGGGAGGCATGAAGGTACGTGGTGTTCGATCTACAGAGGCCAGGTCCACGCCGTTGAGGATTTCATGAAAGCTATACCCGCCGGAAATTGACCGTCTTGTCATTCGCACCACGGAGCGACCGTTTACTTATTTTCGCCGAGAAGTCCACCCGGAGACTCCGGCAAACCCAGTTCCTGTTCAATGGCCCAGTGGGCTTCGGGTTCCAGATCCAGAAACTCCACGCCGAAACCTACACCTGCAATGCAGTGCCGAACTTCCGCCCGGACGTTGACTGCAAAATCAATGCGACGAAGGCGGAAATGAATCTTCACGATGGAACCTTCGGGGAAAGGTTTTGGCGAATGGACAAACATGCCTCGAGTGCTCAGGTCCGCTGGATGAATAGGAACCTTCTCGCTGGCGCCTTCATAGACAACTGAAAGTTCGGAAGGCAGTTCGTAACGTTGGACTTCACGCGCGTCGTTGTCTTTCATCCATTCTTTCCTTATGCGTTTGAAAGGACGGTGGGCGAATCCACCACTGGAGTATTCGTTTGGCCGATTCCGCAATGTGGACAGAATCCAACCTTTGCCGCAATCTCATTTGAACAGGACGGGCAGCGTTGAGATTTGATCGTATCCCATGGGATCACTCTCTGAATTTCTTCGAGAGATGTCAGGCCCGCCTTTAATTTTTCGAGCGCATCTTCCTGTAGTGTCCGGAAGCCACGAGCCCTTGCGATGGCTAAAATGACATCGGAAGCAGCCTGGGAATGGATGGCGTCGCGAACCGCATCTTCAATCGGCAGCATTTCAAAGATTCCAACGCGGCCCTTGAATCCAGTGGTTTCGCAGATCGAACAGCCGAGGGGCTCGTATTCAAACTTGTACTGATCGGTGTTTGCCACCCCGACCCTGGCCAGTTTCTCGGTATAGACCGCGCTGGCAGGCCTCTGTCTTCGGCAGACGCAGAGACGCCGAACCAGACGTTGAGCCAGAACACCGGTAACCGAAGATGCAATCAAATAGGAAGGCACTCCCAGATCGAGAAGTCGGATAACCGCACCAATGCTGTCGTTCGTATGCAGAGTCGACAATACGAGATGGCCGGTCTGTGACGCGTTCATCGCAATTTCTGCCGTTTCTCCATTTCGGATTTCACCAATCATGATGACGTCCGGATCCTGACGGAGAATCGACGGAAGACAAGTGGCAAACGTCAGCCCGGCCTTCGGGTGGACCTGAACCTGATTCACTCCCTCCAGCATGAATTCCACGGGATCTTCGACCGTAACGATGTTGTTGCGCGGAGAGCGAAGCAGGTTGAGAGCGCCATACAGAGTGGTGGACTTGCCCGATCCGGTCGGTCCGGTTACCAGCAACATTCCCTGAGGCATGGCAAGAATCTTCGTGAGGCGGCCGGCAAGCCTTTCCGAGAATCCTAATTGGTCGAGAGTGATCAGCGTGGACCGCGGGTCAAGAACTCGAATAACGACTTTTTCGCCAAAATGCGTCGGCAGAGTCGAGATTCGCAGATCGAGACGCCGGCCTTTATGCTGCATCAGGAAGCGGCCATCCTGAGGCACACGTCGTTCCGCAATATCCATATTCGCCAGGATTTTGACGCGCGAAACCACGGCAGCCTGATATTCGGAGGGCATCGTCATCAGTTCGCGAAGTATTCCGTCAATGCGGATACGGACCAAAGTGGATTCGCCACGCGGTTCAATGTGGATATCACTGGCAGATTTCTCCACCGCCGAACTCATGATGTCGGAGAGGAAGCGGACTGCCGGAGTTCGTTTTCTTCCGGCGTGCAGTTCCTTTTGGGCTTCGCTCACTTCATTGTCGACGTCCTCGACGATGAACTCCACATCCGCTAGTGATTCTTGATCACGCCCGAAGATTGTTTCCGGTTCATCGTCTTCCGCGAAAGGATCTCCCGGGATTTCCTCTCCGTAGAACTTGTCTATTGCGCCAAGTATGTCCTCCCGAAAGCTGAACAGCGGCAATATCGGCATCCCCACGCTGAAGCGAAGTTCGTCCAGGTAAGAAAGATTCTGAGGCTCTGCCATTGCGACAACTAACTTTCTTCCTTTGATCTCCAGAGGCAGCGCGCAACATCGGATGGCAGTCGTTGATGGAACCAGGTCCAGAACGGATTGATCCACAGAAGGGGGTGGACACTCGACGTAGGGGATACCCTGAATTTGCTCCAGAGCGTGGCCAATTTCAACTTTGGAAACCAGGCCGTCTTTCAACAGGATTTCGCCAAGCCGCTTGTCCTTTTCCTGCTCCTGCTGTAACGCGATGGCGCGGTTCAGCGAATCCGGAGACAGGCTTCCGCGCTGAATCAGTACATCCCCTAATCTTCTGCTGATTCTTGATCGATCCAGTCTGGACACTCTGTCACCCCATTCGGAAAAACGGTAGAAATCCCTGTCGCGCAGATTGAATCTTCGTGTGGGGCCATCGCAATTCCGAGAGAAATTCTTCGTGGTGACGCTGGCAACGACCGGAATCGGGGCTGCGGCATCGCGTTTACCATTAAACGCTGCGGTCAGTCCCTTCGTACGTCGATTGAGCTTTAGCGGGAGGCTTCCGGAATGACTTTGGTGTCGATCTTAAGTTTAGCCGTTTCGTCTACATGTACCGGCTTGCCGCGTAATTCAGATTGCTTGAGCATGTCCTGATCGAAGTAGGCAAAGCTGTCCAACGCTTCCCAGGCGAACAATTTATAATCGCCCGGCGCAATGTCCTTCATCGTGTACCGGCCGGTCTGGTCCGTGACGCCCGCCTTGTAAAGGTCGGTGCGATCGCGGTTCCTGTCCGGTACGAGAACCACACGATGTTGCGCATCTCGAAATTTCCGGTGGCGGGGTCGTAAGTCTGACTCATCTGTATGAATGCGCTCCCACCCGTTAGCGTCTGAAAGGCAAGCGAGATACCGACGGCCGAAGGAGATGGCGCGTTGGGACCACCCGAAACGTGACCTGAAATCTTATAGAGTTGCGCTTTCGGCACAAGAAAATCCATAACCATATCGCCGCCAGGCTTAATTTCGATTGAAGTGGCTCGGCTCAGGTCCGTGGTGCCCGGATAGTAGGTGAAGACATACGTATCGGCCGATTCGTTCGGACTTGGGGGTCCGCCCGGTGCAGAGCCACTGGGTGGCCCTTGAGGCGTCCCGGCCGCAAGGTAGTAGCGTCCGGGAGTGAGCCAGTAGAGGCGATAGTCGCCGTGGTCATTGGTTCGCCGCTGTACCCGCGGTTTGGAACGTTCTAATTCCGGCCTGGTTGTAAGAAACCTTTATGAGCTGTAGCGGAACTCCGGAAGCCGGCAGTCCGGAATCGTCCGTAATGCGGCCGTTGATGTTACCCGCGCGCGTCATCCGCACCACCAGATCTTTCATCGCTTCGCCGCGAGTCAACGTAAGCGTCGTTCCCTGCCCGGAAGATCCGCGCTGGCCGTACTCCTGCTTTACATATCCGTTGAGCGTCACTGCGATCCGGTATGCGCCCTCCTCGAGGTCCGGAATAACGAATTTCCCGGATCTGTCGGTCGTTACCGGGGGAATTGGAGTTGGCTGTTGCTGTGCCTGGGGGGGCGCTCCTGGAGCTCCAGCCTGAGGAGGTGCAGGAGGCAGAGGTGCATTGGGATTCGGATTGATGAGGTACGTCGTTAACGTGCCAGCTGTCGGGACTGCTGCCCCTGTTGCGGCATTGACCCGCGTAACGGTGACCTTCGCTCCGGAAATCGGCTCCGTCGTATTCTCGCGGAGCACTATCCCTTCCATCCTTCCACGAACATTTGGCGGCTGTTGCTGTGCCAGTAACGAGGCAGTTAGTGTGGTCATCACCGCAACTGTCCGCAACACCGTCCCGCCAAGTCGCAAATTCTCCGCAAAGAATTTCCCCATATCGTCCTCGATTCCTTTTTGAGATTCGGACTTAAATCCGGTTCCGCGCACAACTATAGAGACGCTTCGAGAAGCGGATCTTAACAGCGAAGGAAATTATTTTATGGAGGCGGTCCAGCTACCCGCGCAGGAGCGGGCGCGTCAGGCATGTAGGACCGCCGCTGCCGGGAACACAGATTTCACGGCCATCGAATTCCGAAATCGTGCAGCCTGCTTCGGCTAGACGAGAGTGCGTGATGGGATTCCCTCGAATCATCAGGACCTTTCGTGGCGATGTGGCCAGGACGTTGCACCCCTGGGAGACATATTCCTCATCGGGTACATCAATGAGCCGTATTTTTCGCTGACTCAACAGTTCGAATAGTGGAACGGGCATCAGGCGACGATAGACCAACGCAAGATCATCATCCAACAGACTCATAAATGACATCAGGTGAAGAACATCCTGAGGGCCATTGAAATAGGGCAGGGAAACCGGAATGATTCGGACCCCATCTGGTTCCAGCAGCGAGGTCAATGCATCCAATCCCGAGACATTCGTCCGAAATCCACGGCCCACCAGCAGCGTGTGGCGATCCAGCCAGATCATGTCGCCGGCTTCCGCGGTCGCAGCGCCTCCTACGATGCCAAGTATCGGCACACCCCAGCGTTTCAGGGACTCTGCAAATGCCGGGGCCTCACCACGCCGCGCAGACTTTCCCATCTGAAGGAGGATAGCTCCGCGATCGGCTATCAATACGGGATCGTGCGTGTAGAGGGAGTCGAGCCCGGTTCGGGCGTCTGCGGGAAGCTCGAGCACTTCGGCACCGGATGCACGCAAGAGCGCAACCAGTCGCGCATGCTCTTCACAAGCGACATGGAGATCCGGAGGACGCAGGTAGCCGAGACCAGCCCATTGCTGTTGAATCGACTCCGCGTTCTGAAACGCTTCCTCTGGACGTTTGACAATGACACGCCGCAAGGGCGCCACCATGCTCTGGCTCATTGTTTCGATTGGAAAATCACCGACTCAAGCCCTGAGTGATAGCACGATCCAGCAGCTGAAGGTGGACGTCGCTTCCTGTAAACATTTCTTTAGGCATGTACGGACCGTACTTCACCATGTTCTGGTAGATGGGATCCGTGCGATACAGGTTCAGGCTCATGCCGGCCAGGTACTGTATCCGCATATCCCTGTCGTGTGTGATCACCGCACGCTGCAACCACGACTTCAAATCCGATGGGCGGCCAGCGTATGTCGCCAGCAGGTGGGAAACTGACGACAATGTCATCGCTAATGCTCATTGCAAAAAGATCTTCCAAGTTAGTGGTTGACGAGTGCTGATTGCTGATTTCAGGGACCAGATGACTGAACTACTTTGAGTATAATAAATTCCCCGATGTCTTTCCGCCTCAACTACTTTGCGTCCGGAGGACCGGGAGTGGGAACTGGAGCCGCAGGAGTCGTGGTTCGAGCCCCACCCCGACCCGCGGGAGGGGTTCCTCCGGTTCTGCCGACGGGCTGGTTGGATATCACCAGACCTGCCAGGGTTGACTCGGCCTGCAACTGGACCCATTGGGCGCGCGATAAATTCTGGCGCATTTCCAGAGTCATTTTGGAATTGGTTCTTTCCATTTCGGCGCGAGCCTGGATCACCTTTTCGGTTTGGGACAATATCGTCTTCGCCGGCTCCAGTGTCTCGGCTTCGAGCATTCGATTCAGAACGGACTCCTCCCTTTCAAGGTCCGTCCTGTTTTGAACCAGGGTCTGCCGGTACTGCTCGAAGGTCGCTTCGATCTTTTTCTTCTGGTCATCGGTCAAACCAAGTCGCGCAACCAAAGGCGCATTGGTCCACCATGCCGCATTGACCGGCGAACCATTGATGAATACCGGCGAGCCTCCTCTGGCCTGGACGGACGGCTGGCCCGGAACGGCCGGTACAGCCGGTGGTGCGGCACCAGAATTCCGGCCGGCGCTGCGAGGAGCGCCACCGTTTTGAGCCTGGAAATTCAACCCCACAACGTTCAGTCCATCGATAATTGGAAGAATGGTGACCGCCGTAGGATTGCCTTGCGCCCCACCCGTGCGCAACCCAAATCCTCCACGTGTAGCCGGTAAAGTTGCGCTCTGATCCTGGACGATGATGTCGATGTCTGAAACAAGTGCAACTGAAGAAACTGAGATGACGGTTCCCTTAGTCATGTCCAACGTTCCCGGATAGAAGGTAGGGAGATCCACTCGGCCGGCGGTGATGTAGTAGCGGCCGGGTGGAACATTCTCGAGGCGATATCGGCCTGTAGAATCCGTTTGTGCGAGACTCGCCATTGCCCGAAGCGCGTCAGCAACCATATCCACTCTCAGCGCGGTAACACGGATCCCGGACGCCGGAGTACCCGCAGCCGTCCGAACAATGCCCGTAATGCTGCCCGTTTGAGATGTCGCGGGAGGCAGGGCCTGCGCCATCAGACAATCCGGCGATATCATCGCCAGGGCCGCCAGGCCCGCGATAAGCAAACAGAATTGGAGCGAAGCTCCGCGAAATCTCATCGGGTTTCCTTTCTTTCAAATCCATCGGGGGAACCAGGTTGTTCGACCTCGGTTGGAAGCAGCGCCATCACTCGTTCCATTGGCATCGGAATGGGACGAGAAAGGTGTGCACTCACAGCTTCCATCAACAACACGTCGTCATTCTTGATGGACGTGTTGGTGGACTGCATCGGGGAATTCGCCACCGATTCGGAATTGAATTCCGGCTCGTTCCGGTGCTGATAAATCGGAATGCCGACCAGTACAGCAAATGTCACCGCCAGAAGAGCCCAACGCAGCGACGGTTGTGGCATGTGCGGCCTGGACGCGGCGCTCGGTGCTCTTTCCAGTCTCGGGACAACCTCCCGCTCGGACCATTCCTGCATCGCAACACGGAATGTCGACATGCGTTCGCGGAAGCGGTTCAATTCGGCACTGCATTCCGAACAATTGAGGCCGTGCTGTTCCTCGTCCGGGGTGGATTGCCCCATGATCCACCTTGAAATCTGGTCATGTGACAGATGCTCGCTCATGGTAATTCCTCAATGGATTTCCGCACCGCACGTACAGCGCGAAACAGATGAACGTTGACTGCATTTTCCGTCAGGCCCGTGGTCTCGGCGATCTCAAAAATATTCATGTCTTCCATAAATCGCAGCAGGAAAACAGTGCGCTGCCGGCCGGACAGATTTTTCGTTGCGTTCCATACCGTCCTCACTTTTTCGTCGACCAGAGTTCTCGCTTCCGGAGAAATGCTTTGGTCTGGCAGCCAGTTGCCGATTTCCGATGAATCCACAGACGAACGTTGCACTTGCCGCCAGAACCGAAGACGGCGATTTCGAACAAATTTCCGGACGCCATTGAGGGCGATCTGCATCAGCCACGTATTCAGGCTCGAATCCCCTCGGAAGGAGTTCCGATATCTATATGCATTCCAGAAGCAATCCTGGGTCAGTGTTTCGGCTACGTCCCGGTCGCGCACCGAGGCCATGACGAATCGAAGCACACGCGGCCAATACACCTGCATGACGCGATCGAAATCCTGGATCTCGGTGAGTGGGGTCTCCATGCCTGAAGCAATGAACCCGAATGTCGACGTAGGTTCCATGCATGTGGATAGAGGACTCTTTCCTGTCATGACTTAACAGCCCTGAAAAGTTTATTTGGGTACCTTCGCCCGAACTGTTTGATTTTATAGACCGTAGACTGGACAGTCCAGAGTCCTCCGGCGCTAAGTCGAGCCACTCCAGTTGATGATCGCCCGGGCCAGCACTTTGGTTACGCACCGAACTTCATCAAGGGGAACAAATTCATTCAAGGAATGTGCGATCCGGACATCGCCCGGGCCATATAGAAGGGCGTTCATCCCACCGTTGTTGGTAAACAACCGGAGGTCTGAACCGTAGGAGACCCCGTGGATGCGCGGCTCGTGTCCATGAACTTCATGATGTGCCTGCACTATTTGATGAATCACCGGTGTATCGATCGGAGTCTCGCCGGACTCGAACTGTCCTTCGAACCACTCCATAACCGGAGGATGCAAACTCAGCCATTCGTCGCGTCCGCATGCCCGCTTCAAGGCGCTTTCAAATTGTGTGCGTGCCTCCAGGACGTCTTCACCCGGCAACACACCATAACGCCCTTCGGCGACCAATGTTTCAGGCACGGTTGACGGCCAGTCACCCGCTTCGATTTTTCCAATACTGATCGGGGCGACAAGTTCGCCATGCCGGTATAGCGGATGATGAAACTCCCGATGCCGTTGCTGTTCGAGTTCTTCGAGGGCCCGCATCAGATAATAGAACTTCGCAATGGCGCTCACGCCTTCCTGTCGCATCGCCGCGTGTGCGGCGCGGCCGTGAACGCGAATGCGGAAGCTCAAGGCTCCAGCGCCAACCGGACACAAAGCCATGCGTGTCGGTTCCAGGATGAACGCAACGTCAGCTCGATAGCCACGCAGAAGCGTTGCCAGTGTTCCTACACCTCCTGTTTCTTCACCGATAACACTTTCAATCAGCACATCTCCTCGCGGTTTAATGCCGAGTCTTTGAAGTGCCGCGACTGCCGTGACTCCGGCGGCAAGACCGCCTTTCATGTCGCACGAACCCCGACCCCACAATTTGTTGTCGCGAACTTCGCCGCTCCACGGACCACCGGTCCATGCACGGTCTTCGCCAGTGGGAACAACGTCCATATGTCCGTTAAGAATCAGCGACGGCGCACCAGGATCCGTTCCAGTCCATTTCGCAACGACAACAGGTCGATCACCCAGGGGTAGGCCATCATCGGAAAAGGCCGGATGAGCCGCGAGTTCGGAGCGGGAGGGTGACCAGACATCCACGTCGAGCCCCATCTCGACCAGCCGGGCTGCGATCTTGTCCTGAGCAGATTTTTCATTTCCCGTGACGCTTGGCGTGCGCACCAATTCCTGCAGCAGATCAATGCAGAACGTGTCGAGCGCATCTACGGCAGAATCCATCGACAGTTTTAATGCGCGGGATTGGGACTGGGTCATGAGGAACCGTAACATGACTGACGGTGAGGTGGAAATCAGGCGGCTGTCCCTTTCTCGAAGGGAGAGGGTGCGGAGCATTTATTGATGGGGGCCGGGGTGAATAGACGGCAGGCACCGTCACTGCACCCCTCACCCGTCGCTTTGCGACACCCTCTCCCTTCAGGAGGAATTCATTCGTCCACAATCAAATCCACAGTAGTTGAGCTGAGCCGGGCTCCAGCTACCACATTGACGGTTGCCCCGCGCCCCTCGTACTTCTTCATGAAGTCCGCATTGCGATAGGCAGTGCCGGGAGGGTTTGACCACGCGAAGATCCTGTACTCACCGGGCGCAACACCACGAACGGAAAAACGCCCCATGGGGTCGGACGTCGTGGTCTTGTAGAACATCGGATTACTCCGGTGAGATTGCGAGGGCACCACGACAACCGTAGCTCCGCCTGCGGGCATCTGATTGGCCCCTCGAACAAAGCCCTCAATTCCGCCTCCATCGGTACGAATGAAAATTTCGATGGAGCCCAGGGGACGGTCGCCAACGCTGATGCCGTTGTCATAGACGCTCGTGCCCCCCTCCGTAATATCTGCGACGTAAGCATTTGCGTTCAACGCACTCCCCGGAAGCGCAACACCCGATTGCGAGGCAGCCGGCGCAGCCCCCAATGTCACCTGGAATCGATACAGAGCTTCCGAAACAGCGGGAATCATGAATGATCCATCCGCATCGATGGCAGGCTGAAAGCGACCTATCTGTTGATAATTTACGATCCTTGAGGCGCTGTCATCGACTTGCATAGATACCTTCACATTGGAAGCTGCCGACGAGGGAGCTCCGTCAACCAGGATCCGGCCTTTCAGGTCGACTCCGCTATGGACGATCACCCGGACACCATCGACATCCCGATCGCCAACCTCCACGACGGTTCTTCCGTAGGCGAGAGGCGACGCTGCCAGGCCCGGAGGCGACGCCGGTCCGTATCCTTTCACATCGGGAACGCTTGCAAACAGATCGTACGTACCCCGCGGAATGTTGGGCAGTTCAAAGCGGCCGTTCTGAGGTTCGACCAGGATTAAGGGTGTGCTGACTCCTCCGGCAGGATCCTGCGGCCCGCCTTTGCTGCGCGGATACAAGGTAATCTGCGAGTTGGAACCCCTCCCGCCTTCCGCCAAAATCTGAACGACTCCGCCAACCACGTCAGCTGGGGGATTGCGCACCCCCACTTGACCCGGGGCTCCCCCGGCTGCGTCCTGGCTGGCCCTTTGTCTCGCCGAAGGACCCATATCGGCAAGCGGGATGGTCGTCGTCACCTGACCGGAAATTTTCCGGGTTCCACTCAACGGCTGAACACGAATGTTGATCCCGCCATTCTCATCTCCACCTCGAACCGGAACGGCAATTGCCTGAGAAGCTTCTGTCGTATCGGGATAGAACGTCCGAACAGAAGGGTTAGGGGAATCGATCGGAGGAGGTGGTGGGGGGGGTGCCCCACCTGTCCCCCGAACTCCCCCGCGCCCACCGCCTGGGCCACCACCGACCTGCCCGGCCACGACGTAGTACTGACCGGGAGGCAGCTTGAAGAGGCGATACTCCCCCCGATCGTCTGTCACTCTTGTACCAACGGACTGGAGTATGGGGTTGGCATCCTGATAGGACAGTCGCAAAGCCTGGACGGCAACATCGGATGCGTTTTCTCCATTGATGGACGTAACGCGCCCCGCAATGATGCCTGCGGGAACCAGGACGAAGGTGACTTCTGTCGTTTTTCCTGCTGTTACCGTCGTATTTTCCTGAACGCTGGGCTGGACTGCCACACGAGAAGTTCCAAAATAACCTTCCCTGGAAGCCGTGACAACTTGCTTACCTGCAGGAACATCACGAATCTCAAAGGTACCGCCGCTGTCGGTAACGGCAGCCGGTTTGTTCGCCGTCGGGGCCCCGGGGACAGTTGCGGCAACAGCCACGCCGTTCACGACAACCACGCCACCAGTGGCAAAGGGAGTAACAACTGGCGCTGCCGACGGGCCGGATGGTCCATTCAAGAAAATCTGCACCTCGGAAATCGGCTCCCTCGTGCCTTCACGAACAACTTTTCCGCGTATGGCTCCTGTCTGAACCGGGGCCTGCGCACCTCGCGTCGCTGTCTTTAAGGAAATCTGCCCGGCAATCAGGGCTGCGATTGCGATCAGAGTTAGCTTCTTCATGAATAATCTCCTATGCGGGATGCGGACTGGATTGCGGAAGTCCGTTCCATGCTCTTCACATAGAGGGCCCTTCTCTGTCTGCACTTAACAAGCGTGCGAAGTTTATTTGCGCTTTGAATCGGCAGGAACGATTGCGAAACGGAAGTTCATGCAGTGCGCTTTGCCCATAGCATCATGGGAACGCCGGCAACGAGCATCGCGATGCCAACTATCGCTCCGATTGAGCCCGGATTAAGGCCCAGAGCGTAGTCCACGCTCGAATAGAGCATGAATGCGCAGCCCGCAACGAACAATAGCGGGGTAGCCGGATAAACGGGGACGCGGAAATGTTTGGTGTTGGCCGCGGGTTGACGCCTCAGGAAAATCAGCGACGCACCGGTCAGCAGAAAAAACAGCCAGAATGCCGGCGCAGTGTAAGCAACCATCGTCTGGAAACCATCGGGCGTCAGGGAAGCGAGCAGTACCAGCGCAACCGCGATCGCGCCTTGTGTGAGTAGTGCGTTGACGGGCGCTGATGCCTTTTCGTTCCATCGACCCAGTACGCGGAAAAAGGCAAAATCACGGCCCAGCGCATAGTTGGTACGCGCTCCTGTGAAAACCGTCGCATTGAGCGTGGAGAGTGCGGCCGAGACCACCGCGATGCCGAGCAGCCACGCACCGCCTTCCCCCCAGGTCGCCTTCATCAGATCCGAAGCCACTGCATTCGACGCCTTCATCCCTGCAAGCCCAAGCACTCTCAAATAGGCAAGATTCAGGAGCATGTACAGAACGGTGATCACCACAATGCCAATCACCAGAGCACGTACGATATTGCGCCGTGTATTTCGCATTTCGGCGGTGAGATATGCAGCCTCGTTCCATCCGCCATATGTCAACAAAACGAAGATCAATGCGAGGCCGCTGAATCCCAGGCCGCCATTCGTCGTTTGCTCAGTCGCCGCCGGCACCGAAGGTGAAGTGAAACCGCCCGTCACCACGGCGAGTATGGCGAGCCCCAGAGCCACTGTCAGAGCGTTCTGCACCCATTTGCTCTGCATGGTTCCAACAGCGTTGAGCGCAGTAACCAAAATGATTGCCGTCCCGGCATAAATTGCGGAACTGTTGCTTCCCAGAGACAGTAGCGTCGAAGCATAGTCGCCGAATACGAAGGCAATTGCGGCGATCGCACCCGTCTGGATCACCATCATGCGCGACCATGCGAAGAGAAAACCCAGCCAGTCGCCGTAGGCCTTGCGGAGAAAATAGTATTCGCCGCCGGCGTTGGGATGGGAGCTGCCCAGTTCCGCGTAGCACAGCGCACCAATCAGCGAGAATACGCCACCTGCAATCCACAGGCCGATGAAGGTGGCCTCGCTCCCGACGCTTCCCGCAACTATAGACGGCGCCTTAAAGATACCCACACCGATGACGATGCCAACAATCATTGCCACCGCATCGAGTAACGACAGTGTGGCGCGCGGCTGCGCGGTAGCTTCTCCCGCTTGCGTTGATGTGCTCATTGGACGATGGTGCCATCTGGGCACATGGCCACGATGCTGGCGTTCGCGCTGGCGGTTTCAAGTCGAAACATGCAAACCCTTCCTTAAAAATGAACTTCCGTAGATTCAGACCCGCGGACTCCAGACTTTCGGCGAGCGTCACTATACCGCCGTTCACGCGAATCGTACTGCCTGAACTCCGAATTTGTTGATCGGCACAGGGGCATGAATGTGCTGCATCCGAACTCCGGATTGCAGTAAGCTTCAGGCCATGCAAATTCATATGGAAAGTCTTTTTAAGCGCCTGCGTGTCACTGGCGCGCTGTTGTTATGCAGTACTGGCTTGATCGTCGGAGTCCAGGATACCAAAGGCCGAGATCTCCGAAATGGATGGGAAATCCATCGGGAACTGGAAATTGCACCCGGGGCTCAGGCCGCAGTCAAAGACTTCTTCCCGTCGTTTCTCGAATACCAGGACATGGTGATGTTCCACCCGAAGTTTGGCTACTATTCCAGCGGACGCGTGAGCTTCACCAACGACTACCAGACATTTCCCATCGTACTGGCTCCTTTATTCGGCCACATGGTTGCTGAACAGATGTTTCACATGTGGGAAGGCATGCGCGCCGCGGGGACGCTCGGAGAAAGAGAACAATTCACCATCGCCGAGTTTGGTCCAGGCGATGGAGCAATGGCGGAATCGATACTCGACTACATAGACGAGAAATCCAAAGGCACGGACCCGCGATGGCGGCAATTTTCCGATCAGGTGCTTTACATTTGCTACGATCGTTCGCCTGCCCTGAATGATATCCAGCGTGAAAGGAACAAGCGGTTCGGTACTCGCTTCGCAGCACGAGTGGCGGATGCGACGAGCCCGACTGCGACTATAGCTCCCGGAAGTCTGAAGGGAGTGGTCTTGTCGAATGAACTCCCGGATGCTTTCAGCGTCCACAAGCTCATCCTGTCCCCCAGCGGAGCAGCTGAAGTAGCCTTTGTCATTCCTACATTGTCCGGCAGGGATTGGCAAACTATCCAGCCACTTCTTCCAGCTCAACTGGCGAAGACCATCGAAGACAATGACGTTGCGGTGGAAAAGAGATTCTTTACCGGAACTGCCGAAGCGACGATGTATCTGACACGGTCATCCCTGATTTCCCTGCTTGAGAACCTGGTTTCCAGGAAGGAGTATGAAACCTCAGCCAACGCACTTCAGTTTCAGGAAGTGTTTGTACCGGTATCGGTGTTTCCAGAATTGTCCGCTCATCTTCAGCGCTATGCGCCGGTCTTTGCCGGTGTCCTTGCGAGAAATCCACGAGGGTTGGTTACATACGTCAATCTGGGGGCGGAAAGTTTCATTCAGGGTACGGCTCAGGTTTTGAAATCCGGTTACGTGCTGACAATCGACTACGGATCCACCTGGAATGGCATCCTGGCCGACGACACCGCACATTTGCGGACCTACGGTCCAGTGCACCGGGAAGCAAACGTGTCGACACTGCTTGATGGCGGTGCGACTCCGCAGGAGGTATCCACCTCCAATCCTTACCTGGGACCAACCCTTAATGACATGACCACCGATGTAAACTTCAGCCTGCTGTCTGCTGTTGGTCAACTGGCAGGGCTCAAGCCGATCTATTTCGGTTCCCAAAGAGCCTTGCAGACTGGAAGTGGTATCACCCTGGACAAGGCGCCTGTCGACAACCGAGGGAATCTCATTTCGGAAAAGTTCTATCAATGGGCTTCGGACTTCGTAAATCCGGGAGTATACAAAGTCTTCGTGCAACAAAAGGTGGGTACGGACGATAAGTATGTTTATCCGGATACGCAGCCTGAGTCGCTCGGCCTGGATCCATCCAGTTTGACCGAAACAGAACGTCTTCGCGCCGCTGAAATTGAAAAGCGGCTGGCTGGAATTTACGCACCTGCAACGGCCCCGGCGCGCTAGGCGCCTCTGCAGATCCGGCCAGTGACCTTAGTTCGGAGTCCGGGTTAAAGGCGTTCCAGCGTATACTGACCGGACACTTGCAAATCGAAATTCAGGACCAACCCCGAACAGGATCCCCTTTGACAGATCCGTCCGCCGAATATACGAAACGACTCGATGAACGCCGCCGCTGGCTGGTGGAGTCTCATCGAAAGACGCAACTGGTTTCGTACTTGCGCCTGGCGGCAGGGCTGCTTTTCTTTCTGTCGGTATATCTGGTTCTTGCCCTGCATCAATTTTCAGGCTGGTACATCCTTGTGCCCACGGCGGCATACGCCGGCCTGGTCCTCTACAGCCAGAGCGTCTATCCACGCGAGCAGCGCGCGCTGCGTGCCGTCGCGTTCTACGAGCGTGGCCTGGCGCGGATCAAGGGTGAATGGATGGGAACCGGCAACGCCGGTATTTCATTCGCGGACCCGGCAAGCCTGTACGTCAACGATCTCGACCTTTTCGGTTCGGGGTCGCTTTTTGAGCTCCTGTGCACCGCGCGCACACAAGCCGGTCAGGAAACGCTCGCGCGGTGGTTGTCGGCGCCTGCCCCTGTCGACGAGATCCTGAGACGACAGGAAGCCATCGAGGAACTCCGCAACAACGTCAATCTGCGCGAAGACCTGGCCATCCTTGGACGCGAAATGCGGGCTGTCGTTCAACCTGAAGTGATCACAGGCTGGGCCACGTCGCCGATACAGCTCGAATCCACCGTTGCTCGCATTGCCGCGCCAATACTTGTGGCGTTGACACTCGGGGCGTTCATATACACATGGTATTTCGCCGGCCCCGCATCATTTCTCGCCGTTGCTATTCTGGCCCACATCGGA
>Ga0210380_10000454_pt1 | contig 18406 bp, 13 predicted proteins | sample PLM4_5_coexredo_FD_155476 | JGI IMG/M metagenome (GOLD analysis project Ga0210380, IMG submission 155476) | Groundwater sediment microbial communities from an aquifer in East River, Colorado, USA - PLM4_5_coex redo | ecosystem: Environmental > Terrestrial > Soil > Riparian zone | place: USA... | reverse complement strand
GTGGGGGGAAGCGGAAGCCGGGTCCGCGGCTGCGGCGCGCCGCGTCCAGTTCAGGCCTTCCTCCGTCAGCCCCGCGTCCGCCGCGATCGCTGCCATCAGGCACAGGGCCCGCGACTCGTCCGGCCGGCGCTCCAGGAGGGATCCGCATAACCGGCGTGCCTCGTCCAGCGCCCCTTGGTCGTAGGCGGCCTCCGCCTGCCGCAGGAGAGCCGCGGGTTCCGGGCGCGCGCCACCGAGCTTCGATCGGATCCAGGTGAGCATTGCTGCCGAATGATGCCGAAAAAAAAGGCGCCCCGAAGGGCGCCTTTTTCCGTTGCTTGCTGCTTTGGCTTAGTAGCTACCGCGGCAGGAGCCGGGCAGGTACTTGGACGACACGGAGGTGCCATCCGCCGGCAGGCCGCAACGCCAGCCATGCAGGCCCTTGCCCATGTCGGCTGCGGCAGTAGCCGCGGTGGTCCCGTTGATCATCGGCACCAGCGACACGTCACCCGCAACCGGGCTGAGGTTCGCGACGGTCGCAGTCACTTTGCCGTCGAGATCGGTAGCGATGGCTCCCACATACTTGGAGGTGCCGCCAGCGGCCTCGCAGCCCCAGTTGCCGGCGCCCGGCCCGGTGCCGCCCGACTGGTACACCTCGGTAATCGAGGTGCGGCACGCGCTCATCGCCAGAATTACTTCCGACATCTTCGCCCGGATTGTGTAGTCCTGATACGCGGGGAGCGCCACCGCGGCCAGGATGCCGATGATCGCAACCACGATCATCAGCTCGATCAGCGTAAAGCCTTGCTGCAGGCGTTTCATGAAGTTATCTCCTTTGCTATGTGTACGAGGCAATGTTGCCGGTGTACTACACAGCAACCTCCGTGCCAGGCTGAAAGCGCCAAAAAATCCACCAATAACCTATTGATTTCCGAATTGAAGTGACCGTACAGGGCGCCCGAGGTGACAATTTTGGTCAGGTTCATCCTCTGTAGCCTGGGATCTTGGATTCGTCGATCCCATCGATCTGCTCCTTGTCCAGGAACATCTCGGCGTAGCGCTGGTAGACCCTGCGCCGCACGAAGACGTCGAACAGGTCCGGATCAATGTGGCCATTGAGGCTGAACTTGCCCAGGATCTCGAGGGATTCGGACAGTGTCTTGCCCTTCTTGTAGGGGCGGTCCTTGGCGGTGAGCGCCTCGAAAATGTCGGCAATGCCCATGACGCGTGCCTGCACTGACATCTGCTCGCGCTTCAGGCCCCGCGGGTAGCCCTTTCCGTCCATGCGTTCGTGGTGCCCGCCCGCGTACTCGGGCACGTTCTTCAGGTGGCGCGGCCAGGGCAGCGCCTCCAGCATCTTGATGGTCGCGACGATGTGGTGGTTGATGATCTGTCTCTCCTCCGCGGTAAGCGTGCCGGCGCGGATGGTCAGGTTCTTCAGCTCGTCCTCGCTCAGGAACTTCGCCTCGTGCCCGGAGATGTCGGTCCAGCGGTACTCCGCGATGCGCTTCACCCGCTCGATGTCGTCCTCGTGCATGCGCTCGCCACCGATGTTGGCGGCGCGCAGGAACATGCGGTCTTCTTCGATCTGGCGCAAACGCTCGCGGCAGGTTGCGCGCCCCTCCGGCGAGCCGTCCTTCAGCATGGCGATCTCGGCGTCGCGTTTGAGGATCTCGAAGCGCGTGTCGATGAGATGAATCCGGTCGTAGATCGACTCCAGCTTGGTCGCCTTGTCCACCACGTGTACCGGCGTGGTGACCTTGCCGCAGTCGTGCAGCAGGCCCGCGATCTTCAGCTCGTAGCGGTCCTTGTCGCTCATGTGGAAATCGCTGAGCGGCCCCTGTTCGGTCTCGTTGACTGCCTCGGCGAGCATCATGGTGAGCGCCGGAACGCGCTGGCAGTGGCCGCCGGTGTAGGGCGACTTTTCGTCGATCGCCGAGTTGATCATGTTGATGAACGACTCGAACAGCTGCTCGAGCTGGTTGATCAGCATGCGGTTGGTGAGCGCGATCGCCGCCTGCGAGGCGAGCGACTCGGCCAGCCGCTGGTCGGAAGGCGAAAACGGGACGATCTCCCCGGTCTTCGGATCCAGCGCATTGATCAGCTGCAGCACGCCGATGATCTCGTTCTCGTGGTTCGCCATCGGCACGGTGAGGAAGGATTTCGACCGGTAGCCTGTCTTCTTGTCGAAGTTGCGCGTGCCGGTGAAGTCGAAGCCGTCGGCCGTATAGGCGTCGGCGATGTTCACCGTCTTGCCGGTGAGCGCCGCGTAAGCGGCGACCATGCTGTGGTTCGGCTTGCCGTCCTTGCCGATGAGGTGGATCGGATAGAACGGCACCGCGTTGCCGGTGCTACCCCCGAGGTAGTACTTGAGGCTGGTGGTGCGCAGGATCTCGAAACGCAGCGTGCGGTCTTCCGCGAGCCGGTACAGCGTGCCGCCGTCGGCGCGCGTGATCGACTTGGCCGCGGTGAGGATGGTTTCCAGCAGCCGATTGAGGTCGCGTTCCGCGGACAACGAGGCGCCGATCGCGTTGAGCTGCTCGAGGCGCTGGACGAGGTCGTCCGCCGCGGTGCGCACCTCCGCGCCAAAGCGCAGCGCCTGCGTGCCGTCGAGGGTACTGCTCATGCGAACAGCCCCGGGCGCTGCGTCACTTGATGCAGACCGAACGCACTTCCTTGATATGGGTCACGCCCATCAGGCATTTCTCCATACCGTCCTGCTTCAGCGTGCGCATGCCCTCCTCCAGGCAGACGGCCAGTATCTCGGCGACGCGCGCGTGCTCCTGGATCAGCTTCTTCAGCCGGTCGGTGGCAATCAGCAGTTCGTGCAGGCCGCAACGGCCCTTCATGCCGGTGCCGCCGCACTTGTCGCAGCCCACCGGCTTGTAGAACGTCAGCTGGCCCTTGTCGTTGCCGTAGTGCCTCACCCAATCCTTGTACACCGCCTCCATCGCGCCCTTGGGGTCGGCCTTGAAGCGGGGCATGTTCAGCAGTTCGTCGCAGTATTCGCGCAGGAACGACGTCAGCTCCGCGGGCTCGGGCACATAGGCCTGCTTGCAACTGCACATGCGCTTGGCCAGGCGCTGCGCCAGGATGCCAAGCAAAGCATCAGAGAAATTGAACGGATCCATGCCCATGTCCAGCAGGCGGATGATCGACTCCGTCGCCGAGTTGGTGTGCAGCGTCGCGAACACCAGGTGGCCGGTGAGCGAGGCCTCGATGCCCATCCCGGTGGTCTCCTTGTCGCGCATCTCGCCAACCATGATGATGTCCGGGTCCGCGCGCAGGAACGATCTCATCACCGCCGCGAAATCCAGTCCCGCTTTCTTGTTGACCTGCACCTGGCGCAGGCCCTTTTGCGTGATTTCGACCGGGTCCTCCGCCGTCCAGATCTTGGTGTCGGGCGTGTTGAGAAACTTGAGCACCGAGTGCAGCGTGGTGGTCTTGCCCGAGCCGGTCGGGCCGCAGACGAAAAACAGGCCGTAAGGCTTGCTGATCGCGGTCTTGAGGTTGTCCTCGTTCTGCTTGGTGAAGCCCATCTTGTCGAGCGGGATCGGCTCGCCAGCGGCCAGAATCCGCATGACGATATCCTCGACCCCGCCCTGCGTGGGGATGGTCGCCACGCGCAATTCGATGTCGAGCGGGCCGAATTTCTTGAACTTGATCTTGCCGTCCTGCGGCCGCCTCTTTTCCGAGATATCTAGGTCGCACATGATCTTGATGCGCGCCGCAATCGCCGAGCGGTAGCTTGCCGGCACCTCGATGTAGGGCCCGAGGGACCCGTCTTTCCTGAACCGGATCTCGGTCTTCACCTTGCCGGGATAGGGCTCGATATGGATGTCGGACGCGCCCTGGTTGTAGGCGTCGATGATCACCTTGTTGACCAGCTTCACCAGCTCGTTGTCCGCCGCCGCGGAGGCCTCGTCCGCCGCTGCCGCGTCCAGCGGACCCTCGTTCTCGTCCTCCATCACGGAAAGCATGTCGCCAATGTCGCCGCTGTCCAGGGATTCCGCGCCGTAGAACAGGTTGACTGTCTCCTTGAACTCCTTCTGCGTGGTTACCCGGTAGACGATCTTCGACTTGGGAAACACGTTGGAAGCAATGCGCGAGCTGCGGATGCGCTCGGGGTCCATGCACAGGACGACCAGACCCTCTTTGGTGTCGTCGATCGGCAGCCACTGGTTTTGGTCGACGTACTCGCGCTTGAGGTTCTTCAGCAGATCCATCGGCTTGACCCGTTCCTGCTTGTAGGCTTCGTAGGGCACGCCGAAGAACTTGGACAGCGCGGCGCCGATTGCCGGGATCTTGACCTGGAACTCCTCGATCAGGACAGCCTCGACGTCCACCGCTTTCTTGCGCGCCTGGCGCGAGGCAAGCTCGAACTCGCCTGACGACAGCACCGCCTCCGCGATCAGGTAGTCGTACTTCGACTTCACCATCTGCGGCTTTTGCCGCTGGCGGAAGGCGATGGCGAGGGTCTGCGACAGTTCTGTCACGCCTTCCTCGGTCAGGGGACCGAAGGGCGCGCCGGACTTGTTGTTGATGATCTGGATGACGCCGATCAGCTCCTGGTGCTGGCCGTCTACGATCGGCGCCACGAGCATTTGCTTGGTGCGGTAGCCGGTGCGCTTGTCCACTTCCTGCAGAAAGCGCAGGCTCGGGTTGAGCGACTTCAACTCCGCGTCGTCGTACACGTCCCTGAGGTTGACCGCCTTCTTGGCGAGCGCGACGTAGCCGGCGATCGAATGCTCGGCGATCGGCAGCTTGAGGTCCTTGAACGAATTGAGGCCGGTCTTGACCTTGGAGACGATCGACTGCTTGTCCTCGCCGATCGAGTAGATGGTGAGCCGGTCGGCGTTGAACAGCACGCAGATGTCGGCGCTCACCTCCAGCATGATTTCGTCGATGTTGCTGGTGGCGTGGATCTTGTTGGTGACCAGCTGCAGCTGCTTCTGAAACGCCAGCCGGACATTGACGTCCGCCTGCGGCGCAGCGTGGTGGCTCAGTACGGCGCTCATGGCTGACCCCTTATTCGCTCGTGCGGGCTATGCTATCCCCCGGACTGCAAACATTCAACCGCCACCCCCCTGATTCTTAGGCGGTTTTTCACAACCCCGGGTCCCCGCCGCGGTCAAAATTCGAAAATCTGGTTGTTCTGCAGCATGCGCGGCTGAAGGCGGCCCGAAGACTCCTCGATTTCCTGCATGGTGAGCTCGGTCTCGCCGGGCTTGAGGTGCGTGACGTAGATCTCCGCGTCGCGCTCGAACTTGACAAGTTCCTCGGCCAGCATCGACGGGCACAGGTGCTTGGAAAGCTCGGCAAGGTGGCGCTCCTTGTTGGCGAACGCGGTCTCGATGATCAGGTACCTGAGGTTGTCGAGGCGGTTGACGATCTCCCACAGCGCGTCGTTCGGCCCCGTGTCGCCGGTGAACACCAGGCTGCCGCGGCCGCTGTCCAGCAGGAAGCCGACTGCCGGCACCGTGTGCATCGCCGGCAGTGGCGTGAACGCGCGGCCCGCGAGGGACACCGTGCGCCCGAGTTCAATTTCCTCGTAGCGCATGAACGGGGCCTGCGGCGTCGGTATCTGGGAGAAATCTGGCCAGATCTCCCAGTTGAAGATGTGGTTCCTGAGAATAGCGATCGTTGCGCGCGTCGCGTGCACAGTGATCGGCTTGGCGCGCATACCGCCGACAGTGTCGGCGATGAAGGCGATCGACGTGACGTGATCGAGATGCGAATGCGTCACGAAGATGTGGTCGACCAGCGACAGCTCGGCGAGCGTCAGGTCGCCCACGCCGGTGCCGGCGTCGAGCAGCACGTCGCCGTCCACCAGGAACGACGTGGTGCGCAGGTGGCGGCCGCCGATGCCACCCGAGCAGCCGAGGACGCGCAGCCTCATCGCCTCCTCCTACTTCTCGTCGAACGCAGTGACGCCTTCCCAGCCCGCCGCGGGCGGCGTGCGCCGGAATTGCGTGACGCGGTCGGCATACAGGGTGTAGAGCTCGCACTCAGGGTTCATGCGCTGCAGGTTGAGCAGGCCCACCTCCACCTGGTCCCACTGCTGGGCGCGGTAGGCGCGCAGCGTCTGGTGCCAGAGCTTGAGTTCGTCCAGCGCCTTGCGCTCCATCTCGGTCTCCAGGCCGAGCGGCTCGAAGATGCTGACCGACTCGTCCTTGCCCTTGACCTTGATGCGGTCGATTTCCCTGAACACCACGTCCTTGACTGCATTCCTGGTCCGCTCGCCCACGAGTATCCCCACGCCGTAATACTTGGTGCGCCCCTCGAGGCGGGAGGCCACGTTCACCGCGTCGCCCATCGCGGTATATGCGCGCCGCACCTGCGAGCCCATGTCGCCGACGCGCACGCTGCCGGAGTTGACGCCGACGCCGATCTTGATCGTCGGCCAGCCGCGCGCCGCGAACTTCCCGTTCAACACCTTGCGCTCCTTCTGCATGTCGAGCGCCGCGAGCACGCCGTTCCTCGCATGCTGCGCGTCGTCCATCGGCGCGCCCCAGAATGCCATGATGGCGTCGCCGATGTACTTGTCGAGGGTACCGCGATGCTTGCTGCGGATGATGCCGCTCATGTCGGTGAGGTACTCGTTGATGTACTCGCGCAGCTCCTCGGGCTTGAGCGCCTCGGAGATGCTGGTGAAGCCGCGCACGTCGGAGAACAGGATCGTCAGCTCGGTGGCGCGCGGCTCCATGTTGTACTTCTCGGGGTCGCGGGCCATCTTGTCCACCAGCTCCGGGGGCACGTACTGGCCGAACAGCTCGGCGAACTGGCGCTTGGAGCGCGCTTCCACGAAGTAGCCGTAGGCCATGTTGACCGTGTACAACGACACGATCATCAGGACAGAGGCAGCCAGCGGCAGCACCATGTCGGCCTCGGTCCAGATCGCCACGTTGAGCGCGCCAATGAGCAGCATGCCGATGAGGGCGGCGACGGTCGCCCACAGCGGCGCGAGCATCGGGATCATCAGTGACAGCGCCACTCCGCCGATGAACAGCAGCACCACCTCCGCGCCGAGCATGTACGGCGGTTTCAGCTTGATGTTCCTGTCAAGCATGCCGGCGATGAGATTGGCATGCACCTCCACCCCCGGGTAGACGTTGTCCACGGGCGTCGAGCGCAGATCGAGCAGGCCAGGCGCGGTGGTGCCGATCAGCGTGATCTTCCCCTTCAGGCGCTCCAGCGGCACGCGCTCGGCAAGCACGTCGGCGAGCGAGACGTAGGCGAAGCTGAATTTGTGGCCGCGGTACGGGATCAGCGCGCTGGCCTGCTCGTCGACCGGAATAGTGAGCGGACCCACCTTGAGCCACTCCAGGCCGCTGTAGCCGCGCTGCATAAACCGGTCCGGTGCGTAGCCGGGCTCGACCTTGGGAAAGCCGAGTGTGGTGCGCACCACGGCCAGCGACAATGCTTCGTAGTATGCCCCGTCGAGCTCGGCAATCATCGGCACGCGGCGCACGACACCGTCCGGATCGGTGATCGGGTTGAAATGCCCCGCCGCGGCTGCGTTCTTCAGGAACGCGGGCAGGTTGCCGCCGTAACCGACCCAGCTGGTGAAGGGAATGTTGCGGCCCTGGAAGGTGCCCTTGGGCAGCACGGGCTCGGGGATGGCGGCGATGCGCTTGGCGTCCTTCTCGCTGTTCAGGTAGTAGCCGAGCACGACAGGCTTGCCCTTGATCGCCTGCGCGAACAGGCCGTCGTTGTCGAGCTTCGGGCGCATCTCGCGGAACGCCTGCTGGAATGCCGGCACTTCCTTCAGCTGGCCCTGCGCGAGCTGCTCCAGCGCGCGGATGCCCGACGAATAGTCGGCCTCGGCGAACACCACGTCGAAGGCGACGATCGCCACCTCGTACTTGCCGAAGAGCTTCTCGACCAGCCCGGCCATCACGTCGCGCGGCCAGGGCCAGCGCGCGACTTCCTGCAGGCTCTTCTCGTCGATGTCGAGGATCACGATGCGCTCGTCCACCCCGCGCGGCATGGTGAACCGCAGGCGCGCGTCGTAGATGATGTAGTCGAGCTGGGTGATGAACGGCACCTCGAAGTAGCGCGCCGCGTGCCCGATGCAGAACAGCGTGATCACCAGCCCGAGAACGATGCGAACGATATGCTGCTTCAAGCAACCTCCGTCGGGCGGGCGGGGCGGGTTGCCAGGCCGTCCGCGGGATCAGGACTTGATGAAGAACTCCATCTTGACGCCTGCCAGCTCGATCAGGTCGTGGTCCTTGAGCGCGTGCGGCGCAGTGCCGATCGCCTGGCCGTTGACCGTCGGCGGGTTGGTGCCTTCGACGTGCGTGATGAAATAGCCCTGCGGGCGGCGCGTCAGCACTGCTACCTGCACGCCGGGCTTGCCGAGGGTGGTAAGCGGCTTGCCCAACTCCAGTTCCTTGCCGGCATTGCCGCCGGTCATGATCTGGATCGCGCCCAGCGGGTGGCTGCTCCTCGCGGCGGGCGCCGCAGCCGGAGCGGCGGCCGCGGGTACGGGGGCTGGTGCGACAGCGGGCGCCGCAGCCGGAGCCGGCATTGCAGCGGCGGCAACCGCCTTGTTGTCCTTGTCCGCGATGCCGGCGGCGGTGGCGGTCGCCGCGACGTGCTGCGCGGCGGCAGCGCGGGCGGCTTCCGCCGCGCCGGCGCCCATCGCCCTCGCCTGGTCGGCGCCCGCCCTCATCGCCGACGGGCGCAGCACCATGGTCTTCTCGAAGTCGGCCTTCTCCGCAGTGGCGGCCGCGGCTGGCGCCTCGCCGACGAACTTCAGCCGGTACTTGCCCAGCTCGACGACGTCGTTGCTCTGCAGGAAGTGCTTCTTCACCGGGTTGCCGTTGACCAGAGTGCCGTTGGTGCTGCCCAGGTCCTCGAGGAAGCAGTCGTTGAGAATGGTGACGATGACCGCGTGCTCCCCGCTCACCGCGAGGTTGTCGATCTGGATGTCGTTGTGGGGCTTGCGGCCGATGGTGGTGCGCTCCTTCGTCAAGGGGATTTCCTTGAGCACCAACCCGTCCATGCTGAGTATCAATTTCGCCATAGCCTGCCCCTGGAGCCTATTTTAACCATCCAAGAAACTTGCCCATCACGCCGCGGGCGGCGGGGTACTCCCGCAGGACGCGCACGAGTATAACCGAAACGTTGTCCTTGCCCCCGTTGTCATTGGCCATCTGCACCAGCTGCTGCGCCGCGAGCTTGAGGTTCGCGCCGAGCGCTTCCAGCGTCATGCTGATGTCGCCGTCTTCCACCATGTCGCACAGGCCATCCGAGCACAGCAGGTAGATGTCGCCGGTCTTCACCTCGTACTCGCGGATTTCCGGCTCCACGGTGGGATCGATGCCCAGCGCCTTGGTCACCAGGTTCTTGTGCTGCGCGTGCTTCGCCTGCTCGGCAGTGATCAGGCCGGAGTCGATCTGTTCCTGCAGCAGAGAGTGGTCGCGCGTCACCTGCTTGAGCACGTTGTCGCGCATGCGGTACAGGCGCGAGTCTCCCAGGTGCGCCACCAGCGCCTTGTTGTCATAGAACAGGCACATCACCAGGGTGGTGCCCATGCCGGCGTACTGCGGCTGGGTCTGCGCCGCGTGGTAAATCGAGGCGTTGGCCTTCAGCACCTGCTCGCGCACCATGCGCGCGGCGAGGATCTTGTTGCTCTCCGGATCGATCTCGAAGGGCTTCACCTTGGCGAGCAGCTGTTGCATCTCGGTGGTGATCACCGTGGTCGCCATGCCGCTCGCCACTTCCCCGGCGTTGTAGCCGCCCATGCCGTCGGCCAGCACCACCAGCCCGTTGGCGCCGTCCGCCGCGATCGAATCCTCGTTGTGCGAACGCACCATGCCGGGATCGGTGCAGGACGAGATTTCGAGGGCTTGGCTCAAGTCCATGCGCTCAGAGCTCGATGTCCAGGCGCTTGCCGCCGCCGCTGTGCGCTGCTGCGCCGGCACCCGCCGCGGCACGCAGCGCCGCGGCGAACTCGTCGCCGCTCTGGTAGCGCTCGTCGGGATTCTTGGCCAGCGCCTTGTCGAGGAACGCGACCAGGCCGTGCTGCACCTTCGGGTTGACCGACAGGATGTCGGTGGGCGGCTCGTTGGCGATCTTGTACATCAACTGCGCCATCGATTCGCCCTCGAAGGGCAGCTTGCCGCTGAGCAGCTGGTACAGGCTCACGGCGAGCGAGAACAGGTCCGAGCGGCCCTCGATCTTCTTGCCGGCGAGCTGCTCGGGCGACATGTAGGACGGCGTACCCAGCACCATGCCGGTCTTGGTCTTGGAGGAATCGGTCAGGCGCGCGATGCCGAAGTCCGTCAGCTTCAGCGTGTCCGTATCGGCGTGGTACATCATGTTCGCAGGCTTGATGTCCCGGTGCACTACGCCCTGCTTGTGCGCGTACCCCAGCGCATCCGCCGCGCGCGCGGCAATCGACACCGCCTTCTCCATGGGCAGCAGGTTCGCCCCCTTCACGTATGGCGCGAGGTCGCCGCCTTTCAGCAGTTCCATGGCGATGTAGCAGAAGTCGTGCTCCTCGCCGGTATCGTAGATGGTGACGATGTTCGGGTGCGACAGGCGCCCGGCGGTCTCCGCCTCGCGGAAGAACCGTTCCTTCACCTCGGCCAGCTCGTCCGCCTCGAACTCCTGCGACAGGGCCATGGTCTTGATCGCCACCTCGCGGCCGATCTTCGGGTCCTTGCCCAGGTACACCACCCCCATCGCGCCCTTGCCCAGTTCCTTGTGCACCTCGAATCTGCCGAATTTCGGCTTCTCGCCGGCCGCGAGATTGAGCGAGCCGCCCGGGTGGCTGGAAGCGCCGCTGAGAATCACGGTCTCGGAGAGCTGCTTGGCACGCGTCAGCTTCTGCGCGAGATCCTTGAATTTCGGGTTGTACCCGTGCATGTGGCGGAACACCGACTCCGCCTTGTTGAACTGGCGCTTCCTCTCGAAATCGAGCGCCAGGTTGTACAGGTTGTCCATCACTGCGTCGGACATCGGCACCTGGCGGAATTTGTCCCAGGCGAGGTCGAGCTGGCCTTGCGCCTGGTAGGCGATGCCGAGCATGCGGTTCGATTCCGCGGAGGACTCGTCTGACTTCACCTTGGCCGCCTCCGTCACGATGAAGCGCTTGGTGGCCAGTGCCACGTGACCCACCAGCAACAGCGTGCAAGGCACCATCAGTTGCATCCAGGTGGCCTGCGTGGTCATGAGCACGAAATGCACGGCGATGAGCACCGCCAGGATGCCAACGGTGATCACGGCGGCAGGTGCGGCCTTCAACCGCGGCAGCAGCACGATGAGGTACACGCCGACCAGCAGGAACACCAGCTTCTCGACGATCCAGCCCCAGGTCGGTGCGACGAAAAAGTGTTCCTGCAGGAGCGAGGACACCGAGTGAGCCAGCGTCAGCACCGGCGGCATGGCCGGCGACACCGGCGTCACCGAGGTGGTGCCGACGCCGGCCGCAGTAGCGCCGATCAGCACGATCTTGTCGGCGTACTTGGTCGCCGGGATCTTGCCCATGAGCACGTCGTAGAACGAATCCGGCTGGAAAGCCGGACGATGCTCGCGGTCCTTGTAGAAGAACGTGTACATCTGCAGCGCCGGGTCGGTGCCGATGCGCAGCCGTCCCAGCGTCACGCCTTCGTTCGCGCGGATGCGGATGTCGGCGGGTCCCAGATTGAGGCTCTTCGCGGCGACCATCAGCGACAGCGACGGGAAGTGGTGCTCGAAATAGCGCAGCACCAGGGGCTCGGTGCGGATGCCGCCGTCGACGTCGGGATTCACGTTCAGGTGGCCAAGCCCCGCCGCGGCGCGGCCCAGCCTGTCGAGCGGCACCTGTATTTCGGAGGCCGGCAGGGCGCCCAACTCCTCCTCCTTGCCCGGAATGGCGTTCTTCAACACGTAGTCCGCGAGCGGCCGGTCGGGCTTACCGCGCGGGATGTCGATGGTGAATAGCATCGGTAGCAGCACATTGCCCGCCCTGGCGTAGCTCTCCGCCAGCCGGCGGTCGGTGTTGAGCGCGGATTCCGCCTCCTTCAGCAGCCCGAGCATCGGCGAAGGCTCGGCGCCTTCCGCCTGCGCTTTCGCCGCCAGGTCCAGCAGCTTGGCAATGTACTGGTAGCCCGGATCGATCTGCGGCTCGAACAGGAACACCGTGTTGGCGATGACCTTGGCCTTGGCGCCCGCCAGCAAGTCGGCCATCTTGGCGTGCACTTCGCGCGACCAGGGCCAGCGACCGATGTTGGCGATCGACGTGTCGTCGATGGCAATCACCGCGATCTTGTCCGATGGCGTGCGCGATGAGGCTTGCACACCCATGTCGTAGGCCTTGCGCTCGAGGCTCTGCAGCAGGTCGCTGCCGCTGGCGAGGAAAAGCAGCACCACCACAGCGAGGCCGAGCAACCAGTCGGATTTCCAAAAACCGGACTTCATGCGCGGCCACTCCCCCCGTTTTTCTCCGCTGTCGAACCGAGGCGGCCTAGCCTCCGACAACACCCCTTGAAACAGCAGTCTGGACCGCATTCTTGCAGTCGAAACTAAGCTGCGTCAAATGTTTACGCGCGCATGCGCCCGCGTATGCGGCGGTGCATCCGGACAACGGGGAGATCAGTTGCCGAGCAACTGGCCGGGCTTGAGGGCGCCTGAGGCGACGAGATCCCCGGCAGCGAGCTTCTTGCCGTCGCCCAGTTTGGCCTTGCCGACATGGATGCGGCCGCCCTGCGCGGCGATCGCCAGACGGCCCTGGGCGAGTTCGACCACCTCGCCGATCTTGCCCTTGACCGCGCCGAAAGTGCGCACCAGCTCCTTGCGGCTGTCGAACAGCTGCAGCTTGACGCCATTCAGCGTCGTCCAGGCGCCGGGGGCCGGGTCGCAGCCCCGGATCACGTCGTGGATCACGTCCGCGTGGTTGGCCCAGTTGATCTTCGCCTCGGCTTCGCGGAACCAGCCTTCGTAGGAAGCCTGAGATTCGTCCTGCACGGCTTCCTTGTGCTTTCCCGCGACCACCAGGTCGGCCGCCTCGAGCATCGCCTGCACGCCCATCGGGAACAGGCGATCGAAGTACACGCTGCCCAAGGTATCGTTCTCGCCGACCGCGGTACGTTTCTGCAGGATCACCGCGCCTTCGTCCAATCCGTCGGTCGGACGGAAAATGCTCAGGCCGGTCTCCTTCTCGCCGCGCGTGATCGGCCAGTTGATCGAGGACGGGCCGCGATATTTGGGCAGCAGCGAAGGGTGGAACTGGAGGGTGCCGCGTTTCGGGATATTGACGAACTCCTGCGGGGCGAACTGCAGCACGAAGGCCATGATACCGAGGTCGGCGCCGGTTTCCCGCATCGCCTGCACCGCCTCGGGCGCGCGCAGCGATTTGAACTGGTGCAGCTTGAGGCCTTTCTCCTGCGCGGCGACGCGCAGCACGTCCGGCCGCGCGCCCTCCTTCTCGGGCGCGCAGAACACGGCCGCCACCTGGTCGCCGCGGGCGAGAAACGCCTCCAGCACGGCCTTGCCGAAATCCTGCTGGCCGACAATGGCGATCTTCATCAGGCCGCCTTCTTCGGCGGGACCGAAAACGCGCCGGCGCTCTTCAGCGAGCCGACTTTCGCATCGTCGTAACCCAGTACCTGCTTCAGGACCTCCTCGGTGTGCTCGCCGAGCGTCGGCGAGCGCTCGATTCTCGCCGGCGAATCCGACAGCTTGATCGGCATGCCCACATTCCACCACTTGCCGCGCTGCGGGTGATCGAGCTCGACCCACATGTCTCGTCCCCTGATGTGTTCGTCGTTGGCGAGATCCTCGGTGCTCATGATCGGGCCGCAGGGCACATCCAGCGGATTCAGGATCGCCATCAGCTCGCGCTTGGTGTAGTCCTTGGCGAAGGCGGTGATGATCTTCCACATCTCATTCTGGTTCTTCCGGCGCTCGGCGATCTTCGCGAATCGGGGATCCTTGAGCAGGTTTTCGCCGCCGATGCGCTTCGCCAGCGCCTCCCAAACCGCTTCCTGCACGACGACGTAGAGCCAGTCGTTCGGTCCGTGCGGCTTGCAGTGGATCGCGTTGCCGAGCTGCCCGCCGCCAGAGTCGTTGCCGCCGCGCGGAACGTCGCCCATGCCCTGGTGCGTCGGCACCGAATATTCCGACAGCCCCTGGCGCGTGAGGCGCTGATGGTCGCGGAACTTGACGCGGCACAGGTTCATCACCCCGTCCATCATCGCCACTTCGACATACTGGCCCTTGCCGGTGCGGTCGCGCTGGCGCAGCGCCGCGAGCAGGCCGATGGCGAGGTGCAATCCGGTGCCGGTGTCGCCGATCTGCGCGCCGGTGACGAACGGCGGGCCCTCCGGCACTCCGGTGGTGCTCATGGCGCCCCCCATGGCCTGCGCCACGTTCTCGTAGGCCTTGAAATCGGCGTAGGGGCCGCTTGAGCCGAAGCCCTTGATCGAGCCCATCACGATCCTCGGGTTGAGCTCGTGGATCTTTTCCCAGGTGAAGCCGAGCCGGTCGAGCACGCCGGGACCGAAGTTCTCCATGATGATGTCGCACTTCTTCAGCAGGTCGACGAACACCTGCTTGCCCTCGGCGCTCTTCATGTTCACGGTGATCGAGCGCTTGTTGCAGTTGAGCATGGTGAAATACAGGCTGTCGGCGTTGGGCACGTCGCGCAGCTGGCCGCGCGTCGCATCGCCGGCGGGGTTCTCGAATTTGATGACGTCGGCGCCCATCCAGGCGAGGAGCTGCGAGCAGGTGGGCCCCGCCTGCACGTGCGACATGTCGAGGATGCGGATTCCCTTGAGTGCTTCCATGCTGATCTCCAAGAACCTACTTCTTCTTTGCGCTCGGGTTCAGGCTCGTGATGCGGCCGCTTTCGGTGCCGGCAGTTTCATCGATCACGGCATTGATGAGGGTGGGCTTGCGCGAACGGATGGCTTCTTCCATTGCCTTGCGCAGCTCGGCGGGGGTCGTGGCGTTGACGCCCACGCCGCCGAAGGCCTCCATCAGCTTGTCGTAGCGCGCGCCCTTCACGAACACCGTGGGCGCCGGATCGCGGCCGTTGGGATCGACGTCCGTGCCCTTGTACACGCCGTTGTTGTTCATGATCACGATGCACACCGGCAGGTTGTACCGGCAGATGGTCTCCACTTCCATGCCGGAGAAGCCGAACGCGCTGTCGCCTTCAATGGCGATCACCGGTTGCTTGGTGACCACCGCCGCGGCCACGCAGTAGCCCATGCCGACGCCCATGATGCCCCAGGTGCCGACGTCGATGCGCTTCCTCGGCCGGTACATGTCGACGATGCTGCGCGTGAAGTCGAGGGCATTGGCGCCCTCGTTGACGAACATCGCGTCCGGGTTGGCCTTGACGATGTCGCGCACCACGTTCAGCGCGCTGTGGAAGTTCATCGGCGAGGGGTTCTTCGCCAGCGTCTCCGCCATCTTGGCGACGTTGGTGGTCCTCTTCCCGTTGATCGCGTTCAGCCAGTCGCCGGCCGGCTGCGGCCAGCTCGAACCGATGCCCGCCAGCATCGCGGACACACAGGAACCGATGTCGCCGACGACCGGCGCATCGATGCGCACGTTGCTGTCGGCCTCCTGCGGCGAGATGTCGAGCTGGATGAATTTCTGCCCGCCCCAGTCCTTGTGGCCCTTGCCGCCCCAGGTCTTGCCCTTGCCGTGCGACAGCAGCCAGTTGAGGCGCGCGCCGACCAGCATCACCACGTCCGCCTCGGGCAGCACGAAGGAGCGGGCGGCGGAGGCGCACTGCTCGTGCGTGTCGGGCAGCAGGCCCTTCGCCATCGACATCGGCAGGTAGGGGATGCCGGTCTTTTCCACCAGGGACTTGATGTCCGCATCGGCCTGCGCGTAGGCCGCGCCCTTGCCCAGGATGATCAGCGGCTTCTTGGCGCCCTTGAGCAGGTCGAGCGCGCGCTTGACGGCGTCCGGCGCCGGCATCTGCCGCGGTGCGGCGTCCACGACCTGGATGAGCGTCCTGCGGCCGGCTGCGGCGTCGATGCTCTGCGCGAACAGCTTCGCCGGAAGGTCGAGGTAGACGCCGCCCGGGCGCCCCGACAAGGCGGCGCGGATGGCGCGCGCGATGCCCACGCCGATATCCTCTGCGTGCAGCACGCGGAAGGCCGCCTTGGCGACGGGCCTAGCAACGGCGAGCTGGTCCATCTCCTCGTAGTCGCCCTGCTGCAGGTCGACGATTTCGCGCTCGCTCGAACCGCTGATCAGGATCATCGGGAAGCAGTTGACGGTGGCGTGGGCGAGCGCGTTCAGGCCGTTGAGGAAGCCCGGCGCCGATACCGTGAGGCAGATGCCCGGCTTCTGCGTGAGAAATCCCGCGATCGAGGCGGCGTAGCCCGCGTTCTGCTCGTGGCGGAACGAGAGCACGCGCAGGCCCGCGGCCTGCGCCCGGCGCGTCAGGTCGGTGATCGGGATGCCCGGCAGGCCGTAGATCGTATCGAGGCCGTTCAGCTTCAGGGCATCGATCACCAACTGAAAGCCGTCGATCACTTGTGATTCGCTGGCGGTGGCGACTTGGGGTTCGACGGTGCCCATGATGGTCTCCTCGAGGGGAACCGCTATGGTAAGAATCGCCGCCGCCCGCCGGCCTTGACTCAGGTCAAGGGTCTAGAATCCCGGGCCGATGACCGCACTCCCCAGCCACCCGCAGCGCAACAGCATCCGGCTGCAGCTGCGGCAGAACCCGCTGCTGCAGGGCATGACGAGCCTGCAATGGAGCGAACTCGAGCCCCTGCTCGGGGTCGCCGACTACCGCAAGGGCGAGCCCCTGGCGCGCCAGGGCGACGAGGAGATGGAGCAGTTCTTCATCCTCGACGGCATGGTGAAGCGGGTGGTGTCCAACCCGGAGGGGCGCGAGATGATCCTGCGCTTCGCTGCGGAGACCGAAATGGACACCTCCTATGCCGCGTGGCGGCTGCGCACCCCGGTTCCGTATTCCATCGCCGCGGTCACCAAGGTGCGCACCGCCGAGCTGCCCATGCCGCAATGGGCGGACTTCCTCGAGCGGCATGCCGGGTCAAGCTGCGCTTCGAATACGAGGTGATGAAGCTGATGAGCGAGGTGATGGCGCACACCATCACCCTGCACCTGCTGGATGCGCCCGGACGGCTCGCGCGTTTCCAGAGGAAGCATCCCGAACTCGCCGGCAGGATCCCGAAGAAGGAACTCGCCGCCTACCTCAACCTGACGCCGGAGACGCTGTCGCGCCTCAGGCAGAAGCGCGGCGAATCCTAGACATCAGCCAGGAAATCAGCGGCCAGAACAGCAGCAGCAGCGCCAGCACGGTCATGGTGCCGACCAGCGGTTTCGAGAAGAAGATGCCCACCTCGCCCTGCGACATGAGCATCGCCTGGCGGAACGAAGACTCCGCGTTGTCACCCAGCACGATGGCGAGCACCAGCGGCGCGAGCGGGTACTGCAGCTTCTTGAAGAAGTAACCCAGGATCCCGAACACCACCATCATCCACACGTCGAAGATCGCGTTCTTCACGGTGAACGAGCCGATGGCGCAGATCACGATGATGATCGGCGCGATCACCGAGAAGGGCACGCGCAGGATGGCGGCGAACAGCGGCACGCAGGTCAGCACCACGATCAACCCGGCGATATTGCCCAGGTACATCGAGGCGATGAGGCCCCAGACGAAGTCCTTCTGCTCGATGAACAGCAGCGGCCCGGGCTGCAGGCCCCAGATCATCAGGCCGCCCAGCAGCACCGCCGCGGTCGGGGAGCCCGGCACGCCGAGCGTGAGCATCGGCAGCAGCGCGGAGGTGCCGGCGGCGTGCGCCGCGGTTTCCGGCGCCACCACGCCCTCGAGCTTGCCGGTGCCGAACTTGTCGCCGTCCGGCGAGAAACGCCGCGCCACGCCGTAGCTCATGAACGAGGCCGGCGTCGCGCCGCCCGGCACGATCCCCATGAAGCAGCCCACCAGCGTCGAGCGGATCGACGTCAGCCAATAGCGCGGCAACTCGCGCCAGGTGTCCAGCACCACCCGCATGTTGATCTTCGCCCTGGCGCCGCGGAACGCCAGCCCCTCCTCCAGCGTCAGCAGGATCTCGCCAATGCCGAACAGGCCGATCACCGCCACCAGGAAGTCGAAGCCGGTGAGCAGGTGCGTCGAGCCGAAGGTCAGGCGCAGCGTGCCGGTCACGGTGTCGGTGCCCACCGTGGCGAGCGCGAATCCCAGCATCATGGAGGCAAGTGTCTTGAAGGGAGGCTCCTTGCTGGTGCCGATGAACGCGCAGAACGTGAGCAGGTATACGGCGAAGAACTCCGGCGGCCCGAAGGCGAGCGCGAACTTCGCCACCAGCGGCGACAGGAACGTGATCATCACCACGGCGAAGAAGGCGCCGACGAACGAGGAGGTGAACGCGCCGGTTAGCGCCTGCCCGGCCCGGCCCTGCTGCGCCATGGGGTAGCCGTCGAAGGT
>Ga0210380_10000453_pt1 | contig 18476 bp, 32 predicted proteins | sample PLM4_5_coexredo_FD_155476 | JGI IMG/M metagenome (GOLD analysis project Ga0210380, IMG submission 155476) | Groundwater sediment microbial communities from an aquifer in East River, Colorado, USA - PLM4_5_coex redo | ecosystem: Environmental > Terrestrial > Soil > Riparian zone | place: USA... | reverse complement strand
GTGGATCGGCACGCCATCCAGCAGGAACCCCGGGCGCCCGGTCGACACGCCAACGTACGCGGCACCGAGCGCCTGGTAGATGCCGCCGTGGTGTCCCTGGCCGGTGTCGGCATAGCTGAACACCCACAGCAAGCCGGTGTCACGGTGGAACGCCTCGAGCGCGGCAGCGACCGACCGTGATGCAGAGTTGCGCGGGGCGTCGGGGTGGACGGCCACGCGGATGATCTCCATGTTCCCGGGGAACGCCTCGAGGCCGAACTTCTTCTCGACCCCGTGGGCGTTGGATGCTTGTCCGAACACGACGATGGCCTTCATGTCCGGCGCGAACCACCCGTACGGGACGGCGTGCGACGGCATCGTGCCGAGGTAGTGATACTTCGCCACCCACGACAACGCCGTGAAGAACGACACCTTCCGCATGACGTGTTCGCCCGACCAGTCGGGTGCCAACGCGAACAGCGCACCGTCCGTGTCGGCGTAGTCGGCCGGGATGTCGTCGACGCCCAGTTCGACGTCGTCAACGACCCCGTTCGTTGGCAGGGCTTCCGGTTCTTCGACCTCGGATGTGGCGAACCAGTCGAACTCGAGTTGGGCATCATCATGCAAGCGTCAACTGCTCCGGTTGGGCGAGGATGTCGATCCCATCGTTGCGAAGCCGCGTGCGGTACTGCGTGAACGGCACCCGGACGCCCCACCCCATCACCCGCATGATGTCGGCCTTCGTCGCGCCGTCCCGGGCCAGTTCCGCGACCCGTTCGTAGGCGTCGGTGGCTTCTTTCAGAACAGGCAACGCGGCGATGGCGCGATCGAACATCTCGCTGTACGGGTCGATCCGCTTGTCCCACACGAACGACTCCGCGATCTGCAACGCCCGGGCCGACTCGGTGCCCCGCGCCACGGGGTTGTCCATCATCCATTCGACGTGCTCGAGCATGTCACGCCATCCGTCGTGCAACAACGCGTGCTCGGCGCCGACCATCTCCGGGTAGCACAACCCGCGCGGGAGCGTGTACGGCACGCCGACCGACATGCCGTCCATCACCGACACCGACCATGCGCTGTACCGCTTGAAGGCGCCCACGCCCACGCACGCGGTTCCCAGGTGCATGAGGTAGTCGTACCGGGACGTCGTGTCGGCGTTGAACGCCCACGGCCGGTCGGGATGTGCCGCCACGGTGAACATGACCCGGAAGTCCTGACGTCGCGTCCACAGGTCGTCGAACGCGGCCACGGCGGTGTTGAAGCCGGTGTACTCGTTCGCGCGGTGGTTGAACACGATCAACTTCGGGTCGACCGGTGGCGGGATCAACCCCATCGGGATCGGATCCGTGCCGAGGTACTGCACCGTCAGCACGCCGCGGACGGCATCCGCCAGATCGTGTGACAGGTGCTCGTCGGCGTACCCGATGATCAAGTCGCGCAGCCATGCGCTGTTGACGCCGCACTCGCGCATCGACAGCACGCCCGCGAGGTTGTGCATGAACATGGTCGCCAGGTACGCGGTGTTCTCCGGCACCTCGAACCAGTGGGCGTACCCGACGAACACCGGCCGCTCGTTGGTCACGTTCATGAACACGTTGCGGATCGCCAACGTGTGCTCCGGCAGGTGCGACCACACGATGTCGAACGACCGGTGCTTCCAGTCGATCGCGTCGATGAACGCCCGCGTGTCGAAGTGGGCACGCATCGTGTTCGGGTACGACGGCAGGTCGTATTCGATCTGCTCCACCCCGTCGATGTCGAACATGCCCAGCGCTTCGGGCAGTAGCATCGTGAACGCCAGGTCGTCGCGGGTCGCCAGCAGGTGCTCGATCATCGACCGCACGGCCACCACATAGCTGTCCGCCGCGAGGTTCCGGCGGAACGTGATGTTGGGATACACGAGGACGTTGTGCTTCATGACGTCATCGCCGCGATCATCAGACGCCGCGCGAGTTCGACACACGTCACGCGGAACAACGCCCCGTCACCCAGGTCGGGCATGCACACGGCCAACGACACGTCGCCCTCGTCGTCCATCGTGGCGATGACGAACCCGTGGCACCGGCGCAGGTCGACGAGCGCCTGAGCGAGCGCCTGGTCGAAGTGGTCGATGCCGACGGTGATCGGCTGTTCGGCGCTCATGACGCTGCCTCCGCCCGTTCCTTCAACCCGATCATCCCGTCCAGCATGCCCGACGCCTCGTCGAACGTGAGCGAATCCCGCAACGGCGGGAAGTGCAACTTGCCCTTCGCGTCACGGGCCAACGTCTTGGGCGGTTCGGCGTGCATGGCCGAATCGTTCAACGTGTCGATCATCAGGTCGACGTCGATGTTGCGCTGCTTCGCAGCCCACGCGTACAGCCCACCGATGGTCACGACCGGGGCGCCGGTGATGTTCCCGCCACCGTCGGTCGGGATCTCCTTGAGCTGGCCGTACAAGGCGTTCAGCGCCTTCTTCTGCTCGCCGGTGACCATGCGAACCCGGGGCGGAGGGGGAGGGGCGCCCGACGCGTCATCAGCATCGGCCGTGGGTGCGGCCGTAGCCTCGTCGTCGAGCGTCTTCTGAGCCGCCCCGGGTTCGTCGTCGTCGGTTCCCGATGGCACGGGCACGTCATCGCCCAGTCCCGTACCTGCCGTGGCGCCCGGGTCGCCCGACCCCGCGGACGGGGTCGTGTCGGACGGGCCGGTATCGGCAACCGACTCTTCAACCGGTGCATCGTCGGATGCACCGGCAGCCGCCACGATGGGTTCACCGATCGGTTCCGCGGCGTTCGCACGCGGCAACGCGACCTGCTCCCGTTGGACGGCGTCAAGACCGTCGGCAACCGATACACCCGTCGAGGGGATCGCGGACGCACCGGCGCCGATCGGTTCGCCAGCCGGTGCCGCGGGCAACGCGCCCGCCGTGCCACCGGCCATGAGTGTGCGGAGCGTCACGTCGATGTCCAACGTGGGCACCGCGAACTTACGCACGGGCTTCCCGGGCGTTCGGCGTTCCCGTTGCTCGAGGATCAACCGCCCCGGCAACAGCACGCCCGCCACGGATGCCCGCTCGAGGACGTCGTTGGCTGCGGACAGTTCCGACGCAGCGTTCCACCCCGTCGACTGCACGAGCCACATCCCGATCCCCGGCAGGTCGGGGAGCATGACGGACAACCGCGTGTGTGGCCCGCACTCCCGATCGTCGGCGTCACACATGCACGCCTTGTCGCTGATGACCTCGTGGACGCCGTCGCACCGGCGTTGGCACCCCGCGGCCGACCATAGCTCGTACCAGGTCGTCGCGAGGTACCCGGGCACGAGCATGATCGGCAACGTGTCCGTCGACGTGTAGAGCTCGAACTCGCCCGGGCGGGCTTCCCACGGGCGAACCTTCCCGCCCCACTCCTTCGACGCAGCGACGAGGCGGACTTCGTCACGCGACGTCAACCGCCAGTTCTTGCCCTTGCGCGGGTTACCCTTGTCGTCCTTGTCACCCGCGCGGATGCGTCCCGCTTCGGTGTTCCGACGTTGGATGTCAACGATCGGCATGGTCATGCTCCTTTCGTAGCGACCATCGTCGTGGTGACGACGTCGCGGTCTGGCCAGTGGCGGACGACCCACCCGATCGACACGTCCGCGTTCCACACGAACGTCTCGTTGGGTGCCATGTGCCCGCCCTTTGTCCGGCGCCCGTACAGACGGAACGCCTTGGGGATCCGGTCGGCCATGCGGTTGGCCGCGACTGCATCGCGGACTTCCCGTTCGATCATGGCGACGATGCCGTTGTACTGGTTCCGATCGAGGCGGGCGCGTTGGGTGTAGCGGTCGACGGCGTGTGCCGTGATCACGATCACGTCGAGTGGCGGTGCGTTCTTGGTCATGCCACGTCCTCCAGCGGTTCCTGCTCGGCGCGGATGACCTTGACCAACCGGAACCCGCGCTTCTCGAGGCGGTCGAGTTCGTCGTCCGTCTCGTCGCCCTTGACGATGTATTCGATCGCCGTCGGGCGGAAGAACGTGACGACCCCGCCGCGCCACTCACCGGCGGACGCCCCGTCGGGGCAGTTCGCGCACGGCGACCCGGCCGGGGCACCGTGTTCGCACTCGCCGGGGATGGCACGTGCGTGGGCCAACGCGATCCACGTCTCCCCAACCTTCAGGTCGCGCGGCACCTGCGTGATCCGGCGCGACACGCCCATCGACATCGCTTCGGACATGAACGCACCGACGGTCGGGTAGTGCTGCACCCCGACCCAGATCAACCCGGCACGTCGACCGTTCGACCAGTCCTGCGATCGGCCCAACGGACACCGTGACTCATGGGCGATGTCGTCGTGCGGGCCGGGATCCAACAGCGGGTCGGGTGTGATCCACGTGAAGCCACGCGCCCGCTTGATTCCGCCACCGCACGCGGGGCACACGTGTAGTTCGATCGGCAACTTGGAGCACGGTTCAGAAAGCGAACCGGCGACGAGGTACAACCCGCCGCCCTTCCGGTGCCCGCACCCGCGGGCGCCTTCGACGGACGTGTGGACAGTTGGCATCTCATTCCTCCTTCGATGGCGGGGTGACGTCCGGGCCGAGCACGCGTTGTGACATCGACAACTGCCACCGCGCGGCTTCGCGGACGTATCCGAACATGGCCCACACCTCGTCGTCGATCGCAACGGGCACAAGCCGGTAGTTGTACGGCGACACCGCCAACGCCATCGCACCGTCCAGCGCGGGCATCGGCTCGTATCCCAGGTCGGGGTCGTAGACGTAGTACCGTCGGCGGTTGAACGTCCGCATGTTCGCGGGCGACGTCCCGATGCGTTCCGCCCGGGCGTACGCCACGAGTTGCAACGCGACGTCGGCGTACGGCGGCATCGACCGCGTCTCCGGGTCGTCGGGGTTCTTGTCGGTGGTCTTGGCGTCGACGATCACCCGTTTGCCGCCGATCACGAGGATCAAGTCCATCGTCCCGGCGTACCCGTACGTCAGGTTGTAGACGGGTGCTTCCGCCGCCTCGAACGTCGGGTTGTGGTCCTCGAGGAACTTGCGGATCTGGACGTCGTACGGTGCGGTCGCGTCGTCCAGTTTCGGCTTCCGCCCGTACGCATACGCCTCGATGATCCGGTGGACCTCCGACCCTTCGGCCATGCGGACGCGGCGTTGCTCGAACCGGGCGCCCTTCAGCCAGTAGATCGCGTCCTTGCGTTGCCCTTTGTTGTGGTACGCGGTCAGGATCTCGATGTCGTCGTACGCCCGCCACGCGGTCACCTTCGACGCCCAGTCGATCAGTTGTTCACCCGCGCCCAACCCGGCCTTGATCAACGTGGTCACCGACCACAACCGGCGGGCTTCGGCCATCGCTTGCTGACCCGCGTCGACGACCTGTTGTTGGGTCATAGCATCGCCTCCTGTCCGACCAGGCCGCGTTTCGCCGCGACCATGCACGTGGCACACATGAACTCCTGGACGGGCGTGCGTAGCGCGATGGCGTTCGTGCCACCGGCGTCACGCTTCCGCTCCCACCCGGTCACGCGTTGCCACACGTTGACGTCGGTCGGGTCGACCGCGTTGGAACACATGACGCATACGAACGTCGTCACGGTAGCACCGCCTTCGCCATGCAGAACGCATCGCACGCGTCCTGCGGCCAGTGCGGGTCGGAGTTGGGGTCGTCGTGGACGTGCAACCGGACTTCGTCCTTCGACGCGTTGCCCGGGAGTCCCACAGCGTTCCGCCACGCGGTCGGGGTCAACGCCACGATCCGCATCTGCGGTGGCAGGCACGACACGATCGCGCCCTGCATCGCCTTCAACTTCGGGATCAACGAGATGGATCGTGGGCCACGTGACATCGGCTCCTCGATCCCCACCGCGGCGATCCCGTCCCACCACACCGCGCGACGTGCGGGCAACACGTTCGCCACCTCGCACATCCGGGCGAACGCATCGCCGGTGGACGGCAGGTCGTAGTGCTTCCACCACGCCCCGCCGTCCAACCCGACGATGACCATGTCGATCGAGTTCGTGTTGTAGTCGATCCCGACGACGTTCACGCCTGCTTCGACTCCGGGTGCGGGAACCGCACCGTCACGGGTTGGTTGTCAATCAACAACAACGCCAACCGTGCGAGGTCGGCGACACGTCGACGGCGCATCATGGCTTCCGCCACTTCACGGTCGCGGGTCGTGACCTTCGCGCGGCGGGCCAGTTCTGCCGATCCCTCGCGGATGTTGTAACCGGTGGTCATGGTGCTGCCATCCTTCCTGCGGCCGTAACCGCGTCGGTGATCTCGTCTTTCAATGCGTCGATCGTGATGGTGTGGGCATCGACGACCGCCTGCCACGACTGGCGGGATCGGTCGGTGCGGGCGTTGTCGCGCTTACGCTCCGCTTCGCGTCGTTCCCGGGAGTGCATGTCGAGCGCGGCGTACTGATCGGCCGCAACAACGCGGTCGGCCGCGTACCGGGCACGTCCCCGGAACCGTTCGACCTGCCGCAACATGTCCATCGCCGCGCGACCCTTCGCCCGGTCGACGGCCTCGTGGAACAACCCCGTAGTTGACACCGTCACGGCCGTATCGCGCTGCCGTTCGAGGTCGTCGATGATGATGTCCACGATCTTGTCGGGTGACTTCCGGGCGTCGTCGTCGTCGGACAGGTACGCGTGCAGCACCGCCGACGTGCGGCGGGCCACGCAGTCGAACACGAGTCGTTCGGATTCCCACGCGAGTTCGTGGATGGCGTTGTACTCCGACCCGTCCAACGGTGGGGTGATCTTCCCGATGAACTCGCGTAGCCGGTCGATGCCGGTGTGTGCCCACGTGTCGCGTTGGTCGATCAACAGGCGGGTGAGTTCGGCGTCGTACGCCTCCGCCCACGGGGTCGTCGCGGTGATGGTGGTCATGACGTTGCTCCTTCCACGTCGATCATCTCGACGTCGTCGTTGGGGCGGTCGCCGTCACGCGGCGACCAGACGATCTCGTTGTCCCATTCCTCGGCACCGTCGATGTGTTCGTCCATGCGGACGGTGAACACGTCGTCGTCGGTCGTCACGGTGCCCGTGGCGCCCGCCCGCGCGAGGAAGTGCGGGTACCGGTCGACGTCGTGCCGCAACCGCACACGGGCGTCGACGGGCGGGTGACCGCTGAAGTCGACGGGGTCACCACACCGGCGGCAACCGGCGTCGTGTTCCACGTCCATGATCGGCGATTCGCACCGGCAGTGGATCATGAGGCCCACTCCTCGGCGGCACGGATCGGGGCGACCAGGCGACGGGCACCGAGCGGGGTGCAACCCAGCGCGATGAACCGTTCGTACATCACGTCGGCCCACGCCGCGGGCGTGTGGCCCGCGAGCGTCATCAGCCGACCGTCGGCACGGATCCAACGCATGTCAGATCACGTCCGCCGGTGAAAGTTCGATCGGATCATGGTCGCGCGGGTCGATCATCGTCGAACCCAACCGCACCCGCGGGGCGTCACAGACCATGCAGCGGTACGCGACCCCGTACCCGGGTGCCGCGATGTGGCCGACGTACTCCATGTCCCCGCCGTCGGTGGCAAGGCGGTCGTCGCACACGTGGCACGAACCGTCGCAGTAGAACGTCTGGCCCATCGGCCCGTTGAACACGCCGTCGTCCGGGTGTCCCTGACAGGCGTCGGGGTTGGCGGTGATGGTGGTCATGTTGTGTCCTTTCGTCGAACGATGGCGGTGGCTTGGGATGCGATCGTGGGCGGGACGACGATGCCCGGGTACGCCCGGGATCGGATGACCAGCCCGCGGCCACCGGCCCAGTCGACGGACGTCACGCGCGACTCGAAGCGCACGCCGTCGAACCGGTACCGGCCACCGCGAGGCCCGCGCCAACGCACGGGCTCGATCACATCGAGGAAGTCCCCGGCACGGACGTCCATGACGGGGATGCGGATCTGCGTGGCGAGGAGGTCGGTCATCGGTCATCCCGGTATGTCGTGACGAACGCCCACCGGTACAGCCGGTCGAACCCGCGGTTGAACGGGCGGAGGATCGGGTGTTGATAGCTCCACCACCACTTCACGTACGGGAGCGGGATGTGCAGGCGCCGGTACCGCAACGCCCGCCCGCCGGTGCATGACCGGCCGGACAACCACCGGTCGCGGAAGATCAGGTCGATGACGGGCCATCGGTGCGACCCGTCGCTGACCCATGACCCGACACACGCGATCGTGATCGGGCCGAAGTCGTGGATGCGGGACGTGTGGCCGCGGCGTTTCATCGGGACACCTCCCGCGTGGTGTCGACGGTCGCGCGATGCGCGGCCAGTTCGCCACGGGACTGCGCGGCGTCCAACGCACGTGCATCCATCGCGCGGTCGAACGCGGCCTTGGAACACAAGCCGCACCGGTGTACGCCGTCGGCGTCCCGGGTGATGTTGCCTCGCGTGCCGCAGTCGGCACAGACGGGGGTGGACAATGGCATGGTCGCCTCCTTGGGCGGTGGGACTGTTGGCACGTCGGATCATACGCCCGTCGGCGGACGTGGGTCAACCCCGTTTGGGGGATCCCCGAACCGGTCACGCATCGCGTCGGCCAATCGGCGGTTGAGTTCGCCCACCGATCCGGTGATGCGCCGCGGGCCGACGACGATCAATCCGTCGGCATCGCGCCCGATCACCGCCCACCACATGTTGCTGTCGTCATCGACGCCGTCCGACCAGATGACGGCGCCGGTGGAGTGGACGGCCATGATCAGGTCGGTCGGTACGCCGATCGCCTCAGCGACTTCGGCCATGTCCGCGCGGCCGACCCATTCGACTCGCATCTCGTTCGTCATCGGTTGCACCCTTCCCCAACGTAGCAGTAGTGGGATCCGGTGAACCGTGACTTGATCCACCGGCCGTACTTCACCTTCCGGGTCGCCCCGGTTTCGAGGTCAACGACCTCGCGCCAACCGTACTTGAGTTGGCGGTTGCACGAGGCACATCGGTGGTTGGACGTGACCTTCGTGGTGGACATCGGCACCTCCGTGGTTCGACATTGACAGGCACATTCTCGCAGATCGAGATTCCGGCCTCGTCGCCAACTCCGCAAACGGGCACCTTTTCTCGGCCGGATCCCGCGCAGTGGCCCAGTTGTAAATGTTGGCTTGACACGCTTTCGCGTTGTCAGCGTGACAACATCGCCACGACCTGCGCCCGGGTCGTCACACCCAACTTCCGGTACACGTTCGACAGGTGGTACTTGACGGTCTGCGGAGCGATCCCCAACGCGTCGGCGATCTGCGCGTTGTCGTACCCGACCATGAGCAGTTCGACGATCTGCGTCTCCCGATCGGTCAACGGATACGCGTCGGCGATGTCGGGCAGGTCGACGACCGGTGCCACGGTCATGGCTGCCGTCCGCTCGAACTCCTCGAGCAGATCTGCGGTGATGCGTTCGTCGGGTGGCGGTGGCGTCCACCCGCGGCGGATGAACAACGCGACGACCTTGCCCCAGAAGATCCTCGGTCGTTCGATCAGCAGTTGCGCGGCGTTCCGGTTCCGATCATCGGGCGCCACCGTGGATCCTCACGGCTTCCTCGGTGGGCACGGTGGCTTCTTCGGCTGCTTCTTGCACGGCGGTGATGGCGGGGTCGGCGCGGGTGGGGCTGGGCACGGCTTGGCGACCGTGCATGGCGGGCCGGGTGGTGTCGGTTCACCCGGCGGGCCGGGTGTCCCGGGTGGGCCAGGTGGCGACGGTGGCCCCGGCGGGCCAGGTGGCCCAGGCGTTCCAGGTGATCCGGGCGGGCCGGGTATGCCGGGTGATCCGGGCGGGCCTGCCTCACCGGGCGGGCCTGCCTCACCACGAGGCCCAACACCGCCACGGGCGCCCTTCGTCCCGGCCGTTCCGCGTCCACCCTTTGCCCCGGTCGCCCCGGCAGGACCCGGCGGGCCGGGTGGCCCGGGCTTGCCGACGAGCGTTTCCGTCGGCGACTTGTCGATGAACGCGTGCAGTTCGGCGAGGCATCGGCGGGACGTCCACACCGTCGACCGGTCGATGTCCAACCGATCCTTGAGTCCGGCACACACGCCCACGTCGAGGATGCGTTCCACCACCCGGACGTTCTGATCGGTTTGGTACTGGCGGTACGCGGCCACGCCTTGCGCCCCGGCTACGAGGAAGAACAGCGCGATGACCACGATGGTCAACGCACGGGTGGCGCGTGGGCTACCCGGAGTCGTCACGGGCGATGTGTGCTTCCAACACTTCGATGCGTTGCTGAGCCACCGCAACGTCGGCTTGGGCCTTCGTCAACGTCGAGTTGACGAGGTCGTGGATCACCCGTAGTTGCCGGTTGAGGATGAACGTCTCGATCAGCAACCCGGCGATGATCCCGGCGAGCAGGACGCTATTCATCCCGGCCCCTCCTTTCACGTTCGGCGTTCTCGAGGGCGCGTTGGGCGATGTCGGCCTGCTTGTAGACGAGCTCCATCGCGCGGTTCCTTTCTTCGATCACTCGCATGTGTGCGGCGCCCGACACGATCCACCCGCGCAGGAACGCGAGGACCGCCGCGGCCAAGATGCCGAGCGATCCGGCCGACGACAGCCATTGCAACAGCGGGTCAGTTTGCTGCATGTCCCCCTGCTTCGTATCCGACGGTCAGCGGTCACGAGCGGCCACGATCTCCGCCCGGTACTCCTTTACCCACCCCAAGAACACGTCCTTCGGGAACCCCGGGCCGGGATCCCAATGCGTGCCGCCGCGGAACACGTCGTTGACCTGCTTGTGCGTGGTCAACCCACGTGCGGTGCCGTTCGCCAACTGCCGGTTGCTGAGCCACTTCGGGCCGATGTCGTACAGCCAGCACCACTTCGCTACCTTGAACGCCGCACGTCGCAGCATGGGTTCCCATAGATCGCGCATCCACTCCTCGCGCGACCACGGGGCATGCCCGCAGATCTCGACGTGCAGTCCGTCGCTGTTGGCACCGGTTGCTCCCCACGGGATGACGAGGTCAGGGAGCATCCGCACACACGAATCACGGTCGACGGCCAACTGCGTCGACGCCTTCGTTGTCGGGAGTGAGAAGAACCGCGCAACCCCTTCGGCGGTCGTGTCACCACCGAACGCGTCGGACGCCTCAGCCGAGTGGATCACGATGATCCGAATCGACCGGGCACGCCGCGGGCCGCTGTCGTTCGCAGCCCGCGGGCCGACCTTGCAGTCCGCGTGGATGTCGGTCATCCCTCGGGCGGTGGCTCGATGACCGGCGTGCCGATCAACGACCCGGTGTCATCGTCGCCGGTGTTCTGGCCGACCTGCACCTTTACGATGGCTCCCAGAACCGCGACGAGGATCACGATCCCCGCGCCCTTCCAGGTGATGACACCGACCCCGGACAGGTACAACGCCAGCGCCCCCGCTGCCGCCTGGATGCCCGTCCATCCGGCTCGATCCAACAGGTCGAGCCACTTGTTGACACGTGGGTTGTTCATGTCGCTCCTATCGGCTTAGCTCGAGGACAGGTAGTACCCATTCGGGATCGTCCATTGAATGTTGACCCCGGCCGGGATGACGTACGCCCCGTTGATCAGCATGTCCTGGGCGGTGATCGGCACGATGTCGGTGTCGGTGCCCGTCGTCGTGTCGTAGTCGATGCACGTCAGCACCTTGGCCCACGTGTCGCCCGCGACCACCGACGTCCACGTCTGCGACGGGTACGTGAGCCGCACGAGGTTGTTCGTGTCGTCGACCGTGGCCGCGGCGATGTCGGCGTCGGTGAGGACCTTGCGGTTGTACTGGGCCTGCGTGGGTTCGTTGTTGGATGCCGCGAGGATTGCCGCCAACGTGTCGTAGTCGCGCAACACGTCGTCGGATTCGAGGCCCACCGCCGCGATCACGGCGATGACCAACGCCGAGTTCGCAAGCACGTTGCTGTCGATGATCCGGTGCATCTCGTGGGCACGCCCACGCGAGATGTTGAACAGGAAGTCGCTCATGGTCAGTCCTGCGCCGGGGCGCCGACGACCACGATCGCAACCGTCGTCGACGGGGACACGCCACCGGGCACGCGCTCCTGTTCGACCACGACGCGACCGATGGCGACGAGGGGTTGGCCGGTGTTGATTGCGACACCGGCGGGCACGATCTCAGGCATGGGTTCCTCCTACGTGGTCGGGATCGCGGCGATGTGCCAGTACGTGCCGAACAGCGTGTTGCGGTTCGTTCCACCATCCTGCGCCGCGTCGATGGTGAACTCGGCTTCGCCTGCTGGGTTGTCGGTCGGGTCGAGCACCGGGTACGTGCCGGACTTGTTGAACAGGTAGTCGCCACCCGACCCGGCGACCTGCTTCGGTTGGGCGACCAGCTCCGGGTTGTCGTACCCGTCGTTGATCACGATGACCAACTGTCCGCCCGCGAGCGTCTGCACGCTGATGCATCCGCTGATCCACACCATCGCGGGCAACAGCAGCCGCACCGTCCGCAGCGTGTCGGTGCCGTTCGTGATGGTCGCCCCGCCACCGTCCAGCGCGGTGAACATGGTCGGGTCGCCGTTCTCCCAGAAGTTCCACGTCAGGTCGGTCTCGGCACCGGACGAACCGAGCGTCTGGAACGTCGTCTTGCGGCGGGCACGGAAGAACACGGGCACGGCGCTGGGTGGGATCAACGGCGCCGGACGCTTCGACAACGAATCGACGCCGCGCGTGTTGCGCTTGACTTTCTTCTCGGTGCTGTTCTCGGTGTACCCGCCGCGTGCCATTAGACGCCTTCCTGATCGGCCGTCGTGACCACGGCCGCGGTGCCCGCCGGAGCCCCGATCGGTTCGCCGAGTTCGATCGGCCCGTCCTTCGTCCACCGGTACGAATAGCCCATGACCCGCTGCACCTTGTCGAACCCACCGGCGAAGTCGGTGCCCGCGCTGATGCGGATGACGTCGCCACATCGGAACGTCGGGGCGATGCCGCGGTGGGGCGTGATCGAGATCAACTGCTTCGGCTTCAACCGCAGCCACGACTCGGTCAACCACCACGCCTTGTAAAGGTCGAGCAGCACCGACTCGTCGCCGTCGAAGATGCGGATCAACATGCGGACGAAATACGACGTCTGCGATGCGTCCCGCGCGGCCAACACGACCGACGCCGGGAGCCGCGGCAGGTCGGGGAACGTCGAATCCCCGGTGATGTTCGCTGCCCAGTGCTGATCGCCTTGTGGATCCGACTTCGGCTTCACGCGTGGGCCGAGGTAGATCCAGAGCTTGTTCATGATCTCCGACATGTCGAACGTCCACCGGCACGCCCGGGCGTTCGACGACGACCCTTCGGCGTACCGGAACCACACCGACCCCGTCTTGTTGGCGCCGTAGTCGCCGTTGTAGAACGACAACTGCGACATGTTCCCGCCGGAGTCGATGAACGTCTCGACCATGTCCAACTGACCCGTCTCGGCGAGCATCGACATGACCTCGGAGATGTTCATCGGCCAGTCCGCGGGCATCCCGACCATCGACGCACCGCCGGTGGCGAACGTCCCCAACGTGAATCCGGCCGGACCTTCGGCATCGGGTGGATCCCCGGCGATCAACGACTGCGTGAGGATCTCCTCCATGATCTGCGGCGCCGTTTCGTTCCGCTCGATGAACCCCGGCTTGCTGAAGTCGCCTGGGTCGCCCGACGCCGCGCCATCACGGGCGGGCCGGTACTCGAGGATCGCCGACGGCGCCGTGAACGTGTACTTGGAGTACGGCGGGGCGGACTCGTCGCCGGAATGTTCGATGCCCGAACATGCGCCGTGGAAGTCCAACGCCCCACCTTCAAGCACGAGCTTCAACCGCGACGTCGGCTCCCACGGTGCCAGTCGCGTCGGCGCCATGATCGTCACCTGCGACGGCTGGTTGTGCATGTGGGACGTCGACCCGTCCAACACGTACTGCGTGACGTCGACGCCATCGACGATCGACTGCACGGCGGGCATGGGCTACGCCGGGGTCGCGCTGACGAGGACGATCAACATCTCCTTGACCGACGGCCCGATGGCCGACGACTGAGGCGGGCCGATCGCCCGGGTGCGGACGGTGATCGTCTGCCCGCCGGTGAAGTGCAGCGTGCCGTCCGCGTTCACGATCGTCTTCAACTTCGTGCGGGTGTCCGTCAGCAGCGTGTCACGGGCGGTGACGTACCCCGGGTCGGTCGTCGCGCTGATGATGGTGGCGATCGACTGGAGCGCTATCTGCTGTCCGCCGTAGAACCGCGGGTGCAGGATCAACCCGTCCGACTGGCCGCGTTCGTCATCGCTGCCGCGGATGTCGGACACGCCCAACCCCGTCGACCGGCCCGGGTCGACGAACCAGTAATCCGTAGCGAACCCGTTGAAGGGGACGTCGCCACCGCCGGTCGTGATCTTGTCGATGGCGGAGTACGACCACTCGGCCATTAGAAGCCCACCCCCAACAACGTCGTCGTGCCCTCGGTGCGGTGGTACCCGGTGAACGGATGCCGGACGGCGCCGGTGAAGTTCTCGAGGATCTGCGTCTGCTTCGCGAGTTCCATCGTTTGCAGTTGCGACTGGGTGCCCATCATCCCGTAGTCGGCCGGGGAGTCGCCGACGTTCCCGGCGTACGACCCGATCACGCCATGCAACCCGGACGCGAAGTCGTGAAGCATGCGGGCGATCTCACCGGCGGTCGGTGGCTTGTCGTCACCCGTGGCCTTCGGCTTGCCGTCCTTGTCGACGTACCGCAACGCCGCGGCACGCAATCCCTTACGCGTCGAGAAGTCGGTGCCCTTCGTCAACTTCGCCATGCGGTCGTAGTGGGCCTGCGCCCGCTTCATGACCTTGTCCATGTGGTTCGCTTCGGCCTCCTGCTCGGCCTTCTCGCGTGCCTCCCGTTTGGCACGTGCGGCCTTCCGCGCGGCGTCCCGTTTGTCGCGGATCGCTTGGGCTTCCTGTTCGTCCTGTTGTTCGATCGACGCCAGATCCGCCAACAGCGCGTTGCGTCGTTGCTTCAACGCCACCCGTTGATCACGCGTCAACGACAGTTCGGCCAACGCCCGCCGGATCAACGCTAGCTCGGCCTTGGCGTACTTGACGTCGTCGGCGGTGGACGCGGACGGTTCCGCGTCGATCGCCCGTTCCTGGATCGTGGCCTGTTGGGACTCGAACTGCGCCATCGTGAACGTGCTGCCGCCCTTGCCACCTCCGCCCTTGCCACCACCGCCGGTCACCGGTGGCGGGGTCGTGCGATGTGGCCCGCTCGTGTAGGCGCCTTCCGCCTTGATCAACATTCGCTCCTGCGCCGCGTAGCCGTTGGCGTCGGTGTTGTCCCACACGGCACGGATGGCTTTCTTCTGCGCGGCGGTGCCTTGTCCATTGACGACGAAATACGCCGCGTTGGTCAAGTGCGGGAACTGCTCGCCGTACTCGCCGTTCAACAGACGGCGACGTTGATCGACCCGATCGCCGGTCTTGGCACCCGCGGCGCCCGACGCCGCCAACACCGCCGCGGCGGTCGCCAGCGCGGGGTTCGTGGTCAGGATCGGCAGCGCGTTCCGCAAGCCACCCCGCACCGGGAACCCGCGCGACCCGCGCGACCCGACGTACGTGCCGCCACCGACACCGGCGGTGGTCACGGTCATCACCCGCGGCCGGGTGGCGATGTCCCACGCACGACCGGCGACCGTGGCATCGGCCACCATCGACGTGGCCGTGGTCTTGGATGCAGCGGCGGTGGCACCGAATCCCAACAGCGCCTTCACCTTCCACGCGACCCACAACACGGTCATCGCTTCGACGGCGTTGCCCACGCCACCCAACGCGTCGACGACGGGTTCGGACACGTCCTTGACGAGCCGCATCGCCTTGACGAACCCGCGCACGACCTGTTCGCCATCCTTGACGAGTTGGTTGACCGTCCGCTGCATCTGCTCGCGGTTCTCGTCCTCGGCCAACCAGTCGCGTGCCCCCTGCACCGCGTCCTTGAACGCCGGGACGAGTGCTTGGCCGACGATGATGTTGGCTTCGCGCCACAACGCCGACAACGTCCGCTGGCTGTTCGCCAACCCGTCGGCGGTGCGTGCGTAGTCGCCTTGCTGATCCGTCGTCTGCTTCAGGATCAGGTTCCGGCGGGCCAACACCTTGTCGCCCTGCGTGAGTTCCGCAGCGGTCTTCTTGCCGGTCATCCGCATCGCTTCCTGGGACACGTTCGCCTCGGTCAACAGGACCTGGAACCGCCGCAAAGGCTCCGACTCCCCGACGAGGCCCGACCGGATCGCCTGCAACGCATCTTCGATCGACGTGTTGTTGAACGAAGCCATGTCCGCGGCCAACCCGACGAGTTCCATCGAGAATCCGGCCGACTCCTTTCGGGCCAACCCCGACGCCTTCAGGATCCCGCCCAACGTCCCGGCGTATTCAAGCGCTTGGTCGGACGCGATACCCATCGTTGTCGCGGTCGTCCCCGACCACGCGATGACGTCCTTGCCCGCGGCCTGGAACGTGACCCCAACCTTGTTCGTCTGCTCCTCGAGGTTCGATGCGGCACCGATGGCGTTCCGCATCCCGTAGATCAGGCCGGTGCCACCGAGGAACCCCGCCGACGCGAACGCCAGGTTGCGCCCCATCCCGCGCAGCGCACCCGACCCGGCCAACATGCCCCGGCCCATGTTGTTGGCTTGGCGACCCGTCTCGCGGAACTGCCGCTCGAGGCGTTCGTTCTCCCCACGCAGGGATTGCTCCGACCGGCGGACTTCAAGTTCGGCACGGGCGATCGCCCGGTAGTTGCTCGGCCCCTTCGCCAGTTCCCGGCGGAGACGTTCCTGCGACAACTCGAGCCGGATCGAATCGTCGGACATGCCACGGGTGGCGTCCCGGTAGATCGCCTCCGACTGCTTGACGTCGGCGTTGAACTCGCCGGTGACGGCCTCGAACGCGACCCGCGCGAGGCCAGCGAGGTTGCCGCCGGATGTGAGTGCTACGGGAGCCTCCCCATCGTGAACGCGTACCCGTCCCAACCGCGGATCACGGACGCGTACTTGGCGTCGATCATCGGACTGACCAACGACTCAGGGAACCCGCGGGACGTCAGGTCGCGGACGAGGGCGAGCGTGTCGTAGATGCCCGTCATCCGGCCGTCGACGCCCCAGAACGATTCGGGGACGACACGCACCTTGGCGAACACGATCCGCGCGACGAACGCCGTCGACATCCACCCGCCTTGCATACCCATCAGCGACCACGACAGCCCGACCGCGGGCAGCTGGGCGCGGATCAACTCGAACACGGTGGCGATGTAGTCGGGGTCGGCCTGTTCCATGTTGACCTGCAACCGGAGCTTCTTCAGCACCGTGGACGACTTCGTGATCCGGCGGTATTCGTCGAGGCACACCTGGGCCAGTTGCGCGGGCGTGAACCCCGGGTGCCAGTTGTGGCCCTGGTACAACCCGTAGGCATGACCGCGGCGCTCCGCTTCGGCGACGAGGACGGTCGTGGTGACCGCGTCCTCCATCGGGAAGAAATACCCGTTGATCCCGTGCCGGTCTCCGACCTCCCACGACGGATCGTCTCCGGCGTCCGTCCAGACGTACTTCACGACATCGCCTTCTGTACGGCCGCGTCGACGTTCGCCTGAGCGGTCGACCACGCCGCGGCATCGGCGTTCTGCTTGGCACGCACTTCCGCGCGGTACGTCATGATCGCGTCCTCGATGATCATGAGGCCGACCTCGTCGACGAACGTGCCGTCACAGCAGTCACACCTCACCGTCGTCAACGATCGGAACATCTCCGACCACGGCCGGTTCATCCGTTCCGACATCGCCATTGACTGCAACGCGCGGTCGCTCACGACGAAAGGTGGCCCACTCGTCCTGCGTGATGATCGGCAGTTCGTTGCCCGCGGCGTCGACCTTCCGCAGCCGCTCGGCGAACTCCAACAACATGCGGACGTCCAGTTCGGGGATCACCCCACCCGCCACTTCCTCCGCGGTGATCTCCGGTTCGACGACCATCTCCGCGACGAGCACGTGGGCGAGGTCGTGTCCGGCGCTGATGACGTTCGTGATCGTGTCCTGCCCCGGCCCACGAAACGCGGCGGTCATGACGAGTTCGCGCATCATCTCGTCGGTGCCGTCGGGGTGTGACGTGAACACGATGGCCGCTTCACGTAGGTGGTTCGGGATCCGGCCGGTGCGGAGCAACTGGGCCGGGTCGGGGATTATGAACTTGACGTACTCGTGGTTGCCGTCAGCGGACAGACCACTCGGCAATACCGCGAGGTGTGGGCCAACGTCGTTCGCCTTCGTCCACCGTGACTTCGTCACGATCTTCTTGCGTTGGGTCGTCATGTCCCTGGGCCTCCTTCGGGGCGTGGGGATCGAGTCGGTCGTCGATCGCGTCGATCAACGCCTCCATGCGTGCGGTCGAACGGTCAAGCGCGGCCACGGCGTCCTTCGCACGGTTCCGTAGCGGCGCCAGACCCGAACGGACGAGGTGCAGTTCGTCGCGGGCCTGCCGGAGAAGTTCCGCGTCACCCGCGTCCACCGGGTTACGGGGACTTCGTGACGATGGTCAT
>Ga0210380_10000452_pt1 | contig 18497 bp, 17 predicted proteins | sample PLM4_5_coexredo_FD_155476 | JGI IMG/M metagenome (GOLD analysis project Ga0210380, IMG submission 155476) | Groundwater sediment microbial communities from an aquifer in East River, Colorado, USA - PLM4_5_coex redo | ecosystem: Environmental > Terrestrial > Soil > Riparian zone | place: USA... | reverse complement strand
CGTACGTGATCCAGCGCTGCGCGTCGGACAGGAACGCGTCGACCAGCAGGATCGTGCACACCATGACGAGCAGGAAAGTCTCGGCAAGCGCGGGGGTGAACGGCGCGATGAATTCCATGACTACAGTCCGATCAAAAGTTTGCGGCCCGGCGCGGCGAGGCGGAGTATTTCGTTGACCGACTCGTGCAGCACCTCGCCGAGCGGCGCCGGCCACAGCCCCATCGCGAGCACCGCGGCCGCCAGCACGCCCAGCACCAGCATCTCGCGCGCGTTCACGTCCGTCAGCTCAGCGACGTGCGCGTTGGCGACCGCCCCGAACACGACGCGCTTGTACATCCACAGCGTGTACGCGGCGCCGAAAATCAGCGTGCTCGCCGCCAGCGCCGCCCACCAAAAATTCACCTTGATCGTCGCCAATATCACCAGCCATTCGCCGACGAATCCGCTGGTGCCCGGCAGGCCCGAATTGGCCATCGCGAAAAACATGAACAGCGCCGCGAACACCGGCATCTTGTTGGCCACGCCGCCGTAATCCGCGATCAGCCGCGAATGCATACGGTCATACATCACGCCGACGCACAGGAACATCGCGCCCGAGATGAAGCCGTGCGAGATCATCTGCAGGATGGCGCCTTCCACTCCCTGGGCGCTGAAGATAAAAATGCCGAGCGTGACGAACCCCATGTGCGAAATCGACGAATAGGCAATCAGCTTTTTCATGTCCGCCTGCACCAGCGCGACCAGCCCGATATAAACGATCGCGATTAGGGACAGGGCAATCACGAAGCCCGCGAGCTCGTGGCTGGCGTCGGGCACGATGGGCAGCGACAGGCGCAGAAAACCGTAGCCGCCGAGCTTCAGCATGATCGCGGCCAGCACCACGGAACCGCCGGTCGGCGCCTCGACGTGGGCGTCGGGCAACCACGTATGCACCGGCCACATCGGCACCTTGACCGCAAACGCCACCATGAACGCGATGAAAATGAGAACTTGCGCGTAGAGCGTCAACTGCACGTCGTAGAAATCGAACAGCGAAAAGCTGTTGCCCGCCGCTTTGAAGAGGTAAATCAGCGCGACCAGCGACAGCAGCGAGCCCATCAACGTATAGAGGAAGAACTTGACCGCCGCGTACACGCGGTTGGGTCCGCCCCACACGCCGATGATGATGAACATCGGTATCAGCGTCGCTTCGAAGAACACGTAGAACAGCAGCGCATCGAGCGCGCAGAAAACGCCGTTCATCAGCCCCGACAGGATCAGGAACGAAGCCATGTACTGCGACACGCGCTCCTTGATCACTTCCCATCCAGCGATCACCACCAGCACCGTGGTCAGGCAGTTCAGCAGGATAAGCAGCAGCGACATGCCGTCGATGCCGAGGTGGTAATTAACGTTGAAGGTTTCGATCCACGGCGCAAACTCGACAAACTGGAAGTCCGCGCTCGCGCGGTCGTAGGCCGTCCATAAGGGCAGCGCGACCAGCAGCCCCGCCAGCGCACCGACCAAAGCGAGCACGCGCGCGCTGCGAGCACGCGTATCGCCCAGGACGAGTACCGCCAGACCGGCGATGATCGGGACCCAGATGACGAAGCTCAGTATTGGAAATTCCATATGCTTATTTTTATTGGGTGAACGGGTTTATCGCGGTGCCAGCAGCGGGACGAACAGCCAGACCGACATCAACAGTAAAATGCCGATGATCATGGCGAATGCGTAGTGGTAGATATAGCCGGACTGTAATTTTCGGATCACCGTCGAACTCCAGCCGACGACGCGCGCGGCGCCGTTGACGAGCAGGCCGTCGATCAGCAGCACGTCACCGAACTTCCACAGTCCGTTGCCGAACAGGCGCGCGCCCCCGGCGAAAAACCAGTCGTTGAAGCGGTCGAAACCGTATTTTTCCTCGAGCACCGTTACGAGCACGCCCCACTTCGCGCGCAAAATCCCCGGCAGCTCGGGCCGCGCGATGTAGATGAACCAGGCAATGCCCGCGCCCGCGAGCGCAAGCCAGAATGGCAGCGCGGTCAGGCCGTGCAATATCATCGGCAGCACGCCGTGGAATTCTTCCGCCATTTTCCTGACGGCGTCGTGACCTTCGGCGACGTAAATCGAGCTGCCGAAGTAATCGCCGAACACGAAGTCACCGATTACCCAGCCCGCGCACACCGAGGGGATCGCCAGCAGGATCAGCGGCAGCGTGACGACCCACGGCGATTCATGCGGTACTCCGCCGTGTCCGTGGTCATCGTGCGCGTCGCCGTGGCCGTGCGGATCTTCGTGCGCGGACGGGTGGGCCGGCGCGTGCGTGTCGAACCGCTCCTTGCCGTGAAACGCGAAAAACACCAGGCGGAACGAGTAGAAGCCGCCGACGAACACCGCACCCAGCGCCGCGAGATACGCAAATCCCGCGCCCGGCATGCCTGCCGCGTAGGCCTCGTGCACCGCCTCGACGATCGAATCCTTCGAAAAGAAGCCCGCGAACGGGGGGAAGCCGGCATTCGCGAGCGCACCGATCAGAACCGTCAAATACGTAATCGGCAGGTATTTGCGCAGGCCGCCCATCTTGCGCATGTCCTGCTCGTGGTGCAACGCGATGATCACCGAGCCGGCGCCCAGGAACAGCACCGCCTTGAAGAACGCGTGCGTCATCAAATGGAATATGGCGACCGAGTAGGCAGAAGCGCCGAGCGCCATCGTCATGTAGCCGAGCTGCGAAAGCGTCGAGTACGCGACCACGCGTTTGATGTCGTATTGCACGGTCGCGATCAGCGCCATAAAGAAACAGGTAATCGCGCCGATCACCAGAACGAACGACAGTGCGGTCGGCGACAGCTCGAACAGCGGCGACATGCGCGCGACCATGAAGATGCCGGCGGTAACCATCGTGGCAGCATGAATCAATGCCGAAATCGGCGTCGGGCCTTCCATCGAATCGGGCAGCCACACGTGCAGCGGAAACTGCGCCGACTTGCCCATCGCGCCTATGAAGAGAAGGATGCAGATCACGGTGAGCAGCGACCACGCGTGCCCCGGGAATATTTCTATCGTGTTGGCGGCCAGGGTGCCGGCGTGCGAGTTTTCGAAAACCGTCGCGTAGTCGAGTGTGCCGAAATACATAAGCACGAGAGCGATGCCGAGCAGGAAGCCGAAGTCGCCGACGCGGTTGACGAGGAACGCTTTCAGGTTCGCGTAGATGGCCGTCGGGCGCGTGAACCAGAAGCCGATCAGCAGGTACGACACCAGCCCCACCGCTTCCCAGCCGAAAAACAGCTGCAGAAAGTTGTTCGACATCACGAGCATGAGCATCGAAAAGGTGAACAGTGAGATATAGCTGAAGAACCGGTTGTAGCCGGGGTCGCCGTCCATGTAGCCGATCGTGTAGACATGCACCATCAGCGACACGAACGTGACGACCACCATCATGGTCGCCGACAGCTGGTCGATCAGGAACCCGATCCCGTAAGTCGTCGTCCCGCTCACGAGCCACGTATAAAGCGGGCCGTTGAAGGTATGGCCCTGCCGCACGTCGTTGAAGACAATGATGGCGCCGATGGTGGATACGACCATGCCCGCGATGGTCACCCAGTGGGCGGCGCGGTTGCTGATTTTCATGCACAGCAGGCCCGACACCAGCGCGCCGAACAGGGGCGCAAGCGGGACAACCAGGTACAGGGTCTCGATCGTCACGGCATCAGCCCTTCAGGCTGTCGAGGTCTTCGACGTCAATGGTGTGCAAATTGCGGAACAGCACGATCAGGATCGCGAGCCCGATCGCCGACTCGGCGGCGGCGACGGTCAGGATGAAGAACACGAAAATCTGGCCCGCCGTGTTTCCAAGGTAATGCGAAAACGCGATGAAATTCATGTTCACCGCGAGCAGCATCAGCTCGATCGCCATCAAAAGGATGATCACGTTCTTGCGGTTGAGGAAAATCCCGACCACGCTGATCGCGAAGAGGATCGCCCCCAATACCAGGTAATGCTGTAGTGAAACCAATTACTTCCCCTTATTAGAGCGAGGCACCTGCCCCCGCTCAATCCTCAATCCACAATCCTTTAGTCCTGCTTTTTCTCCGACGGCATGGCGACCATGCGCACGCGGTCCTTGCGCCGGACCAGCACCTGATCAGCCGGATCGATATATTTACTTTCCTTGCGGTGCCGCAGCGTCAATGCGATCGCCGCGACGATCGCGACCAGCAATATCACCGCCGCGATTTCGAACGGATACACGTAGACGGTATAGATGAGCCGCCCCAATTCCTTGGTGTTGCTGTAGCCGGCGACCGACGGCGCCGGCTCCTCGAACTGGAACTCGTCGGCCGAGTAGTGGCTCCACAGTATCCAGCCCATTTCGAGCACCAGCAGCGCCGCGACAAGCCCGCCCACCGGCAGGTACGTCCAGAATCCCTCGCGCAGCTTCGCCAGATTGATGTCGAGCATCATCACGACGAACAGGAACAGCACCATCACGGCGCCCACGTAGACGAGCACCAGCGCGATCGCGAGGAATTCCGCCTGCAGCTGGATCCACAGGCCGGCGGAAGTGAAAAACGCGAGCACCAGCAGCAACGCCGAGTACACCGGATTGCGCGAGATGATGACGCCGACGGCGGCGCCGACCAGCACCGTCGAGAACGCGTAGAAAATGAAAGTCTGAAAGTTCATGTGAGCTTCATATCAGCGATAGGCCGCGTCAGCCGCGCGGTCCTTCGCAATTTGGTCTTCGCACATGTCGCCGATCGCCAGCAGCATCGGCTTGGTATAGATCAGGTCGCCGCGCGTCTCGCCGTGGTACTCGAGGATGCGCGTCTCGACGATCGAATCGACCGGGCAGGATTCCTCGCAGAAGCCGCAGAATATGCATTTGGTGAGATCGATGTCGTAGCGCGTGGTGCGCCGCGTGCCGTCGTCGCGCTGCTCGGACTCGATGGTGATCGCGAGCGCCGGGCACACCGCCTCGCACAGTTTGCACGCGATGCAGCGCTCTTCGCCGTTCGGGTAACGCCTGAGCGCGTGCAGCCCGCGGAAGCGGCCCGACTGCGGCGTTTTCTCCTCGGGATACTGCACCGTGATCTTGCGCTCGAACAGGTGGCGCCCGGTCAGCATCATGCCCTTCACGAGCTCGACCAGGAGGAAGGTGCGGAAAAAATCGCGGATGGCGGCTAGCATCGTATCCTCACTTCCACCAGACCCACAGCGGCGTCTGCATCCACGCGCCGAGCACGACTATCCACACGATGGTGATCGGGATGAATACCTTCCAGCCCAGCCGCATGATCTGGTCGTAGCGGTAGCGCGGGAAAGTCGCGCGAAACCACAGGAAACTCGAGACCACCATGAAAAGCTTGAAAAAGAGCCAGCCGATATTGCCGGCGGCGAGCCACGGCAATCCGATTGCGTCCGCAAGCACTTCCGGCACCGGCGACAGCCAGCCGCCGAGAAACAGGATCGAGCATAGCGTCGCGACCAGGATCATGTTCGCGTATTCGGCGAGAAAGAAGAGGGCAAACGTCATGCCCGAGTACTCGACGTGGAAACCGGCGACGATTTCGGATTCGCCTTCGGCGACGTCGAACGGCGAGCGGTTGGTTTCCGCGACGCCGGAGATCAGGTATACGAGGAAAAACGGAAACAGCGGGATAAAGAACCAGTTGAGCACGCCGTAGCGGCCGGACTGGGCCACCACGATCTCGACCAGGTTGAGACTCTGCGCGGCCATCAGCACGCCAACCAGCGCGAAACCCATCGCGATTTCGTACGACACGATCTGCGCCGCCGAGCGCAATGAACCGAGAAAAGCGTACTTCGAGTTCGACGCCCAGCCGGCCATGATGATGCCGTAGACGCCCATCGACGTGATCGCCATCAGGTAAAGCAGGCTGGCGTCAATGTTGGCCAGCACGAGTTCGGGCGTGAACGGCACCACCGCCCACGCTGCGAGCGCCGGCATCAAGGCGAGCATCGGCGCGACGACGAACAGGAATTTGCTCGAACCCGCCGGAATGATGATTTCCTTGACCAGAAGCTTCAATCCGTCCGCGATCGGCTGGAAAAGTCCCAGCGGACCGACGCGGTTCGGTCCTATGCGGACCTGGATCCAGCCGATCAGCTTACGTTCCCACAAGGTGAGGTAAGCGACACACAACATGAGCGGCACCACGATGCACATGATCAGGATCAGCGTTTTGATCGCATACAGCATGTACGGCGCGAAGTCCTGGCCGAACACGGCAACGACCACCGCGCCGAGCAGCCCCCACGCCCAGGCGCCGAGGTTGATCAATGGCTGCATCACGGCGTTCACACGGCCACCTTTTGTTGCGCTTCGACGCGTTCGACCGTGATCGCGCCAGTCGCGCCGCCGAGCTGCGCGGTCAGCGGATGCGCGGCTGCTACGCGCACGCAATTCGCCGGCAGCTTGTCGTCGCGCGCCGCGGCCAGCACGGTAAAACCTCCGCCCTGCGTGATTCTGACCTGGTCGCCGTCGCGTAACTTGAGTTGGGTATAGAGGTCGCCATGCATCGCCGCGACCGGCGCGGCGGCATCATGCGTTTTTTGCAGAGACGCCGCGCGGCGTACGATCGCGTCGGCCTGATAAATCGGCACTTCACCGATGCGCTCGATGCACGTGCCCGCGGCGTCGACCTTGCCGATGACGGGAGCGGCCAACCGGTTATTCAGGTGCGATTCGACATTCGCCCCGGGCAGCGCGTCCTTCAGGACTTCTTCACTGCTGTCGTAGTCGAAACCCGCGACGCCGAGCAGGTTGCCGAGCACGCGCAACACCTTCCAGGCCGGCCGCGTTTCCGCCAGCGGCAGTACCAGCCCGCGGAAACTTTGCACCCGGCCCTCAGTGCTGACGAACGTACCGGACGTCTCGGTAAACGGCGCAATGGGCAGCAGCGCATGCGCGTAATCGAGTGCCCCGTGCTGGTACGGCGACAGCGCCACCACGAATTCCGCGCCCTTCATCGCGGCCACCGCCGCGCGCGCATCGTTACAATCGACTTCGGGCTCGACACCGAGCAGCACGTAGGCTTTGCGCGGTTGGGCGACCAGTTCGCCCGCGTTCATGCCGGACAGCGCCCCCGCGAGATATCCGCCGACACTGTTGGCGGCCTCGCCGAGGAAACCGAATTTCGCACCGAGCAAATCGGCGAGCGTCTGCACCAGCGCGTGCAACTGCGTTGCCGCCGGATGATGCTGCGCGAAATTGCCGAGGAATATCGCGGCGTTCTTGCCGGATACGAGGCTGTCGGCGATGCGTTGGGCCGCTTCGCCCGCTTCGACTGCCGCGACGTCGGCGGGAACCGGCGCATTTTTTGCCAGTGCAACCGCCTTGACCACTTGCGCGAGCGCATGCGCAAGCCGCGACGGCGCGACGATGGCCTTGTTCGCGACGCGCATCAAGAGATCATCGTCGACCGGATTGATCAGGTTGACCTGCAACTCTTTCTTCGCGGCCTGGCGCAAACGGTTGGCGATCAGCGGATGATCTTTGCGCAGCGTGCTGCCCACCACCAGCACGCGGTCAAGCTCACCGATAGCGGCGATCGTCATGCCGAGCCACGGCAGCATTTTCGCGTCCGCGCCGAAATCCGACTGGCGCAAGCGGAAATCGACATTGGCGCCAAGCCCGCGCGCGAGCTTTTGCGTGAGGTAGAGCTCTTCCACCGTCTGATGCGGTGTGGCGAGCGCGCCGATGTGCGCGGCGCCGTGCTGGTCGCGGACTTTCTTCAAACCGGCCGCGACGAATTCGAGCGCGACCTGCCAGGCGACTTCCTGCCACGCCCCGTTCGTCTTGATCATCGGCCTGACCAGGCGGTCCGCCGAATTCAATCCTTCATAGGAGAAGCGGTCCTTGTCCGACAGCCAGCATTCGTTGACCACCTCGTTCTCGCGCGGCAGCACGCGCATCACGCGGTTCTGCTTAACCTGCACGGTGAGGTTGGAGCCGAGGCCGCAATGCGGGCTCACCGACGCGTGCCGCGTCAATTCCCACGTGCGCGCGCTGTAGCGAAACGGTTTCGAGGTCAGCGCGCCGACCGGGCACAGGTCGATCACGTTGCCCGACAATTCGGAATCGACGGTTTTGCCGACGAACGCGATGATCTCGGCATGCTCGCCGCGGCCTATCATGCCGAGTTCCATGACGCCGGCGATCTCCTGGCCGAAGCGCACGCAGCGCGTGCAATGGATGCAGCGCGTCATGTCGGTCGAGATCAGCGGGCCCAGGTTCTTGTTGTTCACGACGCGCTTGGGCTCGTCATAGCGCGAGCCGCTCGCTCCGTAGCCGACCGCGAGGTCCTGCAACTGGCATTCGCCGCCCTGGTCGCAGATCGGGCAGTCGAGCGGATGGTTGATCAGCAGAAACTCCATCACGCCTTTTTGCGCGGTGGTCGCCTGCTCGGAATGCGTGAATACCTTCATGCCGTTGGTCACCGGGGTCGCGCACGCCGGCAGCGGCTTGGGCGCCTTCTCGACCTGCACGAGGCACATGCGGCAGTTCGCCGCGATCGACAGCTTCTTGTGGTAGCAGAAGTGCGGCACGTACACGCCCGCCTGATTGGTGGCATCCATGATGGTGCTGCCGTCAGGCACTTCGAGCTTCTTGCCGTCGATTTCAATCTCTAACATCAGTCGCTCCGCGACTCTCTTACCTCCCCTCGCCCTCAGGGAGAGGGGCGGGGGTGAGGGTGGGGAGTCGCGTTCTCCTTATATGTAGTCAGTCACCAGGCACTTCTTATGGTCGATGTGATGCTGGAATTCATCGCGGTAACATTTGATGAACGCGCGCACCGGCATCGCCGCCGCATCGCCGAGCGCGCAGATGGTGCGGCCCTGGATGTTGTCGGCGACGTTGTTCAACAGATCGAGGTCTTCGGGCTTGCCCTTGCCATGCTCGATGCGGTCGACCATGCGATACAGCCAGCCGGTGCCTTCGCGGCACGGCGTGCACTGGCCGCACGATTCCTCGTAATAGAAATACGCGAGGCGCAGCAGGCACTTCACCATGCAGCGCGTCTCGTCCATCACGATCACCGCACCCGAGCCAAGCATCGAGCCGGCCTTGGCGATCGAGTCGTAATCCATGTCGGTCGCCATCATGACGTCGGCCGGCAGCACCGGCATGCTCGAGCCGCCGGGGATCACCGCCTTCAACTTTTTGCCACCGCGCATGCCGCCGGCCATTTCGAGCAGTTGCGCGAACGGCGTGCCCAGCTTCACTTCGTAGTTGCCGGGCCGCGCGACGTCGCCCGACACCGAAAAAATCTTGGTTCCGCCGTTGTTCGGCCGGCCGAGCCCGAGGAACGCGTCGGCGCCGTTGTTGATGATCCAAGGCACCGCGGCAAACGTCTCGGTATTGTTGATCGTGGTCGGCTTGCCGTAGAGCCCGAAGCTCGCCGGGAACGGCGGCTTGAAGCGCGGCTGGCCTTTCTTGCCTTCGAGCGACTCGAGCAGGGCCGTTTCCTCGCCGCAGATGTAGGCGCCCCACCCGTGGTGGTTGTGGAGCTCGAAGCTGAATTCGGAGCCGAGGATGTTCCTGCCGATATAGCCCGCGGCGCGCGCCTCGGCGAGCGCTTCTTCCATGCGCTCGTAAACGTCCCAGATTTCGCCGTGTATGTAGTTGTAGCCGACCGCGGTGCCCATCGCGTACGCGCCGATCGCCATGCCCTCGATCAGGATGTGCGGGTTGTAGCGCATGATGTCGCGGTCTTTGAACGTGCCGGGCTCGCCCTCGTCGGAATTGCACACGAGATATTTGGCGCCCGTATACCCTTTCGGCATGAAGCTCCACTTAAGCCCCGTCGGAAAGCCCGCGCCGCCGCGGCCGCGCAGCGCGGATTTCTTGACTTCCGCGACGACCTGCTCGGGCGGAATTTTCTCGGCCAGGATCTTTTTCAGCGCTGAGTAACCGCCGCGCGCGAGGTAGTCCTGCAGGCGCCAGTTGGCACCCGTGATGCCTTTCATGATCACGGCATCGGGCCCGAACAAGTCGGCAGAGAACGGCGCGGCGGGCAGGCCCATTATTTCATCTCCTCGATGAGTTTATCGAGCTTGTCGGCGGTCATCGCGCACGCCATGCGCTTGTTGTTGACGAGCACCACCGGCGCGTCGCCGCAGGCGCCCAGGCATTCGGCTTCCTTCAGCGTGAACGCGCCGTCGGCAGTGGTTTCGCCGAACCCGATGCCGAGCTTCTGCTTCAAATGTTCCGCAGCCGCGTTAGCGCCCTGCAGCGCGCACGGTAGGTTGGTGCAGATCGCAAGCTTGCACTTGCCGACTGGCTTCAAGTCGTACATCGTGTAGAAGCTCGCGACCTCGTAGACCGCGATCGGCGGCATCCCGAGATACTGCGCGACGAAATCCATCGTCGCGGTCGACAACCAGCCTTTTTCGTCCTGCGCGATGGTCAGCGCCGCCATCACCGCCGATTGTTTCTGATCGGGCGGATACTTGGCGACCGCCTGGTCGATGCGCTCGAGCGCTGCGGGACTCAATAGGAGGGGCGCGTTCATCGCTCATTCATCCGTAAATCATCGGTCAATGTCGCCGAATACGATGTCCTGCGTGCCGATAATCGCGACCACGTCGGCGAGCATATGACCGCGCACCATTTCGTCGAGCGCCGACAGGTGCACGTAACTGGGCGGGCGAATTTTCACGCGATAGGGTTTGTTGGCGCCGTCCGACACGAGATAAATGCCGAATTCGCCCTTCGGATGTTCGATCCCCACGTAGGTCTCGCCCGGCGGCACGTACATGCCTTCGGTGAAGAGCTTGAAGTGGTGGATGAGTTCTTCCATGTTCGTCTTCATCGCCACGCGCGACGGTGGTGCTACCTTGTGGCTGTCAGTCATCACCGGCCCCGGGTTCTGGCGCAGCCAGTCGACGCACTGCTTGATGATGCGGTTGGACTGGCGGAATTCCTCGATGCGCACGAGATAGCGGTCGTAGCAATCGCCGGTGACGCCGACCGGAATGTCGAACTGCAGGCGATCGTAGACTTCGTACGGCTGCTTTTTGCGCACGTCCCATTCGACGCCCGAGCCGCGCAGCATCGGGCCAGTGAAACCCAGCGCTTTCGCGCGTTCGGGCGACACCACGCCGATGCCTACAGTGCGCTGTTTCCAGATGCGGTTGTCCGTCAGCAGCGTTTCGTAATCGTCAACGTAGCCGGGAAAGCGGCGCGTGAAATCTTCGATGAAGTCGAGCAGCGAGCCCTGGCGGTTTTCGTTGAGCTCCCGGACCGCTGCCTTGTTGTGGATCCGGCTCGCCTCGTACTGCGGCATCGTGTCGGGCAGATCGCGGTAGACGCCGCCCGGCCGGTAGTACGCCGCGTGCACGCGCGCGCCCGACACGGCCTCGTAGCAGTCCATCAAGTCTTCGCGCTCGCGGAACGCGTACAGGAACACCGTCATCGCGCCGACGTCGAGCGCGTGCGCGCCTATCCACAAGAGGTGGTTCAGGATGCGCGTGATCTCGTCGAACATCACGCGGATGTACTGCGCACGCAGCGGCACTTCGACGCCGAGCAGCTTTTCGATCGCCATTACGTACGCGTGCTCGTTGCACATCATCGACATGTAATCGAGGCGGTCCATGTACGGGACCGACTGGATGAACGTGCGGTGCTCGGCGAGTTTTTCTGTCGCCCGGTGCAGGAGGCCGATATGCGGGTCGGCGCGTTCGATGACTTCGCCGTCCATCTCGAGCACCAGACGTAATACTCCGTGCGCAGCCGGATGCTGCGGCCCGAAGTTCATGGTGTAGTTTCTGATCTCTGCCATGACTTCAACCCTTGCGGAACCCTTCGCTGTCAGCGTAGTTTTCCTCGCGCACGATGCGCGGCACGATCTCGCGCGGCTCGATAGTGACGGGCTGGTAGATCACGCGCTGCTGGTCCGGGTCGTAGCGCATCTCGACGTTGCCGTAAATCGGGAAGTCCTTGCGGAACGGGTGGCCGATAAAGCCGTAATCGGTCAGCAGGCGGCGCAAATCGGGATGGCCGTCGAACACGATGCCGTACAGATCAAACGCTTCGCGCTCGAACCAGTTCGCGGCCGGCCACACGCCGATAACCGAATTGACAAGCGGAAAATCGTCGGCCGGGCAGAACACGCGCACGCGGATTCGACGATTGTGCGTAAGGCTCAGCAGGTGGTACACCGCCGCGAAGCGCGGCCCCGCATAACCCGAATAGTCGCTGTAATCGACGCCGCAAATGTCGATCAACTGCTCGAACCGCAGGTCCGCGTGGTCGCGCAACGCCGTCATGACTTCGAGCGCATCGCTTGCATTGACGACCAGCGTCACTTCGCCCAAAGCTTCCGAGACGGCGACGGTCCGCCCGCCAAGGGCCGCCTGGACGCTCTCGACGAGGGCCTGATTACGCGTGGTCATCTCGTGAACTCATTTCACCGGGCGATGGTGTTGGTGCGCTTGATCTTGTTTTGCAGCTGAATGATGCCGTATAGCAGCGCTTCCGCGGTCGGCGGACAGCCCGGCACGTAAATATCGACGGGCACGATGCGGTCGCAGCCGCGCACCACCGAATAGGAATAGTGATAGTAGCCGCCGCCGTTCGCGCACGAGCCCATCGAAATCACCCAGCGCGGCTCCGCCATCTGGTCGTACACCTTGCGCAGTGCCGGCGCCATCTTGTTGCACAGCGTGCCGGCGACGATCATAACGTCCGACTGGCGCGGGCTCGGGCGAAACACGATGCCGAAGCGGTCGAGATCGTAACGCGACGCGCCCGCGTGCATCATCTCGACCGCGCAGCATGCGAGGCCGAACGTCATCGGCCACATCGAGCCGGTGCGCGTCCAGTTGATCAGCGTGTCGACGCTGGTCACGACGAACCCTTTGTCCATTACGCCGCCGTCAGCCATAACGTGCCTTTCTCAACGCTAGTCCCACTCGAGCGCGCCCTTCTTCCACTCGTAGACGAAGCCCACGACGAGAATGGCGAGAAAGACGAGCATGGACAAGAGGCCGAACATGCCCAGTTCGCGCAGCACGATCGCCCACGGAAACAGGAAAGCAATCTCGAGATCGAACAGGATGAAAAGTATCGCCACCAGGTAATAGCGCACGTCGAACTTCATGCGCGCGTCCTCGAAAGCCTCGAAGCCGCATTCGTACGGTGAGAGCTTCTCGCTGTCCGGGCGATGCACGCCAAGCAGGCGGCTGATGCCGCTGCCCATGATGACCGGCGCCACGCCAAAGGCTGCGCCCACCACCAGAAACAGCAGAATCGGAAAATAGTTCTCTAACATCGGAGGCTTACTGAATCAGATTCGAATTGAAATTCGGAAGTTCAACGAAGTGGTCGCACCGCTCTCAACATACCCGCCTGACTGCACCTGCCGAGAATACACCCTGCCGCATTGTCACTAAGCCCGCAGCGCAAAGGCTTGATAATTATCAACTCCACATCTGAACTACTGGTGCCGACGGAGAGACTCGAACTCTCACGGCTTTCGCCACCGCCCCCTCAAGACGGCGTGTCTACCAATTCCACCACGTCGGCGTAAAAAACCGGTGAGGCGTAAGGGGTAAGGCGCGAGGGGAATTCAAAAGCACCAGCTCCGCCTCACGCCTCACGCTTCACGCCTGACCCACTATTTCGGTATGTCTTTCGTCTTCGAATCCGCATCGGCTGCCGGCTTGTCCGGCGACGGCACCGGCACGTCTGCGGCAGGCCCCTTCGCTGGCGCCGTCGACGCAGGCGGCGTCGTCATCACGCCTTTGGAGGTGCCCTTGTGCGCGTAAAACCATGTGAGGCCCATGCTGGTCAGGAAAAAGACCGTCGCGAGTATCGCGGTCGCGCGGCTCAGGAAATTCGCCGAGCCGGTCGCGCCGAACACGCTGCCCGAGGCGCCGCCGCCGAACGCTGCGCCCATGTCGGCGCCCTTGCCATGCTGGAGCAGCACCAGCCCGATAATGCCGAGCGCTGCGATCACATGTACTACCAGTAATATAGTTTCCATAAGCCTCTCGCTAAAACGTCTATGCGACTGTCTAGCCGCGCCCCGCGGCCTGACAAATCGCCATGAATTCTTCCGCTACCAGCGACGCGCCGCCGATCAATCCGCCGTCGATGTCGGGCATTGCGAACAACTGGCCCGCATTCGCCCCCTTCACGCTGCCGCCGTACAAAATCACCAGCTTCGCCGCGATCGCCGGATCATGCACCGCGACCCTCGCGCGAATAAACGCATGCGCCGCCTGCGCTTGCTCGGGCGTGGCCGTCTTGCCCGTGCCAATCGCCCAGACCGGCTCGTAAGCAATCACCGCCTTGCCCAATTCCGCCGCGCCCGCCGCCGCAATCACGGCATCGAGCTGCGCGCCGACGACTTGCTCCATGTCGCCGCTCTCGCGCTCCTGCAACGTTTCGCCGACACACACGATCGGCGTAATCGCTTCGTGCAGCGCCGCAACAAACTTGGCCGCGACTACCGCATTGCTCTCACCGAAAATGCTGCGGCGTTCCGAATGGCCGACAATCGCGTAACGGCAGTCGAACTCCCGCAGCATGCCCGCCGTCACCGCGCCCGTATACGCGCCAGCGCCGAACTGGCTTACGTCCTGACCGCCCCACGCAACCGGCGATCCCGCCAGTGCCTGCCGCACTTGATGCAGATAGGGATACGGCACGCACACGGCGCATTCGACATCCTGCAAGCCCGCCGCGGCGCTGCGTAATTGACTGAGCAACCGTTCGTTGGCAGCGAAATTGCCGTTGGACTTCCAGTTGCCAGCAACCAGCCTGCCACGCATCGAATTCCACCCGCTTAAAGGGTTGCAATTTTACCGGTGTCGGTGTTCAGGGTCAACGTAAATCAGGTTGGGTGCAGCGCCCGAGCGCCTTGATTCAAGAAGGATTTTGGCGTTCCAGCTGCATCGTCTCGCAAGGCGCTGCAAGGCGCCGGAAACAACGTTGCGAGCGCGAAAAAATCGCGGGTCAGCGCGCGGCTTTGCGCACTGCCGCGGCAATGCTGTCGGCGAGTGCCGTCACTTGCGGGCGCGACTTGCCTTCGACCATCACCCGAATGAGCGGCTCGGTACCCGATGCACGCAGCAGCACGCGGCCATTGGCGCCAAGCGCGTTGGTTGCTTGCGCAACGGCCGCCTTCACGCCGCGGTTCGCGCCAAAATCGAAGTTGCGCGCGGTTCGCACGTTGGTCAGCACCTGAGGATATAGCTTCACCGCGGACGCTGCTTTGGCGAGCGTCGTCTTGTCCGCGCGGAGCGCGCCCAGCACCTGCAGCGCCGACACTAGGCCGTCACCGGTTGTGTGGTGGTCGAGGCTGATGATGTGCCCCGAATTCTCCGCGCCGAGGACCCAGCCGCGTTCCTGCATCATTTCGAGCACATAGCGGTCGCCGACTTTCGCGCGCGCAAATGGAATCTTGAGCCGCGCGAGCGCGTGCTCGGTGCCGAGGTTGGTCATCAGCGTGCCGACGACGCCGCCGCGCAACTGCGGGCGCTGCTGCATCCGATGGCTCGCAATCACGAACACCAATTGATCGCCATCGTAGATCGCGCCCCTGGCATCGACCATGACCAGCCGGTCGCCGTCGCCGTCGAGCGCGATGCCGAGATCGGCACGCTCGCGCCTGACTGCCTCCTGCAGTGCCTGGGGATGCGTCGCGCCGCACTTTGCGTTGATGTTGAACCCGTCGGGTTGATTGCCGATCGCGACCACGTCCGCGCCGAGCTCGTGGAACACGTGTTGCGCGATGTGATAAGTCGCGCCGTGCGCGCTGTCAACGACGAGCTTCAGGCCGCGCAAATCGAGCTGCGCCGGAAACGTGCTTTTGCAGAATTCGATATAGCGCCCGGCCGCATCGTCGATGCGGCGCACCTTGCCGAGTTGCACCGACAGGCTGCATTGCAACGGTCGGGCGAGCTCGGTTTCGATCGCGGTCTCGACCTTGTCCGGAAGCTTGGCACCCGCGCCGGAGAAGAACTTGATTCCGTTGTCGTCGTAAGGATTGTGCGAGGCGCTGATCACGATTCCGGCGGATAGCCGCAGTGCGCGCGTCAAATACGCAACCGCCGGCGTCGGCATCGGTCCCACCAGCAGCACGTCGACGCCGGCCGCGCACAGCCCCGCTTCGAGCGACGATTCGAGCATATAGCCCGAGATGCGCGTGTCCTTGCCGATCAAAACGGTGCGCCGCTTTTCGCCCTTGCCAACCCGCGCGAGCACCTTGCCCGCGGCATATCCCAGCCGCAAGACGAAGTCCGGCGTGATCGGGGCGGTGCCCACGGTGCCGCGCACGCCGTCCGTGCCGAAATATTTTCTGGTCATCGTTCCGTCACCGGGTTGACTGCGGTCCACACCGCCAAAGCATCGCGCGTCGCCGCGACATCATGCACGCGCACGATGCGCGCGCCATTCTCCACCGCGATCAACGCCGCCGCGATGCTCGCATACACGCGCTCGTCGACCTCGCGGCCCGTCAACCGGCCGAGCATGCCTTTGCGCGACAGGCCGGCCAGCACGGCCGCGCCGGTCGTATTAAAGCGATCGAGCCGCCGCAGCAGCTCGAGATTATGCTCCAGCGTCTTGCCAAAACCAAAGCCCGGATCGAGGACGATGCGGTCGGGCGCAATGCCAGCAGCATGGGCGGCGCGCATCCGATCGCCGAAAAATTCCAGTACCTCGGCAACCACGTCCTCGTAATGCGGATCGGTCTGCATGTCGGCCGGCGTGCCTTGCATGTGCATGAGGCAAACGGCGACGCCGCTCTGCGCCACCGCCGCAAGCGCGCCAGGGGCCTGCAGCGCATTGACGTCGTTGATCATCGATGCGCCCGCCGCGATGGCTTCGCGCATGAGCTCGGGCTTTTGCGTATCGATGGATACCGGGACAGTGCCGCCGGCAAGTTGCTCGAGCACCGGCAATACGCGTCGGCGCTCCTCCTCGAGCGCGACGCCGCCCGCGCCCGGACGCGTCGATTCGCCGCCAATGTCGATGAGGTCGGCGCCTTCGTCCACCAGCCGGCGCGCGTGGGCGAGCGCCGTGCTCGCGGTGGCGAAACTGCCGCCGTCGGAAAACGAATCGGGAGTGATATTGACGACCCCCATGATAAGGGGGCGCGCGAGCGACAGCCGGAATTTACCGCACTGAAGATACATCGAGGCGTGTGAGGCAGGAGAGGTGAGCTGCCACTGCGAGAAGCGCGAAGATGCTACGCCTCACGCTCGCCCCTCTCCCTTCACAGCGCTCAGTTCGAGCGCGCTCAGGTTCCCTGCGCCGGTGCGGCGGTCGTGGCGGGACTCGGGGGCGGATCCTTCGGCGGCACGGCGGTCGCCGGCGTCACCGGCTTGGGCGGACGCGGCTCGCGTCCTTCCATGATGTCTTTCAGCTGGTCGGAATCCATCGTTTCCCACTCGAGCAGGGTCTTCGCCATTTTCTCGACCTTCGCGCGATTCTCTTCGATGATCTTGCGCGCGACCAGGTACTGCTGATCGATAATGCGGCGCAGCTCGGCGTCGACTTTCTGCATCGTCGCTTCCGACATGTTCTTGTGCGTGGTTACGGAGCGGCCGAGGAACACTTCGCCCTCGTTCTCGCCGTACACCATCGGCCCCAGCGCGTCCGACATGCCCCATTCCGTGACCATGCGGCGCGCCAGTGTCGTCGCATTCTGGAAGTCGCTGCTGGCACCCGTCGTCATCTGGCCGAGAAATACTTCTTCAGCGATGCGCCCGCCCAAGGACACCGAAATGTCCTGCAACAGGTGCTCGCGATCCTTGCCGTGACGGTCCTGCTCCGGCAGCATCCACGTCAGCCCCAGGGCGCGGCCGCGCGGGATGATCGTGACCTTGTGCACCGGATCGGCTTTCGGCAGCGAGTACGCGACTACCGCGTGCCCTGCTTCATGATAGGCGGTGGTGACGCGCTCGTCTTCCGGCATCACCATCGAGCGCCGCTCGGCGCCCATGTATATCTTGTCTTTCGCCTGCTCGAAGTCGTCCATGTCGACCAGGCGCTTGTTCTTGCGCGCGGCAAACAGCGCTGCTTCGTTGACCAGGTTCGCGAGATCGGCGCCCGACATGCCGGGCGTGCCGCGGCCGATGATGTCGGCTTTGACGTCCGGCGCGACCGGCACTTTACGCATATGCACGAGCAGGATCTGCTCGCGGCCGCGAATGTCCGGCAGCGGCACCACAACCTGGCGGTCGAAGCGGCCCGGCCGCAGCAACGCGGGATCGAGCACGTCCGGGCGGTTGGTTGCCGCGATCACGATCACACCGGCGGCGCCCTCGAAGCCATCCATTTCGACGAGCAGCGCGTTCAACGTCTGTTCGCGCTCGTCGTTGCCGCCGCCTAGACCCGCGCCGCGCTGGCGGCCCACCGCGTCGATCTCATCGATGAACACGATGCACGGTGCATGCTTCTTCGCCTGCTCGAACATGTCGCGCACGCGCGCGGCGCCCACGCCGACGAACATCTCGACGAAGTCGGAGCCGGAAAT
>Ga0210380_10000451_pt1 | contig 18604 bp, 15 predicted proteins | sample PLM4_5_coexredo_FD_155476 | JGI IMG/M metagenome (GOLD analysis project Ga0210380, IMG submission 155476) | Groundwater sediment microbial communities from an aquifer in East River, Colorado, USA - PLM4_5_coex redo | ecosystem: Environmental > Terrestrial > Soil > Riparian zone | place: USA... | reverse complement strand
CTGCTGCGGCGCTCGCAGCCCGAGAAATCGGCTGGTCGCATCGAAGCCGGCGACCTGCGCATCGACACACTCGCGCGCGAGGCGACGTTCCGCGACCGGCTGCTGACGCTGACGCCGCGCGAGTTCGATCTGCTCGCATTCTTAGCGACCCGGCCAGGGCGCGTGTTCTCGCGCGACGAGCTGCTGCGCAAGGTGTGGGGTTACGACTACCTGGGTGAGACGCGCACCGTCGACGTCCACGTGCGCCGCCTGCGGATGAAGCTGGGCGAGCGCAACCGCGTGATCCACACCGTGACCGGCGCCGGCTACAAGCTGGTGGCGCCGTCGCGCGGTTCGTGATTCGAGCGGTCCGCCGGTGACGCTTTCCCTGCGGACCCGGCTGTTCATCGGTTCGCTGCTCGCGGTGTGGGCGGCGCTCGCGCTGCTCACGCTGCTGGCGATGCGCGAGGAGCGCAGCTGGACCGAGGACCAGGCGCGCGTGCGGCTCGAGCGCGATGCCCGCGGGGCGGTGCCGTGGCTCGCCCGCGCCGTGCGCGACTCGATCGCATGGCCGCAGGTGGCGCGCGAGCTGGCGGACGCGCGCGCCCATCGCTACACGCTGATCGACCGGACCGGCCGCGTGCTCGCGGACTCCGACGTTCCCGACGCGCAGCTCTCCGCGCTCGACAATCATGCCGGCCGCCCCGAGGTGCGGGCCGCGCTGGCAGGCGTGATCGGATCGCAGCGCCGGCACAGCGCGACGCTCGAACGCGACCTTCTGTATCTCGCGCTGCCGGTCACCGGAACGACGCCGGTCGCGGTCGTGCGGGTCGCCGAGCCGCTCGCGGATCTCCGCCAGTCGAGCAGCGCGTTGATCCGCCGCCTGCTGCTGGCGGCGACGATCGCGTTCGCGGTGATGGTGCTGTTCGTGTATGCGGCGAGCGGGCGCCACGCCGCGCGGATCGTCGAGCTCGAACAGGTTGCGCGCCGGCTCGGCGCGGGCGACGCGGGTGTGCGCGCGCGCGAGCTGCCGGCCGACGAGGTCGGACGCCTCGGCGGCGCACTCAACCGCATGGCGGCCGAGCTGCACGACCGGGTGGTGGCGCTCGAGCGCGAGCGCGACCAGCGCGAGGTGATTCTTTCGCGCATGAGCGACGGCGTGGCACTGATCGACGGCGAGGACCGGGTGGTACGGGCGAACGGGAGCCTCGCCGAGCAGCTCGACCTGGTGCTGCCGCCCGAGCCCGGCACGCCGCTGCGGGTGGTCGCGCGCTCGCCGGAGCTGGCGGCGACGCTCGCCGCGGCGCGCCGCGAGGGCCGCACGGTCGAGGCGGAGATCCGTCTGTGGGCGCCGCGCGAGCGGCTGCTGCGCGCGACCGTCACCCCGCTCGCCGGGCCACCGCCGGGGGGCGCGGTGCTGGTGCTGCGCGATCTGTCGGAGGGGGAGCGGGCGCAGCGGATCCGGCAGGAGTTCGTGGCCAATGTCTCGCACGAGCTCAAGACTCCGCTCACCTCGCTGCGCGGCTACGCCGAGACGCTGCTCGAGGGCGGGCTCGAAGATCGCGAACATCGCGAGGGATTCGTGCGCGTGATCCGCGACCAGGCCGAACGCCTGCAGGATCTGGTCGAGGACCTGCTCTCGCTCGCCGATCTCGAACGGCCTGACGCGCGCCTCCATCGCGAGCCGCTCGATTTGCGCGAGCTGGTCGCGGGGCTGCTCCCCGGCTTCGAGGAACGGGCGCACCGGTCCGGACTCACTCTCACGCTCGCGCCGGGCGGGCCGGCGCAGGTCGATGCCGACCGGCGACGCATCGAGCAGGTGATCGCGAACCTGCTCGACAACGCACTCAAGTACACCGAGCGCGGCAGCGTGACGGTATCGGTGGGAGGGGACGTCGCGCACGCCTGGGGCGAGATCCACGACACCGGGCCCGGGATTCCGCACGCAGACCAGGCGCGTGTGTTCGAGCGTTTCTATCGCGTCGACAAGGCGCGATCGCGCGACAAGGGCGGCACCGGTCTCGGACTGTCGATCGTCAAACACATCCTCGCGCTCCACGACGGCAGCATCTCGGTGTCGAGCGCGCCCGGCGCAGGCAGCACCTTCCGCTTCGAGATTCCGCGCACCCGGTAGCTCCCCGGTCGCGCGGACACCGGCAACCCGGTAACCGGACGGACACACGCATTTTCCATCCGTGACACGCGCGGGACACGCAGCGGCCACGCGCCGCGCCGTAGCGTGCGCATCGTCGAAGGAGGCGGTGCGGCGAAGTCCGGTGTTCCCCTGGGAAGGTGCGTCGAACATTCCGCCGCGAGTGGATCGCTCTGGCCAGTACATCGCCGCCTCCTTCATTCCCTTGCAGCCGTGAATCGCCGAAATTTCCCATCACCGGAGGAAGGCACCATGCGTTTCGCTGCGAACGACGGTCTGAGACTTGTGGGTCGCGGCATGGCCGCGGGGTTGCTCGCGGCGTGCATCGCGGGCGGCGCGCACGCGCAGATGACGTTCGATGGGAACCTGGTCTGGAACAACAACAACAGCGGCACGTTCGCGGGCCAGTTCGCGGGCACCGCGGGCGCCGGCGCACCGGGCTGCGCGGGGCTCACCGCCGCGACGCTGTTCACCACCACCTATGCGCACAACGTCTTCAGCGATCCGCTGATCGGCGCGGGGATCTACCCGAACAACAGCTTCCAGCCCGGCGGCGGCAGCCCGGCCTTCACCGGCGCGGTGAACGTGATCGCGGACGGCTTCTTCAAGCAGGTGTGCTTCGCCGGCGGGATCGGTCCCAACAGCGGCGACCGCTGGTACGAGGGCTGGACCTACTTCGATTCGACCGGCGCCGGGCGCGACGATCTCCACCTGCCCTCGATGAGCAACCCGCGTCCGGAAGCGACCTACAACAACGTCAGCATCTTCAGCCCCGATCAGTATTTCTCGCCCGACAGCAACTACCTGGTGGTCGGCCAGCTGCGGATCAAGAACGGCGGCAAGCTGACGGTCGCGCCGGGAGTCGTGATCCGGGAGAACGCGGCGACGGTTGCGGCGATCGTGGTCGAGCGTGGCGGCCAGATCTACGCGGTCGGTGACAAGTGCTCGCCGATCATCATCACCACCGACTCCAGCCCGGGCACCATGACGCGCGGGCAGTGCGGTGGAATCGTGATCAACGGCTATGCGAAGACCAATGTCGTGAACTCGTGCGCCGGCGACTCGGCGGCGAGCGAAGGTGGCGCGGTCGGCTATTACGGCGGCAATGACGACAACGACGGCTCGGGCATCCTGCGCTACGTGCGGGTCGAGTACGCCGGCAAGGAGATCACGCCGAACAACGAGCTGAACTCCTTCACCTTCAACGCGGTCGGCGAGAACACCCACGTCGACTACTGCCAGTCCCACCGCGGTGCGGACGACGGGTTCGAGTGGTTCGGCGGCAAGACCCGTGCGACCCACCTGGTCGCGACCGACGGCACCGACGACGGTCTCGACAGTCAGCTCGGCTCGCGCTGCCGCGTCCAGTTCGCGGTGGTCCGCACCTCGCCCGAGCAGGCCCCCTCGCTGACCCAGTTCGGCGAGCGCGGGATCGAAGCCGACAACAACGAGTTCGGCCACGACCAGGTCCAGTGCTCGGGCCGGTCGTACATGCAGGTCGCGAACGTCACCTTCATCGGCGACAAGCGCGCCGGCGCGGCGTACCCGGGCTCGACCCAGGGCGCGGAGCTGCGGCGCGGCACCGCGTACGACCTGCGGAACTCGATCATCACCAACTACAAGAGCCAGGCCGTGCGGGTCAGCGACGACGCGACGTGGGCGGCGCACTGCGCGGCGCCGCCGGCACTCCCGGCGGTGTTCTGCTCGCCGACCGTCGGGATCAACCCGCCGCTCGCGAGCGGCAACGTGTTCATCGCGAGCAGCAGCCCGAACCCGTTCCGCAACAGCGTGACCCTGAACTTCACGCTCCCGCAGTCGGGACCGGTGATGGTCGAGATCTACGCGGCCGACGGACGCCGCGTGCAGACGCTGGCGAAGGGCGAGATGGGCGCAGGGCCGCACTCGCTGCAGTGGGAAATCGACCGCAGCACTCCGAGCGGCGTGTATTTCTACCGTGTCGTCGCTGGCACGGAGCACGCGACCGGAAAGCTGATGCGCATCGATTGAAACACGCCGTCCGGCAGTTGACCCCGGGCCCGGGGGCGCGCGAGCGCCGCCGGGCGCCGGCGTTTTCACGCACGCCTGCTGCGGCGGGCGATCGGCCGAATTCTCTCGGGTGGAGGTTGCGCATGAGTTCCCAGGGCTCCGGTCGGCGCATCGGATGGGGCGCGGTGCTGCTGGTTCTTTCGTGCCTCGCTCCGCTGGCTGCGCAGGCCGCCGCGACCGGAAAAGTCGGAGGCAAGGTGGTGGCAACTGACACCGGCGAGCCGCTCGGCTTCGCCGACGTCCTGCTGCTGCCGGCCGACACGACCGTGCGGAAGGTCGGCGGCCTCACCAACGCGGACGGCACGTTCCTGCTCGAGGCGCCGGTCGGTCGCTGGTCGCTGCGCATCCGCGCGCTGTCGTACGCGACCAAGACGTTCGAGGGAATCGTCATCAGCGATGGTCAGCTGCTGCCGCTCAACACCGCGATGGCGCCCGAGGCGCTGCAGCAGGAGGAAGTCGTCATCGAGGCGAAGCGCGCCGCGAACACCGAGGCGTCGATGCTGTCCGCGCGCAGGAAGGCGTCGTCGCTCGGCGACGCGGTGAGCGCCGAGCAGGTGCGGAAGACCGCCGACAAGGACGCCGCCGAAGTGCTGCGGCGGGTGACCGGCATGTCGGTGAACGACGGGAAGTTCGTGTTCGTGCGCGGGCTCGGCGAGCGCTACAGCTCGACCGAAGTCGACGGGGTCCGGATCGCGAGCCCCGAGCAGAACAAGCGGGTGGTGCCGCTCGACCTGGTCCCGTCGAACCTGCTCGAGAACATCGTGGTGCAGAAGACCTACACCGCCGATCGCCCCGGCGAGTTCGGCGGCGGCGACGTCCAGGTCCGCACCCGGGACTTCCCGGGCCACCGCTCGTGGACGTTCTCGGTGTCGCAGGGCTGGGCCGACGGAGTGACCAACCAGGACCGCAAGATCTACGGCTCGTTCAACGGCGACGCGTGGGGATTCGGTGCGCCCGACCGGGCGATGCCCGGCGCGGTCGCGGGGATTCCGATCCCCGGTCGCTCGGCCGAGTCGCTGCCGTTTCTCCAGGATGCGGCGAAGTCGTTCGCGAACGTATGGACCCCGGGCAACACCCGCACCCTGCCCAACGGGAGCTACACCGCAACCTACGGCGACGAGCTGAAGCTGTTTGGCCGCCCGCTCGGCGTCATCCAGTCGTGGAGCTATTCGCGCACCTTCGATCACCAGCAGGAGTCGCAGCGGTTCTTCCGCGCGGCGTCCGACACCACCTACGACTACGACGTCACCCGCTGGGCCGAAACCGGCCAGCTCGGCGGGCTCGGGGCCCTGAGCTACCGGATCTCGCCGGCCCACGCCATTCACCTGCGCGGCCTGTTCACCAACACCGGCGAGGACGAAGTCCGGATCTACGAGGGCCAGGACCACAACAGCACCGAAGCGTTCAGCAACGAGTGGCAGAACCGGCGCAACACGCGACTCATGTACGTGCAGCGCTCGGTGCTGTCCGGTGCCCTCGAGGGCAACCACGAGCTCGAGGGACTCGGCAACGCGGCGGTCGACTGGAAATTCGGGCTGTCGCACGCGCGGCGCCAGGAGCCGGATCGCCGGGAGGTCACCTACAACCGCCAGTACTACTTCGAGGGCGACACGGCGCACTGGACGCTCGCATCGCGCGGCGCACGCGAGTACGGCGAGCTGAATGACGAAGGCTGGGGTGGCACGCTCAAGAGCGCGGTGCCCTTCAAAGTCGGAACGCTCAGCCAGGGCAAGGTGGCGTTCGGCGTCGACCGCCAGGTCAAGGACCGCGACAACTCCTACCGGCGTTTCTGGATGCTGGTGGACCCGCGCTACGCGAATACCGAAGCGCCGCCCGAGAGCATCTTCGCCCCCGGAACCTTCGAGGGACCGAACGGTGGATGGCTCGAGGAATTCACCAACAACGACCCGCAGATCGGGGTCGACAACTACCGCGCGCAGCAGCGGATCAGCGCCGCGTTCCTGAACGTCGATCTGACCATGGGGTCGCGGGTGCGGGGCAATCTCGGGGTCCGCGTCGAGCACGGGTACCAGAACGTCGAGAGCTTCGCGCTGTTCGATCCCGCAACCGTTCTGGTCGCGGGCAAGATCGACAACACCGACTGGTTGCCGTCGATGAACGTCACATGGGCGATGAGCCGCACCACCAACCTGCGGGTGGCGGCGAGCCGCACGCTGTCGCGTCCGGACCTGAACGAGCTGTCGCCGTCCGCGTTCCCCGAATACATCGGCGGGTTCTACGTGAAAGGCAATCCGAACCTCCATCGGGCGCTGCTCGACAACTACGACCTGCGGATCGAGGCGTTCCCCGGCATCAGCGAGGTGCTGGCGGCCGGCGTGTTCTACAAGCAGCTCCACGAGCCGATCGAAACCGTGATCCAGGGCGGCAGCACCGCCCTGCTGATCCCCGAGAACTCGGCGCGCGGACACAACCAGGGCATCGAGCTCGAGGCGCGCATCGGTCTGGGCCGCGTGTGGACACCGCTCCAGCTGTTCACGTTCAACTCGAATGCGTCGATCATCGCGTCCGAAGTCGCGCTCTACCCGCGGGTTTCGCGGACCGGCACCACCGAGCACCCGCTGCAGGGCCAGGCCGACTACCTCGTGAACCTCGGGCTCGGATACGGAATTCCGGGACGGCTCGATGCGACGATCATGATGAACGCGATCGGACGGCGGCTGCGGATGCTCGGGTACGACCCGCTGCCCGACATCTACGACCAGCCGATGAAGAGCCTGGATGCGACGCTCAGCATGCAGGTGCTCCGCTCCAGCCGGGTGCGGCTGGCGGCGCGGAACCTCTACGACCCGACCATCCGTCGGCTCCAGGGGACGCGCGAAGTGTCCTCGTATCGCACCGGACGAAGCTATTCGGTCGCGATCACGATGGTGGGGCCGTGATGGCGGCCCGCGCGCGAATCCACACCCGACTGGCGTTGCTGGCACTGGTGGCCGCTGCGATGGCCTGCGCGGCCGGACTGTCCGCGTCGCCGCGCGTGTATCCGCCGGGGCTTGCGATCGTGGACCCCGAGTCCACGTCGGTGCTGCTCGGCCGCCGCGTGAACGCTCCGCTGGTGCGCAGGCCGTTCACGGGCGGAGCCACCAGCCTGAGCGGGCTGGGCCGGCAGGTGACCCGGATCTTCGAACACGCGCCACAGCTTGATTCCCTGATGGCGATCAGCGTCGACCAGGCCGAGTTCCGCGAGATCCTGTGGCCGGAGTTTCCCCAGAGCCGGCCGGCCACCGGCCTGACCTGGGAGGACGCCTGGGGGGTGCTCAACGCGCGACTCCTCAACGGCAACAACAGCGCGCTGGTCGGGTACGCCGGGCGACCGTGCGAGTTCGTGCGGATCGAGGTCGACTCGGTCACCGCCTACAAGAACTTCAAGCTCCACAACGGGGTGACGCTGGTGACGCGCAACGCCCAGGGCGAGCTGGAGCGCCAGGGCTGGATCCGCTCGATCCTCGAGCGGAAGGGCCGCTTCAAGATCTACTCGGTGCGCGACTAGTCCTGCCCGGATTTCTCGCTGACAACTTTGCAGTTTCGCTGGTTGTCGCTTTTCGGAAACCCGTTCGTTACGTGGATCGGACACGATCCGGTTGCCGCACCGCGTTCCGCCTTGCCGACGACACCGGAGGCTCCATGCCCGATCTGCTCGAAATGCCCCCCGCGGCCCGACTCGACGCACGGCCTTCAGCACCCGGACCCGTGCCCGCCCCGCGCCCTGGGCGCAGTCGCGGCCGCCCGCTCCTGATGAATCGAGCCGAGCTGCTCGAGCGGATCCGCGCGCTCGCCCACCAACCCGATGGCCTGTTCCGCGTCCACCATCTCGACACCGGTCTGTATGCGCGGGCGCGCCGCCAGTTCGGCTCGTGGGCCGCGGCCGTGCGGGCCGCCGGGATCGATTACGGCACCGCGGTGGAGTCGGCGCGCCGTCGCTCGCTCGAGACCCGGCGGTCGCGCCGGAACCCAACCCCCTAATCCCCGAACGACTTAGACAGTTACATTTCGGCAACCTGACGGTGAAGCATCGGCAACCCATCAGCGCCGATCGTCCGGCCAACCGGCAACTCCACAACCGTGGGCCGGCGAAAGGAGGACGGGTTGGCGGATCGACCGCGCAGTCGAGGGAGGAGTTGGTGGAGGGCGGCGCTGCTGACTGCGCCGCTGCTGGTGACGCGGCTCGCAGTTGCGGCAGAGGGCGATTCGACAGCGGCCGGCGCATCGCCCGAGTCGACGCCCGATCGGATCCAGGCGCTCGAGGAACTGACGCAGACGCATCAGAGCGACCTCGACAAGCTCAAGCGCTTCAAGTTCTCGGGCTACATCCAGGTGCGTTGGGAAACCGCGGAGTTCGCCGACGACTCGGTCAAGGTGTCGGGCTCTCCGGCGGTCGTCACGCCTGCCAACGACGAGCGGTTCTACATCCGGCGCGGCCGCTTCAAGCTCACCTATGACGCGAGCCCGCTCAGCCAGGCGGTCCTCTACTTCGACGGCAACACCGCCGGCTCCAACCGCAACCTCACGCTGCTCGAGGCCTATCTGACGTTGATGGATCCCTGGACCACCGATCATCGCCATCAGCTCACGGCCGGACAGTTCAACATTCCGTTCGGCTGGGAGATCGAGCGCTCGTCGAGCCTGCGCGAACTGCCCGAACGCTCGCGCGCCGAGAACGTCCTGTTCAGCGGCGAGCGCGACCGCGGGATCAAGCTGGTGAATCCGTGGACGCCGAAGATCGAGACCGTGGTCAGCATCCTCAACGGCTACGGAATCAACGATGCGACCTTCCCGACCCTCGATCCGACCAGCGCGAAGGACTGGACGGCCCGTGCGCGCTTCATCGGCGGCACCCTCGATGCCTCCGCCTCGTACTACGACGGAATTACGACGATTCCACTGACCGGCGCGGACGTCGAGGTGAAGAAGACGCGAATCGGCGGTGACGCTCAGTTCTACTACGAGCTGCCGAGCGCGGGCGGCGGATCGCTGCGCGGCGAACTCTATGTCGGCGGGAACCTGAACCCCGATTCCTCCCGGGTGCTGATCATTCCCCCGACCGCGGGCAACCCGGTCGCGCTGCTGCGACCGGGCGCCGACCCCTCACACCTCGACACCGAGTTCAACGGCGGCTACGTGATGTGGGTCCAGAACCTGGGCGAGAAGTTCCAGTTCGCCTCGCGCTACGACTGGTTCGACCCCAACACCGATCTCGACCACGACCAGTTCGAGCGCGTCAGCCTGGGCGTGAACTGGTTCTACGACGGATACACGCGATTGACCGTCGCGTACGACATGCCGAAGACCGACGCGCTGGTCGGCGCCGGCTTCGAGGATCCGAACGACAACCTGTGGACCGTGCAGCTCCAGCACAAATGGTGAACCGGGGAGACACGATGCGCATGCGCAGAATCGTGGGAATGGCGGCGCTCGCCGCCTGCATGGGATTCGCGCCCGCCTGGGCGGCGCGCGGGATCACGATCAAGGGTTCGGACACGATGGTGATCCTCGGCCAGCGGTGGGCCGAGACGTACATGAACGGTCATCCCGGCAGCGTGATCCAGGTGACGGGCGGCGGCTCGGGCACCGGGATCGCGGCGCTCATCAACGGCACCACCGACATCTGCCAGGCGTCGCGTCCGATGAAGGAGGACGAGAAGCGCAAGCTGCGGGATCGCTACCAGACGATGGGCACCGAAATCCCGGTGGCGAAGGACGGGCTCAGCATCTACGTGCACGAATCGAATCCGGTGAAGGATCTGTCGATCGCGCAGCTCAAGCAGATCTACACCGGCCAGGTCGCCAGCTGGAAGGTGCTGGGCGGAGCCGACGCGCCGATCATCCTGTACGGACGCGAGAACAACTCCGGCACCTACGTCTACTTCAAGGACAACGTCCTGCAGGGCGAAGACTATTCGGCGCGCGTGCAGACGCTGCCCGGAACCGCGGCGGTGGTGAATGCGGTCGGCCGCGATCCGAACGGGATCGGCTACGGCGGCGCGGCGTACGGCAAGGGCGTTCGCGAGCTCGCGGTGAAGAAGGACGCTGGCAGTCCCGCGATCAAGCCGACCGCGGCAACCGTCCAGGACGGCAGCTATCCGATCACGCGGTACCTCTACTTCTACACGCGCACCAAGCCGGGGGGACCGGTGAAGCAGTTCGTCGACTGGGTGCTCTCGGCCGAGGGGCAGAAGCTCGCCTCGCAGGTGGGCTATTTCCCGGTGCGCTGAGCACCGGCACCCCCCGGAACGGAGGATTCACATGCGGCACCATCGATTCTCCACTGGCATGCGCGTCGCGAGCGTTGCGCTCGCGCTCGCGGTCCTCGCCGGGGGTTGTGCGCCGAGTCGGCGCGCGCAGGCGATCACGATCAAGGGCTCGGACACCATGGTGATCCTCGGTCAGCGCTGGGCCGAGTCGTACATGAAGGGCCACGCCGGCGCGGTGATCCAGGTCACCGGTGGTGGCTCGGGCACCGGAATCGCCGCGCTCATCAACGGCACCACCGACATCTGCCAGGCCTCGCGCGCGATGAAGGACGAGGAGAAGGCGCAGGCGGCGCAGAAGCACGGTCAGCCGCCGGCCGAGACGGTGGTGGCGCGCGACGGAGTCGCGATCTACGTCGCCGAGTCGAATCCGGTCCAGGCGCTCACGCTCGAGCAGCTCAAGGGCATCTTCTCGGGTGCGACCACGAACTGGAAGCAGGTCGGCGGCGCCGACGCTCCGATCACCGCCTACGGCCGGGAGAACAACTCCGGCACCTACGTGTTCTTCAAGGAGCACGTGCTGGCGAACGGCGACTTCGCGGCCGCGGTCCAGACGCTGCCCGGCACCGCCGCGGTGGTGAACGCAGTGGCGGCCGATGCGAACGGGATCGGCTATGGCGGCGCGGCCTATGCGAAGGGCGTGCGGGAGTGCGGCGTGCGCGCCGACGCCGCGAGTCCACCGGTGCTGCCGAGCAAGGACAATGTCCTGTCGGGCGCCTACCCGCTGTCGCGTGCGCTGTTCTTCTACACCGCCAAGGCGCCGGCCGGCACGATCGCCGACTTCATCACCTGGGTGCTCTCGCCCGAAGGCCAGGCGGTGGTCACCGAGGTCGGGTACTACCCGGTTCAATGAGCAACGCGAATCCCGCCATCGGTCCTCTGCGTCACGAGGGGCACGGCCGGTCGACCCGGCGCCGGATCCAGGTGTGGCGCGAGTCGCTGATCTCGGTGCTGCTGCGCCTGTGCGCGTTCACCGGGGTGGCGGGCCTGCTGCTCATCATGATCTTCGTGTTCCGCGAGGCGCTCCCGGTGCTCATGAATCCGGAGATCCAGAAGGAAGCGAGCCTGCGGCACTTCACCTCGACGCTGATGTGGCAGCCGGTCGGCGCGGTGCCGAAGTACGGACTCGCCCCGTTGCTGGGCGGAACCCTCAAGGTGGTGCTGGTGGCGATGGCGTTCGCGGTGCCGCTCGGCGTGGCGGCCGCGGTGTTCACGTCCGAGTTCGCGTCCCCGCGGCTGCGCGAGAACCTCAAGCCGGCGGTCGAGATCCTGGCGGGAATCCCGTCGGTGGTGCTCGGGTTCTTCGCGCTGATGGTGATGGCGTCGTGGATCCAGATGGTGACCGGCGCGACCGTGCGGCTCAACGCGCTGAATGCAGGGATCGCACTCGGACTCGGAGTGCTGCCGACCATCTTCACCGTCAGCGAAGACGCCCTGCGCGCGGTGCCGAAGCCGTTCCGCGAAGCGTCGCTCGGACTCGGTGCCTCGCCGTGGCAGACCGCGTGGAGCGTCACCCTGCCGGCGGCCGGCGCCGGCGTGTCGGCCGGCATCCTGCTCGGCCTGGCGCGCGCGGTGGGGGAGACCATGATCGTGCTCATGGCGTCGGGCAATGCCGCGATCGTCTCGGGCAGCGTGTTCGACTCGGTGCGCACCCTGTCGGCCAGCATCGCGGCGGAGCTCGCCGAGGTGGTGTTCGGCAGCGCCCACTACTCGGTGCTGTTCTTCCTCGGCGTGATTCTGTTCGTGACCACCTTCGCGATCAACGTCGTGGCCGGCATGTTCGTCGGGCGCCTGCGGCGCCGGCTGGCGGGCGCATGACCACCCAGGCCTGGGAAAGCGGACTGCCCGCGCTGCCGCGCGGCCGCAAGACCGACGTCGCCGGTCCCGCCCTGTCGGGGCTGACCGGGTTTGCCGCGTTCCTGATCGTCGCGATGGTGGTGGTGATCATGGGCAACATCGCGTGGTTCGGCTGGCGCACGGTGACGTGGGAGTTCCTCAGCGCCGCGCCGCGCGAAGGCATGACCGCGGGCGGCATCTTCCCGGCGATCTTCGGCACCGTGGCGCTGGTGCTGCTGATGGTGGTCGCGCTGATTCCGTTCGGCGTCGGCGCCGCGATCTACCTGTACGAATACGCGCGCCAGGATGCGTGGTTCACCCGGGCGGTGCGGTTCTCGGTCAACAACCTGGCCGGGGTGCCGAGCATCGTGTTCGGCCTGTTCGGCCTCGGGTTCTTCATCCAGTTCGTCGGCCGCGGAATCGACCGCGGGCTCGGCCTCGACGTCGTGTGGGGCCAGCCGTCGCTGCTGTGGGCGGCGCTCACGCTTGCGCTCCTCAACCTGCCGGTCGTGATCGTGACCGCCGAGGAGGCGCTGCGCACGGTTCCGCGCGAGCAGCGCGAGGCGGCGCTCGCGCTCGGCGCGACCCACTGGCAGACGATCCGGCGCGTGCTGCTCCCGCAGGCGATGCCGGGCATCCTGACCGGCGCGATCCTGGCGGTGTCGCGCGGCGCCGGCGAGGTCGCCCCGATCATGTTCACCGGCGCCGCCTACTTCCTGCCGTATCTGCCGACCTCTCCGCTCGATCAGTTCATGGAGCTCGGCTACCACGTCTTCGTGCTCTCGACCCAGTCCCCCGACATCGAAGGCACCAAGCCGCTGCTGTACGGCACCGTGCTGGTGCTGCTGCTGCTCACGTTCCTGCTCAATCTGACCGCCATCCTGCTCCGTTCACGGATGCGGGCGCGGCTTGCCGGGAGATGATCGCGTGCCTCTCGAAACTTCGACGGAGCTGCCGGCCGTGACGTCCGCCTCGGGACGCCCGGTCGTGCCACCGCGCGCCCCCGCGCCGCCGGCCGGGCCGCCGGTCCTCGCGACCCGGGACTTCCATCTCTACTACGGGCCCGTGCATGCGCTGAAGGGCGTGAGCCTCGAGGTCCTCGAGCGCAGCGTGACCGCGGTGATCGGGCCGTCGGGGTGCGGCAAGAGCACGCTGCTGCGCACCTTCAACCGCATGAACGACCTGATCCCCGGGGTCCGCACCGAAGGCCAGATCCTGTTCGGCTCGATCGACATCCTCGACCGGGGCACCGACGTGGTCGAGCTGCGGCGGCGGGTCGGCATGGTGTTCCAGCGCCCGAACCCGTTCCCGAAGTCGATCTTCGAGAACGTGGCGTTCGGACTCCGCATGCTCGGCCTCAAGAACCGCGGCGAGCTCGAGGCGCGAATCGAGCAGTCCCTGCGCCGGGCGGCCCTGTGGGAGGAAGTGAAGGACCGCCTCGACCGTTCGGCACTCCAGCTGTCGGGCGGCCAGCAGCAGCGGATGTGCATCGCCCGCTGCCTCGCGATCGAGCCCGAGGTCATCTTGATGGATGAACCGGCCTCGGCGCTCGATCCGACCGCGACCGCCCGGATCGAGGAGCTGATCCTCGACCTCAAGGCGGCCTATACGATCGTGATCGTGACCCACAACATGCAGCAGGCGGCGCGCATCTCGGACCGCACCGCGTTCATGCTGGACGGGAAGCTGGTGGAGGTCGACGATACGACCGCGCTGTTCACCAACCCGCGCCAGAAGCTCACCGAGGAGTACATCACCGGCCGCTTCGGATGAGCGGAAGCCGCGCACCGGCGCGGCGGAGAGAAGGAATCACATGGTTCGACATTTCGAGCAGGACCTCGACGCCCTGCGCGGGCTGGTGCTCCAGATGGGCGGCGCCGCCGAGGCGATCGTGCAGAAGTCGGTCGAGGCGCTGAAGCGCCGCGACGCCGCGCTGTGCAAGGAAGTAATTGCCGACGACCGGATGCTCGACCGGATGGAGATCGACATCGAGGAGCGGTGCGTGAGCCTGCTCGCCCGCCAGCAGCCGATGGCCGGCGACCTTCGCTTCATCACCGCCGCGCTCAAGATCTCGAACGATCTCGAGCGGGTCGGCGATCACGCGGTCAACATCGCCGAGAACGCCCAGCGGCTGGCCGCTGAGCCGCCGCTCAAGCCGCTGGTCGACATCCCGCGCATGGCCGACCTCGCCAGCGGAATGCTGCGCGAGGCGCTCGACGCGTTCGTGCGCGGCGACGCCCACCGCGCGCGCAAGCTGTGCGAGCGCGACGACCTGGTCGACGATCTCAACGACCAGCTGTTCCGGGAACTGCTGACCTACATGATCGAGAAGCCCGAGAACGTCACCCGCGCGATGGAGCTGATCCTGGTCGCCCGGAACCTCGAACGGGTGGCCGATCTCGCGACCAACGTCGCCGAAGAGGTCGTGTTCATCGCCGAGGCGCGGATCATCAAGCACAACGTCGAGGAGATGGTGAGCGGCCAGCGCCGCGACGAGGACTTCGGCCGGACCTGAGCGAGGAGTCGTCCCCTACTCCTCGACGGTTCGCCGTTCCCGTTTCTTCACGCTCTCGCGGCGCTTCGTGTCCAGCCGCCGCGCGACCGCGGCCTTCCCCGGGCGGGTCGCCTTCCGCGGCTTCGGCTTGTGCGCGCGGCGCTTCAGCTCGGCCAGCACCCGCGCCAGCGCCATCTCGCGATTGCGCATCTGGGAGCGGCTCTCGGTCGCGACCCGCGTGATGCCGGTCGGACGGTGCCGCACGCGCACGCTCGACTCGGTCTTGTTCTTCTTCTGGCCGCCGGGGCCCGACGATCGATAGGGGACGACGTCGCAGTCGCGCGCGAGTCGCTCGAGCTCGGGCGGCAGCGGCATCAGTGCGGGGCGACGCGTCCGGTCGACGCTCGCTGCGACGCGACCAGCGACAGGCCGTGCACGTCGGACACGAACAGCTGCTCACCGAACAGGGCCGCCGCCTTCAGGCCGCCCCCCGACAGCGCGACCCCGCCGGGCAGCTGGCTCCCGTAGGCGACTTCGATCCCGGTGTTCGACGTGATGTCGGCGACGAACAGGATGTGGTTGGTGTAATTCCCGTTGGCCGCCAGGCGCGACCCCCACACCGCCAGGCGCTGGCCGTCGGGTGACCACGCCGGCGCGATCACGTCGAGCTCGTCGGGAGCGCGATACACCAGCACCGGGATGCCTCCCAGCTCGGGGCGCGCGAGGAACAGATCGCGCGGAGGGATGAGGTAGGCCGCCTTGAGTCCGCCGGGCGCGTTCGTGTCCCAGCGCCACGCGGTGGGTCCGGCGCCGACCGGAATTCCCGGGTCGTAAACGTCGTCGTTGCCGTTCGCGCGCACCCACAGGCGCAACGCCTGCGAGCTCGGGTTCGGCCGGTACAGCAGATACTCACCGCCCGGCGAGAGAACGACCGGCGAGCCGACCCCGAGCACGGTGATCGCGCCGGTCGGGATGTGGGTCAGCCGCAGCGTGTCGGCGGTCCCGGGATCGCCGGGGCCCGCCGCCCACGCCACCCAGTTCTGATCCCCCGAGACCGCGTAGCTCATTACGGAGCCTTCGGGGCAGGCGGCGATGCGGGTCGGCGATCCGCTGCCGTGGATCACGACGGTCCGCAGGGTGACGCTGTCGCCTTCGGCGGGCGGCAGGTCGACGATGTAGTAGGCGCGGTGGCCGTCGCTCGAGACCGTGACCGACACCGGTTCGTGTCCATCGAGCACGCGCGTGGCTCCGCTGCTCGTGCTCATCGCGAGCAGGCCGTTTCCGGCCGCGGGCGTCGCCGAGGCCGGCCCGATCACTTCCGCGGTCATGTCCGACCAGGCGAGGCTGGAGTTGGCGGCGAACGCGTGATCGGCCCCGACCTGCACGCCGCGCGCATCGGTGGTGGGGGGCGCGACCGGGTCGTCGGAGTCGTTGGAGCAGCCGGCCAGCACGAGGATCAGAAGGGCAGGGATGAACGAACGCATGCGGAGTCCTGGGCGAAGGTGGCGAATCGGCCCGGTCGCGGGTCACCGAGCGTAGCCCACGCAGCCGCGCGCCGCACGCGAGGGCGGGCCCACCACGCCCCGCTGACCCGCTCGCCGGATTGGCTCGCCGGTCGCGAATCGCACCCGCTACACTGCGGCCGCTCGTCCCGAACCCTGCTGCACCCGGGATTCCCCCGAGGAGGATTTCATGCGTTGGACACGCCTCGCCGGCGCGGTGGCACTGCTGATCGCCCTCGCGCCCGCGTCCGGCCACGCCGCGCCGAAGAAGGTGGCGAAGCCGGCCGCCCCACCGGCCGCTTCGTCGACCGCCGCGCTGTCGGCGGCCAGCTTCCCGATCGGCCGGCACAAGCTTCCCAATGGACTGGTGCTGCTCACGCGCGAGGATCACAGCGTGCCGGCGGTGGCGTTCTGGCAGTGGTTCAAGGTCGGCTCGCGCAACGAGGAGCCCGGGATCACCGGCATCTCGCACTACTTCGAGCACATGATGTTCAACGGCTCGAAGAACGTGCCGCCCAAGGAATACGACCGCATCCTCGAGTCGAACGGCGGCTACTCGAACGCGTTCACCGATCGCGACATGACCGCCTACTACGAGGAGATCGCGTCCGACCGGCTCGATGTCGCGCTGCGCCTCGATTCCGATCGCATGGCGTCCCTGTCGCTGCTGCCCGATCAGCTCAAGAGCGAAATCGAGGTGGTGAAGGAGGAGCGCCGGCTGCGGGTCGACAACGACATCGCCGGCAAGCTCGACGAGCACCTGTACGCGACCGCGTTCCTCGCCTCGCCCTACCGGTCCCCGGTGATCGGCTGGATGGGCGATCTCGAGCGCATCAATCGCGACGAGTGCGTGGGCTACTTCAAGACCTACTACGCCCCCAACAACTGCATCCTGGTCCTGGTCGGCGACTTCGACACGAAAACCGCGGTTGCGCAGATCACCCAGGCGTTCGGTTCGATCCCGTCGCAGACCCCGCCGGTCGCGCCGGTGAACTCGGAGCCCGAGCAGGTCGGCGAGCGCCGGGTCGAGGTGCACTATCCGGCCGAGGCGGTCACGTTCCAGATGGGCTACAAGGCGCCGGCTGTCACCGACAAGGACGCCTACGTGCTCGAGCTGATCGCCGCGATCCTCGGCACCGGCGAGTCGTCGCGCCTCCACCAGGCGCTGGTGGTCGACCGGCAGATCGCGCTGTCCGCAGGCACCTTCTTCCGCACCCGGCTCGAGCCGACGCTGTTCGAGCTGTCGGTCGAGCTGAAACCCGGGCGCGAAGCGGAGCAGGGAATCCGCGCGGTCGACTCGGTGCTGGCGGCGCTGGCCGAGAACGGACCGGGCGCGCGCGAGCTCGAGAAGGCGAAGAACGTGCGCGAGGCAGCGTTCGTGAAGGGGCTCAAGACCAACTACGGCGTCGGCGAGACGATCGGTCTCTACGAGCACGTGTACGGTGACTTCAACGCGATGTTCCGCACCATCGAGACCTACCGCGGCGTCACCGCCGCCGACGTGAAACGGGTCGCGAAGCAGACCTTCGACACCCGGCGCCGCACGATCGCGATCCTGGTGCCCGAGACCGACAAGTCGGGGGGGCCGGCCCAATGAGCCGTTTCCCCCGGTTCGGCCGCTGCGCCGCTGCACTCCTCGTGCTTGCCGCATCACTCCCGTTCATCCCGGCCGCCGGCACCGCGCACGCCGCCGGCTTCCAGCTTCCGCCCGTCACCCGCGTCACGCTCGACAACGGACTGACCGTCCTCGTCATGCCGACCCGCCGTCTGCCGCTGGTCGACCTGCGGCTGGTGGTGCGCGCCGGCAGCGTCGACGATCCGGCCGGCAAGGAAGGCCTCGCGCATCTCACCGCCGATCTCATGACGCAGGGCGCCGCAGCGCGGAGCGCCAAGCAGATCGCCGAGGACATCGAGTTCGTGGGCGGCGACCTGTCGGCCGGGGCCGATGCCGAGCGGATGGTCGTCACCTGCGAGGTGCTGAAGAAGGACCTCGCGACCGGCATCGAGATCTTCCGCGACGTGATCGTTCAGCCGACCTTCGGCGCCGCCGAGTTCCAGCGCAAGAAGGACGAGGCGCTGGCCGAGATCGCATCCGAGCGCGACGATCCCGCCACCGTCGCGAACAACCAGCTGCTGCCGTTCGCGTGGGGACGGCACCCGCTCGGCCATCCCGCGATCGGCTGGGAGCCGACGGTCGGCACCCTCACGCGCGACGACGTGCTCGGATTCCACGGGCGCATGGTGCGGCCCGAGCGCGCGATGCTCGCGGTGGTCGGCGATGTCGACCCGCAGGCGGTGATCGCGTCGATCAAGACTGCGTTCGCGGGCT
>Ga0210380_10000449_pt1 | contig 18651 bp, 20 predicted proteins | sample PLM4_5_coexredo_FD_155476 | JGI IMG/M metagenome (GOLD analysis project Ga0210380, IMG submission 155476) | Groundwater sediment microbial communities from an aquifer in East River, Colorado, USA - PLM4_5_coex redo | ecosystem: Environmental > Terrestrial > Soil > Riparian zone | place: USA... | reverse complement strand
CATCGTGAAGGTGAAGATCCGCGACTTGCCGGTCGTGGTGATGAGGTCGGAATATTTCGATGTCTCCTCACGCGTGTAATAGGGCTTGTCGCTGACCTCGAGCCGGCGCAGCCACTTGATCGAGATGTTGCCTTCCCAGCCGGGCAGGAACAGCCGCATGGGATAGCCCTGCTCAGGGCGCATTGCTTCGCCGTTCTGCGCGAATACGATCAATGCGTCGGAGAGACATTTGTCGATCGGCACGCTGCGGGTCATCACGGCGGCGTCGGCGCCTTCGGCGAGCACCCAGGCGGCACCGGGCTGGAGCCCGACCTGCTTGAGAAGAGTCGACAGCGGCACCCCGGTCCATTCCGAGGTGGAGACGAGGCCGTGCGTGCGCTGCACGTTGGGCTCGCGTGCCTTCATGATCTCGCTGCCGGTCGTGCCGGAGCATTCCATGAAATAGGTGCGCGACAGAGTCGGGAAGCGCTTGAGTTCGGCGAGCGAGTATTTCATGGGCCGGTCGACCAGGCCATGGATGACGAGGCCGTGCTTCGCCGGGTCGATATTCGGGATGCCGCCGTGATGGCGTTCGTAATGTAGCCCGGACGGCGTGATCGTGCCGTAGCTGTTCTGCAAGGGCGAAAATCCCGCCGTCCTGGTCGGGTTCGCCCAGCGAACTTCGGTCTCGAACTGCGAGCGCGAACCGTATCCGCCGTCCTCCCCCATCACACGACCCTGTTCTTTGGTGGGATCGGCCTGTACCGGATATTCGACCGCGCCGGGCGGCGCCTTGGCATCGGCCGCGCGCGGCAGCATCGCGGTCATTCCCACCGCGGCGACGAGCCCCGTGCCGGCGAACAGCTGCCGGCGGGTCGCGGCCAGCGCGAACATGCCATCTTTGCAGTCGCAATCTTCCAAAGCCGCAACATTCCTTGCCTGCCCCTCGGTGATGGGCTGGCCGAGGCGGCCGAGCGCCTCTTCGATCGCCCGCGACTTTGTGTTCCGGCGTTCAAAGTCGGTGGAATGCATCGGTTCGTCTCCCTCGCTCGACGCCATGCATCGAAGCGTATCGATTTCCGACTGTTGCCGCCAGTATGACGAGCTCTGCGCGTCGTCACTCGCCGGTACGCCGCTGCTTGGTCCGGGGTGTCAGGCTTAGGCCTTCGTCTGCGCAAATATGTTAACGGCTAAGTCGGCCACGACCCGTTGCAGGCGTGGCCGACAACCCGGAGACACGCCATGGAGATGACGAGACGCCGGATGTTCGCGGCGGCGAGTGCTGCTGCGGCGATGACTTTCCCTCACACCGCGCTCGGCGGCTGGGAGCCCAGCGAACGCTATCCCGATCCCGCGATCAAGAGCCTCGATCCCAGCTTCAACCGGTACCGCCTGTTCAACGCCAGCATCGAGCGGCTCGCAATGGGCATGCGCTGGTGCGAAGGGCCCGTCTATTTCGGCGACGCCCGTTGCGTGATCTGGAGCGACATTCCGAACAATTCGGCTGATGCGCTACGACGAGGTCAGGGCGCGGTCAGCATCTATCGCGAACCCTCCAACCACGCCAACGGCAATCGCCGTGACCGCCAGGGGCGCCTTGTCACCTGCGAGCACGAGACGCGGCGGATCACGCGCACCGAATAGGATGGCAAGATCACGGTGCTGATGGACCAATTCGAGGGCAAGCCGCTCAACTCGCCAAACGACATTTGCGTAAGGTCCGACGACACGATCTGGTTTTCCGATCCGCCGCTCGGCATCCTCAGCAATTACCAGGGCAACGTTTCGCCGATCGAATTGCCGTCCAACATCTATCGCCTCGATCCCAAGACCGGCCGGGCCACCGTGGTGGAGAGCGCGCTGACGAGGCCGAATGGCGTGGAGTTCTCGCCCGACGAGACCAAATGCTACATCCAGGACAGCGGCTCAAGCCCGCGTTACATCTATGCCTACGACGTGGTCGACAACGGCGCGCGCCTGGCCAACAAGCGCGTCCTGATCACCGCGGAGGCCGACGGAACGCCGGACGGCTTCCGCATCGACATGGACGGCAATTTGTGGTGCGGCTGGGGCATGGGCCGCGCCGAACTTGATGGCGTCAAGGTGTTCAATCCCGAAGGCAAGCCGATCGGCTTCATCGCGCTGCCGGAGCGCTGCGCCAATCTATGCTTCGGTGGCCGCAAGCGGAATCGGCTGTTCATGGCGGCGAGCCATTCGCTCTATGCGCTGTATCTGAACACGCAGGGCACAGCCGGAAATTAAGCTTGCGGAGGGGCTCCGGTCGGCGGGCGGCGCCGGGCGCCGCCCGCGGGTTCGCTACCTGTCTTTCACGGCGGCGGCCAGTGTCTCGAACGATCCCGGAAAGTAGGCGACGTTGTGCCAGGGTCTTTTGCTGAGCACCTCGGCAAGTTTGCGCGCCTGTGCTGCGTCGCGCCCGAACAGCACGATGCGCCGGTTGAAATCGTCCTCCGGCAGCGGGAGTTTCGTGAGCCTGCCGGCCGCCACGTCGTCGGCCGGAACGCTGTGTGCGCCCGCAAGGCTTCCGCTCGCGAAGTCGCCGGACGGCCGGACGTCGAGAAACACCGCCGTCCGGTCGGCCTTGAAGATCCGTGCGATCCCATCGAGCTCGATTTCGGTCGGGCCACCGAGCGCGCGCCAGATCGGAATCCCGAGCTGGTAACGCCGCACATTCGTGTGGCCGGCCGTGACCAGCTGGTCGGCCAGCCGCCGGCTGGCCTGGCAATAAGGTCCATTGCAGTACAGTACCAGGGCCTTGCTCTTGTCCCCGTTCACCATTCGCTCCACCGCCGTCACCTGTGCGCCAGCCGGCGCATCCAGATTGCGCGCACCGGGAATGTGCCCGGCGTCGAATTCGGCGCGCGTGCGGGTATCGAGAACGATGGCGTTGCCGTCGGCCAGGATACGCCGCAACTGCTCGGTGCTGACCTCCTGCGTCTTCTGGTTCGCTTCCGCGAGCGTGGCCTGATGGATGTCGAGACTGTCGGCATGGGCGCCGCCCGTGGACAGGGCGAGCGTCGACGCCGCGATCGCAGCCGCGACGAAGATCATGCGGGTCATCATCGGATTGCTCCTTCATGGGTGAGCGCGACGCAGGATGCGTCGGGATGGTCTGGCGCGATCATGAGAGAGGTTCTGACGCCGCGCGTCCACTATGATCGGCGCAGGGCAGCGCGCAGAATTTCCGCGCGCGCGGGACCTCGACCCCGCTTACGCTGTGCGCACCCACAATGGGTGGGCGAGCGGTCCGAGCGCGTCGAGCAGGCCCTGCAGGGATGCACGAACGGCGCCGGTCAAGCCGGCCTCGTTGCGAAATGGGCCGCTTTGCTTCGAGGACGCGAGGAACAAGGTCCGCCGCAGTGACGGCATGATGATGGGCCGTGCATCAAGCTTGCCGGACTGCACCTCGTCGAGCACGGAAAAGTACGGCAGGATGCTGGACGCGGCGCCCCGGCTGACCAAGCTCTTCATCGCCGAGATCGAGCGGACTTCGTAGGCAATTTTCAATTCCAAGCCTAGCTCGCGGGCGGTGCGGGAGGCGACGGTGCGGACGGTATCGCCGGCCTCGGGCATGGCCAGGCTCTCTTCCAGAACATCGACAAAGGCAACCGGTTCGCCTTTGCGCGGCCCCGGAAGTGTCACCAGCACCAGATCATCCTGCAGCAGCGCGGTACGCGACAGATGCGGCAGGTCCGGAATGTCATAGCAAAGGATGAAATCGACCTCGCCGCGGGACAGCGTATCCACCAACACGTGGCTCATCGCCTCGACGATGCTCAGGAGCACCTGGGGAAGATGTTCGCGGACGGTCAGGGCAAGCTCGGTGCCGGCGGTCAGCATCAGGGCAGGGGTGATCCCGAGCCGGATGACTTCGCTCTCTTCACGCTCGCACGCCGACACCTCCTTCCGGGTTTCCTCGACCAGCTTCAGGATCGTGAGCGCGCGGGCGTGCAGCAGGCTGCCGGCCTTGGTCGGCTCGACGCCACGCGAATGGCGGACAAGCAGCGCGACGCCCAGATCCTCCTCGATCTGGCGGATCTGCATACCGAGCGCGGTCTGCGCGACGTGAAGCTGCTCGGCGGCGCGCGTCATGTTGCCGGCCTCCACCACGCTCACGAAGTATCTGAGCTGGCGCAGGTTCATGAGCGGCTCCTTCGGCGGCAGGTTGGCGCACAGCTTAGAGCGCTTTGCGGCGAAGTGGGAACCGGCTCATCGGGATGAGCCGCGATGCGGCGAGCCGCTCATCATCCAGGGCCTCCCCCCGGCCCGCACTAGGCGCTGATCGAGCTCGCCGACCCGACGTACGAGGTCATGGACAGTAAGGCCGTCAATCTGGCGGCGCCGCCACGCGACGCTGGTCACCACTAAGCCTGCGGTGCGCGCGGGAGATGGTGGCGCGGCTGCGACCGGTTGCCATCCGTCCGGTGATTGCCGAGCTTGGACTCGTCGCGCGGTCGAGGACCTCCTGAGCAGCCGGGGAGTCCGGCTTTTTGTCGTCGTCCAACGAATGCACGCCGATTCCGTTCGTTGCCTGGGCGATCTGAAGACACGCGAGAAGTTCGACATAACTCGGCCAAGCCGCGCGTGTCACGGCCTCACACCTCTCCTTGTCGGCGGCCGAAAAGTCAGCCCATAGCGTTCTGAGCTTTCCATGGGCGTCTTCCTCATCATTTGCGCACCGCTCGATGCTGTTGTTCAGCGTCGCAATCGAATGACAGTTTTGACCGAAATCGTAGGTCGGGACCTGGTCTGCGGCCACGCCAAGAAGCTGCGAAGCCACGACCATGTAGATGTTCAAGGGCAGGAACATCGTGGTCCTCCCGGACCGCAGTCCGTCACGGATCGACCGCCATCCTCGCGCGGCGCGTAAACTTAGCGGCCGATTGCACCTTCGTGCTTGTTGCGGATTGCGGTCACCGGCGCGTGATTGTCCGGGGTTGCCTCGGTTGCCGGATGGAGCGGCAGGTTGGCCATGCGCGCGGGACGTTGATCAGGTCCGCGCGTCGCCGGAAAGCGCGCCAACCGCGGCGGCCAAAAAAAGTCCCCGCCGAAGCGGGGCCAGGTCGGCCTGCAGAGAAGACCCCGCCTCATCGAGGCAGGGCCGTGGGCAGCTTGCCGTGTCCCGGGGCGAGACCGAAAGGTCGCTTTGTCCACAACTGGAGGGCACTTTAGGCAATGCGCCGCACCCGGGTAACGGATGGGCTCGCGACCGACCGGAACCCGGCCGATGTGCAGCGCGTTCCCTCCCGGATTCTCATCCGCGAGGTACCGACCATGACGAAACGACTCCCGGTGTTTGCCGTTGCCGTTCTCCTTGCCGGTTCGGGCGTGGCGTCGGCGCAAGCGCCGACGCGGGATTTCCCCGACGCGGCCAATCCCACGGCTGCGCCGCCCGCCGCCAACAGCCCGAGGACCGGAACGCCAGACCGGCCGCCGGCGGCAACCCTGCCGGACGCCCACGCGCCGGACCCGGTGACGACAGGCGAAGCTCCATCCTCGCCGAAGAAAACGGAGCCTGAGATGGACAGCGTCGGCGGCGGCAAGACGCCGGCCGGCGGGGAGAAGAAATAGGTTTGCGTGGCAGGTTTCGGTCTTGCAAAAAATTGAGGCAGCCAACCGGGGCTGCCTCATCAGAATCGAACGGTGCTGCCACTCTATTTCGGCGGCGCCTTGAAAATATCGGCGGTGATCAGGATCACGGCGTCGGTGCCGTCGTTGCGGTGCCAGTGCACGGTGGTGCCGGGTTCTCCGGTCGTATCACCGGGCTTGAAGGTCTGCGAAGTGCCATCGTCGCGAATGACGGTGTCCGTTCCCTGCAAGAAATAAACCACGGCCGGCCGATCCTTGTGATTGTGCAGGCCGATGTAACCGCCCGGCTCGATCGTCAGCAGGCGCAGCCGGAGCTGCCGTCCGGCCATTCCTTCGAATTCGGGCCCCAGCTCGACGACCGTCGTCTTGCTGGCGGTGTAACCCTTGTTGTCCTTCGGAGCCTCCGCGGCCCGGGCGAAATTCGCTCCCAGACCCAGCACGAAAGCCGAGGCCAGCAGCGCATAACCGATGATGCGTGGGTTCATTCTTGTTCTCCCGGTTGATCACGCATTTGATGGACAGGCCTACGAGGGGTCAACCGAATTCTCGACATGCGCCCGCGCGAATCGTCGCCGCAATTCGTTCGGCCTCGAGCCCGATCTCGCGCAACTGCCCGGTCGCGACCGCGATATGGCCGCAGAAGAACAGGCCGGGATGGCCGGTCGGGCGCCCGCACACGATGGGCGCGCCGGAACGATCGAGCACGCCGTGATGATCGGGCAGGAGAGCGCGCAGACTCGGGCGGTAGCCGGTCGCCTGTACGATGACGTCGAATGGCGCGCGCGTTCCGTCGTCGAAATGCACGTCCGCGCCCGTGATCCGCGCGATGCCGGGACGCACCGTGATCAGTCCGCGCCGGATGCGGTCGACGGTGCCGATGTCCAGCAGCGGGATCTTCCCGTCCTCGGCCACCTGCGTCATCGGTCCTTTTGCCGGCCGGCGCAGCCCGAATGGCTCGAGATCGCCGATCGCCAGCCGGAGGATCGGCGCGTTGAGCGCGTCCACAAGCTTGTAGGGAAGCGACCGCTGCAGAATGGCCAAGGTCAAGATCGGAATGCCGAACAGGTCACGCGGCACGACATTGACCGGGCTGCGCACCGACAGCGACACCTCGTTGCCGGCGTCGCAGAGATCCAGGGCGATCTCTCCGCCGGAATTTCCCAGTCCGACGACGAGCACCCTGCACTGGGAAAACGGCTTCGGGTTCGCGTAGTCGCTGGAGTGGATGAGACGTCCCGGAAAGCTGTCCATGCCCGGCCACGCGGGACGCAACGGCCATCCCGCGATGCCGGTGGCGAAGATGACATTCCCGGCCGTCAGCGTCGTCGTGTCGGTTTCGACCACCCAGCCGGCGCGTTGCCTGACGCGGAGCACTGTTGTCCCGAAGCGCGGCACGATCCGATGAAGGGCGGCGTAGTCTTCGAGATAGGCCACGAGCTGGTCGCGCGACGGATATTTTGGGTAGGCGGCGGGCATCGGCAAGCCCGGCAGTCCGGATTGCCGTTTATGCGTATGCAGATGCAGCCGATCATAGTGGTGACGCCACGACGCGGCGATCCGGTCGGCCTTTTCCAGCACGATGACGGACCCGCCGCTGCGTCTCAGCGCAGCGGCGCAAGCGAGCCCCGCAGGCCCGGCGCCGACGACGATTGTTTCCGCATCCGGCATGATCGTGCCTGCAACCCGTTCGTCCCGGCATCGTCTCCAGGCTCATGCCTTTCGGGCGCCGGAGGCGGTGGAGCGGTGAAGGGATTTAGGTTCGTCGTCGAGAGCGCGCAATGCCCGGTCGCATCGGGACGATCATGCCGGCGCCCGCAGCTGGCAAACGAAAGCGTTGCTTCCGGCACCGACACCGCACCTAGACCGCCGCGATGCAGTCGATCTCGATGTCGAAATGTCCCGGCCATGCCGGAACGCATACGAAGATACGGGCGGGCGGGTCCTTGGGAAAGTAACGGGCATAGATTGCGTTGACCTCCGCAAACCGCTCGACCGACGTGCAGTACACATTGCACTTGAGGACATTCTCCAGCGACGATCCCGCCGTCTCCAGGCAAAGCTTCATCTGCTCCAGGACCAGCTCGGTCTGCCGCTCGATCGGAGCATGGACGACCGCGCCGGTGTCGGGGTCGAACGGCGGAAGCCCCGAGACGTAGATGGTATCGCCGCTCCGGGTGACCGCCGAGGTCGGCGCCTTCCACCGTTCCAGATAGGTGGACAGCGGCTCGACGCGGATGACTTCGCGGTTCATTCGAAATTCCTCACTCAATCGGATCCGCCGCGGTGTGCGGGTTCCGCATGCCTGGTCTCGCGTCCCTTCACGTCAGGATGGAACTGTGGTGCCTCGCGACGATCGAACATGCCGTAGTCACGCACGATCCGTATCTGGCGATGCCGCAGGCTCCGGATTCCCCTGGCTTTCACTGGCATCCACTGGCGCGCGGCCGTTGCATCCTGCCACGACACCAGCAGCGCCAGCTTGCCGGGGTTGTAGATGCTGGCAAGCAGATCGTGCTCGACGACGCCGTCGCGGGACAGGTCGAGGCCGAGCGCCGCAAGCAGATCGTCGTGCAAGCCGAATGCCGCGCCTGGTTCAGGCGCGATCTCGGTCAGCGTCACCAGCTTCGCCGCGCCGATCTCGGTCTCGTCGAAGCGCTGCTCACGAACCGGCGCTTCCTTCGGCGCATCGGTATCGGTGGTGACATCGCCAACCCGCAAGTGGTAGTCGCGGAAAACCTCGGACCGGCCCTTCGCCTGGATCGCGTGGTGCTCGCCCGTGGTGCGCCAGCGAACCACCGACTTCTCGTCGCGCCACGTCGAATGCGACAGGAGCCAGCCCGGCCGCCGTGTGCTCTCGAAACGCTCGTTGTCCACGAAGCCGTCGATCGTTTCCAGGATCGGCTTCAGATGCTTGGCGAGTGCGAGATACTCGTCGAACCGCTCCTCGTGCGGGAAAACCTCGAAGATCACCGAGAACATTGGCGTTCTCCTGTTATTGGCGTGGGCCGGAAACCAGCGCGGCAACCTTATTGAACACGCATTTCGGCCGAAATTGCTTCGGCGCCCGCCGAAGCAAAACCAATTCGACCTCAGCGGATCGCCGCCGTTTGACGCCTAGGCAAGCGGCCCGTTCCAGATTTTGATGGCCGGTATCTCCTGATAGTGCCCGAGCACGGACAACGTGCCGGTGTCGAGCAGGAAATTCTGCCCCGCGCTCGCCGGCAGGGCGATCCAGCGCGCCGCGATCACGCGCAGAATGTGCCCGTGCGCGAACAGGGCAACATTGCCGTCGACCGCGCGCGCGTGTGCGATCACGCGGTCCGCGCGCGTGCCGACCTCCTCCGGCGTCTCTCCGCCCGGGCATCCATCCCGGAACAGCAGCCAGCCGGGCGCCCGCTCACGGATCTGTCGGGAGGTCAGCCCCTCGTACTCGCCGTAATTCCACTCGGCCAGATCGGGGTCGATCACGGCGTGGGCGCCTAGGCAGGCCAGCTCGCAGGTCTCCCGCGCGCGTTGTCGCGGACTGACGAGCACGAGCGCGAATGTTTCCTTTGCGAGCACCGGCGCGAGCCGCTCCGCCAGCCGGCGCCCGTTGTCGGTCAAGGGGATGTCGGTCGTGCTGGTGTGCTGTCCACTGAGACTCCACGCGGTCTCCCCGTGCCTGATCGCAAAGACGTCCACTTGGCGCTGCTCCCTGCTCGAACATTGGGGTGGCCGGACGCACCTGTCGCTTGGGGCGAGGGGGGCGCGTCTCGACAGTTGCCATCTCGCGGGGTCCCGATGCAAGCCCGCGCGTTTCTTCGTTCAGAGTCTTTCCGATCGAGCCGCAACAGCCGCTCGGCATGACAGAGGATCGATTCGGCGCCGGCGGAAACACTGCAGCGCCGCCGGATTTGAGCTACAATGCTAAAGGTACAACGCAGAGAGATACCGACGTGAAAAAAAGGCTTACGATCGGCCGGGCGCGCGAGTGGATGATCGCTCTCGTCGTCGTGTGCATCGCGATTCTCGTCCTCATCGGCGTCGCCACCTGGTGGGTTGCGTGACAGCGGGGAGCGCGCGGAGAGGCTGGAGGGCGACATCGCTCGCGACGGCGGCAGCGCACGACATCAGGCGCGTCACAATTGAAGGATGTCGTCGCTGTGCTGAAGCCGCAGCTTTCGGCGGTCGCGCGCAAGCCGTCGTGATGCACCGCGGTCCCGCCTTCTACCGCCTCAACCGTACCCATACCGGCGCGTGATCGCTGGCATCCGCCCTGCCGCGCACCTCGCGATCGACCCCCGCGTCCTGCAATCGCTCCGCCAGGATCGGGCTCAGCAAGATATGGTCGAGCCGCAGGCCCGCGTTGCGCTGCCACCGGTTACGCATGTAATGCCAGAACGTGTAGATGCGCTCATCCGGGTGTAGCGCGCGCAGCGCGTCGGTCCAACCCTGCTTGACGAGGCGGGCATAGGCCGCGCGGCTGGCGGGCTGCACGAGTGCGTCATCGTCCCACGACGTGGTCGGGTAGATATCGAGCTCGGTCGGTGCGACGTTGTAGTCGCCGGCTAGCACCACCGGCATCTGTTCGCGCAGCAGCTTGCGCGCATGCCCATGCAGGCGCTTGAACCAAGCGAGCTTGTAGTCGAACTTCGGGCCGGGTTGCGGATTGCCGTTGGGCAGGTAGATGCAGCCGACCAGCACGCCATCGATCGCCGCTTCGATGTAGCGGCTTTGCGTGTCGCCAGCGTCTCCAGGCAAAGCCGTGCGCGTCAGGATGGGTTCCTTGCCGCGCGCGAGAATGGCGACGCCGTTCCAGGTTTCCTGCCCACGCCACACCGCGCGATAGCCCGCCTTGCGGATCGCATCGACGGGAAATTCCACGTCGGCCGCCTTGAGCTCCTGCAGGCAGGCGATGTCGGGCCGCGCCGTCTTGAGCCATTGCAGCAGGTTCGGCAGCCGCCGGTTCACGTTGTTGATGTTGAAGGTCGCGATCTTCATGCCGTCCCGACGCGTGGCTGCGCGTGATGGAAGCGCCGCCGTCCGCTGATAAGGGACCCACACGGCTGCGGCGCAGTCAACCAGTGTGAATTACCTCACAGCGGGCTCACGGTATTTCTGCGAGCTTCGCGGAACTCGCCAGAGTTGCTGTCTTTGAGGGGATCCATGCAAGCCATTTCCGCACGGCCGGCCACCTGTTGCGGTCCGGCTCACGCGAACGCCGGTCGCGATCCGGGTTCGTTCTACGTCACCGCATCACGAAACGTCCGGCCTGCAGCGGCGCGCGCACAACCGCGGCGGCTGTGCCATGGCTGACCACCTGATCTCCGGGCTGTTCTCTGGGCTGTCGCTCCGGGCCCTTGCCCGTGCCATGGGGCGCGTGCCGACGAACGAACTGACGGCGACGGAATCAGCATCGACGCTGTTCCGCTTTTTCCGCTCCAAACACGTCAGGGATCTCAAGCTGATCTTCACGACGGCGCTTTTTGTGCTCGCGGTCCATCTTCTGCTGGTGGTCCTCCTCGGACTCATCAACGCGTCGTATGCCTTCTTCTCGGAAGCCGAGGCACCCCAGGTGGCGCTCCTGGGCCACTTCCTGGTGTCGCTGCCCCCCGCCGCCCCGCCCGATTTTCTGACCAGGCTGGTCAATGCCGCCGGGAAATTCCTTTCGTTCTTCATCACGTATGTGGGGCCCGGCGTTCCGATCTATGGCGTCATCGTCGGATGGGCCTACCAGACTGCGTCGACGCGGCTGGGCATTGTCGACCTGTTCGCCTGCGAGATCAGCACGCTTTGCCGCGTCGGCACGATCTTCGATATCGGCAAGCGCTACGTCGACACCTACGACCGCGGTCCTACCCCGGCCCGCCCGTCGGCGGCCGCCTCCGACAAGTTCGTCTCGCAGGAGGAGTATTTCCCGGTCTTCGACAGCAACTCCCGCGACCTGCAGCAGCTCGAGGCCTCGGTCGTCAACAACATCACCGAGTTCTACACCTACATGAAGGCAACACGCGACTCGCTGCGCAAGCTGGCCGACATGCCGGCGCAACCAGCAGCGCCCGACCGCCCGGCCGCGGCGACAGGCGAGCCCGACGCGTGGCATGACGCCATGCTCAACGTCATCTATCTCCTCTTCCTCGGCTACGAGAGCGCGCGCAAAGCGGTCAACGACCTGATCGAGTTCCAGCCGGCGCGCGCCGAGCGGTCGATCGTGATCCTGCTCACCGAGTTGAAATGCTACGCGTTCCTGCGCAAGCACTTCACCTCCGACGACCTGCGGCGCAAGCGTCTCGAACTGCGCGAGAACGGCTATCGGCGGGACATCCGCAAGCTCTATCACGAGGTGGAGGCCTCGGCCGGACATTCCGACGAGCTTTGGGTGCAGGCCAGGGAAACGCTGTCCGTACTGGTCAGTCGCTACAACGAGGCGCTCGACGACGATCTGAAGGCCGGTCTCTCAGGATAACGCCGCGTCCCCGGCAGCCGTCTCGCGTCCGACCGGCGTCAGGTCAGAGCTTTCAACGCAGGCATTGCTGCATCAGCGTTCGCCGTGCGGCGAACGACACTCGCGTTACATCCGCTTGCGCGCGGCAGGCAGGCATCCGTGCCACGACGATATAAAGCACGGTTGCGCGCGCGGGATAGGGCCGGCCTTCCACCGGGCAGGGGAAGACGGTGTAGGGAATACCCGCCACGAGATTGATCATCTCCTCTTCGTCGAGCGCGTCGCCGAGCCGGTTGCCCGCCGCCTGCAGGTCCAATGCTAAGCCAGGCAGGCGGTAGAGAATCGCCCTGCTTGCGAGCCGTGCCAGCTCCTTCATCACGGCCTCGCCCTCGCGCATGGTGCCGCAATAACCGGGCGGGACCGGTGTGTAGCCGGTCCAGCTGCCGGGCCCGCGATGGTAGGCGGCGATGCGCGCGCTCAGGACGTTGGCGGCCCGAATGACGCGGCTTGCCTCGCTGCCCATGAAGGGCTGGGCAGCCGCGCTGACGATCGTCGCCGCCACGAAGACGAGCGTGACAAGTCCAAATGAAAGCGATCGGCGCAAACCCACCCCCCTCGGCATACGGCGAGCGACGTTAGCGCAAAATCAGCGCCATCGCCAATGTCTAGCGTGCTGCCTTGAGATCCCTTGCGGGCCGGTCTGGCGGCTCGGGCGATCATTGCGTTGCCCGTTGTTTCGCTGAATTTCGTTGTAAAGTCGCGTCCGACCCGCCCGCCCACCTGATTGCGAAACGTGCCAGCTCTTTCCGTCGCGCCTCCAGCCTCATCCGGCCCTGCCGTCGTCGCCCTCGACGGCGTCGGCAAGACGTTCGCCAACGGCGTGGTCGCGCTCGATCGCCTCGATCTCGACGTGCGGCCAGGCGAGTTCGTATCGCTGCTCGGCCCCTCGGGATGCGGCAAGTCGACGGCGTTGCGCATCATCGCGGGATTGAGCGCGCCGTCGCGCGGGCGAGTGGCGTGGGGCGAAGGCGGGGCCGCAACCGCCGGCCCGCACCGCATCGGGTTCGTGTTCCAGGAGCCGACCTTGATGCCGTGGGCGACGGTGGCGGCCAATGTGCGCCTCCCGCTCAAGCTTGCGGGGCTGACGCCGGATGCGCCGGCGCGGGTCGACGCCGCGCTCGCGCGCGTCGGGCTCGACGGCTTCGCGCAGAGCTATCCGCGCGAGCTCTCGGGCGGCATGAAGATGCGCGCCTCGATCGCGCGCGCGCTCGTTACCGAGCCCGGGCTCCTGCTGATGGATGAGCCGTTCGCCGCGCTCGACGAAATCACGCGCTTTCGCCTCAACAACGACCTGCTCACGCTGTGGCAGGCGCTGCGCAAGACCGTGGTGTTCGTCACCCATTCGGTGTTCGAGTCGGTCTACCTCTCGCAGCGCATCGTGGTGATGACGCCGCGGCCCGGCCGCGTCTTCACGGAGCTCGCCATCGAGGCGCCGCATCCACGCGACGAACGGTTCCGCACCTCGGCCGACTACGCCGGCTACTGCCGGCTGGTCTCCGAGGCGCTCTCGGGCGCGATCGCCGCGGGGGAGCGTTGAAGATGGACGCGGCAGGAGCGGAGGCGTTGGGCTCCATCGTATCAAAGCAGACGCGATCTAGAAAACCATGAGCGAGGCGAAACCAAAGGACGAGAGCGGCCCCCGCGCCGAGCGTGCGCTGCGCTTGCTGCTGCCAATCGCCGTGCTCGGGCTCACCGTGGTGCTATGGGGCGCGGTGGTGCGCTGGCGCGACATTCCGCCTTACGTGCTGCCGGGCCCGGAGCTCGTGTTCACGACCCTGGTCGCCGACTGGGCGATGCTGTCCGAGGCGCTCGCGGTCACGCTCCTCACCACGCTGCAGGGCTTCGTCCTCGCCGCGGTCGGCGGCGTCGGGCTCGCGGTGCTGTTCAACCAGTCGCGCCTGATCGAATATTCGCTCTATCCCTACGCCGTAATCCTGCAGGTGACGCCGATCGTGGCGATCGCGCCGCTGCTGCTGGTCTACCTGCCGCAGCCGGCGGCGGTGCTCGCCTGCGCCTGGATCGTCGCGTTCTTCCCAGTGCTCGCCAACACGACGCTGGGGCTGAACTCGGTCGACCGCAACCTTGCCGACCTGTTCCGCCTGTATGGCGCCACGCGCTGGCAGGTGCTTTGGGAGCTCAAGCTGCCGGCGGCGCTGCCTTACATCCTGGGCGGACTCAAGATCGCGGGCGGGCTGTCCCTGATCGGGGCGGTCGTGGCCGAGATCGCCGCCGGCTCGGCCGGCGCCGGTTCCGGGCTTGCCTATCGTATCGTCGAAGCCGGCTACCGGCTCAACATTCCCCGCATGTTCGCTGCGTTGCTGCTGCTCTCGGCCGCCGGCGTCGTCATCTTCTTCGCTCTGGCGCTCGTCTCCCACCTGCTGCTGCGGCGCTGGCACGAAAGCGCGCTGGCGCGGGAGGTCTGAGCGAGCGGGGCTGCGGCGCTCCCGCGCCTTGCCATCGGGCCGCTCCGTCATGCAGGCTAGCGGTCCCGACGCGAGCAGGCGTCGGTGCAGGAGGTGCCCATGGCTTGGTTCGTTCGTATGATCTCGGCACTCGTCGTGCTCTGCGCGATGCCCGCGCAGGCGCAGAACTATCCGGCCAAGCCGATCCACGTGCTGGTGCCCTACGCGCCAGGGGGTATCGCCGACATCGCCTCGCGTATCGTCGGCGCCAAACTCACCGAAGCCTGGGGCCAGCAGGTGGTGGTGGAGAACAAGCCGGGCGGCAACGCCTTCATCGCCATGACGGCGGCGGCCAAGGCGGCGCCCGACGGCTACACGCTGGTCATGGCCACCGGCGGCGACGTGGCGATCAACCCGGCCATGTTCAAGGAGATGCCCTACGACGTCGAGCGCGACTTTGCGCCGATCGCCGCGGTCAGCGACGCGCCGCTGGTGCTCGCGGTGCACGGGGCCTCACCCTACAAGTCCGTCGCCGACGTCATCGCCGCGGCCAAGGCGCAGCCGGGGCGGCTTTCGGTCGCCACCCCCGGCAACGGCAGCATCAACCAGATCGTCCTGGAGTGGATGGCGCTCAACACCGATACCAAGTTCCAGCACATCCCCTACAAGGGTGGCGCGCCAGCCTCGGCTGCGCTCGCCGGCGGCGACGTGCCGCTCGGCATTTTGGCGAGCTCGTCGGTGGCGCCGCACGTCAAGTCCGGACGCATCCGCGTGCTGGCGGTGACCATGGCGAAGCGCTCGAAGCTCGATCCGGACTGGCCGACCCTGCAGGAACAGGGCGTGAAAGACGTCGACGCCTCGAATTGGACCGCGCTGTTCGCACCCAAGGCCACGCCAGCGCCGATCGTCGACAAGCTCAACGCCGAGGTGGTGAAGATCCTCGCCATGCCCGACGTCAAGGAGCGCTTCGCCGGCGGAGGCGTCGACACCATTCCCTCCAGCCCGGCCGAACTCGACGCACGCGTGAAGCAGGACCTCGCGCGCTTCCGCACGATCGTGCAGAAGGCGAACATCCGGCCGGATTGATCCGCCTATTCCGCTGTCATCGCCCGCGAAAGCGGGCGACCCAGTAACCACGAAACAAGGTATGGGGCACGGCCTCGCGTGAACGGCTCGCTCGGCGGATACTGGATGCCCGCTTTCGCGGGCATGACGAGCCGGTGTGCATAATGCGCATCCGGGCGCCGAAAGATTTCTGGGCGGGGCTCATCTTCATCGCGATCGGCGGCGGTTTCATCTTGCTGGCGCAGCAGTATCGTCTCGGCGACCTGCACCGCATGGGACCTGCCATGTTCCCGACCCTGGTCGGCGCGCTGCTGGCCGGACTCGGAGCGGTCATCGCGCTGCGCGCGTTCCTGTCCAACGGCGAACGGGTGCCGCGCTTTTACGCGCGCCCCATCGGCGTCTCGCTGCTCGCTATCGTGCTGTTCGGGATCGCGCTGCAATGGCTCGGCCTCGTCGCCGCGGTCGCCGTGCTGGTGCTGGTCGGGGCGCAGGCCTCGCGCGAGGTGCGCCCGCTGGAGACGCTCGCGCTCGCCGCGGTCATGATCGTGTTCTCGGTCGGCGTGTTCGTGTGGCTGCTCGGGCTGCCGCTGCCGTTGTGGCCGAATTCGTGAGCGCCGAATGGAGACGCTGAACAATCTCGCGTTCGGGCTGGGGGTGGCGCTGAGCTGGCAGAATCTTCTGTACTGCTTCATCGGGTGCTTTCTCGGCACTCTGGTGGGCGTGCTGCCGGGCATCGGGCCGGTGGCGACCGTCGCCATGCTGCTGCCGTTCACCTTCGGGCTGGAGCCCGCGCCGGCGCTGATCATGCTCGCCGGCATCTATTACGGCGCGCAGTACGGCGGCTCGACCACGGCGATCCTGGTCAATATTCCGGGCGAGACCTCATCCGTCGTGACCACGCTCGACGGCCACCAGATGGCGCGGCGCGGCCGCGCCGGACCCGCGCTCGGCATCGCCGCCATCGGCTCGTTCATCGCCGGCTGCATCGCGACGCTGGTCGTCGCCTATTTCGCCCCGCCGCTGGCCGAGATCGCGCTCAAGTTCGGCCCGGCGGATTACTTCTCGCTGATGGTGTTCGGGCTGATCGCATCGGTGGTGCTGGCGCGCGGCTCGCTGCTCAAGGCGATCGCCATGGTGTGCTTCGGCATCCTGCTCGGGCTGATCGGCACCGACGTCAATTCCGGCGTCATCCGCTTCGCGTTCGGCTGGCCCGAGCTTGCCGACGGGCTCGGCTTTGTCGCGCTCGCGATGGCGTTCTTCGGCATCACCGACGTGATCTTCAATCTCGAGCACAAGGAGAAGCAGGAGGTGTTCACCTCGCGCATCGGCAGCGCGCTGCCGACGGCGCAGGACATGCGCACCTGCATCGGCTCCATCGCACGCGGCACCGCGCTGGGCGCGATCCTCGGCATCCTGCCCGGCGGCGGCGCGCTGCTCGCCTCGTTCGCCGCCTACATGGTCGAGAAGAAGGTGGCGCGCCCGCCGCGCATGTTCGGCCAGGGCGACATCCGCGGCGTGGCGGCGCCGGAATCGGCCAACAATGCCGGCGCGCAGACCTCATTCATCCCGATGCTCACGCTCGGTATCCCGTCGAACCCGACCATGGCGCTGATGATCGGCGCGCTGATGATCCAGGGTATCGCGCCCGGCCCGCAGGTGATGACCGAGCGGCCCGGCCTGTTCTGGGGGCTGATCGCCAGCATGTGGATCGGCAACCTGATGCTGCTGGTTCTCAACCTGCCGCTGGTTGGCCTGTGGGTGAAGCTCCTCGCCGTCCCCTACCGCCTGCTGTTTCCCGCGATCTTCGTGTTCTGCTGCATCGGCGCGTACACCGTCGACAACAAGATCTTCGACATCTACGAGATCGCCGTGCTGTCGGCGGTCGGCTACGTGCTGCTCAAGCTCGACTGCGAGCCGGCGCCCATGGTGCTCGGGTTCATCCTGGGCCCTATGATGGAGGAGAACCTTCGCCGCACCATGATGATCTCGTTCGGGGACCCTTCCGTGTTCTTCACGCGCCCGATCTCCGCGGCGTTCCTGATCGCCGCGGTGCTGCTGCTGCTCGTCATCGCGCTACCCTCGTTGCGGGCGAAGCGCGAGGAGGCCATGCAGGAGTGAACGAGGAGTGCGGTTCCCCGCCCCACGATCAGGGATAAGCGTGTCAGCCGCCTTTGCGCCAGTTCTGCTGACGCATGATCTCGAACTGCACGTTGGGATCGGGATCGGTGTTGACCCCGCGCCGGCCGGTATACACACCGGGGGAGGTCGCCTGTGGAGCATACTGTGTCGGCGCCTTACGTCGCGACTGCGCCAGGGCGGGCGAGGCAATCGACGCAATCATGGCGATCATCACTGCGATGCAGATATGTCTCATGGCGCACCTCCGCTGCGAGCGGCATCTAGTGCGCCGCCGACGCGATTGCAATCACAGTGGCGTGCACGCCCGTCGCCGCATGTGCTCCCGTTGGGACACAGCGCGCGGCAAATCCGGCCTGCTCCCTCCCTCTCTCGTGGGGGAGGGCACGACGCGGCGCCGCGCATCGTTCGCCTTAGGCGGGCGGGCGGCTAGTGATCGGCGAGCGGCACCAGCTTGGCGGCGATCCACTTGGCGCGCGCGTCGGGCTCGGCCAGGAACCTGATGAAGGCGCGGGCCGCTTCCGGCACCGCGCCGTCCGACATCAGGGCGCCTTCGTAGGTGGTGGTGAGCTGCAAGGGGGCCGGCACCGGCCCGGCGATTTTCAGTCCCTTGCCTTCGGGAATCTCGCTGAGATTGTACAGGCCCATCTCGATCTCGCCCTTGGCAATCAGGTCCTGGCCTTCCGCCTGCCCGGGCGTGATGCGCAGCTTGCCCTTGAGCGCGTCGAGAAGTCCTGCCTTGGCCAGAATCTGTTCCGCCTTTTCGCCGCTCTGGTTGGGCAGCGCCGGATCGCCGTAGACCACCGACTTCGCTGCCAGCAGCGCCTGCTTGAAGGCGTCGGGGGTGGACAGGTTCGGCACCGGCGCGCCCGCGCGCACCGCGACGCCAATGCCGGTGTTGGCCAGCCGAACGCGGCTTTCCGGATTGACGACGCCCTCGTTGTCGAGCCGGTCCATGGCCGGCTCCGAGACGATGAC
>Ga0210380_10000447_pt1 | contig 18685 bp, 14 predicted proteins | sample PLM4_5_coexredo_FD_155476 | JGI IMG/M metagenome (GOLD analysis project Ga0210380, IMG submission 155476) | Groundwater sediment microbial communities from an aquifer in East River, Colorado, USA - PLM4_5_coex redo | ecosystem: Environmental > Terrestrial > Soil > Riparian zone | place: USA... | reverse complement strand
GTTCCTCGGCTCCGACGAGCACCGAATGGCGACTCCAGGGGTGAACCCACTGAGCGCCGACGCCCGCGACGTTCGTCGGAATGCGCTGCACGCGGTTGAGCGCCTCTGTGCTGCGATCGGCGCTGACGGTGGAGAAGGTCTGGTAGTAGTCCTGCGTGCCGCCGAACACGCGAACCGAGAGCAGGCCGCCCGCGACGCCGCCGGCCACCTCGCCGCCTCCCTGCGTCGCGTCCGTGTCATTGACGGTAATGGGGGTTCCGTTCTTGCGGTCCTCGTTGAAGACGTTCATGCGCCCGTCAAACCGCCAGCCGCGACTCGTCTGATAGCCGAGCGAGGCGACCGCCGACAAATGATCCGACCCTGCCTTGGTGTCAACCGCTCCCCGCGGCGCGATGCCGGGATTCTGCTCTTCGGCCACCGTGATGTACCCCTCGGTCGTGAACCACTCTCCGGCGCCGGTATAAGTCACCCCTTTGTTTCGGCCGCCGCCGAAGAGCGACACGCGGCCCGAACCCAGGCCGCCGCCCTCGGCCAGGGCCCGCAGGGTTGGACGACCCGGCCGAACCGTGAGGATCTGCACGACGCCGCCAACGGCATCGGCCCCATACAGGTCGCTGCCGCTGCCGCGCTGCACTTCGATGCGGTCGATCGCGACCTGAGGCACCTTGTCCCAGTACACCCAGCCCCCGAAGGCGTCGTTGAGCGGGACGCCGTCAGCGAGCACGAGCGAGCGACTTGCCCCGGTGCCGCCGAGTCCGCGGAGCGTCACGCCCTGCGCGGTCGGATTGGACACACGAGACGAGGTGCGGCGGAACAGCGTGAAACCGGGCACGATCTTGAGCGCATCGTCCAGCGTGACGGCCGCCATCGACTGGAGTTCGGTCGATGACAGCACTGTCATCGTGACCGTCGGATCCGCGCGCGGAACATCGGTGCGCGACGAGGTGACGTTGACCGCCTCGAAGAAGGGAGCAGGCTCGAGGGTGATTCGGAGTTCGCTTCCGCCTGCGCCGACGGTTTCCTCGGCCTCGGCGAATCCAGGCGCTGTCACGTGGACGCGGACGATCCCGGCCGTGTCCACGGCAAAGGTGAAGCGGCCGTCGCTGGCCGTTCTGAATTCACTGACGCGCGCGCCCGACACCTCCAGGCGCACGGTGGCGTCGGGCAGTGGCGCCCCGGAGGGATCGACGACAACGCCCGACACGCCCGCGATCGATTGCGCGGCGGCGCTTGCGCTGATGAGCAGAATGAGTACGACGGCGAGCTGTCGAATCCGGACGGCGCGTCGCAGGGGTATAGGCATGCCTGGTTCCTCGGGCCCGCTCGGGGGCTGGCGGATTGTAATCGGTCTGCGCCGCGCTCGCATTCGACTTCCGGTCTTCGTGGTGTAATGACGTCTCTTCTCGGAAGGAGGACATCTTGAGTAGATCTCGAGAATCATCCCTGACCTCGATGCTCGATTCGGTCGCGCCGACCCGTCGCGCATTCTTGAAGGGGCTGATCGTCGGAGGGGCGCTCCTCGCTGTTCCGGCGTCCGCGGTGCTGGCGCAGGATCAGGGCCAGGGCGAGGGCGACGGCAAGGGCAAGGGTGACGGCGAAGGCAAAGGTAAAGGAAAAGGCAAGGGCGACGGTAAGGGTAAGGGCAAAGGCAAAGGCAAAGGCAAAGGAAAAGGCAAGGGTAAGGGCGACGGCGAAGGTCAGACCCAACCGGCCAACTAGCGTCGGTTTCTTTTTCGTGCGGCTTCCTCATTGCGCCCCCGGGGTGGCATTCACCCCGGCGGTCGTTCCTTCATGAATCCGTCGGACCGCTTCATCCGCAATCCACGAGTCGCGCTCGCCCCGGCGCCGGAGGGCTATCTGGCGTACGACATCGACACGTGCCAACTGCACCGGCTGAATCCAGCCGCCGCGCTGATTGTCGAACTGAGCGACGGGACGCGCAGCGCAACAGCGGTATCTGAGGCCGTCGCCGGGCACCTTGCCGAGGAGGGCCGCGTTGGGGACTGTCTGCAATGGATGGCCGGTGCGGTGACCGACCGGCTGCTCATTCCAGTCGAGGGCGACCCGCCGCCGCCGGGGCCACCACCGATCGAGTGCGCCGAGCTCGCGGGCGATCTTCGTGGCGAAGGCCACGTGCTCGCCGCCTTCGTGTGCCAGTACTACGCGACGATGAGCCTGGGAGACGACCCGGAGCAGTGGGAAGCCCTCGCCGAGCTGGCTCACATCGTGGGGCGTCGCGAGGAAGCGCACGAGGCCTACGAACGGTACGCTGCGCTCGCGCCCGGTGACGCAGAGGTTGAACAGATCCTCGTGGCGCTGCGCGACGATCCGCCCCCACCACGGGCACCCGACCGCTGCATCGTCCAGCTCTACGCCCGATTCGCCGAATTCTACGAGCGCAACATGTGCGCCGATCTCGAGTATCAGGCGCCGGCCTGGCTGGGTGAAGCGCTCGATGCCGAGCTCGGCGTTGCCGCAGATCTCGACGTGTTCGAGCTCGGGTGCGGCACTGGGCTCGCGGCGCCGCATTTGCGACGGCGGGCGCGGAGGCTCGTGGGTGTCGATCTGTCGCCGCAGATGGTGGAGCGCGCCCGGTCGACCGGGCTGTACGACCAGCTCGAGGTCGCGGAGATCACGGAGTGGCTGTCACGCGCGGACGCGCGCGATGCGGATCTGATTGCGGCGTGCGATACGTTCATCTACTTCGGCGATCTGCGTCAGGTGCTGGTACCGGCCGCGCGCCGGCTTCGCGCGGGCGGGCGGCTCGTCTTCACGGTCGAGCGCGACACCGGGTCGTCGTTTCGACTGACCGACTCGGGGCGGTACGCACACTCCGAGGCGCACATCCGGCTCGCGGCGTCAGACGCAGGGCTGCGGATCGTGACGCTCAACGAGCGGCTGTTGCGCTATGAGTACGGCAACGCGGTGATGGGACTCGTCGCTCTTCTTGACGCCTCGAAACGCGGCGTGTAGTCTGCGAGAAGAGTGCTTTTGAGCTTCGTGCAATGGCTCGCGATGTTTCCCTCGAGCATCGCGCTGCGTGAGTCCACCTGGATGTATCCCATCGTCGAGAGCGTGCACGTGCTCTCGCTGACGTTTTTCGTCGGGCTCTCCGTGTTGTGGGACCTGTGCCTGCTCGCGGCGCTCGCGGTGATGTTCACCTCTGGGTTTCTGCTCTTCACGTCGGAAGCGCTCAAGTGCTGGGAGAACGGCGCGTTCTGGATGAAGATGGAATTCCTGGTCGCCGCGCTGCTCTTCACGTTCACGGCACGGCGCTGGTACACCCAGCGCGAGGGCGCCGATCCCGATGCGCGGCTGGCCAGCGTCGTGGCGGTGGTGTCGCTCGCCCTCTGGACCGGCGTCGGTATCGGCGGCCGCGGTATCGGCTTCTATTGAGGGTCGGGCCCGCCGCTCACGCTGAGGCAGTAGCCGTCGCCGTGAACGGTCCGGATGAACTTCGGGTGGTGCGGATCGACCTCCACCTTCTTGCGAAGCCGCGCGATGGCGTGATCCACCGATCTCGTGGTGATCGGCACGTCGAGGTAGCCCCAGATCTCGCGTAGCAGCTCGTTCCGATACACCACGCGATCCTGCCGCTCGGCCAGGTAGCGCAAGACTTCGAACTCGCGGTGCGTGAGGTGCAGATCCCGCGTGCCCTCAGTGGCCTTCATGGTCGTGAGATCGATGACGACCGACCCCAGCGAGAGGCGTTCGACGAGGCGACGGCTCCGGCGCAGTACCGCCTGCATCCGGGCGAGCAGCTCGTCGAGGTCGAACGGCTTGGCGAGGTAGTCGTCGGCGCCGAGCTTGAGGCCGCGAATCTTGTCGGCCTTCTGGCTGCGGGCCGACAGGATGATCACCGGCACCCGTCCGCCCTGACGGATCACCGAGCAGAGATCGAGACCGTTCCGGTTGGGCAGCATGATGTCGAGCAGGACCAGGTCCGGCTGGAACGACCGCACGCGGGCCAGTGCCTCGTTGCCGTCGCCGATCACGTCGACCTCGTAGCCCTCGAAGCGCAGGCTGTCGGAGATCACCCGTGCCAGCGGGTCGTCGTCTTCGACGATCAATACGCGTGTCTGCACGTCAGTCCTCGAAGATGGGGACGCCGAAGCTCGCGCGCGTGCCGACGCCCAGTTCGCTGTGAAGCTCGAACTGGCCGGCATGGTGTGCGGCCACGCGTTTGACGATCGCGAGGCCCAAACCGCTGCCGTTGGTGCGGGTACCCTGCCCCCTCACGAAGCGCTGTTGTACTGCCTCGATCTCGTTGGCGGGGATCCCCTGGCCGCGGTCGCTCACCTCGATCACGACGTTCGACGCGGACCGGCGCGCCTCGACGTGAATCCAGCGACGATCGCCCGAGTATCGAATCGCGTTGTCGATGAGGTTGTCGAGCGCCAGACGCAGGGCCGTCCGGTCTCCCTTGACGAGCGGGAGATCGTGGGGCACATCCGCGACGACGTCGAAGTGGCCGTCCGTGAGCTGTTGGCGGAAGCTTCCGATGGAGTCCTCGATCAGCTCGGCTGGCGACACGCGCTCGTACGAGTACAGCTCGGTGACGTCGGTCACGCGCGCGTAGGCCAGCAGGTTGTCCACGAGCCGCGTGAGTCGCCGGCTCTCCTGCACCAGCAGGCCCGCGTACTCGCGGACGCCCTCACCACTCAACCATCCGCGAAGCAGCGCGTCGGCGATGGCGCGGATCGTCGCAATCGGCGTCTTGAGCTCGTGGGTGACGGTCGATACGAATTCCGACCGCATCGTGATGAGCGACGCCCGTGCGCGAACCGCACGGGCGAGCAAAAAGAAGCTGAGCACGAGCGCGAGGGCAGTGACCCAGATGAGCGGCAGCGTCCAGTCGGCGGCCCAGAGTACCGCCGGTTCGTCGGTGGCGCCGACCCGTACGCCCCACGTCGCCGATGCGCCGGCGTCGCGGCTCGAGAGCTCGGACGTGGTGGGATCGAAGAACCTCACGGGAAACCGGCGCGTGGCCACCGGCCCCGGGTGCGTGCCGCCGGCCACGACGTGCTCGGCCTCGTCAACCACGGCGTATTCCAGGTTGACGCCGCTCTCGGCGATGCGCGCGACCTGCGACACGATTTCCGGGAAGTAGCGCTCGCGTACCCACGCCAGATTCACGGTGAACCCAGTCACGCTCTCCAGCTCGTCGCGGAACCGATCGGTGTACTGGAGGCGCGCCACGATCTGATAGGGGATGCCGCCGATCATGGTCTCGAAGTAGCTGTATCCGCGCCGCTCCGTTGCGTCGCGGCGGATCTCCGCGAACAGCGCCGCGCCGAGCGGCGGATTCGTGACCAGCACCACGGGGTAACGCCGGTTGCCGGGCATCGCCATCGCCCATGGCGGCTCGCGGTTGGCGCGATTGAAGAAGACGACGTCGCCGTCGCTGCTGCGCCAGCCGAAGAACGACTCGGGATACGGAAATCTGCTGAAGGCCGCCGACACCTCGTTGCTGAAGTCGGGAAGCGACTGCGTGGCGTAGTCGCCCGCGTCGCGGTTGGCGAGGACCAGCGCCTGCGCTCCGTGCATGTCGCGCGCGAGCGCGGTGACGAGTAGATCCGCGCCGTCTGCGGTCGCGCGCTCGATGAGTACCGTCGTGCTGCGCCGCCACTCCTGCACCGCCCGATAGCCGTAGACGGCGAGCGCCAGCACGGCCCCGCACACGGCGACGGTCAGGACGGGCAGCAGTGGAGACCCGGCGGTCGCCACCACCCGGTCCTTCATCTGAGCAGCTCCTGCTCGCGGTAATAGCGCGCCGCGCCCGGATGCAGCGGAATCGGCGTGGACGAGGCGCGGCTCACGTTCATGTGGCTCACGGCCGGGAGATCGATGCCCGGCCGCATGAACACCTCGAGAAACGCTCGCGTGATCTCATGGACGATCGCCTCGTCGAGATCGGCTCGGCAGACGACGATGCCGTCAACGCCGACGGTGTGAATGGGCCGATCGATGCCAGGGTAGGTGCCCCCCGGAATGACCGATGGGTTGAGGAACGGATACTCGGCGCGAAATCGCTCGATGTCGGGGCCCGCCACTTCGAGCAGCCGTGCGCCCTTGCGGATCGCCTCGGCGATGTTGGTGTTGGGGAACGTGCCGTTCCAGAACGCGGCGTCCAGATCGCCCGAGACGACCTTGTCGGCGCCTTCGCGAAACTCCAGCCGCTCGGCCGTGATGTCGTCGAGTGAGATTCCGAAGCCGCTGAGCACGAACGCCGAGGTGAGCGCGGCCCCGCTGCCCGGCGGGCCGAGCGAGACGTGCCGACCACGGAGCTGCGAGATCGTCCGGATCGACGAACGCGGGCCGACGAGGATCTGCAGAGCGCGCGTCGGGAGCTCGGCGATCGCGCGAATATCGACGAAGGGCTTCGGCATCTCGGGAATCTGTCCCACCGACGCCATGTAGGCCGCGTCCGAGAACGTGAAGGCCACGTCGGCTTCGCGACGGCTCAGCATCAGCACGTTGGTCACCGAGGTGTTGGTGCCCACCACCTCGACGTCCACGCCCTTGAGCGACTCTGCGAGGGCCTCTCGGAAGACCTTGGTGGCGGGGACGTTGTCGCCCCATCCGTGCACCACCCGCACCATGGGCTTCTTCTTGGACGCGGTGACGCTCGCCTCGGCAGGCCCCCGGCATCCCGCCAGGGCGAGGGCGGAGGCTCCGACGACCGATGCCAAGAAGGTCAGGCGCACGAACATGCGCGCAAGTTCTAGCACAGATTGGATGGGACGGCGACCGCCGGAACGGAGCCCTGACGGCCTCCGTTCCGTGTGGTCAGACTCGGCACACGTCGACCTACTTCACGTCCCAGCGAACCAGGATCTGGGTGACGTGGTCGGGAATCTCGGAGAAGTAGTGCGGTACACCCGCCGGCACGAAGACCACATCGCCGGGCTTGACCACGCGGCTGACGCCGCCCTTGATGCCGGTACCGGTCATGTCTCCGTTGGCGTTGCCTGCCTTGCCGTCGACGAGCTCGCCGCCGGCGGTGAAGGTGCCGCCGCCGTCACGAATGACCATGAAATCCACTCGCTTGCCGTGCACCAGGACCGGCTGCTTGCCGGTGAGGTTGCGCATCTCGGTGTTGTATTTCTCCTCCTGAAAGAAGGGCCAGTTCGTCATCTTGCTGGCCATCAGCTCCTTCATGTGCTGGTTCTGCTCGTCGAGGGTCCAGAACGTCGTCCGGACGGGGGCGGGCTTCCGCTGCTGTTGCTGGGCGAACGACGTCACGGCGCAGAGGGCGATCGCGCCGATTCCGATGAGGACGAGGGCCTTGGCACGCATACCGAGTCTCCTTTGTATCGAGCCCCCGCGTCGGCAGGAGCGCTGAATTACAGCCCACATTCTGGAGGTCACTCCCTCCGGCTGGTGTCTTGATTTGTCGCGTCGCCGGAAACCGTAGAGGTGCTACATGTTGCGACAATCCAGGCCTGGAAACCCTGCCAGAATCCCGCCTGCCGAGGCGGGAAGAAATCGGTATGCTCCTGCGCTGATGGAGGTTCCTGGATGAATGGAGGTCCCTGGATGAAGCGTGGAATTCGCCCGTCGCCGACATTTGCCCTGGCCGCTTGCGTGGCGCTCGCGATCGCCGCCAGCGTGGCGGCCCAGTCGCGGACGCTCGACATCTACTTCATCGACACCGAAGGCGGGCAGTCGACCCTGCTCGTGTCTCCATCCGGTGAAACGTTCATGATCGACGCCGGGTTTGCGGGCCTCGACACGCCGAATCCGGACAAGGACGTCGGCCGCGACGCGGCCCGTATCGTCGAGGTGGCCAAGGCGGCCAAGGTCGCGCGGATCGACACGCTGCTCGCCACGCACTTCCACGGTGATCACGCGAGCGGCGTGACGCACCTGACCGACGCGATCCCGGTCGGGACTTTCGTCGATCACGGGCCCGCGCTGCAGGACGTGCCGACGATGAAGCAGAAGGTGGGCGAGTACTCCGAGTTCTGGGCGGCCGCCTTCGCGAAGGGCAAGCACCTGGTGGTCGCACCCGGCGACAAGATTCCGGTGAGAGGCCTCGACGTGACGGTGGTCGAAGCGCTCGGCAAGCAGATCGCGGCGCCCGGCGCAGCGAATCCGAACTGCGCTGACATTCAGAAACGCCAGGACGGCAATCCCGAGGACACGGCCTCGGTCGGCGTCGTCGTGCAGTACGGCCGGTTCCGCTTCGCCAATTTCGGTGACCTGCCGTGGAATCAGGAAATCATGCTACTGTGCCCGACCAATCGAGTCGGGATCATCGACGTCTACCAGACCGCCGGACATGGACGCGAGCCTACGCCCGGCGCTCACGCGATGGCCATGCGTATCGCGGTGCTCGACAACGGCGCCCGGAAAGGCGGCGGCGCAGCAACCCTGAAAGGGTTCAAGGCGTCACCCGGTTTCGAGGATCTCTGGCAGCTTCACAAGAACGTGATGGGAGGCGTCGACGGCAATCCGCCCGACGAATTCAGCGCGAACTTGGAAGACATCGACAACACCATGCACCCGGCGTACTACCTGAAGGTCTCCGCACGAGACGACGGCTCGTTCACGATGTTCAACTCGCGCACTGGCGCGACGAAGAGCTACTCCGCCCGAAAGGGCGCGACGCAGACGCAGTAACCGACGAGGACTGGTTCGCTCTACATAGCTTCTCGAAGGCCCGGAGTCAGGTTCGCGAGGCAGACCCTCGCGGGAGGTGAGAGATGAGTTCGTCGAACCCCTGGCGATTGATGTTGGCCGTGTTCATAGTGTTCCTTCCGACCCTTGCCCTGGCCCAGGAAGCGACGGTGACGGGCACGGTGGTCGACTCAACCGGCGGGGTCCTGCCGGGTGTGACGGTGACGGCAGTGAACGCCGCCACTGGCAACAACTTCGTGAGCGTGACCGACGAGCGAGGCGCCTATCGCGTCGCCGTGCGCGTCGGCATGTACCGCGTCACGATGGAACTGCAGGGCTTCGCGACGGTGATGCAGGGCTTTGAGGCCCTCGTGGGGCAGACCGTCACGCTGAACGCGCAGATGCGGCCTTCGACGGTGCAGGAGTCGGTCACCGTGACCGGTGAAGCGCCGCTCATCGAGACCACGTCCTCCACGCTCGCGGGCAATATCGACCCGCGGCAGACCAAGGACCTTCCGGTCAACGGCGGCAACTGGCTGGATCTGTCGCTGCTCGCGCCGGGCAACCGATCGAACGGTGTGGATCCGAACTCGCCGACCGCACGGAACCGGTTCGACTTCCAGCTCAACATCGACGGGCAGCAGGTGACCAACAACGGCCGCTCCGGCGCCGCCAACCCGCGCGTGTCGCAGGAAGCGATCGGTGAATTCCAGTTCGTTGCCAGCCGCTGGGACGCCTCGCAGGGGCGCTCGAATGGCGTGCTGGTGAATGCCGTGACCAAGTCGGGCAGCAACACCGCCACGGGCAGCTTCACCGCCAGCTTCCGCAGTGACAAGTTCAACGCCGAAGACTTTGTCCAGCACCGGGTGCTCCCGTACAAGAACCGGCGCTACAACGGGACGTTCGGCGGACCAATCCAGAAGGATCGCGTCCACTTCTTCGCCTACTACGAACGTGAGATGGAGCCCTCGACAATTACCTACAACAGCCCGTTCCCGTCGTTCAACATCGACCAGACCAGAGACGTCGTCGACTGGAACACAGGCGCGCGTCTCGATTTCCAGGTGGGCGCGCAGCAGCACCTGATGATCCGCGGCACCAAGTGGATCCGCACCGATCCGGCGTATTCCGGCCTCAACGGCGCCACGAGTCACCCGTCCGCCCAGGGCTACTCCTCGGCGCAGTCGGACACGCTGTTTGTGACGTTCTCGAAGGTGCTCGGCAATCGCGGACTGAACGAGATCAAGGGCGGGTTCACCGGCGCGACCGAACGGAACAAGAGCGTCGTCACGTGGTCGGGCCATCCGCAGGCGGGAGTGGCCGGCGTCACGAACGGCGCGCCGCGCATCAACTTCAACGGCTATGCGTTCGGCAACAACAACACGAACTGGCCGCAGACCCTGGGACAGCAGGTGGTGTCGATCCGCGACGATTTCGCCTACTCGTTCAACAAGGGCGGCCGCCATGACATCAAGACCGGCGGCGAGCTGCTCCACACGTTCTTCTATCTCTACAACTGTCGCCCGTGCGTGGGGATCTACGACGCGTCAACCGCGCGGCCACCGGCGAACATCGAGCAGCTCATCCCGGTGTGGGACAACCCGAACACGTGGAATCTCAACGCGCTGAATCCGCTCATCCGCTCCTATCAGATCGGTGTCGGAGAGTTTGGCGGCCAGGCCCGTCGCGAGACGGTCGCCACGTGGCTCCAGGACGACTGGCAGCTCAGTCGGAGTCTGACGCTGAACCTTGGCATCCGGTACGACCTGCAGCCGAATTCGTTCGCCAACTTCGTGGAGGTCTATCCCATCCTGAAGAAGGACCGCGGGAACGACCTGACGAACTTTGGTCCTCGGGCCGGCTTCGCCTACAACATCAACGACCGGACGGTGATTCGCGGGGGCGCGGGCCGCTACTACGGACAGGTCGTGGACAACCTCACCTCGTTCACGTTGTCGGCGGCGACGACCTACGTCGCCCAGGTATTCAACGACGGCCGTCCCGACTTCGCGACGAACCCCTTCAACGGGCCGCTGCCCACGCTCGAGCAGCTGCGGAAATCTGGGATCGACCAGAGCACGGGGTCGGCCATCGCGACGCCGTACATGAAGATGCCGTACAGCTGGAGCTCGTCGTTGGGGTTCCAGCGGCAGATCGGCAGCACCATGGCGCTCACATCCGACTTCAACTTCGTGGGGGCGCGCCAGGAGCGGCTCGGGCTGACGAACCTGAATCTGAGCTACAACCCGACGACCGGCGTGAACTATCCGTCGACCGACGTCTCGAGGCGGCCGATTCCAGGGTGGGCGCTGACCGGCGTGTCGGTGAACACCGGCCGTTCCAACTATCGTGGTCTCGAGACCGCCTTCAACAAGCGGATGAGCAACCGCTATCAGTTCTCGGTCACGTACACCCTCGCCGGCCTTTGGGACGATGATGCCCAGCCCTACGCCGTGGACTGCAAGACGGAAACTGAGGAGTCGTGGTGCACGATGGGACCGCTGCCCTTCGCGGTGGCGAAAGACCTGGGTGGTGAGTACGGCCTGGCGACCGCCGACCAGCGTCATCGCGCGGTCTTCAATGGGATCTACGAGCTCCCGCACGGCTTCCTCGTGAGCGGGCTGTACTTCTACGGCTCGGGCGCCCGCTTCGCCACGACCTCCGGCGGCGATCGCCGTGGGATCGGGTCGGCCACCGGCAGCCGGCTTCGCGCCGACGGATCGATCGTCGAGCGCAACAGCTTCGTTGGCGAAGCCATCCATCGCGTGGACATGCGCGGGTCCAAGGTCTTCTCGATCGGCCCGCGCTTCAAGTTCGAGGCAATGATCGACGCGTTCAACCTCTTCAACCACGAGAACTACAATTCGTACACGGTGACCGAAGCCAATCCTGCCCAGTATGGCAAGGGGTCGGACGGAAGCCTGGCACGCCGGCTGCAACTGGGGTTCCGCATTACCTACTGAACCATCGCGCGCGGCGACGATCGATCGAGGCCGGGCGGGGTTGATCCCGTCCGGCCTTTTGTTTCTAATCCGAATGCGATCATGCGCGCTGCCATCTGCGCCACACTGCTTCTCTTCGCTGCGGCCCTCGGCTGGTCGATCGTCCGGGCGCGGGCGCCGCACGTTCGCGAAGAGCAGGTCGCGTACCGGCCCGTCGAGGTCAGGGAAGACGGGTACGTGTCGTCGGACACGTGCCGCGCGTGCCATCCCGCGCAGTACGCAAGCTGGCACGGCTCGTTCCACCGCTCGATGACACAGTTGCCAACCGCCGAGACCGTGCGCGCCAGTTTCGACGGCGTGCGCGTCACCGAGGTGCCGGGCAACCCCATTGCGCTCGAGCGACGGGGCGACGAGTTCTGGGCCGAGTTCGGGGATCCAGACTGGAGGGGCGAGGGCGCGAGGCCGCGCATCACCCGGCAGATTGTGATGGTCACCGGGTCGCACTATCAGCAGGTGTACTGGTATCGCACCGATCGCACGCGTGTGGTCGGGCAGCTGCCTGCGACCTACCTCGTGAAGGAAGGTCGATGGATTCCCCGCGACTCGGCGCTGATGCATCCACCCGTGGAGAAACCGGGCTCCGAGACGGGGCGGTGGAACGCCATCTGCGTCAATTGCCACGCGACCAACGGCAAGCGAAAGTTCGAGGCGCCGCCTGACGTGGAAACGGCGGGCGCATCCACGATCACGGCCGACACGCGGGTGGGGGAGTTCGGCATCGCGTGCGAGGCGTGTCACGGGCCGGCGGCGCGGCACGCCAGCGAGAACCGCAACCCGGTGCGCCGCTACTGGCAGTACCTGACCGCCACGGCCGACCGGAGCGCAATCGTGCAGCCCGCACGGCTCAGTCCCGCGCTCTCGTCGCAGGTCTGCGGGCAGTGCCACGGCGTGTGGGAGTTCTTCGACGTGGACGCGGAGCGCGCGGCAAACAGCACCGGGCTGCCGTATCGTCCCGGCGACGAGCTCAGGAAGACGCGCGTCGTCGTGCAGCCGACGACGAACGCCAACTCGCCGACCGTGCGCGCGATTCTCGACGTGTACCCGGGATACCTGGGCGATTCGTTCTGGTCGGACGGGATGATTCGCGTGTCGGGCCGCGAATACAACGGCATGATCGACTCGCCGTGCTTCCGAAACGCCACCGAGCCGGCGCACACGATGACGTGTTTCTCGTGCCACACGATGCACAAGACGGAGGCCGATTCGCGGCCGATCGCAGAGTGGGCCGACACCCATCAGGTCGCGCCAGGCATGGAGGGCAACGCGGCGTGTCTCCAGTGCCACGCCGCGCTTGGGACCAACCTGCCCGAGCACACGAAGCACCAGGTGGGATCGACCGGCAGCGAGTGCTACAACTGCCATATGCCGTACACGACGTACGGGCTGTTGAGAGCGCTGAGGAGTCATCAGATCAGCAGCCCGGACGTGGCGTCGAGCGTCAGCACCGGGCGTCCCAACGCGTGCAACACGTGCCATCTCGACAAGACGCTGGCCTGGACCGCCGATCGTCTGCAGGCGTGGTACGGGACGCCGCGCGTGCCGTTGACGCCGGAGCAGCAGGCGGTGGCCGCGTCGTTGTTGTGGCTCCTGAAGGGCGATGCCGGGCAGCGCGCGCTGGCGGCGTGGAGCATGGGCTGGCAGCCGGCCCAGCAGGCGTCTGGCACGAACTGGATGACGGTACCGCTCGCGATGCTGCTCAACGATCCCTATGACCCCGTGCGGCAGATCACATACCGGTCGTTGCGAACGCTGCCCGGGTTCGAGGGATTTTCATACGATTTTCTGGCGCCTTCGATGACGCGAATGGGCGACATCGTGCGAGCGCTCGACGAATCGCGACGCGTGCAGGGCGGCGCCCGACGGACCGATCCGGAACTGCTGCTCGACGCAGCCGGCGCGTCACGCATGGACGCGATCATCGCACTCGGCCTGCAGCGGAACGATCGTCCGATCGTGCTCAGGGAATGATGCGATGTCGGACGTAGACTACGCGCGCCGGCACGTGCGCTTCGGGTGGTGGTCGCTGCTCGTCTTCGCCATCGGCGGCCTGGTCCTCGAGTCGCTGCACGGTTTCAAGGTCGCGGCCTATCTGGACGTCTCCAACGACACCCGTCGCCTGATGTGGACGCTGGCCCACGCGCACGGGACGCTGCTCTCAGTCCTGCACGTGATCTTCGGCCTGAGCGTGCGCGTGTTCCCGGAAATGGGCGCGCGCAACCGGCCGCTCGTGTCGCGCGCGCTCACCGGCGCGTCGGTTCTTCTGCCGGGTGGATTCCTCGTGGGCGGGATTGGCTTCTACGGCGGTGACCCGGGGGTCGGCATCCTCGTCGTGCCGATTGGCGCCGCCGCCCTGATCATCGCTGTCTTCCTGCTCGCCCGGATGGCAGGGTCGATCCACACGACGACCAAGCGCTGACGGTCGCCCGTACATGACAACGCCCAAGACGGCCGCCCGTGCGGCGGCGCCTTGGGCGTTGTTCTTCTTGAAGCGAGCGTTGACGCTAGTTCGTCGCGGCCGCGGCCGGCGGCTTGAGCATCAGCTTCTGCACGCGCCAGTTCGTGAGCTCGCCCACGAGGATCTGATTGTCGGTGCGGCAATCGATCTCGTGTACGGATCCGAACTCCTTCATCTGCTTGCCCGCCGTTCCGAACTTGCCGACGACCTTTCCATCCAGCTCCATCTTGTAGATTTCGCCGTTGTTGAAGTCGCCGATGCCGTTCGAGTTCGACGTGTAGAGGTACTGGTGCGGGCCGGGCGTGATGCAGATCGTCCACGGCGCGCCGACGTGCAGGAACTGCGTCTTGAACGTCCCGTTGTTGTCGAACACCTGGATACGGCTGTTGCCGCGGTCGCCGGCGTAGACGTTGCCCTGGGCATCAACAGCGATCGCGTGAATGGTGTTGAACTGTCCGATGCCTGCGCCGCGGCTGCCCCACGCCTTGATGTACACGCCGTTCTTGTCGTACTTCGCGACGCGCGAGTTGCCGTAGCCGTCGGCGATGAAGATGTTGCCCTGGGCGTCCCAGGCCACATCGGTCGGACGGTTGAACGTGTCACCCGGGATGCCGACGCCTTGCGGCGGCGGGGGCGCCGCTGCGGGTCCGCCGCCACGACCTTCACCGGGGCCGCCGGCGCGACCAGCCGGCTCGGCCGCTTCGGAGCTGCGGATGTTCAGCGCCTCGGGCTTGCGCCCGAGCACCATCAGCACCTTCCCCGCCTGATCGAACTTGATGATCTGGTTCGCCATCTCGTCGACGATCCAGATGTTGTCCTCGGAGTCGATCCGGACGACGTGCGCGAACAGGAATCCGTAGATCCCGACGCCGATCTCGCGCTGGAACATGCCGTTCTGATCGAACTGGAACAGCCGCGAGCCGCCGTGTACCAGCACGCGCGATCCGCCCAGCGTGGCGGTGGTGGTGCCGGTGCGCGTATAGACGAAGATGTTGCCCTTCGAGTTGGTGGCCACACCCGCCACCTCACCGAGGTGGATGTTCGCGGGCAGCTTCAGCAGGTTCGGCACGGAGTCGAACGGGATCTCCGGGAACGTGAGCTGGGCCGGCTGCTGCGCCGAGACCGAGAACATGACGCCGGCACTGAGCACGGCGAGGGCAGTTGTCAGAAGTGTTCGCTTCATGTCAGCTCTCCCTTACCGTGCCGCCGATGTGGACGTGGGCCGCGCCGCGGTGCCCGGCTTGAGCAGGATCTTCTGCACGCGCCACGAGGTGATTTCAGAGATGAACAGTTCGTTCGGGTTGCGGCAGTCGATGCCGTGCGTGGTGCTGAACTGTCCGAGCTGCTTGCCAGCCTTGCCGAACTTCCCGATCACGGTGCCGTCGAGCTCCATCTTGTAGATTTCGCCCGTCCACGGCATCACGAGGTTGTTGTTGTTGTCGGGATACGAGTTCGACGAATAGAGGTACTGGTGCGGGCCCGGCGAAATGCACAGCGTCCAGGGCTGCCCGACGTGATCGAAGATGGCACGGAGCGTGAGGTTGTTGTCGAAGACCTGGATGCGGTAGTTGCCGCGGTCGGCGACGTACACGTTCCCCTTCTCGTCCACCTGCATGCCGTGGGGGGTGTTCAGCTGGCTCGGCGCGGCGCCGCGGATGCCGACCGACTTGATGAACTTGCCCCACTTGTCGTACTTGACGACGCGTGAGTTGACGTAGCCGTCGGAGACGAACACGTTGCCCTGCGCGTCCCAGCCGATATCAGTCGGACGGCCGAGCGCGTACGGCTGCGCGTTGGGCGGAGGCGTGCCCGGGGGCGGCGCGGCTTCGAGCCCTTCCACCGACTCTGGACGACGGCCGATCGTCATGATGACGCGCCCTTCGGGATTGAACTTGATCACCATGTTCGATCCCTCGTCAACGGCCCAGATGTTGTCTTCCTTGTCGACGCGGACCGCGTGTGCGAAGAGGAACCCGTAGAGGCCCTCGCCGATCTCGCGCACGTAGGTGCCCTTCTCGTCGAACTCGAACAGCCGCGTCCGTTCGCTGCGCGTGTAGACGAAGACGTGACCCTTCGAATTGGTCGCCACGCCGATGCCTTCACCGAAGTACAGGTTCTCGGGCATCTTGAAGAAGCCCGGCACCGACTCGTATGGAATCTCGGGCGCGGTTGCGGCGGCCTTCGCCTTCTGGTTGAGCTGTGCCTGCGTCGGCGTTGTGTTCGGGCCCGCGATCTGCGGCTGGCCCTGTGCGAACACGTGTGCTGCGGCTAGCAGCGCAATGACCGGCAGAACGCCGGAAAGACTTCGCCTCATGTGAAAGCCTCCTGTTACGTGCGATTCCGGTTTCGGCGGGGGACCGCGGGGACAATGTATATACCCGCAACGTCGAATCTTACAAGGGGAAAACCTGAAAGGGCGGGCGCGCCGGCACGCGAGACAAGTCGCGACAAATCAGCGCTTTTGCGGCGCGGGATTCGGGATTCGCGATTCGGGATTCGAGCCGCTTGCGGCCGGTGAACCGCTGCCGGCTGCCGGCTCCTCGCGGCCCGACGCCGGCTGCCCGCTACCGACTGCCGGATGCGGCAGTTCGCGCCCGACCGCCGGCGCCAGCACGCCCGCCCGCACGTACGTGAAGAGCTTGTCGCGCGTATCGGTGATGTCGAGGTTCCGCATGGTCAGCTGGCCGATACGGTCCTGGGGTGTGAAGGCCGACTCCCCCTTTTCCATGGTCAGCCGCTCGGGTTTGTACGTCAGGTTGGGGCTGGCCGTGTCGAGGATCGAATAGTCATTGCCGCGGCGCAATTGCACGGTGACTTCGCCGGTCACCAGCCGCGCCACCCAGCGCTGCGCCATTTCCCGCAGCATCATCGCCTGCGAGTCGAACCAGCGTCCCTGGTACAGCAGCCGACCCAGGCGTCGTCCGTGGTCCCGGTACTGTTCGATCGTGTCCTCGTTATGGATGCCCGTGACGAGCCGCTCGTAGGCAATGAAGAGCAGGGCCATGCCCGGCGCTTCGTAGATGCCGCGACTCTTGGCTTCGATGATCCGGTTCTCGATCTGATCGCTCATGCCGAGGCCGTGCCGTCCGCCGATGGCGTTGGCTTCGAGCATCAGCGCAACGGGATCGCCGAAGGTCATGCCGTTGAGCGCCACGGGCTGGCCCTCTTCGAAGCGTATCGAGACGGTTTCAGCGGCAATCGCCGCCTCTTCGCGCCAGAAGGCCGCGCCCATGATGGGCTGGACGATCGTCATGCCCTTATTCAGGAACTCGAGATCCTTGGCCTCGTGCGTCGCGCCGAGCAGGTTCGAGTCGGTGGAGTAGGCCTTCTCGACGCTCATGCGGTAGGTGAGGCCGAATCGCAGCATGTACTCCGACATCTCGGTGCGCCCGCCGAGCTCGTCGATGAACTGCTGGTCGAGCCACGGCTTGTAGATCTTCAGGCTCGGGTTGGCCAGCAGGCCGTAGCGGTAGAACCGTTCGATGTCGTTGCCCTTGAAGGTGCTCCCATCGCCCCAGATGTGCACGTCGTCTTCCTTCATCGCGACGACGAGCATCGTGCCGGTGACGGCGCGTCCGATGGGCGTGGTGTTGAAGTAGGGAAGGCCCGCGGTGGAGATGTGGAACGCGCCGCTCTGCAGCGCCGCCAGGCCTTCGGCCACCAGCGCGGCGCGGCAGTCGATCAGCCGCGCCTGTTCGGCGCCGTATTCGCGCGCGCGCGCAGGAATGCTCTCGTAGTCGGATTCATCCGGCTGCCCGAGGTTGGCGGTGTAGGCGAACGGGATCGCCCCCTTGGCCCGCATCCAGTGGAGTGCGGCGCTCGTATCGAGGCCGCCGGAGAACGCGATGCCGACCTTGTGGCCGGCGGGAACGCTTTGAAGGATCGTCGCCACGCAGGCCCATCATAGCAATGGCCCCGACGAACGCCGAATCAGCGACCGACCGCCTTGCGCGTGCGTTCGAGGTATCCAGCGGCATCGTTGTCGCGCGGCTGCAGCGCGAGCGACGCCTGAAACTCGCGCATCGCCTCGTCGAGCCGCTGCTGGCCGACCAGCGCCAGCCCCAGCAGGTTGTGAGCAGGCGGGTCGTTGGGCGTCAGCCGCACCGCTTCGCGGCCGTGGCGGACGGCGCCGTCGAAGTCACTCTGTTCGAGCAGGTGCAGGGCGAGGTTCCGCTGCGACAGTCCGTTGTTCGGATCGACGTCGACCGCGCGCGTGAAGGCGGCCGTCGCCTCCGTGGCCTTGCCGGTGCCGGCCAGTGCGATGCCCAGGTTGCTCAGTACGTCGGCGTCGCGCGGCCGGAGCAGGGCCAGCTCGGCGTACTGGACCTCCGCGCGTGAATAGTCCATCCGGACCAGAAACGCAGCGCCAAGCGCGGCCCTCGAGTCGGCCACCGCGGGGTCAGATGGTCGTTCGCCAATGAAGCGCCTCAGTTCTTCGATACCCTCATCGGTGCGCCCGGCCGCGAGCAGCTCGAGGCCGAGCAGGTTCCGGATGCCCGGGATGTCGCGCACGGCCGCGCGAAGGTGAACGATCTCTTCGTCCGTTCTGCCTAGCAGCTTCAATTCGGCCGCCAGGTTGCGGTGTGCGCGCGGGTGGGGCGGCCAC
>Ga0210380_10000446_pt1 | contig 18703 bp, 14 predicted proteins | sample PLM4_5_coexredo_FD_155476 | JGI IMG/M metagenome (GOLD analysis project Ga0210380, IMG submission 155476) | Groundwater sediment microbial communities from an aquifer in East River, Colorado, USA - PLM4_5_coex redo | ecosystem: Environmental > Terrestrial > Soil > Riparian zone | place: USA... | reverse complement strand
GTTCTGGCACACCTCCCCCTACGTGGATGCCGATCTGTCGACGCATCGGACGTATGCCAGACGCAGCAGCGGCGGCAGCGGAGGGCCGTCGGCCGAGCACAACTACAGCACCGGCCTGATGCTCCACTACTTCCTCACCGGTGACACTCGGTCCCGAGATGCGGCGGTTGGGCTGGCCGAGTGGGTTATCGCGATGGATGACGGTGCGAGGAACGTGCTGCGGTGGCTATCGCGCGCCCGGACCGGTTTCGCCAGCGCCACGGGCTCGGCGCTGTACCACGGTCCCGGTCGTGGCCCTGGCAATTCCATCGTGGCGTTGATGAATGCGTGCCGATTGACTGGCGAAGAGAAGTACCTCCGCAAGGCCGAGGAGCTGATCCGCCGGTGTGTGCACCCGGAAGACGACCTCCCGGGCCTGAACCTGCTCGACACTGAACGTCGGTGGTACTACACCGTGTTCCTGCAGGCGCTTGGTAGCTATCTCGATTTCAAAGCGGAGCGTGGCGAGCTCGACGCACCCTACGTGTACGCGCAGGCTGCGCTCCTGCATTACGCGCGATGGATGGCTGAACGCGAGTATCCGTACCTGGACAAGCCCGACATCCTCGAGTTCCCGAACGAAACGTGGGTTGCCCAGGACATGCGGAAGAGCGAGGTGTTCACGTACGCATGTAAGCACGCGAGAGAGGCGGAGCGCGCCCGCTTCCTCGAGCGCGCGGACTTCTTCTTCGACTATTCCGTGTCGACGCTGCGGCAGACCAAGAAGTACGCGCTGACGCGGCCCCTCGTGCTGATGCTCACCAACGGGTTCGCCCACGCCTATTTCAAGCGCGTCCCTGATCTCGCGGCACCGCCCGGCGTGGCGCGCCCCGACTTTGGAAGGCCGACACGCTTCCGGCCTCAACGACAGATCGCGAAGGAGCGGCTCGTCGCCGCGGGAGCCGTTGCGGCCGTCGGCGCGGCGGCGTTTCTTCTCCGGCTGATCTACTAACGAGACCCGGGATGGCGGCTCGCTTGCCGGAGCAAATCGCTGAGAGGCGACAGTTGCGCCTCCCAGCTCATCGAATCCAGCCTCGCCCGCGCCGCCACCGCGCGCCTCTCGGACCCGCTCATCATCAGGAGCTCGAGAATTTCGTCCGCGAACGCCTGGCGCGAGTCGGCGACGCGACAGGCAGTGTGAACCTCTGTCGGAAGACCCTTCATCACCGCGGTAGTGACTACGGTCGGCAGCCCGGCCGCCAGTGCCTCGAGCACCTTGTTTTGTACGCCCCGCGCCGTGAGCAACGGTGCGATCGAGATGGCCGATCGCCAGAGATACTCTCGAACGTCTGGGACGGTGCCCGTAATTTCAATGCCATGGTCGTCGGACGCTAGGCGTCTGATCGCCTTGGTTGGATGGGAGCCCACGATCGTGACCAGCGCGTCGGGCCTTCGCGCACGTACGAGCGGCCAGACATCGCGGACGAACCACAGCAACCCCTGCACATTCGGCTCGTAGTCCATCACACCGCAGAAGACGACCTGTGGTGCCTCGATCGGTGGCCCAGGTGGTCGCAACCCGTCCAGGTCCACCCCGACCCCAATCACGTGAATGTCGGACGACGGTGCCATGCTTGCGAGTGTGGCTCGCTCGCGCTCATTGATCACGACGCTGACGACTCGGCGTGCGGCAGCCGCCTCGAAGCGACCGAGACACCGGGCTTCACGTCGGTAGATCCATCCCTTCGGCCAGGCCGTCGTCGTGGCAAGCGCCGCCCACTTCGCCGAGTCGACGTCGAGGAAGTCGATCACTGTTGGAAACTGGCGCAGCGGGTCGTCGAGGGCGAAGCGAGCCATGCCAGAGCAGTAGGCCAGCACTACGTCCGGCGGACGGGCATCCACAATGCCGCGCAGCACCGTTGTGAAGCCCGTCGCGTCGAGCAGACAGTGTGTGAGCGGGCGTGTGCCAAGGAGTGCTGCCCCAGCCCGCATGTAGTTACGGATAGGAGTCGTCCGCAACGCCGTGACCGGGATCTGCATCAGCCGTTGCAGCGCGTCCGCCTGCGCGAGTTCCTGCGAGTCGTGCGCCAGCGACACAAGTTCGACCTCTGCGGCCGTGGTGAGCGTGCGGAGGATATGGAACGCCCGGAGTCGGTCGCCTCTGTTGGGCGGATACGGCACCCTGTGGGTCAGGAAGAGAACTCTCACACGGAAACAGCGATCGTCGGTTCGCGATGACGAACGACTCGCGCTGGCACGCCAGCCGCGATCACTCCGTCAGGGACAGGCTGCGTCACCACAGCGCCTGCGGCGACGATGCTGTTGCGTCCGACATCGGCGAGCACCACGGCGTTGCTGCCGATCCACGATCCGGCGCCGATACGGACCATTCGGCGTTGTCCAGGCTGTTCGCGGATTGGCAGTGACGGATCCGTTCCGTGCGTATGCGGTCCGCTCGGAATGTGGACCGCCGCCGCGATGAGTACACCTCGTTCCACGTGGATGAGCCCGAGATGACACCGAGGGCCGATGTAGACATCGTCGTCGATGCGCGCTCCCGTCTTCGAAAAGATGGTTCCAAATTCGATGGTCGCCGATGACGCACAGCCGCCTCGCAGGACTCGCGCCAGGAACGCGCGCCGTAAGTACTGCCCGGTGATTCCGGGGATGAGGGACAGCGCCTGCGTGGATCCCTCGAGCGCGCGGTCTCCGCCAACGACGGCCGATCGCAGCACGTAGGAGACCAGGGCCGGAAGGACGAGCACCGTTGCGGCAGCATGGGCGGCCGACTTCAGCACCTGCCTCACGCGCCTGCCGGAACCACTTCCGCCTCGGAACCCTTGTGTCGAGCGCTCAGTTCAGAATAGATCGACTCCACCGCCGCCATGCGCGTCTCGAACGACAGGTCAGTCTCCACACGGCGTCGGGCTGAAGCCACTCGCACGGCGGTCAGTCGAGGTTCAGAGAGCGTGCGTCTGATGGCATCGGCGAGCACGTCGGCCCCGCCTGGCCGGACTAGGAGTCCGTCGACACCGTCGCGAACCAATTGCCCGGTTCCTCCGACTGCCGTGGCCACGACGGGGGTTTCGAGCGCCATTGCTTCGAGCACCGCGTTCGGCGCACCTTCGTTCGAAGACGACTGGACGAAGACGTTGAACGCGTGGTGCAGGTCGATGACGTCACCCCGCAGTCCAAGGAACTGGCATACGTCGCCGAGTCCGAGACGTTGAACCTGTCCTGCGAGTGCGCCCCGTAAACCGCCTTCGCCGACGACAACCAGCTTGAGCCGGGGCCACGTCGGTCGAAGCGAGGCGAAGGCCTCTACGAGCAGGTCGTAACGCTTTTCAGTTTCGAGTCGTCCAACCGATGCCACGACGACGTCGTCGTCAGCGAAGCCGAGGCGCCGTCGAATGTCGGCCTCACGCGAGCGGTCGCGGACGAAGTCGGCCGGCTCGATTCCGTTGAGCACGGTGCGGACGGCGTCGGATCTCGCGCCGCACCGGATGAGCTCTTGCCGGATGTCGTCGGAGACGGCGATGACAAGAGGAAAGTGCCGGAGCAGCCGTTTTTCGAGCGGATAGTACAGAAGGCGTTCCCGGCGGCTGTGTCCTGACCATCCGTGGGCCGTCGAGAGCGGAATGACACTCTCGCATCGGCTGAGTAACCACGCGAGCAGATCTGTCTTGTAGTCGTGCGCGTGCACGATGTCGATACGGCGGCGCCTGACCAGCTTCCGAAGGGCCCACACGACGGACGGATCGAAGGAATGGCGCTCGACGATCTCCTCATAGTCGAGCGACAGGCTCGCCGCCCGGTTGTCGATCGAGAAGACGTCGTCACGCGCGTCGCGGACGTAGCAGACCGTGACCGCATAACGGTTCGGATCACTGCGGGCAGCCCCCAGCAAGATCGTCTTTTCGGGGCCGCCGCCGGTGCCGCGGACACTTCGAAGTTCGAGAACACGGATCGGCTTCATCGGGCCGGTACCATCGCGGCGGACACGTTTCGATGCGGCGCCCGCGCGATGAGCGAAAGCGCGCGTCCGAGGTCGTAGGCGCAGGAGACAAGCCACAGCTGCGTCAACTGCAGCGGGTGGCGGGTCCCCTCCGTGAAGGCAACTCGCAGCGCACGAAGCAACGCCCCTGCGCCGACGAGGGCGAGGGCGGCGATTGCAACCCAGAGCCCGGCCGGCACGCCGATCACGGCTGCGGCGGTGCCGGCGAGTCCCGCGACGATCAGCATCAGATCGGCGATCGGGATGACAACGCTCGGCAGCGCACGCCACGCGAGGGTCGATCGGAAGCTGACACGCAGGTTGTCCTGGCCGCGCCAGCGTTCCCCTTGGAAGACCGCCCAGAGCGTCTCCGGATCGCCGTGGTGGACGTTCTTCATCGCGGCGTTGCTGAGGATGCGGTAGCCTGCGTCGCGGACCCGGTTGCTGAAATCGACGTCTTCGCAGGTCGTGAGCGCGCCGTCGAATCCGGCGAGCTCGGCGAACAGCTCTCGTCTCACCGCGATGTTGCCGCTGCCGAGCCAATCCACGTCGCGAAGCCCGGCCGGTGTCCCCCGCAGCAGGCCGTAGGTTCGCTGTACCCAGGTGCCGTTGCTCGGCGCGTGATACAGCGCGCCGGCGGCTCCGACGTGCGGCATGCGCAGCGTGTCGAGCGCGGCGCGGACCCAGCCGGATACGATCTCATTGTCCGCATCCACGAAAGCGAGGATGTCTCCGGACGCCTCCCGTGCCCCGATGTTCCGGAGCGTGGCCACGCTCGACGCATCGCTCCTGAGCACGCGGGCACCGAGCGTCCGAGCAATGTCGGCCGACCCGTCGGTCGACTCGTTGTCGACGACGATGACCTCCAGCTCGGTTCCGTCAAGCCGGTTCGCCTGAATGCTTTGGAGGCAATGCTTCAGCCTCTCGGCATCGTTGCGCACCGGAATGACGAAAGAGACCAGTGGTGCCGTCATGGCTGCTGGCGATACTCAAACGCCCCCGCGTCGGGCCGGCCGTCGCTCCGGGGCTGCCGCCGGGCATCGTCGATCACATCCGGAAGCGGGACGCCCGCGTCAACCGCGCTGAGGTTCGATCCATTCAGCGACGTGTCGCCTTGCGTTGGATCGACGAACCACTCAGGTTTCGCCCCTTCGACGTTGCCGCCAACGCTCGTCTGGCCTCCGTTACGGTCGGCGATGGGCTTGCTCGTCAGGTTGTTTCTGACGAAGGCGATCGTGCCCGGGAAGCGTGCGCCGATGGACCAGGGCAACGCGCCCTGGGTCAGCACGGTATTGTGGTCGATCGCGACCGTACCTGCGGCGCTGACTTCGATTCCTTCGTCGGCCCACGCGTTCATGTTGACGACGACATTGTTTCGAATCCATCCACCTTGATGGTCAAGGAGGGAACTGTGGTCGCGGGCCGAACCGCCGCTGGCACCTGGGCCCAAGCCGAAGGCAATACCGCGATAGCTGTCGATGATGACGTTCCGCTCGACCTTTGTTCCCTGAGAATTGGCCCAGAACAGGATCGCCGGTCCGGAGGCCCACCCCTCCTGGACCACCCCGCGAATACGTCGAATGGTGTTGTCACGGACCGTCCAGTCGTTACCGGCGAGCACATCGATGCCGTTGGTGTAGTTGCTCGGGGCGTGGTCGCTGTATTCGAGCGTCGAGCAGGCCACCGTCCCCTCGTCGGCGTTCGGAGGGCCGCCGCCGCTGGTGCTGCCCTTGATGAGCTGTTGGCCGGTGTCGATGATGTGGACGTTGTGGATCATGACGCGCGACGCACCGCGCTCACCACGCACCTGGATCCCGTGAAAGCCGACATAGCCGATCGTGATATCGGCAATCGTGATGTCGGGGGCGCTGACCGACAGCGCGACGCCGACCTGGCCTTCTGTCATGCCCGCACCGCGAACGACGACGTGAGACGGGTCGCCGTCGGCGCCGCGAATCACGACTCGAGGAACGGAGATGTCGACCATGTGGCCCAGCCGGTACTCGCCGGGCTCGAGGAGAATCGTGGTGTCCGGCCGCGCGCGCTCCACTTCCGCGTACAACTCGTCGACGTTGCTCGCGTGGCGCACGGTCGCCGTGGACCGAGGTGTCCACCCGCATCTCGGGCACGCGTCTGCACGCATCACCTGGGCACCCGCGGGTACGCGTGCGGCGGTCGCGGCCCACAGGATCGCGAGGATCAGCGAACCAACCCAAAAGCGATGTCGCCTCACAGATTCTCCTGTTGCCAGAGTTCGACGAGCAGCAGCACTTGCAGGAGGTAGCTGTGGTCGGTTCGCCGGTGTCGTGTGTCGTCGAGGAGCCGTCGCAGGCCGCTTTCACGCAGCACGCCCCGACCCAGTGATTGCTGGCTCAGGAGCACCGTCTCGACCGAGCTCAGTAGCTGTTCGCGCATCCACGCTTGAAAATTGTGGTAGTGGCGATAGCCACGGACGTTGAGCCGCTTGAACAGCGTATTCGCCTTGTCGAGCGCCTTTTCGAGCAGCGGGCCGGCATCACCAGGCGCGCCGGTATTGGAGTTCCGGACCTTGAGCAATTTTTGATTACCGGCGGCGGTGATCGCGCGATGAAGCGTCGTGTCGTCACGCCAGCGCGCTCTGCCCCTGAACAGCACGTGGAGGAACGCCAGGTCGATAAACGGGAGGCGAATTTCTACAGCGTGGCGGAACAACTCCAGGGAGGCCAACGTAAAGCGGCGGTGGATTTCCGTCAGGTAAAGGTAGCTGCACAGGTCGGCCGGGGCCAGCGGCACGCCGGCGACGGCACCAACAAGCGACCGCCGGGCAGCGCCCTCAATCTGCGGCGCCCATGCCTCGGTGAACAGCGCGCTCGGCTGAACACTGCCGCTGATGTAGTTCCCGCGCGAGAGCAAGTACGGAATCAGTTGGTCAGTAGACGTGAAACCGTGAATCGCGTCGTCGGTGTGGAGCGGCCATGCCAGGCTCGCCTTGGCGAGCTCGCCCCCGTGCCCGCGAAGCAGGACCTTGAAATCGGCTGCTCGCAGGAAATTCAGCGCCAGCATTTCCGTGAGGCCGTGGCTCAGGTACATGCCGTCGGTCAGCACCACCATCTCGCGCAGGTTCGGCAAGAAATTCTGCAAATAGTGCTGGTCTAGCGGGAAGAAGGTGTGACGCGTCCCGGCGATATCGGCCAGGCGTCTGGCGATCACCTCATCGGCGCAGCCGTGCACGCCGAGCGTATAGCTTGCCAGTGAACCGCCGTGGCCGTTGACCGCGCTGAGAATGGCTCGGCTGTCGAGCCCGCCCGACAGCGATAGCCCAAACGCGTGGTCGCCATCGAGCGCGCGCCTCACCGCTCCTTGGAAGGCCTCGGTGACGGCCTCGGTGTAGTCTGACTTGTTGCCTTCCCACGGCTGGAACGCGTCGGCGACGTCCAGGTACCGCCTGACCTCGACTCGTCCCGTCTCCCACTCGAACACGAGTGCTGAGCCCGCCGGGAGCATCTGTACGCCTTCAGCCAACGTTTTGGAGCCGAATGGATACCCGAAGGTGACGTAGTCGGCAACAGCGCCGGGGTCCAGGCGCCGCTTCACCGCGGGATGGCGCAGTACCGCCCGAAGTTCCGATCCAAAGACGAGCAAGCCGTCTGCAATCGTCCAATAGATCGGATACGAGCCGACGGCGTCAGACATGAGCAGCACACGGCGCTTCTCCGTGTCCACGATCGCGGCACAGTACGCACCTTCGAGTTGCCCGGCAGTATCCAGGTCTAACCGTCGATACGATGCGCGAACGCACGCAGTGGCGTTAGCTGGCGTCGTCGGTAGCTGGAACTGCGTGGATAGTTGACGCGCGTTGTACAGGTCGCCGTGGAGGAGTACCTGCACGGGCTCCGACGTGTGGAGCTGCGCATCGGGCTGCAGGGCGCCGAGATGCGTGCGTCCGATGGCCCACTGCTCGAGCGGGTCAGTCAGCCGCTCGCGAAAAAGGTTGCCTGTCGCGGCCGGAAGGATGCGATCGAACGACGATTGCAGCGTTCCCGGCTGAGATGGTCCGGCGATGCCAAAGAGTCCAGGCACGATGACAGTTCAGATTCTTATCGGCCGCCGCGGCCCGGCCGGAAGCTTCAGCGCGGGGCGAATGGCCGGGGCTGGGGCGAGAGCGGCGGCTGGTGTCAGCGCGGCGCTCCGCTCTGTCACGAGGCGATCTACGACCACTGACAACGCCAGGACATGCCACACCATCTCGTTGTACTGGAACGAGATGAACGATCCACCGACCACGAATGCGATGAGGGCGCCCTCGAGCCCGACTGCAAACGCCCCAAGATTCCGCATTCGATCGTCTCGTTTTGCCGCAATGCGCGCCCGGCGGCACACCCAGAGCCCGCGAGCCACAATCACCAAGAAGAGCAGCAGTCCAGGGTAGCCAAACTCGGCCAGCACTCCGAACCAGGAGCTATGAACGGCGCGGTCAATGCCGTAGTCGCCCCCGGCAAACGAGTCGTACTCATTGAAGAACGCCTTGTAGCCCTCGGGACCGACGCCCACCCAAGGGTGATCGTTGGCCATCGCCACAGCCAATCGCCAGAAATAGATACGGCCCTGAGCTGATGAATCGGCGCCTTCGATCTCTTCGTTCGCTTCCGTGATGGTGCCCATGCGACCCCAGAAGGCCTCAGGAAGCACAGCAACCATGAGCAGCGAGACCGCTGCGATCGCAACGAGTGTCACGAACTTTTGTTTGGATCGCGCGACATACTGCAGACCCAGCGCGCCGCAGGCCAGGAATCCCCCTCGCGAATAAGTGCTGAGACCACGGTAGATGATGCCGAAAGCAGCGAAACGGGCGACGAGTTGCCCGAACCGACTGGGCGCCGTACGTGCCAGCGCCAGCACAATCGGAGCCAGCATGAACATGCCCACTGCGACGCCATTGTTGTCGCCCAGAAAGGGACTGTCGTTGATGTTCGTCCCGCCTGGATTAAGGACGAGCTGTGCCCATCCCTGTTTCACTGCCTCGAAGCCGAGCGACGCAGCGATGACCACGAGTGTCACGCGGAGCTGAAGCTCGCTCTCGACCAACGTGATAATCAGACAACCGATGACGATGGACTTCGAAAAATTCTCCAGGGCAGGCCAAGCGTAGTCGGGTGCGGACGACATCAAGGTAGCAAGAAGCGCGTGCGCGAAGAAGGTCAGAATCAGAGCAGGACCGATGCCGAAGCGCAGCCTGCGTCCTGAGGTGATGGTTCCTGCCAGGACGATTCCGGCGACGATCAGCGATAGGTTCAGCTGAACGAACCAGTCAGAGTAGATCCAGGATTCAGGCCGAAAGTAGGCGATCCACAAATAGAACATCAAGGCATAGAAGGGGCCTCGGGATGACTGGAAGATCCCGTAGACGATGATCAGCGCGACAAAGAGGGATCGAAGCATGTCTAATCGACGTTGCCGTCAAGCGTCCAAAGGGGATGCGCCGAGGACGGCTCCACGTTGAACCATTTGTAGAGCACGGGGATACTCGTGAACATCAGCACCACGAACAGTACCGTGCTCACCAGCATGTACGCGAAGAAGCCGCGCTGCCGATAGAGCTTCTCCGGATTCTGCGTCGGGCTGTCGGGTTGCAGGCCGATGCTCATGTAGTACGCGAACACGCCGGCGGCAAACGGGACGAACAGGATCAATTCCAGGTGGTACCGGACGATGAAGATGCCGGCAAACAGGGCACACGCCGTGGCATAGAAGAACAGACTGATCAGAAGACGCTCTTCCGTGTAGTAGCGGAACGATCGCCTGTAGCTCGCCGCGACCTCCGCGTTGCCAAGATGGCGGTATTCAGCGAAACGCTTCGTGGCCATGAAGAACGCACCCAGCATCCAGTACGCCAGCGTCAGCGACAGCGGCGGCACGGCTGTGGTGACCAATGCAAACCACCCGAGCATCAGACGGGCGGCGTTGTTGGCCGACTCGCTGAGCACATCGACATAAGGCCATTCCTTGGTACGGAGCGGCGGCACGTTGTAGGAGACGCCAAGGAGCCAGAGAGCCAGGGCTGAAGCGGCAAAGTACTTGTTGATGGTGAGCGCCAGCCCGAGACCGGCGATGCCCAACAGCAACCACTCCCCGTAGGCGACTGGCAGGCTCACGCGGCCGGCCGGTACCGGTCGGTTCCGTTTCGTCGGATGCAAGCGGTCGGTCGGGGCGTCGAGAATCTCGTTCAGCACGTAATTGCTCGATGCGATCAGGCAGGTCGCCACCACGGCCAGTAGAAACGGCGCCACGCTGCTCCATGAGAAGAGCCCAGGCTGATAGAACAGCGCCAGGATCGTGCCGAGCATCATGAACGCGTTCTTGAACCAGTGATCGACGCGCGCAATTTCCACGTACGGCCAGAGGCCGTCGCGTTCAGCCCGAGACGATGAAGGCGTGTCTGAGCTCGCCGAAGGCTGGGACGGCCGCGCGGTCAATTCCCCCAGAATGGCCGATCCCGCCGCGTCCGACAATGACGCAACGGATGCCGGCCGCCGCCGCCCCAACGCCGTCAGTTTCGGGTCGATCCCCGACATACAAAACCTCCTGAGGGGCTATGCCCCAGTGTTCGCACGCATACTGAAACCCCTTCGCATGCGGCTTGAACGCGTTGATCTCCCGGTCAGTCGTGCAGAGGCCGAGCGAGAAGTAGTCGGCCACGCCGAGCGCTCGCAGCTTCTCGTGCACCGGGTAATCCGATAGCGCGCCGATACGTATGTTGCGCGCGGCAAGGTGAGACAGCAGCTGCAGCAGTCCCCTGCGGCGTACAAGGCGCAGGTGTTTCAGCGGTCGGCGCATCATCCACTCCGTGATGACACGCTCGACCTCACGGGCATCGATATCCAGCCGCGCGGCCACGCGCTCGAATTGAAGAACGTCAAGAGGGCGCGGGTCCATGTGACCGTCCTGCCGAAGTTCTTCTCGGGTTCGACGAAAGGTGGCCAGGATCCGTGCGTGATGTCTCAGCTGTCGCGGCGATCGGAAGGCCTCGGCGGCCAGCTCGGCAGCCATGATGAGTCTCAAAGGCGCCTGGGCGTAGAGCGTCCCATCGATGTCGAACAAGACGGCTCGGACGCCAGACACCAGTGCAGCGGCCCCTGTTCCAGTCATGTCAACCGCTGCAGAAGGGCACGCACGTGCTCTGCATCCCTGAAGAAGACCTCATGCATCCATACGAGCAGCAAGAGTCCGCATGCGATTGCGGCGGCCGCGACTCTCGAACGCGCCATCACGTGCGCCCTGATGGCCGACGGTGCGAGAGCCGCCGCCGCATATACGCCCAGCAAGGGGACGAGCGGCAGGTGGTAGCGGGAATGGCCGAACACGACAGAGTGGACCGCCGCAATGAAGGCGATGAGGCTGATGATGAGCGCGTGCGTCCCGCGGCTGGACGGTGTGCTCGTGAAGATTCCCACCGCACCCCCAAGGACGACGAGTGGATAGCTTACGAGCACGGCGCCGATGGCGAGCCACATGAACCACACCGGAGGGCGATACATCCCCTGCTCGAAAGCGGCCGGCATTTCGCGTTCGAGTCCCCAGAAATCAGCGAACTTCAGAATCGACCGGCGGATGGTAATGGCAGGGTTCGACAGCATGTAGCTGATCGCTTCACGCTGCGCCCATTTATCTTTCTGACCGTCCGTCCACGTGGCTGCTTCCGGGTGTATGTTCCTGAGGCCGTAGGACCAGTTCCTTTCGCCGGTAATGGAAACGGCATCCCACATCCGGTCCTCCGGAGTGTACTGATAGTTCCCCATCCGCAGGTTCATCCCACCCATCGTGTCGACCATCGTCGTGGTGCGCTGAAGGTAGGTGTTCCGGACCGCCCAGGGGCCGACCACGCCGACGTAGCCTGCCAGGCAGCAGCCCACAACCCACGCACGCCGACTGACGCGCCCTTCGAGCGACAGGAACAGGAGGGGCAGAAGCACCAGCGGAAAGGGCCAGAGCACACTACGCGTCATGGCGGCGAGGCCAAGCGTGGCGCCGACCGACGCTGCAACCAGGATTCGAGGACGACGCAGCAAACTGTCGTACTGCAGGACGAACACCACCACGAGCAGCGTGAAGAGCACCTCAGTGAGGAGGAGGAGTCCTGAGAAGAGTAGGGATGGATAGAAGCACGTGAGTGCTGCTGCGATTAACGCAGCGCGGCGGTCGAATAGGCGGAGCCCCAGGGCGTAGACGGCTGTTGTTGTCAGTAGGGCCAGCGCGATCTGGACCAGACGAACCGCAGAGACGCTGTGGCTGCCCGTCAACGTCCAGATGCCCGCAACGAACCATGAATAGAGTGGCGGCCGCATGGACGTCGGGTGCCCAGGGGTAAAGGCGTAGCCGTGTCCTTGGGCCAAACTTTCCGCCAATTGCGCGTATTGGCGCTCATCGATGATCTGCAGTGACGTCGAGGTGGCAGCGACCAACGCGAGGCGCACCACCAACCCCGCCGCAAGGAGCACCAGCAGGGGCCGGAGATCGCCCGCGGTAGCGGCGACCAGCCTGGTGGATGGCGCCATTCGCGGCACGGTCTGTATTTTCCGCACGTATCGTCCTAGTTTGTTGGCAGGTAGGGAGCAAACATTCAGCCATTCTGTTCGGGTGAGCCGGTACTTCCCGCGGCTGTTCGATTGGTACCGGAATTCCAAGGCCGTCCCGCCCGTAGAGGGCAAAAGTCTCCATAACGGCTGACTTTGCTCGGAAACTGCCGCACGAACGCTGGACCTGTGCCGAGGGTGGTTGCGCAGAGATGAGTTCCGACAACCACTGAAAGTCATCCTGCGATACGACTTTGTTCTGGGGACGAGGGCCATAGAGCGAAGGTGTCTGTCGCCAAGGGCCGAAATGTTCCGTGGGAAGTGATCTTCCCCGCGGACGGCCCTCGGCTATTCGTGGCACGACACTCGCACTTCCATCAATCTGTGAATTGGGTACGCCTGGCCACCCGCAGGTCCGTGGCGTCCTCCGGAGGCAGCTGATGCCGGCGGGCGCGTTCGACATCTGATGGCACAGCCCTCTGTTGTGCGAAATGTCCTTTCCAACTGGGTGGGCATTCCGCTGAATCTTTCGTACGCCCTCTTCATCACACCGCTCGTCGTCCGGGCGCTCGACAAGGAGTTGTACGGCGTCTGGTCGTTCCTCAATGGCCTGTTGATGTACACGGACCTGCTCTACCTGGGGCTCGGTTCCGCGCTCGTCAAGTACGTGGCCCAGTATCGAGCGTCCAACGACCACCACTCGGTCAAACGGGTCTTTTCGGTGGTCCTTGGCATCTACGCGACGCTTGGGCTCACGTGTCTGAGTGTCGCCCTGGCCGCGAGCGGCTTCGTGCCGCAGGTGTTTGCCGAACCACTGTCCGCAGAGGCCGCGCATGTCACGTCAATCACGTGCATGCTCCTGGGTCTGCAGTTGTTCTTACTCTTCGTCGGGAGCGCGCTCTCCGGTCTCATCTGTGGTTGCGAGCGATACGACTTGGTGAGTGGGGTTGCGATTGTCATGATCTGCGTACGGTTCGTGGCGACGCCGTTCGTGCTCCGCGCGAGCGAGCCGATGTTGGGTTTGGCCATGCTCATGGTGGGCGTGGCAGCGCTTCAGGCAGTCGTGCTGGCCGTCGTGGCCCTCACCCAGGTTCCGGATCTTCCAATGTGGCCGGCTGTCCCGACTCTTGCTGAGCTCGGTCTGCTGTATCGGTTCGGCCTCGAGACCTTCTTCCTTGTGGTCGGCATCAAGATCATCAGCTACACCGACATCACGGTCATTGCGGCAACGCTTGGTGCGTCCAGCGTCGCGCTCTACGCGCTGCCGCTGCAGTTGATTGATTTCTCTCGCGCGTGCATCAACGGATTCACAGGTGTCCAGCTACCGCGTCTGACCGGCATGAGCGCCAGGAACGACAGTCGTGCGCTGAGGGACGCGTACCTGAGCACGACGCGCATCGCGTGTTTTCTGGGCGGGTGGCTCTTTGCGGGCCTGATCTCCCTCGGTCCAGCCTTCCTGAACCGGTGGGTGGGTACAGCCTTTGGCACGCCGGTTCAGTGGGTGCTCGTGTTTCTCGGTCTTGCGGCCTTCGGACAGGTGCTGGCGCTGCATGCACCCTTGGCGTTCTATCAGTCCCTTCACCTCGTGTCATTTCCCGCCAAGGTGCTCCTGGCCGAAGCTGGACTCAACCTCGGTCTCAGCATCTGGCTTGCGCCTCGCATGGGTATCTCTGGCGTAGCGCTCGCGACCGCGCTGCCCGCGCTGCTGGTGAGCGCACTCGTCATACCGGCTCACCTTTGCCGACGTCTCGGCGTACCGATCCGTCGCCTCGTCGAATCCTCCGTGCTGCCGGGTGTCGCGATGCTGGCGGCGACGCTGGTCATCCTCCAGGCCTCGGCGTGGCTGTTGCCGCCAGAGGACTATCCAAGCATCGTTGCAAATGGTCTGATGACGTTGCCGGTGGCGGCCCTCGTGTTCACACTGACGTTCCCCGTCGACGAGCGGCGGGCCGTGTGGGGAATGTTGCGGCGCGTGCCCGAGCCGGTGCAAGGCTGAGGGGCAAGGGACCGTGCCTGACCAAGAGGTTCGATAGATGCGGGTGACACAGATGATCGTTGATGCCGTGTCCGAATGGACACGCCCGCAGTATCCCGAGCCGCGATGGCCTTTGCGGTTGTATCAGGTGTGGCGTCTTTCGCAACATTGGGAACAGGCTCAGGCGGGGGACTATTCGTTTGCAGGCGAGGCCGCTCATCTTCGGGCATTGCTTCGGCGTCTCAAGATCGAAGGCGGCTATGTGGTGGATATTGCAGCGGGGAGATGGCATTCGCAGTCGTCAACCCTCGAGTTCTTCCGCAGCCCGCACTGGTCTGGCCTCGCGGTGGAGATGGATTCGGCGAAGTTTGCGAAACTGGCGTTTGCCTACGCAGGTTTTGACGGCGTGCATTTGGCGAAGTGTGCCGTGACCCCGGAGAACGTCGTTCCCCTGCTGCAAGCGCATTCCGTCCCACTGGCTCTAACGTTACTCAATCTCGACATCGATTCTTACGATCTATTCGTGCTGCAACAGATGTTGGAGGCCGGCTTCCAGCCACGCGTCATTTCGATGGAGATCAATGAAAGCATTCCTCCCCCGGTCTATTTCACGGTCACCTACAACCCCACGCATTTCTGGGAGTACGATCGCTTCTTCGGATGTTCCGCAGCTGCCGCCGCCACGGTCGTGAAGCCCTTCGGCTACGCGTTGGAGTCGATCCAGTACAACAACGCCATGTTCGTGCATCAGGACGTGGCCGCAGACGGCATCGCCGATCAGGACGTGAGCACGGCGTACCGAGTCGGATACGTCGAGCGCGGCGATCGCAAGGCCCTCTTCCCGTGGAATGCAGACGTAGAGGACGCATTGTCAATGCCGCGAGATCAAGCTGTGGAGTTCTTCCGAACCTTGTTCGCCAAGTACAACGGCATGTACGAGAACTTCGGTAGCTCATGTGGGACCAGTCGATGGCGCCTAAGGGAGTGAGGTTCGATGTCGCCGGGTGAGGCCGCGGCGGGCCCGCGCCAGCCGGAGGTGAGCGTCGTGATGCCGGTCTACAACGGAGCCCGGTACGTTGGCGTCGCTATCGAGAGTGTGCTGGAACAGACGTTCCACGATTTTGAATTGGTGGTCGTCAACGATGCGTCCACCGACGACAGCGCGGCGGTCATCGCCACGTTCAACGATCCCAGGATCCGCGCCTACGACAACGCACAGAATCTGGGGATGACCGGCAACTGGAACCGCAGCGTCTCGCTCGCGCGAGGGCGCTACGTCACCATGCTGCACCAGGACGACCAGATGTTGCCCGACAACCTGTCGAGGAAACTCGAGATCCTACGGGGCGGGTCGGGCCGATGGGTGGCGTCCGACTGCTTCCAGATCGGTTCGGCGGGCGAGGTTCTGCACGAGCACTGGTTTCGTCATCGACAGGCCTCAGCGTTCGCACGGTACGGGCGCTTCGTGCAGTTCATGGGGATGTTCTTCGGGGACAACTACCTGTGCTTCACGACGCTCATGTGGGATCGTGCCCTTATGGCGCACAGCGGTCCCTTTACGGACGCCGGACGCTACTGCGCAGATGTACACATGTGGCTGAAGATGCTGTACCGCGAGCCGATCGTGTACCTGAACGAACGCCTGGTTCGGTACCGTTGGGCTCAGAACTTGTCGCTCAGATATGACGAGGACAAGTGGGATATCGCCGACTTCCTGGCACGTCAGGCAGCCGCTGAGGATCTCTCCCTCCCATGGCCGTACCGGGCGCTGCTGCGCCTGCAGTACGGCGGCCGGTTCCTTTTCCGCGTGGCCGGCCATGCGTTGCACCGGCGCGTCGAGCGTCGGAATGCAAGTTATGAAGGGCTCCGCCTCGTGCTCAGTGCGACGAGGCCGTCCCGATGACGTCGGCGAGCGTGGCGATCTTGGCCACGCATATCCGCACCCTGCTCGCGTCGCGCTATGCGCGCGCGGCAAGCGACGGTGTGTGGCATCGTCTCGACGGAGATCGTGCGTTTGCCTACAGCGATGGCGACGCGGCCGAAGATCGCATACAGGCAATCGTGTCCTCGACGTCGGATCTCGCCACTGGCTCGGAAGAACTCATGGGCCACGTATCCGACTGGGCCACCCTCTATCATTTCAGCAGCGCCCGCGCGAACCTGCTGCGTCCTCTCGCGGGTCAGCTTGCCGGTAAGGTCATTCTGGAAGTGGGGGCCGGCTGTGGGGCGATCACTCGGTATCTGGGCGAATGCGGGGCGCACGTGACCGCAGTCGAGGGCAGCGCTCGACGCGCGTCGATTGCAGCGGCGCGCTGCCGAGATCTCGATCGAGTGGCGGTCGTCTGCGACAACCTCCAGGATCTCGCCCTCCCTGCGCGCTTCGACGTGGTCACGCTCATCGGCGTCCTGGAATACAGCCGGATGTTTCTCGATGCGGACGATCCGGTGGGTGCGCTCCTGCGCCGATGCTCGGATTTGTTGTCGGACGATGGCATCCTGATCGTCGCCATCGAGAACCAGCTCGGGCTCAAGTACCTCGCGGGCGCATTCGAAGACCATACGGCGAAGCAGTTCTTCGGCGTCAACGATCTGTACGACGCGCGCTCGCCGGTGACGTTTGGCCACCAGGAGCTGCGCCAGGTGCTGCGTGCTGCCGGCTTCGAGTCATGCGAGTTCTATGCACCGTTTCCGGATTACAAATTACCGACGGTCGTGGTGCAAGGACGTGCCTTCGAAGACCCGAGGCTCAACGTCTCGGCGATCGTCAGATCGCTGCCGTCGCCGAATCAGGCGTTCGACTACGAGCGCAGCTTTGCCGAAGAACTGGCCTGGCCTGTGTTCATCCGCAATGGACTCGGGCTCGACGTGGCCAACTCATTTCTCGTCAGGGCCGCGAAGTCGGCTGCGCCGCAGCCCGTCGAGGTGGACGGTTCACGCATCTGGATTTTCAGCACCGAGCGTCGCCGGTGCTTCGCCAAGGAAAAGATCATCACCGCCGGCGCGGACGGCGTGAGTGTCCGGGGGCGGCGTCTGTATCCCGACGAGCCGATCCCGACAGGAAACTTCAGTCAGACGCTGGCGGTCGAGGAACCGTACGTCCCCGGAGAACTGCTCGCCGAGGGGTTCTATCGCATCGTCGGCAGATCCGGCTGGACCCTGCAGCAGATTGCGGTGCATCTCAGGCCCTGGCTCGAATGGCTCTCGCGCGCCGCCGTTGCCGGTCACAACGGTCCCGCCGTCCCGGCGAGGTATTTCGATGCCATTCCGAGGAATGTGGTGGCGCAGAGTGATGGCACCTTCTCGCCGTTCGATTCGGAGTGGCGACCGGAAGAGGATCTGCCGTTGGCCTACCTCGTGAATCGCGGGGTGCTTTCACTGTTCGTGCAGTGTGTGTCGGTCGCCCCGCCGGGGGACGAGATGCGTCGATATGTGTTCGGGAGCGAAATCCGGCGTTCTTCGCTACAAGAGATCTCGAACGAGGTCCTGGCGCTTCTGGGACTGACGCTTGACGCACGTCGCATGCACGAGTACCAGGCGCTCGAAGTGGCGTTCCAACATTTCGTGGCTGGCCCGGCGGTGGCACAGGCAGCGCACGCTCGCTCCAGCCCAGCAATCGGTGTGCGTAGGGGAAGTGCCCAGACGCTGAGCCTGCGCGAGCTGCTGCAGATGTCGGTCGAACGGGTCTGGCAGCGCGTTGGACGCTAAGACCCTAGAGGATCCCTGTGTCAGGCATCACGTCGCCTGACCTTCACGAAATAGTCTTGAAGACCGTAGTGATGTAGCAAGGTCTCCATCTGCGACTGTGTCCGGCCGCCCGGTTCGTTGATCCGCCAGAGCGCCGTCTTCTGCGTTTCTCGAATCACGTAGAAGCGCTTCGACTTGCCGCCCACCAACCGGCACGGGACGTCGCGGAGCATCGACATCGTCTTGAGCCACACGTCATCGTCTGTCGGGCTCAACGTTTGATTCTTGTCCGTGTCGATGACGTCACCGTGAAGGCTATGCGGAGGGAACAGCACGCCACTCACCCCAGTAGGCATCAGGCGCATCGTTGGCTCGGTGCCGATGCCGATGGCTTCGTAGTTCCACTGTTCGTAGGGAAGAATGCGTCCGTCGCTGGTCAGCGCCATCCCGTGACCGCGGTGACAGTGAATTGCGTGCGGAAACTCGCGGTAGGAATCGACCAGGGTCTTGAGCCACCAGGAC